>Ga0307516_10000337_pt1 | contig 61378 bp, 42 predicted proteins | sample 19_EM_MG_FD_203310 | JGI IMG/M metagenome (GOLD analysis project Ga0307516, IMG submission 203310) | Populus trichocarpa ectomycorrhiza microbial communities from riparian zone in the Pacific Northwest, United States - 19_EM | ecosystem: Host-associated > Plants > Roots > Unclassified | place...
AAGGTTGGAAATTAAGTATTTTTTCAATTACAAGTATGAAACGGGAAGGTACAATATCTCTTAGATTATATTTGATTAATACGAGGATAAAAAAGATATAAATATATTTGTTTAAAAAGATAAAAATAAAGATACAAAACATTTTTTTAAGATAATTTTTAAATAATTTTTTATACTTTTAAAACACAAAAAGAGCAAGCAGACATGTATCTTTTATCATTTTTGTTTTTGTATTTTTTATCTCGAAATGGTAATTAAATACTACCTAATTATATAGCAATGATTTCATTAAAACCAAACGAAAAAAAAAAAAAGGTAATTCGGAACTGTTTTTTTTTTTTTTTTTTTTTACCACTTTGATTTCTAAAGACATGGAAACTTGTTGCTATTATTAATTAAGAGAAACATGGGGTAGTTGCCTATGAACATGTAATTCAACTAGAATTTATATATATCTCCCACATCCTTTAAAAGATTTTGGATCATGAGTCTTTCTTTTGTAACCTAAACACGAGAGAGTAGTTGCAATTATTTATCAAGCTTCACTATCAACGTAATTTTCACAATCCAACCAACCTGCCTAGCAATATATACACCATTCTTTATTTGTTTTCCAGAAACTCTTCAGGTAGCATGTCACTTAGCCGACCATGTTGATTTTACGGGGCTGGGACCAGGGCTAGGGCTAGGGCTAGGTGGGTATACAGACCTTCCTACCCTGAATAAAGTTCTTGCTTCTAGAAAGAATTTAACGAGGGACTAAATAAATTAAAAGCCATGGCCAAAGACATGGGAAGAAACGAAAGAATCTTAGGGGTTGGTGACCCACCTCAATACCCTCCTCCTCCTCCTCCATAGCTTGCTTGCCCTCTGCCACCCTCTTCTGATATAAGAGAGCAGGTGGGCCTTTCTTTTTTGTGCTCCTCTCATGCTAATGCCATTCTCTCATTTTCTTAATTTTCTTTTGTGTTCTTATCTTATCTATGATTCTTTTGACTTCACAAAAAAACATCAATGTGCTGATTAACTATGTTTTTGCTATTAACATAGGACAGCATTTCAGATTAGGCGTACCAAGAAAAGAGAAAGGCCATGTTTTGGCATATATATCTACTAATTATTTGTTTATTCGTTAGTGCTAGACAAAATGAGACCAATATGTTTTTTTTTTTCTGGGGAGCCATGCACCCTGGATTCCTCACCTCTAATATTATGCACTTACCTTTAGATTAGCCTAGCTGGAATATTTATTCTGCAATTCATGCCCCATCCTTTTGCTTCAAAATTCAAAATCTTATTGCTAGCATGCAAGTAAAAGCTCTTTATAAAGAGATTTGTTGAGATAAGTTTCCCATAATGTTTTTTTCATGGAATATAAATAAAGACTTTATGTCACCGGGTTTGCATATATTTGGGGTTCTGACAGTTATATGAATATTTTCTTCAAATATATTATAAAGATAACTTAAAAGATATTTTAATGGATCGATAAAACATGTCTAGATTCAAAGGAAAATATTGATGTGCCAAACTATGATAACGACTTTAATTGAGATATTCAGGCCTAGATGTTGCTATTTTGGTTATTTTTGTTATTTTTTTTAAATATTTTGGATTTATTATTTATTTTCATAATTGTATTAATTTCCTTGTGTGTTAGAATTTTGATTTTGTTTCCTAGTCTAGGTTGGTTTTTCTAACTTGAAAAAGACATTGTACACCATTTTAGAAGTCATATATACTTAGTCAAATTGATATTTAAGAAATAAAATAAAATTTTATGATTTTTAGTATTTTCACTTTAATTCCATTATTATTTTTTTGTCATTCTGTGTTGGATGCTATCTTGTTGTATTTTCACGTACATCAAACAGTTTATATTGAAGAAGTGTCAAAGTTTTTAATATATATATATATATATATATATTTTGTAATGAGTTTATATGGATGTTCTATCTCTTATTTGGTTAGAAAAATTTCTATGAACAGTATCTCTTATCGGATTAGAAAATAAAATTAGTTTCAATATAAGAGAATTGATTGGAAAATTTCATTTATATATAATAAAAATATGAATTTGATTGGAGAATTATTTGGATAGAAATAAAAATTCAATCAAATTTTTGTTACAGTTTGCTTTTACATATATGCACATGCTAAGCCCAATGCCTTCAAGCCATGTGAGTGTACGTCAGATTTGGACCTCATTTTCAGAAAGCTCGAAAAGGTGAAAAAGATCAAATTTAAGCTTCATCGGAATTCTATGCCTACCTGTGGGGGTCCATATTGCTTATCTTGGTGGGTGGGTGGGTGTGGTACTAAATAGGTGATCCATGTTATGTTGTGGGTCTACTAATTTTTTTTAATAATAAAACAATATTAAGATGATATATATATATATATATAGAAAAATTAGAATTATAATAATTGACACAAAATAATAATAAAAATATTAAAAAGCAATGAAAAGAAAAGGCGTGAGTCAAATCTGATAAAAAAAACAAGCTCAAGTGAACATTTTAAACTCGAACTAAACTTTTAAATCCGCAATCCGTTAAATTCTTGACCCGATCAATACCTAAAAAAAATTTCAGAGGATAAAATCAATATAAATAAGATTCTTTTAGAAGAGCAACTCAAAGTAACCAGTATTATTTTTAAAATGATTAAAAAATTTTATAGAAAGCAAATTCAAAAATTTAACTTTTAAAATGATTAAAAAATTTTATAGAAAGCAAATTCAAAAATTTAACAAAATGTTGGAGGGTGAAAACAAAAAGTTTTGATAAAGGAAAAAATATCTAGGAAACCGTGTTAATTTTATAAACTTAGGCTAATATCTGCTAATATCTTCAACCCGTAAACCAATAAATTTTAAATTTGAACTCAATTAAAAAATTAAACACTCAATTAATTAAATATTGAAAGATAAAATAATAATAAAAAAAAAATTAATTTTAAAAAATTTTGTAAAATAAAAAAAATACAATTATAACAAAATACAACTAAGAAACTAAACATCCAATAATTATTTCATTGATATATTTTTAAAATTGAATCAATACAGATCAACTCTCCTGATCTGTGACTAGACCTAACATATCAACTCCGATTGAATCGAATATTATGTGGATGGGGTTTTACAACAGCCTACTAAATGGGGTAGCCTAGCATTAAGCACAGGCCTATTTACTAGAAAAAAAAGGGTAGGTCTAACCCGTAGGTTGGTTCCTAAGCTAATTAAGCAGATGCTAACACTAAAAATATTCCACTTTTAACGGAAGCTAACTTTCAAAGACAGATCAAATATTCCGAAATGTACTCATGTCCAAATATATTCTTAAATCTTGAGTTCAAAATTCAAATTTTACTTCCAACTTGAGCAATTGAGCATGCGGACAAGGGGTGATTATTTTTTTGTTTTGTTTGGTTTCATAAAAAGTAAATAATTAAATTGTTTTTTTTTAACCAAAATCAGTTCAAACCAACCGGTTTCGGTTCAGTTTGGTTATTTTAGAACAAAAACCGGTTCAAACTGACCGGTTTCAGTTCGATTCAGTTTGGCTCGTTTTTTTTCAGTTTGGGTCGGTTCGGTTTTTTCGATTTTAGACTTATAAAACCGAAATAGAATTGAATCGGTCAGTTTTTAAAAAATTTCAATCGTTTTTTTTTCACGGCTTAGTTTTTCGGTTATTTTTTCATAATTTTCTCAGTTTTCAGTTTTTTTCTCATCCTTAATGTAGATAATGAAATAAAAATTCAAATTTCACCAAAATGCTTAAATACAAAGTTAATAAAAATAACTCGGCTCACAATCTAATCTAAGATCTAGGTCATAAATTGAGTAGGTTAATATAAGTTGATTCAGGATAATATTCTAAAATGATAATATTTTTTTTAATAATAAATCAAGTTTTGATCAATTCAATCGGGTCAAAGATTAATAAATCAATTTTCATTTGATTTAAATTAAAGTCTAATTCGAGTCAAATCCTAGATTATAAAGTTTGTAGATTGACCGGCTAAGCTAGATGAAGTTTAATAAGAAGGTTTAAATACTAAAATGTTCTTCTATCTTGTTGTGTTTGGACTCTTTGCCATCACTCACATTTTCTCATCAAGAATCCATTGAGAACACCAGAAATTAGGTGACAAGAATGCTTCCTCGAACAAGAAGGGAGAGTTTATTATTACATAACGAAACCAACATTGACATTAACCCCAGCATCATCGATCAGCAGCAGGTTCTAAAGCTAGCAAGTTGTCTAGCTGAAGAGCAAGCTAACACAAGTGATGCTGACATTCTTATGGATACTCAGCTAATTGAACAAAAAACACTTATTTGAAAAAGGCCCAAACAGAGGATATTAAGATAGTGCTTTTTTCATGTCAAAATGCATGCTTGGCAACCTTAACACATGACTAGAAAGACTGGCCATATGCAGTAAAGGTCACTGCATTTTCTTTGCTTAACTTAACAAAGCTTGGTGCAAAAACAGCGGCGACGGAACCCTTTGCATCTTCCCCCAGAGAAACCTTCATTCCTGCACACCCATGCACAGTTATGGTCCCTAGCACATGGGCCTTTAAAATAATGGCTCTGTGACTGGCAAACCCTTGCCTCAGTAGGCACCACCACCTCTTCTGCTTGCAAAACCACACAACCAAAATCAAATATAATTACCAACAGAAGTACTTGATAAAGAAAGTGTTAAAAGAGTTAATGGAGGTGCATGCTCTAATTAAATGGACTTACGAGAAGCCAAGACAATGAGGAGCAAGAAGAAAAGCCCAAAGGATCTCTTGATCTCCATGTCTTTAGTTTGCTTAAAACGTTTGCTAGCTAGCTCGATCGTTCACTGTAAAATGAACTCTACTCATTTATATGCTGCCTAGAATATGGATGCCACATGAGGGACTGTAATTTCCATGCTGTAAGGGCAGACAAATACATTGAAAGTGTTAAAAGTAAGAACATGCTCACATGCACAAAGCAGACACCCTCATGCTCATCCACCTCATGTCCACTCATGAGTTTGTTTTGTTCTGGCGTGCAGGAGCACTGCTTGGTTAAACTACATGGGAAAAATCACAGAGCTCGATCTCTTTCACTATATATTTACTTTTCTTTAATTTCTTGTATTCAAACTAGATCCTGATGAATTCATCAACACAGAAGAAGAGTATATTTCTAGCTTTTATCCTCCTTTCCTTTCCTGTTCTTTAATTTCTTGTATTCAAAATTCCTCAATTCTTTCATCCCATTCTTCTATCCTTGTCATGTTTTGTCCCATAACTTTGTCAGCACGTGTTCAAATGAGTCAAGGGCGAAACGAAGTTCAAATTTAGGATTTTCTTAAGACAAGGTCACAACACTATCACTGTCAACCAAGCCATAAAAGAAGAAAGGATTATAAATGCCTTGTTGGTATGATCAAAGAACAAAAAGAAATACAATACAACAGACCTCAAGTATTGATAGGCCCCCCTCTGGTTATATTGATTACAGAAAATGGGATTTATGAAGATCTATAGGGAAAGTAATAAGATAGCAGATCATTTGGCTAAGGCTAATATTGATAGGCTCTTCGATTATATTGCTTGGTTGTGTAATTTTATAACAGATCGACCTCTTGTGCTTCATGGCTGTTTTAATTTAATTATTATATGTATTTTTAAAAGAAGGGAACCCTCAAGCTTATGATTTTCTTCTTATGATTTTCTTTTTAATCCATTTAGTTATTGGGGCAAAACAATTAACAACATTTTTGTGTAAACTAGGAATCAATCTTTTAATGTCAGATTGTATAAATTTTTTTTATCTTTGTTCAAAGGTGGTCTTGTTTCAATTAGTATATAGTTGATTATTATTATTTTTTTCATTAGTTTAGTGTTTGTAATGTTTAAGGAACAAGGTCAGTTCTTGTTGATATGATACGTTATTAATTTATGAAAAAATCACTAAAATACTAAGATCATGATTTATTTTCGTCAATTTATTTAAGAACCATGTGAGACATTTACTCTTTAACTTAAGCCAAGCAGGTTAAGTGGATTGACTCGGGATTAATTGACTCGGGACTTGACTAACCGGTCTCTAGCCAGAGACTGGTGTCAGAAGAATCAAATCAACTGAAATTGACTCGTGATCTAATTAAAATCTAGTTCGATTTAAAAAATAAAAAATCCAAACAACCCCGAGGCTTCAGCCAGGGTTTAATAGACTTCCGACGTTTTATGTGGAAACAAAATAACACACACAAATCAGAAAGGTTCAAGAGGATAGAGTTCATCATTCATATTCCAATATTTCTAAAAACAGGGAAACCAACAGCTAGCATGATCAGCTGAATCTTCAATAAAAGGAAGGGATTTTATTTATTTATTTAAGCAAAGTACCCAGCAACGCCACACATATGAAAAACAAGTAAGAGACTGGCCATGACATGGTTGCTGCATTTTTCTTTTGCGCGAGTTGCATTATTTCACTAACAAGGCTTGGCGCAAAAACAGCGGCGGCGGAACCCTTTGCATTCACCACCGGGAAAACCTTCAGTCTTGCACACACTAGCACAGTTGTGGCCTCTTACACATGGTCCTTTAAAACTATGGCTCTGTGACAAACAAACCCTAGCCTCAGCAGGTACCATCATTTCCTCTGCAAAATGACACATAAATTTTGAAAAAATCAACCAATCAGTCTCCTTTAAAACACATACAGAAAGCACAGTTGATTTAAAGGCTGGGAAAGAACAAATGGGTGCATGTTAAATATGTACAATGACTTACGGGAAGCCAGGGCAATGAGCAGCAACAAGAAAAGACCATAGCATTTCTTCTCCATCTCTCTGTCTAACAAGAACCTGTCTAACACTAGCTCTCTGTCTGCAACTACTACTAGTATCTAGCACTTCTTCAACTTGAAATTGATTGGGTTCCCTCAAGAGTATTTATACTACTCAACAAGATGCATGTCACGTGATCAATGGTAAAAATCCTGGGATTTTTACATACCGTTGCCATTGCCATAATTTCTACTTTATATCTAATAAAAAAAAACATCTGGTAAACTAAATAGTTTTTAATTTTTATGTTGAACCACGTATAAAATTGTCTTTAATTTATTCTATATGTGAAAATCTCTATCTTTTTTAACTAAAAATAAAACTAAAATATTTTTAAAAAAATAAATTGTAATAGCAAAAACGATTACAATGCACATTTGTTGCCGAACAATCACTTCGCAGTGATTAAAAAATATTTTCACGCGCACACAGAAAACCCTACCGACAACTTTATCTACTTCGAGATTTCTCACCGACAACTTTATCCACAGCAAGATTTCTCACCGATAGCGTTATCTACATCAAGACTCGAGTTTGTTTTCTTCTGCCATTCAGCAGTAATACTTCGTCGTGGCAATACCAGAACCAGATGTCTCTTCTTGAAAGCATGAAAAAAAAAAAGGGATATGGAGTCATTCACTGAGGCACTTTTACCTTATAATTAATTTACTCATTCAATTACAGAGAATAAATTTGAATTTCTAACCGGCTATCATGTTAAGAACGCAGATGAACCAGATTTATAAGAATACTTTTATATTATTCTTGAAACTAAAATAATTTACTTTGGGGATGAGGGAATGAATACGTTGAAATAAAAAAGTATTCAAACATATTAAAAAAATTTAATATGTTATGTATTATGTGCTAAATTGTTAGTTTTTCTAGTATAAGGAATGTGATGTATAGAAAACAATTACGGCATATATTACTAAAATGTAAGTTCTTCTATTATAAGGATGATGATTTATAAAAATAATTCGGACTTTTTTGAAACCAACATGGATTTTTTTGAACTTTGAGGGATTCGCAATTTGTCTGCATCGCTTTCTCCTGATTTTACTCACATCCACTCATGGCCTCTTGATATTGATATTAATCAAAAAGTCAATTATTTAATTTCTAGCGTAGTTTAAAGATATTGCAATATAATGCATATGATATCAACTGGTCGGGGAGTGGGCGTATTGGCCAGGGGTGCAAAAAATATATCTTAAACTAGAACACACTCATGCAAAAAAAAAAAAAAACCCCATACATGTCATGAAAAGGGAGTGAAGTCTTCACTTATTTCTTAGTTTAATTATGAAAATATCGTTGTAGAAGGGGTAGAAAGAATGTTAAGAGAAGCCAAGACAAAACTACAGAGGTTTTCTCGGATACCGTTTGCTTGTCGAACTTGTTTGCTGGAGAATAATTTACTTTTAGTAAGTAGTTTTTATAAAAAATTAATTATTAAAAAATTAATTATTTTTTAATATTTTAAAAAATTAATTATTTTTTAATATTTTAAAAAATTAATTATTTTTTAATATTTAAAAAAATTAAAAAATATTTTTTAATATTTGACTATGTCATGAAAAATGAGCTAAAAATAATTTATTAATTTGTTTTGAAGTTTATTAAAAAAATAAGGACAAAATCTAATATATGAAAAAGTTGGAGGATAAAATTGAAAAAAAAATATTAATTTTATAAATTATTTTAAATAAAATAAATAATAATAAAAAATTAAATTTAACAAATAAAAAGATCGAAAGATAATAAAATTAACAAAAATAAAATCTAATTTCATAAACGTTTTAAATAAAATAAATAATAGAATTAAATCTAATAAATAAATAAAAATTAAGTGAAAAAAAAAGTTTAGATGCGTGTAAAACGTTTTTTAAATAGTGTTTGAGTTTTTTATTTAAAATTAATGTTTTTTTATTTTTAAATTTTTTTAATTTTTTAATATCAAAAATAATTTTTAAAAAATATTATTTTAATATATTTTTAAATATTTTAATTATTCATACTTTATATGAGGATAGATACTTTAATGCGGGGGAGTCTATCTACTATCTCCATTTCCACTTTCCACGTTAGATCAAGTAAACGACAAATAAAAAATATTTTAATCTGAACTTTAATCATGTCAGTTCTTGTTTAACTTTATTTCTGGTGTTCCCCTCACAATTTCTCTTGTTCACTTGGTGGCTTGAGGGGTCTACCTGAGACGGAACTGGTTATCTAGACAGTATTTGCACTTTGAAGATATTTTTCGATTTTTTATAATTTTTGAAAAGTATATTCTATTTAAAAATATTTTTTATTTATTAAACAAAAACAATTTAAAAATAATTTCTAAAAATTACTTTCCATACAATAAACGAGGACTTAGTCTACATTGCTGATCTCTGCAGCTCGATCTCCAATCAAAACCACCAACTAGTAATAAAAACAGTTTAACACCTTTAAACTTTCAGGTTATATAAATATACATACACACTAGAATATTTTCCCATACTTATCAACGGATCATTAATAATTTTTTTAAAATATAAAAAAATATGAAGTGTATATAAAATATATTATGTATTTTATGTCTGATGGTAATGTCAGATCCAATATTATTAGATTTAGTGGTCAAATCATACGACCCGATAGCATTGGACCTAACAATCAAGAAGTTTAAAAGTTGTTGAGTCTAGACAACCGAACTCAATGCTATAAAATCCTACTGGAAGTTGGACCCAACACTATTAAATCCTGGTGGCAGCATAACCGCTAAAAAAAAAGAATTGCAACCCAACTCAATCTTAAATAAAAAAAATTATCATTATTCAACTTTTATATAATATAAAAAAAATATTATTAATTTATTTTTTCTTTATCGAATGAAAAAAAATTAAATAAGAGCAAAGAAAAAATCTAAAGAGATAAAAAAATAAAATTGAAAATATTTGACGGCTCAGCCAGACCTAATAGTGTTGGGCCTAGCTGTCAAACCAGACCCAACAATGCCCCTACAGTTTTTTTTAATTAAAAAACAACAAAAATAATGCTCTAATGATGCTAAATTATTTAAAGTAAAAACACTTTATATTTATAATATAATGAATTTTTCTCCAAGTTACATGTATAATGATTTTTATTATTATTATTATTATTATTAATGTGAATATTTAGATAAATTTACATGTATTTTAATTAATATGATATGTTCTAAAATTAATAATAATGTAAATTTTCAATATCTTTAAAGGACACAAACATATAATTATTAGACTAGTTTAATTAGCCAAGTGTTTTTATTTTAAAGTATAGTATAATGTAGATGCAGAGAACGTGCTGTCTAAGAATGGTGGGCTACTGGCTAGCTAGAAGAGAGTGCACTGTCGGCAAGAAGCAAAAGTGATACTGAGGATCATTCACGTGAAATGACAAGAGCAAGCTTGTCCAAATACGCTTTCTACCACGATAGCTGTGCACACCAGCTCTTAGATAGCTAGATGGAATTGGGTTTCTGTGTTTGCCACATTGGAAGAATGTTCTTATTGTACGTGGTGAATTCTTGGCATGAGGCAAGATTTGGTGGCGTGGATTTCTATTGCCAGGAGCCCAAGCTGTGGGAGAACTGTAAATTAGCCACTAAAGTAGATTGTAATTGATAAGAAACTACATGACCCGGTTTAGGAGAAGAAAAAAAATTAAAATTTGTCTCCTACTATGCATATACCGCTTGATCATTTTTATTTATAATTCATTTGTAGCGAAATATATTAAATTATAGAATTAATGATCATCAACCCGGAGTCCTTTGATCTGATCATTTTATTAAAAGTAAAAGGATTCATTAATGTTATGGCTAAGTTTTTCATTTTGTCAAGTGGGTTAGAGATAATGCTTGAAAAATACCTTTTATTAATGGGGTTAAAGAGGATATTTCAATGTGGAAGTCCAAATCTTATATAAGTTAAGGGTAACGAGATTTGAACTTCTAATTATATAGTTAATAAAGTTTTGATTGTATATTAAAAACATCAATTCAATTTAATAATTTAAAATATTAAATGAAAATTTAAAAATAATTTTATATTATTTTCGTTCATAATTTTTTTTATTAATATGATATCTAAGTCAGTTTACACGCACCTTAACTACTTTGATGAACCCTGAAATTAATAATTATATAAGTCTCCAATTACTCTAAAATTAATAACTTAAACTCATAATCATTAAAAAACAAATCTAAATTTTAATCAGTTCAGCTACTTTTAAAATTTTTCGATGATAATTTTACCCGGATGTAATGTTAAAGTAAGAGCAAAATAGATGGGAGGGGGTACGAAGAAGTATGCATCAAAAGATTTGCAACCATTCTTGGTGGTTGTCTTTTGCCTTGATGGTGAAAGGCAACAAGCAGGCTGTTTTAAAGAACAGTGGCATGATCTAACATATACTATGATAGGTAGCTGGAACTATCCGGGTGCTGAGTACATCGATTGGATCTTTTCTTGAAGAGCTTTTTTTTTTTTTTTTTTTGTCAAGTAGTTTATTCTTCTCTTTGCCGAGAATTTTTTAAAGACTTTTTCATCTTCTTCATTCAATGTTATCTTAATATGTGAGTTAGGAGATAAGTTTCCTTATAAATTAGGATTTTGTTGTTAAAGCTACATTTTCTTGTTCAAAATCTAGGTCACGAAGGATCTAACGGTTTAATTTTGATCAATCTACACTTATTTTAAAAAATAACATTGAAATAAAGTCAATTTTAAAAAAATAAAAAAATAGGTTTTTTCATTAATCTAGGATCAGGATGATTCTTATAATTATTATTAAAAACTTAAAAAATTATAATATATGTAGTTCTATTGAAAAACAAAAAGGAAACAATAATTGGTTCCTTATTTCCTTTAAGCTTGCTTTATTTTTTTTCTTTTCTTTCTTTATTTAGTTTCGGGTTTTTTTTAATGTTATTGTGTGTTGATTCCAGTTATAAAGTCATGGGTCTTGTTGGATATATATAATTTTAAATTTAAGAAAAAACCATATCTTTCCTTAATCCCTTAATTTATTTTTTTTTGATAATCATATCAAAAGTATATTGAAAAAGCCATAAAATCAATAGCCAAAGCAATATACAAGAACAAGACCAAACAAAAAAAAAAGGAGCAAATTTAGAGAAACAGAGAAAGAGAAGACAAAAAAATAAATAACCAATGCTAGTTTGTTATAACAGAAACAAAAAGACCAAAAAAGAAGTAAAAATGAAAATAACTAGCTAAGATTTCTTATTACATGACAATTTAATGTCATTAATAGATTTTAAGAAGTTATTTCCTGTATAAATGAAGCTTGAATCCAGAGCATGTAACCAAATAGCAACCCAATAAAGAATGATGGAGAAATAATCAAACAATCTTATAGTTGCCTCCTCAAAAACAATCTTGTTCCTTAACAATCAAATATCCCAAGTGGTACTGTTGGAAATATAATTTTGTCATCTTTTCTGTGTCGAATCATCATTGGCTCTAGCATTGAGAGCAATTGATGATATTGTTGCTCTTCATAAGATAAGAGGTTTTTGTGCCATATCAAATTCCATCACCAATAATCATTCAACCATTGGCGCATCTCATTTTAAATAGCAAAAACTTTATAGAGCCCAGGAAAAATGCTATGCAAAGCATTTGATCCAATCCACACATCAGACCAAAAGAGAATGGAGGATCAATCACCAATCTTTAATTTAATGTTTAGATGCAATACTGAGTTGATAACATTGCTGGACCAAGATAAACAAAATATCTTTCCAAAATAAGGAAATATGACCATGTAATTTTGGAATTTCATTCTGAATTATGAGAAGTAAAAATAGGATGTTACTTGTTTCCACAAGGCATGACCTGATGAGCTTAGCCTCTATATCCATTTGAAAAGCATAGACATATTCTTAGACATTAAAGAACACAACCTAAGGCCTCCATATTTTCTAACTTTCACCACAATATACCACTGCACCTAACAAATTTCTTTTTGCTTCGCTACCCTAGACCACAAAATCTTTGCTAAATAGAGGTCAGGATATTACAAACATCTTTCAATGTAAGAAAAGAAGACATAATAGATAGGCAACGAACTCAAGATATTTTGAATTAGGTAAATACGTACGCATTGCCATACTAACATATGACCTCTCTACATGATCAATTTTTTTTTGAAATTTTTAATAACAGGCTTTCATGTAGACAATCTTTAAGATCAGATTTCAAAAGCATATCTAGATAAGAACAAGGCAAGAAATCAAATATGAAAAAGACTGAAGATATCATCCTAGAAGAAGTAGCTTTCCCAACGTTTATGTCAATTAAAGAGCTTTTGTAAAAGTTAATGTGAAAATATGAACAAATGGTGAATCACAACAAAATCTTTTTTAACTGTTTTGAACAGTAAAAGCAGGAAAATCAGAGTATCGTTTGAATATTGCATGACTAAAGCAAAAGCTATATCTGAAAAGGATACATTTGAAAAGATTAGTCATAGCTGCTCCATGAAACAAAACAAATAACAGCTATGCTACAATAAGAAAAAGGAACGGCGAAGAGGGTCTTCATGGCGAATGGCCCATCAAGCTTTCTTTTCCTTTTTCTTTTTTAATATTATTGTGGGTTCTGGATACTTGTTGGATATAAGATGATAAAGCTATGGAATTAGTTGCTGTATAACCCCAGAATGCAATCCTTTATTTGATTATTAAATAAATGAAATTTTCATGCAAAAAATGGATATGTATACAGAGTAAATTATAAATTCGTTTTTATAGTTTTGTAAAAATGAATTGAATAGTTCATTTAATTTTAAAACTAATTAATTATTAACTAATCCCTTTACTAGTACTGTTGGTCATGCTTAATTTAGTTTTTTATTTCAAGAAATATTTTCTTTCTTTGTCAATCTTTCCATTCTATCTATTTTTTCTTCTTTTTTTATATTTATTAAAACGAAATAAGCAAAATAAATTAAAAAAGAACAATGAAATAAACATAACAGGATCATGCTATAAATAATTTTAAGAACATAGCGACTAATTAATTTATTTTGAAACTAGAGGGGTTGATTTAATTTATTTTAAAAACATTATACGGACTCATTTATAGCAAAGTGAAAAGGAATCTCAACACATAAAACCATCCTAATATAACTTGAAAGGATAAAATTGCAAAGAAATAAAATTTATTGACTGAAATAAAAAATTAAAAGTATTAGAAATAAATAGTGCAATCAATAGTAAATTGATTCTTGATCAACTGTGAATTGCTCCGTGTATTTCCTCCAATATTTTTAATTTATAATATAATTATAATTATAATTTAATTATAATATAATATAATATAGTTATAGTTATAGTTATGATATGATTATGAATAAAAACGGAGCATTAGTCTAGCCTAGCGCTTAAAATTTTACATTTATAACCTGAATTGTGGCTCGACTTTGGGGCCTTCCTGGCGCCATTAATATGGTCTGTCCTGGGGCTACTTTTCTTATGGCCTTGGGCCTTTCGTGGCCTGCCTTGCTTCACTTGAGAAAAAAAAGGTCTTTCCTTCTTAACATTTTAATCTCTTCTTTTATTCCAAGCCAGAAATTTCATCAAAAATCTATTGCTCCTTGCACACGACAAAATGCATCACTTCCTCTCTTTCAATTCTTACTCTCCCAAGTATACGTGAGATTTATCATGTTAGTTGCTTCAAGCTTGTTTTTTTAAGAAAAGTTTTGAATTCGAGCCTCGTAAATGAAATATATTATTGCTAGAAGAATTTTATTTTTAGTGAGCCAACCCGACTTGACCAGATTAATCAAGTTCAGTAGGTTCCATATATATATATATAAAGTGAGATTTAGATGCAACTTTTTTTTCATCTCTTCAACTGGCTCTACCAATTAAGCATCACTTTAGATGCTTAAACATGCTCTAGCTAGAGTCTAGATCGGCAGATCACCAGGTTGACCATAAGGGTTTTTCAGAACTGCTGGCATGGCTACTATAGCACCCACACTTTCGAAAACAATGTTATATGGCTCCGTCAACACATTGCTACCAATGGATAACCAAGGGTAGAAAAAGCTGGAGGAAAAGAACCAAGCAAGCACATGGGGTCTGTTGCCATTGCCAGGAACTGCAATTTGCACTTTGGATTTGGACCCTCGTGATCAGGCAAAATAATGACTCCTGAAAATATGCATCTTGATTGCCTTTGTTCCTTCATTTTTTGCCCTTTCTAGGGCCGACTACATCATCAATACATGCTTTTCCCTTTAGCTTTCACTTTACCAGGTCAGAGAATGATCTTTTGTCACCTCGTTTTTTACTCACTTAGCAGCAAAAAAAACTAAAGTTGTTTATCTTCAAGAATGTTAATTTGGTTCTGCATGAATTTCTTCTCTCTCATGTTAGCCACTTTAGATCAATGATGGCGTGAAAAAACATGCAAGAGGAGTTCTGTTATGGAGAAAACTAAAATAAAATGAAATGAAATTTTATATGCACTAAAAGCATGTTTAAGTATAGTTTTTAAATTTGATATGGTTGATAAATTAACTCGGGATTTTATCGGCTTGAAATCCAACTCGGATTAGATTTAAAAAAATAATTATAAAAATTAACTCTGTCAATACCAAACAATTTAGTGAACCAACTCGCAATCCAGTTTGTTTTTTCTTAAAATAAACTTTAAACAAAGTCATTCAAACTTTTTTTAAAAAAAAATAAAACCTTAAAATAACATAGTTTTAGGGCTTGCTTATTTATTAAGTGATACGAGATCTAAACTAAATCATGAACCTAACTAAGTAACTTTACTTGAAAATGTTAATGTTAATGATGAACATCAACCTCCACCTTCTGGGAAGATAGAACATATCCCAATCTTCTTCATGACTAATGGAGAAAGAGCAGATTAACAAATGCAAAATTGATGCAAAAAGCATTTAGGTAAGGCTGACATAACTCAAAACGAGTGCCGACAAGCAAAGAAAGATCATTACATGGGTCCATTGCCTTAATTAGTTGTCTCCAAGTATCGTATTATCTTAATCCCAGAGAAGAGAAGTGTAATTATCCTATTTCATTCAAACTCGATAAAAGTAAACATGGCATTGGAAATAGAAGTCTTAAAGATTATTTTTTTCTTGTTTGATAATGATCATAACTAGGAAGGCACTGTGAGATCAAGACAAATACTTGAATTCGGAAGCTACAGTCAACTGATAATCCTATAGCATAATACTTCTTTGGTTTTTGTATCATAGACCAATTTGTCTTGAAAATATATATATTTTTATCAATTCTGTCCCTCGAATTTCAAATTTCTCTATTAAACCTTTCATTCCATCCAAATTGTAAATTTTCTTAAGAAATGATAGTGTTTTCTGATAAAAGAATACAATTGAGAAATCAAAATTGTAAACAAAATCTATGCAAACACTTGTTTAAGAGCAAGATATAACATAATAGTTGAGGGGTGTATTAGAAATTTTAAAACTCGGATCAACCAACCCGGAATCTACACCGATTTAAGTTAAAAAATTAAAGAAAAAAATTAACTCGATATAATCCTGAACTTGGGTAAAACCATGTTAAATTTGGTGAAAAACTCAATGTTTTTTTCTAATTTTTTTTATTTAATAATTTTTTTTTTGAGTTAATTATCGAAACTTCAAATCAATCTAAAATAACTATACCAACAAGAACTCGTAGAAAGAGAAGAATAAGGTAAGAAAAAATATTGTCTTCGTTAATATCAATAAAAACATAGTATGTCCAAAAGATAAATATTTAATTACATGGAAGGAGAGAAAGAAAGCCATAAAGAATTTACAAAGAAAATTCTTGGCATGATTCTTTTGGCACTATTATTGGAGCTTCTTCCCTATCCCCACACAATCTCTACTTGATCCATTCCCAAAATCCAAAACAAATTTCATCATAGCAAAAATATAATTAAACATAAGAATAGCAGCTTCAAGATTTCCATGTCTTCTCCTCCATAATAATCAAGAGCCTCAAATTAAACACCTTCAAGATGTGACATGATCATGGTGGTAATATCGGCAGCAGCAAGAATGTAAGCAAAATCTTCTGTTGTTGTTTCACTATAGTGCGTTAATTAATCAGAGCAAGGTTTGGTTTTCAAGCGATAGAGGAGCTTCTTCTTCTTCTTGGAAGTGGTATTGTCAATGGTGAGAACAACTTTACCAGGTTCACCAACTTTAAAACTGTTGCTAACCACTGGTTCTTCAGTTGTAGCAACCTTTCTAGCCTTTTGGATGATCACTGTGTAGCTATCATCAGCACTTGGTACGAATTCGGCGCCATAGCTCACATCCCATCCCACAACTCTCATTTCCCAAGTCAGAAGGCATGTCTGCAGATCAATTAGATTAACGTTAATCAAGGGAAAAAAGTAAAACAATGTCATAATGACAATACTAAATTTAACCCTTGATTGTATCACTGCATAGTTCAGAGTTCCCAAGGAAAGATTCCCTTGTCAAGGAAACACCATTCTAGGTGCTCCTAGTTAGACAAAGTCACATGTTTCTTTCCAAAGAAAAAAGAAACTGCCTTTGTTTTAAACATAGTAGTTAAATCCAAACAGGGATCGATAAAATCCAGAGTTATATATTAGCGGATTAACTGGTTTAACTTAGATTAATCTAAAAAAGTTATTTTAAACAAAAATTACATCAACTTAGATTTTTTTCCCCTTTATCTTTTATAAAACCTCAAACATGTCTGGGTCACAGGTCAATCGGTTCGATCCAATTCACGGTCCAGGTTTATTAAGCAAGATTTGTAAGTACTCCTTAGCAGTCAAAAGAGAAAGGGTACCTCAGTAACTGGGAATTCTACAGTGTGCTTTGCTGATGCCTTCACTGTAATCTCAGTAACAGCATCAGCTGTGCAAAATTCACCATCTTTGCTTAGTCCTCCATACTTCACTGGTATTTGCTCAGCAGTTATGTACCTGATTGATGGTAGAAAGAAATTTTAACTCACAGCCCAATAGTACAAAAACGCATGTCAGAAAGCTAAGACATTTTCTATAGCAAATTGAAATCTTTTGGGAAAAACCTGGTGAGGGTTTCTGCAGATTTGGAAGGACCAGCAAAGACAAACTTGCTTCTGGTTCTCTGAGTTAAAAATGGACTTATCATTCTATTGACTGTGAGGTACCACCAGGGCACATTGATGAAGATCTGCAGAGCAAACACCAAAGAATCAAACAATTTTAAGTTGTTTGTTTTCAAACAAAGAGGAAAGGAATCAAGAGATGAAACAAACAAATATACCTGTTTGGCCACAAATTCTGGATAGTTGTCTTGAAGCAATTGAAGTGCCTGTCTAGTAGCTTGTCTAAGCTCTCTCTTAGCTGGTCCAGGAGAATTTTTCAAGTCATTAACCTGAACAATGGTAGAGACTCCACCAGGACTGAAATCCAATTTCCTAATACTCCTTTCCAGGAATTGAATTCTCCACCTCAAGAATCTCTGCCTCTTCTCTTCATCAGAAAATGAATTCTTGTAAAGCTCCTTGTTTTGGAACTCCCCGTAGACATTGTAGCAAACTGGGTGTCCCTCTTTGTCAAGACCATGCATAAATACCACCTTCCCCAAATCATCACAGCCCAAATCTTGTTCAAGCAATTCATCAATGCCGAGCTCCTTTCTCCAGCGAATTGTGTTCTTGAGCATGGTGAAGGCATCTTTCACCTTGAAATCCCTGGCTCTGAGAAATTTCAATAGAATCACATCACTTCTGTCATCAGCAAGAAGCGTTATGCCCCAGATTGATACTTCCTCTGGTGTCACTTCCACCACAGTCTCAGACTTAACTTCTTTGGCTCCCTCATCTAATGCTGAGGCAGCCTTTGTCTCTCCCTCAGGCTCTTTTGTAGCCTGAGCTGAAGTCCCCTCTTGTGAAGCCACTGAAGAGGAGACAGCTACAATGGTCTCTTCAATGGCTTCTACAGTCTTGGCACCATCATCATCCACAGTACTAACTGCAGTAGTATCACTAGCAGGAACGGGAGCCACCTTTTCTTGATCATCAAGAACCTCACTTTCCACCACTTCTTTCTTCTCTTCTTTCTCTGCTACAACTTGAGGCTCCACGTTTTCCTTCTCCTCTATTACTGCCGGTGTTTCCTCTTCTTGGGCTGGTTTTTTCTCCTCCTCCGAGGCCACCACCACATCTTTCTTCTTCTCTTCTTTAGCTGGTGCTGGTGTTGTTGTTAAAGCACTAAATTCATGCTTGTTAAGTGCTTCCTGAACAAGTTTCTTAAATTCTTGAAGTGCTTTCTTCTCAGACTCAAGAAGATCAGCAACTTTAGTACTTTCTTCCTTAAAAGAAACCAACTGAGGCATCTTCTCATCATCACCTCCACTAGCTTTCAAATCCTCAGTCTCCACAACAGCCTCCTCAACCTGCTTTGGCTTCATTGGCACCTCCTCAGTCTCAGGCACGGGCAATGGTAGCTCTTTCCCCACCACTGGCATTGTTGGTGGCACTGGTGTTGTTTTCTCAGCTTGTGGAACATCAGTTACCACCACCACTTGTTCTTGACTCACGTTTTGTGCCACCTCTGCCATTCTTGAAGACAAAACAAGAAATGCTAGAGATGGAAAAAGAGAGGGAGAGGGCTATGTTTGTTGAATTCTTGCAATGCAAGTGTTTTGAGGGTATGGTGAGGGTTTAAGGGAGGGGGAGGGGGGGAGTTATAAAGAGTGGAGTCGTGGGGGGTGGTGGTTGGGCTAGAGGGCCAAGCTGTCAAGCTGAAAACAAAGCCAGCATGAAGTCTATGATTCTCTCTGTGTGTGTGGGGAACCATAACTATCCATTTGCTGTTAATTTTCTTGAATGTTGGACACAATCTTTGCCCTATTTTGTAACGGTTCTTTATAGGGAAAACAACATTTTTGTCCCTATACATTGACCAATGCTTCATCTATATCCCTATAGTTCAAGATTTATAGATTTGTTTTCCTAAAAACTTTGATTTGATTTGATTTTTTTTTTTATCATTTTTACTATATGTTTGAAAACGTTATAAATTCAAAAAACCTCTCCCATAAAATCAGATAAAGAACAAAAATCCATCTAGATTTCGGTCCAATCTCATAGATTCAATATTTTCACTCATTCTATGATGAATTTGTGTATCTATAGCTTAATTTGAGCAAAACTTCTAATAGCCATTGTCAATATAAAATGTGATAGGATCCCTCTATATGGATGTGAAAAGTACCTCGGATATCTGATTAGCCTAATTTTATTAGCTGCTTCGTGTTTAGGGATGAAATTAAAAAATCTTAAAAAGTATAAGGATAACATTTGAATCTTTGAAACAGTACTAATAGCAATGGAACATTGATAAATCTAGAGGGGCAAAAGTGTAGTTTACCGTTCCCAGTGCTAGAAATCATCGCCGGATGTGCAGGCATTTTCTTCTTTTTAGGCGTTGTGGTGTGTCTGTGTGTATCTTTGGGGTGTTAATGGGCCCTACAACAGCCTGCAAAGAAAGAAGAAATGATGATGAAAATGAGACCGTTTGATGTGCTGGACACACCGAAGATCCTCGTGTCATCCAGTTGGATAATCTCAGCCGTTGAAAAAGAGGTGGGACCAGGGTGCTTGGTATTCCTCGTTGCCTTAGGCCAGCCCAAGGCGACTGTGGTGCCAACCCTCCAAGAACTTGGTGTTTTTGAAAATAATTAATTGTGGCAATCAATGATAATACATGGATTTAATGAATGCTAATTATGTGAAACGGTCGAAGTCATTGATATATTGTAACCATTCTAAATAAGGTTTTGTTCTCATTTTTAAAATAAGAGGATATAAACAATTCATGGCTAGATAATTAGCGATTTTCTTTTTAAATAGCGCAATCAGCCAATTTTTTTATATATAAAATAACATAATTAGAGAAATAGTAATTCTTTTTTTTGTTGGTTGCATTACTCAAGAGTCACACAACAAATAATTTTTTTTTTGTTGCACAATCTTTGAAATTTTCTTAGATAAGAATTTTGGCACAAATAAGTCCTAAATTAAGCTAAAAATCTAAAATTAAACAGGAAAGAATAAAAATGACATAAACAACAACTTCTAAGTTTAATTTGAAAGTCTTCCCAACCTTGGTTCGTTACAACAGTTAACTTAGACTATATCTAAAAATACAGTTCATCTCGTATTTTCAAAACATTTGAATTTTATTTTTGTTTAAAATTAAAAAAAATTAGTGTTTTTAGATTGTTTCGATACGCTGATACCAACAATAATTTTTTAAAAATAAAATAATATCATCTTAATACATTTCTAAATAAAAAATATTATAACCCGTAACTGCTACCACAATTTCAAACAAGCTCTTAATATAGAACCAACTTGTAGAATCTACTAAAGAAATTTGAATCTGATTCAATAATCAGATTAAAAATTATATTTATTTTAGTTAATTAGATAGTTTATCACGATAATATTTCTTTTTAGATTAAGACTCATCATTTAATTCAAAAATATACATGCTAGGTTTTCCAAACAATCCAGCAACATTAGATTTGTATCCCATTGATTAGTACTTCTTGCATGAAAATCTCAAGGGAATGGTTGCGCTCCTCCAAGCAGCGCAACCATTGAATTATACTCTTCTTGGTAGCATGTCTTGGTTGCACTATTGAGAGTTATGCAACACAGAGTGGCTGTAATATAATGGTATATTATTCGGATTGTAGTTCTAGCCCTCGTTTTTATTTGTGTTTTCCAGGCTAGCTAGCTCAATTAATAATGTTGTGCCAATTCTAATAGATTATTTTTTAATATTTCTTGAATATTATAAATTATGACCATCAATGCTAATACGTTTATGCAATGAAAGTTAATTACATGGATTAGAAGAAATTATTTGGTATTAGTGATTTAAAATTAGGTTTCGTTCACATTTCTTAATTAAATAAAGAGTATACAAACTATTTATTCAATATTTTGGCTATTTTCCTAGGAGGACTTAAACGACCTGTAGTTCATACATGTTGTTTTCATACTTTTTTTTTTCATTCTGTTTTTTACTCTTCAATTATAATAAAAAAAATATTCTTGGATTAAATTTCATGTATTAAAATTAAATATTTTTAATATTTTTTTTTATCATAACTTCCCATGATCAGAGATGAACCCTAGATCACATCATAACAATGGAGAGAACACTAACTTAATAACCAAACTAATACTCCAACAATAGTTTTTTGTCTTTTATGTGTTTCGGTTGCTGTTGGCTTCGGTTGTATAATAAATATTAAAAAATAAATAAAAATATTACAGGTTTATCATTTAACACGTATTATATTTTTTATCTAATAAAACTAGAATAATCATATTAGCATATATGTACCTAAATCTTAGCTTCATCCCATAGTCAGCCAAATTCCTTTCCCTAAAAACTTGTTAATTTATTTCAATTTAATTTTTTATATTATGAGCATCTAAAAATGAGTGGCAAAGAGCTAAATTATAGAAAAGAACACGAAATCCTGAAGTTGCTAATTGATTATATATTTATATATGAATTGAAAAATATAATTGATAAAATTCAATCTAAAAATATCTTCTTTTTTAATTTTATATTTTTTAAGTAGCGTGGTTGTCTTGGTTAACTTGTATATATCTTGATTATTTATAGTTTAATAATTATCGTACCTTCGTTCATCTATTTCAACATAAGGCATGCTATAAGTATAAAGAAAGTTCAGTGGAGCTGATTTGGAAAATGATCGATAATATATGAAAATCATATGACAAGCAAAAGGAGAAAAAAATGATTAAAAATGTAAAGTGTAATTTCATTTATTTTCTTCCCCGAGTCAAGACTTGTCTTGGGATTTACTGGTTGCTGAGATGGGTCCAGTCGAGACCAATTTGTTGGGTCTTTAAGTGATTCGTTTGTGCCAAGCATGTTGTCAATAGTTCGGCTCTACATTTCACACCAGATTTGTTATTGGGTTAGGTCAATTAGTCTAAACTCTTGTTTGAGTCTCGAACCCATATGAATTGGGCAAAGAAAACCTCTTTACCCAATTTTAATTTATAATTCTTATATTGGATGTACACTAGAAGTTGTCTCAAGTTTGACATGATGAGCTGCTAGGCCTTAAAATTGAAACCTCGGACCCAAATTTAATGGTTGTGTTAAATTACAAAAAGATAAAGAAAGTAGAAACGTGTTTTTTTTTTTTTTTGAAAATATAAATTTATTTTAAAATTATTATATAAATATATTTATTTTATATATAAGTCTTTATTCTAATAAGCACGGCGTTAAAAATATTATTTTATAGCTTCAAATATGGTACACCATGCTTATCAAACGTACTTTTAGCTACAAACAATGCTTTTTTAAAAATATAAAAACATAATTTTCAAATGATTGGTCCTACATTCTATTTTTATTTTTCATTTACTATATATCTTGAAATTAAAGTTAAATAAATTAATTTATTTCTTTGAATTCATTAATCAATACAAGAAAAGTATGTTTTCAGATAGTCTAAAAAATAAAATTTAATTTCATTTAATACACAAGTTATTCAAGAACACCATTAATAAACAAAAAGAAACAAAAAACAAAAAGAAAAAAGAAACAAAAAACATTAATTTTGCAGAAAATGAGCCGACGTGAAGCAGAAGGCGACTGTCATTCTCGGTTACGGCATGGGAAGTCTTGTCCATATGCATGTGTGTTGCAGACTAGTCAGTCTATCCCAAGGAGAAAAAAATCATCCATGATCGATCTCCTCTCTGAGAACAGAAGATGGGAAGAAATTAAGAGATTCATGCACTTTTTTCTTCAGCTGAAAAACACCCAAAATTAATGTTGTGACAGAGACAGAACAGATGGCTAGAGACACTTGAGCATTTACTTCACACATGCTTATTTAACAAATGATTAATTAATTTTCTTGACTTTTCAAATTCAAATAATTAAAAGAATTTACCAGACCAATTTAGTTATTTAATTTTATGTTTTGATAACGTCTCTTGTTAATAATTATATAATCTAAAGGATAAGCTTGATGGTTAAATATACTTATTTTCTTATTTTTTCGAATTCTAATGAACTGATCCTTAATCTGAAAAAAAATTTAGATCATTTTGAATACTTAATATTAGATTTTGATTAACTCCCATTAATTATACACGAAGCACAACTTTATTCAAGAGATATTTATATACAAAGAAATAGGAAGACAAAGTGTGAAAGAAGCTTGAAAGTCAAGAGGGGGGGTCGATCCAAGTGAAGTGATGATCCCTCTGCATGCAAAAAGTCAAGATTGCCGTGTTGTGCTTCCTAGCACACCGGCGTTTTTAGAGATCCAAAACCCTAAAAATGAAGAATAAACAAATAGAAAGTGTAAAAACTGATGAAGAATGAAGAGGCAGTGGTTGGATTCAAGCTGTTCGTCATGGATTCCCATACTCTTTTCTCTTTTCCCCAGCAATTTTTAATAACTTAACACCCCCTCCATGTGCAGTCACTGCCCATCCCTCTTCACCTTTCACTCTCTAAATTATAGTATTCGAAATATATGCCAAGTTAAATCTTTTTAAATTATTTAGTTTCTGCATGAATAGTTTAGTTTAATGTCAAAGAGTAGGTCCATTACAAGAAAATTAATTATCCCTGACAGAATATTCTATTATTGTTTAGGATATATTTTTAACAGCATATAAATAACCGATAAAAACATGTTGTTAGCAAGTGTTTTTTTGAAAATTTTAGATCTATCGATAATTCAAATTCAATTGATAAAATTACTTGCTAATAAAAATATTGATAGAATATTCACGTTAAATAAGTAGTTGTCGATAAAAAAATGATTTTTTTAATTTTTTAATTTTAATTTTTAAATTAATATCTAAGAGAATTTATTAAAGTCTTCTTAATACACTAGACAAAGATACATCCTTAAGATTACTAGAAAAAATAATTTATTTTTAATTATCGTGCAAGTTAGTTTAGAATATCTCGTATCTTAGAAAAAAAGTAGTTTATTTTCAACAACTAGATTGATAAAATAAAATTTATATATATATATATATATATATATATATATATATATATATATATATATATATAAAGATTAATTATTCCGAAGATGCACTTGGTTATCAAATTAATAGAAAAAGGGCCTTGCACGACACATTTTTCTGCAAAGATTGAATATTCTTGGATAAGTTTTGAAAAACAAGAAATCATGAATGCATGAATTTTGAAAATAAATAATTTAAGACTAGATCGAAAAAAATTCATAAGAAGAATTCCCATTTTTTACTTAGAAAAAAAGAAGAAGATATCCTAATCTTAGAAAAAGGGAAAAAAAAATTGTATTCGAGGGCCAGACCATTGACCATTGACCATTCCCACGAGATTAAACTAGGAGAAAGATACAAAGAAATGACACAAATGTTATCACAAACGGTTGAGATTAAAGAAAGAAAGAAAGAAGGAAATAATTTCTCATATTTTATAATATATTTGTACAAATATTTCTTTATATTTTATATACAGATTTTTAAAGAGAATCACACCTGCATGAGCGACACCAAGAAATGAGCAGGCTATAAGTATAAAGGGAAGAGAGTCTGCATGTAATAATCCACACGTGCATATTGCAGGGAGCAGCATAACGTTTGTTGAGCCAAAGCAAGAAGGCATATTGCATAGTGAGTGACAAAGAAGATGGAGAAATATGAGTTGGTGAAGGATTTAGGAGCTGGGAATTTTGGGGTAGCAAGGCTTTTGAGGCACAAAGAGACCAAAGAACTTGTTGCCATGAAATACATTGAAAGAGGTCATAAGGTAATTGTTTTCTTCTCTTGTAACTCCTTTGACTTTTTTTCTGTTTGGTTCCTGAGAAAATTTCCTTTTTCTAGAGAAAGTCTTGTGTTTTTTCATATGGAGCATCCTTAAAAAGTTTGATAATGATATATCTAAGTTGTTGGTTCTTTGTTTGTCTTGTGAAATACCAAGAAGGAAGATTGAGAATTTTTTGGGTTTTCAGATAGATGAGAACGTGGCAAGGGAGATTATAAATCACAGATCATTAAGGCACCCCAATATAATTCGGTTCAAGGAGGCAAGTATCTGAAATGGGGTTTAATTTTTACAATTAAAAAAAGTAATCCTGTTTGATTATTAATTAAGGAAGGGAACTCATTCTTTTTGCAGGTGGTTTTGACCCCAACACACTTGGCAATTGTGATGGAGTATGCAGCTGGTGGAGAACTCTTTGAAAGAATCTGCAATGCTGGTAGATTTAGTGAAGATGAGGTTAAATCTCTCTCACTCTCTCTGATTCCTTTTGCAATTCATTAATTGCATTTACTTGGTAGTATTCCAGTGGGATTTTTGTCATTTGTTTGAATTTTTCAGGCTAGATATTTCTTTCAGCAGCTGATCTCTGGGGTTAATTACTGTCACAACATGGTATAAGCAAATCTCGGAGCTTTTTATAATTATGATAAATCTTACCTTTTCTGCCTAATCACAAGAAACTGGTACAATTGTTGAATGCGTTTATGGGAGTTTTTTTTGGTTCTTTAACAGCAAATCTGCCATAGAGATCTGAAACTGGAAAACACACTGTTAGATGGAAGTCCGGCACCTCGCTTGAAAATCTGTGATTTCGGTTACTCTAAGGTTTGGAAATCACTTAATCACACTTGATTTGTTAATTTGGTTATAAGCTACAGAGTGTTTTCTTAATGTTCTTAACATTTTTGGTTCCGTATTGGTTTAGTCCTCTTTGCTGCATTCAAGGCCGAAATCAACGGTAGGAACTCCGGCTTACATAGCACCGGAAGTTCTCTCTCGGAGAGAGTATGATGGCAAGGTAAGTTTGTTTTGTCGTCCAATCTTTTCTTGTTGTCAAATTGAATATCTAGTCACCATAGAAAATAAGCTCCAAAAGAAATTGGTCTTGTTCTAGCTTCAACAAAACCCACTTTCTAATCCACATCTGCACTTTTGTTGTACATCACTAGTGAAGCCAGCACTATCTTGAATGATCCAATCCTCTTTCCAATATCCAACCATATGAAAAGGGTTAGGTGCTAGCTGGGACAAGTATGAATCCATTTCTTTTATGAGCAAGATTGTGAACTTTTGTCTCTGTGTTAGGGCATTTTTCATTTTCAAGCATTAAGCACATGGTTTCTTAATTTGAGTTAGGAGATGTGATGCATTTTGGTTTATTTCCTGGTGGACATTTTTTTTATTTCCCAGAATACATTATGAAAGGATAAGCTTGAATGCACATGCAATGCCAATAAAAGATTATATCATATCCTATTGATTGTTCTATTTGGCCTTGTTATCTTTTTAGCGAACAATTGGCTTTATAGACACTTCAGGTCCATGTGATGCGGTTTCTAAAATGGGTTTTGGCAGATCTTGAAGAGGTTGCTTTGTGTTTGGATTTGTGCAAGTGTTGACCATTATGGTACTATTAGTATGATTAATACTAGCTGATGAACTGCTGATTGATTTGTCACTTGAGCTTGCATTACTAACTTTTGTCATCAGATTGAATTCAGAAACCATGATCTGTACAATAATAAAGCTCAAATTGAAGACAAAAAATATATGAAAAGATGATATCAGAGAAGATTAGGTTTTGACTGGCATGCCCCAGTTGCTGTATCATTTCAAGTTTCGGCAAATTGTTTTATCTGAAAGATCTTGAATAACAGAAATGATTTGATATTCAGTTACAGTTACTTGGTTAATATTCTTGAGTAGTTGTGTTCATGTATGTGACCAACAAGGTGTAGGACAGTAGGAGGCTGAAGTGCTGGGGGCTTTGCTGGTGAACTTGGTTTTGGATGTAGAAAGGCCAATCCCCCAAATTTGATCATGTATATTGTAGACTGTGTTGAAGATCTGATTCTACAGATGACCTAGAAAATGGTTAAATAATTAGACTATGAATAAATTCTAGCAAATGATGAACAGTGACTAACTCTCCATGCTTTGGAGGTGAAAAACACAAGATGCTGCGCTTGCTTTTCTTTCAGAATTATGTCAAGATAACATTGATTCCATTCACTGGCTCTTCTTTTCTGCACTGCATTCCTCAATCTCTGGTTCCTGGGGCCATCTCCAATTTGTTTACGCACAAGTGGGATTTACCTTCAAGTAGTAACTTGTTCTATTTCAATATTCTGTTCCTTTTCTGGTTCAGCTGGCAGATGTTTGGTCATGTGGAGTTACTCTTTATGTGATGCTGGTAGGGGCATACCCATTTGAAGACCAAGATGACCCTAGAAATTTTAGGAAAACAATTCAGGTGAACATCTCTATTATATCCGGTTCTGAAAGAATCAATGAGTTATCACTGATCTTTTTTGCCTTCTTGTGATGTTTTTGCAGAGAATAATGGCTGTGCAATACAAAATCCCTGACTATGTTCATGTATCTCAAGCTTGCAGAAACCTGCTATCTCGCATATTCGTTGCAAACTCTTCCAGGGTATAATTCTCTAAATGGCATGATTTTGCAGTACTAAGTTTCTGTAAATCGGTGTCTGAAAATTGATGAGTTTTGTTACAGAGAATTTCACTCTCAGAAATTAAAAGCCACCCATGGTTCTTAAAGAACTTGCCAAAGGAACTGACGGAGCCAGCACAAGCCATCTATTACCAGAGAGATAATCCAAGCTTTTCTCTTCAAAGTGTGGATGAGATAATGAAAATTGTGGCTGAGGCAAGACAACAGCCTCCATCATCAAAGCCTGTCAAAGGTTTCGGTTGGGAAGTTGAAGAAGATGAAGAGGAAGACATCGATGCAGAGGTAGAAGAGGAAGATGACGAAGATGAATATGACAAGAGGGTCAAGGAGGTTCATGCAAGTGGAGAGTATCAAATCAGTTGAGCCGTATGGCCTATGTTTAATTATTACATAAACTCACTAGTCATATGAACCTTAGTAGTTCTCTATTCATGTGTATCATAATAGGTAGTAACCGTTGCATAAGCCTTTGAATTTGTGAACCTGAAACTTTGGATGTTCCAACTTTTATCATTGTTCATGTAATGCATCATTGATTTCCCCCTTCGGATTTCAACTTTAAGAAATGATGGATGGATTGTAAGGTAGAAAATATCTGTCATCTGAAAATGCAATTTGGGAATAATTTATGGGAGTTCAAACCTTCATGGAAGCAAACCATGCCAGGCTCGACCACCCAGCCAAAACCCAGGGTGGTCGGAACCTGATGTAAGCATTGACTTTAAAGACATTAAGGGGCAATTTAAGCAGCAGGGGTTATGTAGCAATGTATAATTGAGTTCAAGGACATGAAGGGGATCTAAGAGAAGCATGAAGCAAGCATGGCTTGCCTAGTCGCTGCTATATTCTCAGTTGACTGCAGGAAGGGGCTTAGACTCGATGCGGACGATGTGATGACAGAAAGTTAACATGTGGATAAATCAAAGAACATTCTGTAATTAGATGAAAAATAATATAACTCTGTAATACAATTTTTTTTTTATCTTTTGACCCATTGAAGGATTGCACTGCCAGTACCTATGCTATTAACCCAAATCCCACCAATTATGAACTTCGACAACAATGCCAGAGTGTTCGATTCAGCATATATACGAGTTAAAGTCGTATTATGCATAAGAAATCATAAGAAATTATGCGTCTTGACTTAGGTAACAAAATTTACACCAGGCATAAGAAAGGTCTTGTGTAGGTTCAATGGAACGATGGAAAAATACCCCATTGGTGCAAAAACCCCTGCCCGGTGGTGACTTCAAGAACCAATAGAACAAGAACTGCCAGCATAGCTGCTCGCCCGTTCCAGGTTTCTGCACTTCTTGTCCAACCCCATTCCCATACCGTCACAGGCGATGGTAGCTCTCTTCGCTTCGAATCATAAACTGCCAGCAGCTCCTCTACACTGCCAAGCGGAACTAAAGACTGCAGAAAATCCCAAACCAATTATCAGAGAAAAAATCAGTGGTAAAATATGCAGCTCATCAGCACAGAAACAAAGAGATAACAACCATCCTAACATGCTTTCCTTTAGATAATGGTGGAGAAAGTTGGTTTCCAATTCAATGAGAGAAGAAGTGAAATATGAGTGTTCAAAATAATCCTGTAGTCATAAAAGTGATTAATGCCATTCTGCTTAATTTAATGGGGATGCCAAAGGAGCAAAATTTTGAAATTCAGAAATAGCCCAACCAGTCATAACTCAGCTAATTTGGAGATGCAAATGCAAATAGGATGGACATAAATTAAAGAGGCAAGGACTGGGAAGGGGAAATAGCTTTTGTGAAAGCAGACACTGTTGGGCCCTTCAGGGTTCATGTTTAACTTGGGGTAGGCAACTGTAGTTATTATGATGGAAGGTCTTTAAAGTTCATTTCATCTATATAAACACAAATGTGTTACACACATACATGCTCAGAGGGACGGAACGAGTGAGACAGGAAAGTACACATGGACTAACAATCTTGTAGACAAAAAGTTTCATTGGCATTGAGAAGTTACATGCTGGCATCCACTAACAGAAAACTTCAAGCATCCTATTTGACTTCTAAATTGTTGAAAAGATTAATAAGGGTACCTGTCGAGCTTCTAGATTTGAGACTGCCATAGCTCCTACATATGGAAGACTCTCAATCACTGCATCAGCCAAATCTGAAATGAAGGTTGGCTCACATCCTAGTGCAGGAACACGTCCCCATTTTTCTATACCAGACTTGAGAGCCAACTCTTTGTACTCAACATCAATTTCTTCCAAGGTCTCGATATGCTCACTAACAAAGCTGTGAATCAGAGAATGAAGTTTTGAGAACTTCAATGCATAAATTAAAACATCAAGCCATCAGTGAACCAACAACTTCTAGTAAAAAATACAGTAAGCTCAATTTCTTAACTTGGTTATAGAAAAATTGATTACCTAATTGGAACAGCCAAAAGACGTTTTACCCCTTTCTTCCCAAGCTCAATGATTGTCTCATCAGTATATGGTTTCAACCATTCCACAGGTCCAACTCTGCTCTGTTAGAATATCCAGACCATCAATGACTCACAGTGAAATTTGAATGCAAAAAGAAGAGCATGTAACATGGAAAAATAAAAGGAAAAAAAGAAACCTCAGGCCTTAGTGTCGACATGCTTGCGACAGAATTCATCAAATCATAGAAGATATTTACTCAAAAAAACAAAAATAAAGCAAAAAACTTTTCTAGCAGTATTAGTGCAGTCTATTACAAGTAAATTCAATTTTAAATAAGATTAGACTGTCATCTCATTTAGATTGGAAATAGAAATCATGAAAGAAACTCACTGTTTCATGATGATGGATGGTAGTGGTAGGGTTATGTGATAAGTTTGAGTTGTTTTTGGATGGTTATGGTGATGTCAGTGTAATTCCTTCTGGTCATGACTTGAAACGTCTTAGAAGAGGGGAGGGGGGGTAGTTTTGTGTGTGAACATAACTTCCGTGAACTAGTCAAGTTGTCTAATCCTTGTGGTGATTATATCAGGACTGAATGCTTTGCTGTAACATATATTCCTTCTGCCAGCAAGTACAAGTTACTTCACTCAATCCATATTCGCTATGAAGAAGATGATTTGGTTTTGCATACTTGGTAATGTATATATGATATTAGGAATGTCAGCAATTCTGTTTGGGATTCCTGAAGATGGGTCCTTGTGAGGTTTCCTCATTCATATCTAAGATTAATGGATGTTGTAGAAAATGTTGACGGAGCAGATTGGTGGATGAAACCTGAAACTATGGCCAGGAAAGGAGAAAGAAAAAGGATGATCTCACTAGATATGGAGAAAGAAGATTTCTTGATAATTTATGAACCCTTAGAATGTTCATATTTTTCTGGTAATTATGTTTCTTAGTTGCAGGGTTGTGCTCCTTCCATTATGGATTTTTGGATATTGACAGTCCCCAATAATTCTGTAGGCAAAGGGATACAGCTTCAATCTTCCACTCTGGAATGCATCGCCTCATCATGTTGGCAAAAGAGAGATCATGTTGTTTGAAAGGACATTCAAGTCTTCAGTATTAAGCTATTACGATATGCAAACAAAAACCTCACAGAGATATTCATGTAGAATACAAAAAGGGCCCCTTATAGCTACTGTGGCAGCTTAATTCCACTTGGGAGGTCACATATGTGAATATCTCCACCGATATCTCTACATATTATTACCATTCTTTTAGTGTTAATGTATTATTTTGACATCAACTTTTTGTTTCTAGTATCTATCCTCTCCACTCAGAAATATAAATCAGATGCTACCAAAAGATGATGCCTCTACTGCTTAGTTTTGTGTTTTTCTATGTGCTGTTCAATAGCATAGTCAATCAACTTCATAGTCAAAACATTGGCCAGAACTGTGACCGAGTTAAAGATTTCATTTGACAACTCCTTCCTCTTTCTTATTTCCAAATGTCTCTGCCATCTCTTTATTTAAAAGCCAGTATGCTATATGCTCTCCACCATCGCACCTTGGGTATAAGTTTCAAAATAGAAACAGCTAAGTTTCTGAGCCATTTTTTAGACTCCAATAAATATCAGCAATATGAACTTGTTTTCAGAAAGTCAGCAAGTCCCACAATCAGAACTATTTTATTGTTCCTGCCAAATATTCAGTTTTCTCAACCAAGGATGTTTCTCTTGTGAATCGACAATCTTTGGCAGCTATCACAAGCAAAGTAAAGAAAATTGTAAGCAGCTCTTTAATCCTTTTTTTTTTCAAAAAATAAAAAAAATTCTTTGATTCATTTTCGAATGAGGTTTTCAAAAGGAACATACTATTGTTTCAAAGTGGAGTCCACACTTTAACTTTTCTACATTACAGCCAAGGTTTTTAAGCCATGCATGTTATGCAAGTCAACTAGTCACATACTGTTATCGATAATTTGTGAATCAAAATACACCAAGAACAACTCAGATGACATCAAGAATACCTGATATGCAAGAGTGTATGCATTTATGATCTTTCTCTTTTCTAATTCCTCCATTATCAAATCCACGCATTCCTCCATTTCTGCCTTGTATGGATCACCAGCTTCTTCCACATATGCAAGTGGCACACCGTGTGCACTAAAAAAGATCATAGCCTATATTGCACATGCTCAGATTGAGGTTAAATTTTTTATGCAAAGGTACAATTAAAAGTATTTAAAGCAATAACAAGGGATTAAAATGTTTTGATATAGACAAATACAAGAGCGGCACGAACACACACAAACACAAACACATCCACATGTACTTGGTTAGCTCCCAGCTGTACTTTAGTACTTTTCCACATTTTTAATTTACAAACAACAAGAAAAGAAGCAAGTCAATATGGAACTCAAATTAGCTGTGAGAGATCAATAAAAGAACCATGAAATTAAATTTGACAAACATGATCCTTCGAAAGCGTTCAACAAGGTATTACCTGCTCAGGACGGTCAAATTTTTCTAATTCCTTTTCAATCAAATTTGTCATAGCTTTGATGTATCCTTCACGCTGGTACCAAGAAGGTATCACTGTATGCTGCATGTTTACAAGATATTCATCTTCCCTGGTTGACCATTAGAAAGCATCAAAATTAGATTACATTTTTGGAGCATCACAAATGGATAGAGCATGTGCTTTTTAATCACCGGAATATACTCTCCAAAAGTCTAAGGCTTGACCCACTAGTTGATATTGAAAACTGTGGGTAAAGGGGAAGGACAACGAGCTTTGTGATTCCATCTCTTTTTATCTACAAAGAAATAAAAAGATGTAATTCGAACCACAATATCTTCATTCAAATCCCATATATCAGATAATGAAGCTTACAGGAGGCATGTTTATCTTTTACTTTAGGAATGACTGGAGAAAGTATTTCAAATCCATAGAGGAGTATTAAGATATTAGAAGCTTTCACATAATGGTAAGGTGTATTAAGATTTCACTGAACGTCACCAGAAAAGAACTTAGCAACTGAACTGAAGCTCAAAGGAGTACCTGTTCGATGGCTTCTTCAGTGAACGGGTGCCAGTAGCGCATACCAACATATACCTTTGCTGGGACTTGCTTTTCCCACAGGGATTTCCTCAATTCTTCAGCCTGAATGAAGACAATAGACAAGAAAGGACATTTAAAACAAGAAAACAGTTGCCTGGGAAAACAAGGAAAACAATTTCCAAGCAAAATGCTCTTGGGGTGTGTATGTGCCTGGCAGCATAGGAATGACTTCACATCAGCTACCTTGTTCTGATTCTATTCTATTCAATTATTTTAATGCTCGAGATATTGAGATAACAAATATAAACTACTAAGAAAACACAAGCTTATTTGAAAAGGAAAAACAAGATCATGCCTGTGCATCAGTAATCTGCCGCAAAGGAGAGCCACCACCAATTGAAGCATAGCCTTCTTTGCTCTTTGGTGCCCTCGCAACAGATATGAATTGGGCCAAGGGCTTTTGAAGAAATCGAAACAACCTTGGCAGTCTTATAATGTCCTGTTATATTAGAAAGTAAGATGAATAGAATTAAATTTGGTAGAGAATCATTAATGAAAATGATCAACGTAACAAAATTTCATGATTATCTCAACTGGTTGGTACTAGTACAAGATGCACTCTGTGTCAACAAAATGAAGAGAGCTAGCAGCATCCTTTACTCGATCATGCATAGCATAACAGACAGTCCGAAACTCTAAGTGCCTATATATATATATATATATATATATATATATGGCCTAAAATACTATTACATCCATTCCAGTCCCTAAATCAAAATGTATATGTACAGTTGTGCTCTCAAATCAAATGCAAAAGCAAGAGTCTCTTACCGGGTCAGCGAAAAGATTAAAAAGGAAAGGCTGCACATCTTCAAGAGTCTCTGGACCGCCAAGATTAAGCAACAAAACTCCTACCTTTTCTTCACCGATAAGTGATGCAATGGGAAAATCTTGAGATGTTGAAGTCACTAATGCTTTCAAAGGCAACAAAAATTTGTTGAATGGCTGCTTAGAATATAAAGATGGTGAAGTTCCAGACCAACCCAATGAGTCTTTAGCTACAGCACAATTTCTTGAGACATTAAAACTAACACAAGCATCCACATGAACACCAGAGACACAACACATCCTTTGTGTAGTACAAATTGCCCTAGGCAACAACCTATGACAGCAAGAAACAAATAAAACACATCAAACTATCAACTTTCACATCAAGTTCTACAACCACACCAAACAAAATCCAGAATTCTACACAACCCACAACTCAAATTCTCACTAAAGTTCATAACCAGAGAAAAAGAGAGGGAGAGAATTGTCTTACATGGGGACTTTGGAGCTGTGAGAAGCAGACCAAGAAGTTGAAGAAGGAGTAGTAGCATTCACTGCTCCACAATTCATCATCATTTGAATAAAAACACACAAAAGAACCAAACTTGTTTCTGCTTTCTCCGATTCAAAGATGTCTGAATTCAAAACCAAATTCAGGGTCTTGTTACTCTATCAGTATAATGACAACCCAGAAGCTCAAAATGCAAAATTTTCTCAAGCAAAAAGGAAAGTTAAGAGTGTGATTAGTGATTACAGTGTCTATGAGCTAAAGCCTTGGTAAAAAGAGAGAAAGAGAGGTCCTTTTTTTTCTCTTCGATTCATGTTTCTTGGCAAATGTGTACTGAGTACTAACACCCACTTGTGTGGAGAGTGACTTATCACAAAGTAGAAAAATCAACACCACTTCATTGCACTCTTTCCCTCTCTCTCTCTTATCTATCTTTTCATGTTTTTATTACTGCCTATCATTTTGTTTCCTTTATTATGTGATTTATTTTAAAAATTTTAAATTTCTTTTTCAGCATTTATTAAGTTATGTCTCAATGATCTTGTGGATATGTTTTATCTATTTTGATTAAATCCAGAAAAAAAAAAACTCGAAATGAAATGCCATGCAAACTTACAATTGCCTCATTGAATGCCTGAGTTTTTTTTTAATTTTATTTTATATATATCTTTTTAATATTATTTTAATACATTTTTGAGTAAAAAATATTTTAAAAAATAATTACTGCCACAATTATAAATAGCCTAATCTAAAATAAATTTCACTTAGAAACAAATTCTTTTTATTAAAATAATATTGTGTTTGATTCTAAAAAAAAATTAAAAACAACATTATTCTAGTATTTTTAAAAATAATAATAAAATTCAAGTTTATTGCTGTAATCCACAAAGTAGCTCTGAGACTGAGTCATACCCCTAAGGTCTTATAACTATTCTTACCATGGAAAGATTGCAATTTTATTGACTATCAAATCATACAAATACATTATCCTGTTCACCACTCTCCAGTCTTAAAAATTACAGTGCCACTATCAAAAGGGAGACATTGCCTGTTTCAACAACCAAAATCTTGGACTAGCATGCAATAATATTATTTGTAACTCGTTTTATGCATAATTGTTATTAAACTCGGTTTAATTTACGAAGATTATCCACTTATCTAGATTTGATTTGGGTTGAATTTTAAATAAAACGGAGTGAAAATTGATTTAATAAACCCAGTTAAAACCCTTTTTTTATATAAAAAATTAATTCCACAGTTTTCTGGGATAATTCTCAAAATCATGAATAACTCCATAGGTGTTATAGCAGAACTGTTCAGCTAGCTAAGAGACCAATCAGGGAGGAGAGGATACAGTTGAATGAGATGGACCTTCAAATTGAAGATGGACAGACAAAAACTATGGTCACTGTCACATGAAAAGTAAGCTATTGGAGTTGGTTTGATGAATTTATTATCACAGCTTTTCATGCTTAGAACAGATTAATTCAGGCACTCTGCATCATTTATCTCCTCCCCAAGCCGATATTTTAACTTGTGTGGATGTAAATTTATTGGCATGAAAACTAACCCTTATCCTGACTTTTACAGGACAACGAATCAAAATTTTTTTTCATAAATTTAAAATATTTTCAATCTAATTTTAAAAGAAATAAATATTTATCATTATCTCGAAATAAAAGAGTTAGTGGAATAAAGAAAAAATGTTTGTACCTTTATCTATCTCTTCAAGTCAAGAATATTTTTATTTATTTTATATTTATTTTTTCTATCTTACAAGGCTAATTACCTTTTGAAACGTATACCACTATTTACTTTCAATTCCAAACGCACTTTAAATCTCATTTGACAACATTTTAGACAAATCATTCGTTCTCTAATATATGCATTAAAAAATTTCTCTTTATATTGTAATACAGCTAGGTTCTAGTCTTTGAATGATAATATGATATAACTAGAAGTAGATGGGATTTAAATAAACTATATAGATGACCAAATAAATATTTTTATGAATTAATAAAATAGATTTAGATTTAAAAAATATCAAAACATACTAGACTAGGTTAATAGTTTAAAATTTTAATAACATAAAATTTGACAGTTGGATCAGACTTAATTTTTTCCAAGTGACTTTATAAATAATTCTTCGTATAGAAATCATTACGTTGCTTATCAGATAATTGGCTATCTTGGAATTAGATCCAGAAATTATTATTTAGGTCAATTTTGTTATTTTTCTAAGATTTTTTAGATTTTTTTAAATTATTAATTTACATATCATATGGTTGGATTTTCTAAAATTAGATTTAGAAATTATTGTTTGAGCCAATCTTATTATCTTTTTAGAGAACTTTAGGTTCTTTCTTAGTTAAAATATGATTTTTAGAACTATTTAAAATCCTTGTAAAACTCTCAAAAAAATCATATATTTATTTTTCAAAGAATAAAACTAAGGACAACTTGTTTTACTTATTAAAAAATATATTTTTTTTGTATTGTTACTGTTTATTAGCTTCCTCCTGCATCATATTCAAACCAAAACGATAACATGAGAAACAAATTCTCTTATTATCCATCCAAGTGATGCCTAAACAGTACTTCACAAGAACTCCTAAAAATAAGCCAAGAACAAATATGTCAATACATGCCAAATCAGAGAGCTAAGGGCCTGCCTGATCAAACTCTGTTTTTGAGATTCAAACCACAATTACGAAACTCGACACAACCGCGTAGGTAAATCCAGTATCAAGATGAATTACCCTTAATATTTAAAATTAACATGGTTGTCAAAAACCATTATTTTTTTTTATTTTCAAAATAACATTACTTTAATTTTAAAAAAAATTATTAATTAACTTGAATGTTAACACAATCAACCTTCCTCCTAATCTTGTTCCAATTCCATTCCACATAGGTTTAATATCCAATGATCCGAGCATGATTTTTCCAAGAAAGGCTAACCAATCTTGGAAAAGTATGAGATGGTTTATTATGATTGTTCTTGCTTCCAAGAAGCCACCAACTTGGACAAAGCTGTGAAGGAAGACCCACCATTAGTCCAAGCAGCCATAGCCATAATTTTCATCATCGAACTACTTTCTCTGAATCCTTTCCCTTCCAATCCCATCAACTCTCTCACCTTTCTCTCCACCTCCTCTGAGCTCACCACTCCTCCTTTACCATCTTCTGTTAAAAAAGGCATTGGTGTCAGCTTTATTTCCTCTGCCAAAACCACACTATTCAACCTCTGTTCTGCATACAATGGCCAAGGCAACATTGGCACACCGTAAGTTACTGCTTCAAGCACTGAGTTCCACCCACAATGAGTCACAAATCCACCCACTGCTTGGTGGCTCAGAATTGCAGCTTGTGGTGCCCAAGATTTCAGCACTAGACCCCTTTCTTTTGTTCTTTTCAAGAACCCTTCTGGCAGTAGTTCCTCTAGGCCACGTTCCGTGTCGGAATTTGGTGGTGGATTCCTCACCACCCACATAAATCTTTGTTTGCTCCTATTTGGTCAGAAACAAAGGAAAAGAAAACAAATGACAAGCCATATATATATAGGTATATAAACTATCAATAATTTATACCTTTCCAGGCCAAAAGCAATCTCCTTCAGCTGAGGTGCAGAGAAAGCTCCCTTTCTGCCAAAACATAAGAACACCACACTCTGGCTTGGCTGCTTGTCTAACCACAGCAAACATTTTGATAAAGCATCATCTGAGGCACCCCTTTGTTTGGCATCAACAATCCTTGGCCCTATGCAGTATAAAGGAGGGGTTGAGCCCTTTGGAACACAAGCACCCTCGGTGATAGCTTTGATCGCTTGTGGCTCAAGCATTTCAAAAGTGTTCAGTATCATCCCCTTCAAATTAGGTAGTAAAGTACCAAGGCTAAAGAATTCCTGGTAGGCAGGATGGCCGCGATCTAGTAGGGGTTCAGGCAGGTGAGAGGGTTTGATGGGTGGCAGTCCAGGAAAGTGCAAAGGGGTATTGTTGGGAAGGTCTTTGAAGCTCTTGGTAGTTTGGTTATGGATGGTGGGCAAGTAGAGGATGCTGGCAAAACTAGAAGCACCAGAAGTGAAGTATAAGTAAGTTGGGATGGGCGTGTCGTAAGTGATGCCGAAGGTGGAAATTATGAAAGCGAGAACAGTGGAGGTGAGAGAGATGGTTTTGAGGGCATCGAGTACTTTAGGGGTGTATAGGCGGATATAATCGAATGCGGCTTTACCCAAAGTGGCTGCAGCCGCTGGTCCAGGAGGGTCTTCGCTGGGTTGAGGGAGGGAGAGGAAGGATATGGGAAGACTTGTTTGGGAGATGGAACTGATATATGTGGAAATGGTGGAGGTGTCAAAAGGCATGATTGCTACTAAAATTGTAATGGAGATGTTGGGATGGTGTTGCAGGATCAGCTTAGCTAACTCCACCATAGAGATCATCTGGTGGGAGGTTGCCGCTGGATACAAGACAATTGCTTCTTTCATTGTTTAGCCCTCACAGAACGATGAAGGGAGTACAAGAGGTACATGAATCCGCAGATGAACACCTGAAAAGTTGAGGGAATGATTTATAAAAGGGTTTTAAGTCAATGGAAAGCTGACCTCTCAAGAGACGGACGAGTCAGAGACAACATCGTGAACTACACTTTACAGGGATGATTATTCAGCCATGCACCAAGGGAAGTAGTTATTCCCCAAAGTAATATCTCATAAAATGATGATAACCAGTGAGGTATATGATATAGAAAAATCTCGTGTACAAATCCCTTCCAGGACAGTAACAGAGTTCCAGCTTGCTTAAAAGTGCAAACTTAGGGCAGAACTCCTCAGAAACAGAAGTAACACCTCACTAGTACCTGACTAACAGTAAAAAAACACTCCCATTAACAGTACATGAGATAGACATACCACCATAAACCACTAAATACAAACTGATGAAAAACCATGAGTTGAGAAAATCGCCCTAGTCACTAAAATCTATGCTTCCACTGCAGGAACTGCTGGCATTGCGACTGTGTAACGAAAGACCCCTCATGTGGCCAGACACAGCAGAACCATCAGCCTTCTTTTCCTGAAAGAATTTCTGCCTTTCCATGTGTTTCGCAGGTGGTGGTGGAATTACAACAGGTGCACAATTTGCGTTGGGATCCTGTGGCTGCTCGGATGGAAGTGGCCGTATAAGTGGACGGTTCAGCCTATCTCCTGGAATTGTCGATCCAAGCAAGCCCAAAGGAAGACGCTCTTCTGAGTTGCCTTCATCTTCAGGTCTTGCACAAGCCTTCCCCTTTCTTAACCTGCCAAGTTTTGCAAGGACACGGCAATTTGAACCAGGATTAAAACATGCATATAGCATAAACTCCTTTCAAAAGTGAATTGACTACTAGCTTGATTCGCATGTGGTTATAACTTGCTCCTCAGATGAAAAACATTACATGTTCAAATGATACAGGTCAATTATTTTTCACCAAATACAAGCCTAGCCTTGATGACATAAACATACCTTCGGAAAAGCTGTTCAGGCTCCTCCTCTTCCTCTGATTCCTCATGATTAAAATGATTTGCTGTTGTAGTAGTTCTATCAGAAATGGTAGTCGTATCTGAAACTGTAGACCTCCCAGATAGAAGGGAATCATGTCTTGCCAGAACTTTTTGTAGCTGCTCATTCAATTCAATAGCTTGAGAGACCAACTTTTCATCCCTGGACACGAAAGAGAGGAAGAGAGTCAATTCAAGTGCGATTACGAGACTGGCTAATATTCAAATCTGCCAAATTGACCAGAAACCAGCCTTACCTAGAAGTCATCACAAGATGCATTACTCTCTGCTTTTGGAATGAACACTGTTCCACAAGATCAAGAGTAAACTCATCCTTCGCTCCCTGAAAGAAAAATGTCATGAAATGCTCACTCATAATTCACCAGTGCAGTTCAAGATGAAAAAAAAAAGGAAAAAAAAAAGAATTAAGCAACAAGCAATTTATAAATGTCAACCATCCAAGATTGTTCGTGTGCCATGTACTTCTGTATTATAAGCTACAGCCCTTGTCATCAACATGAGTTAACAGCGAAACTTCAGGGGACACAGAAAATTTGGCATTGAAGCAAAATAAACGAGGTTCATATACCAGCTTTTTTACTATTAATGACAACAGAAAAGCCCTGATCCCAAACTAGTTGGGGTGGGCATATTAAATTGTCTCATGCATCAAATTAGAAATTAACATGGAAAATATTTGTTATGCACGAAAAAAATAAAGACACTAGATAGTTCAATATCAAGCCTCGAGGGAAAAAAAAGGATCTTTTACATTATCTAGTAGAGGATGTCATTGAGAATTGAAAAATTCAAGCAGAATGCTTGGACATACCATGGTATATAATAATCACACAGTGCAGAAAATTAATGGCTCTCAAAATTCTTGAGAGCCATGGAACTCTCTCTTGCTTTTGTGTTTAAAGGCACAAGCTCACAAAGGAAGTCAAATATGGAAGTTGATCCAGTACGAATTGTAGGATCATGAGAGATGAAAATGCAATTGATAGAAACAAGTAGCCGAAAGTATTGGAAGACTAAATTCAAAATTGCAGGGGAAAAAAGTACCTCAGGATTTTGAGAATCAACAGCATCAAGGACTTCTTTTAAAACCTCCAGAGCATTGCTCGCCTTCTGAATAATACTGGGTACAATAAATGCAAGATTAGAAATGGCTATTCTTTGTGGTAAACAATTAAACCTCCTCTTCTGTGCCTGATTGATAGAAACAAGCACCTAGCCTTCCTTAAGATCTGTGCATCATGCAACAAACTCAGCAAAAGATACCTGGATTCAGGAACAACTTGAGGTTCCACTGGTACTGGATGAGCACCCACCTCATGTCTAGCGGCAGCAAGTTCCCCATTTAATGTATTTTTCTTACTTTCTTGGGTGGCCTGATGATTTGATGGTCTTTCACGAGGTCTTTGAGGAAATTGCACTCCAGCACACTGGAGAAGAAATTAAAACAAGCTTACTTTCAGGATTTAAAAAAAAAAAAACTCCACAGCAAAAGAGGGATATGATGGCACAGACAAGCTTGTTAGTTTTCAGGAAAGCCTGTCAGCAGTTGAAATTACGTGGACAAAGAAGAAAAAATTGAAATCCATCAAATGTCAATGAATCTGCAGCATTTCTAACCTAGCAGTGATTAATTGGCATAGCAAGTAATTCTGAAAAACCACATTTTTCATACATTTACCTACCACCAAATCATAATATGCAGAATAGTACTGAGGGAACTTTCCAGAAGCACCACCAAGAGCCGTCTGTGTGGCATCTAGAAGAAGAAATATCCTTTCTCTTACAGGCAACTCTGTCTGCAATACAAGGGGAACAGTGAAATTTTAGTTACAACTCCTGTAAAATTAGCCAAGAATCAACAAACTTTGAACAAGAAGGGAATGGTATACCTTTTTCTTCACTATCTTGACAAGAATGGGTAGAATCCCTGTATCAATCACCTGTCTATGAACTTGTTCCCCAATATTATTCATCAGCATCTCCAACAACTGCAAAACAAGAGATAATAAGTGGTCAGCCTATATATAATGTACCAAGCATATCTACCATACAAAGCAAGAGCATCAACCCACCATCACTGCATATAATTGAGTATTGGCATTCTTACTCCCCAAACGTTTTTTAATAGCTTTAACAACATCTCTAGCTTGCCTGCAGATTAGAATCAACAAATCCATTTTATGAATTTATCAAGGATGACAAGGAAGCAAATGAAGAACCAGAGTTCAAACTAACAGCTTGCTTTATCCTATTCAGTATCTAGCAGTTCAGATACTGAGATTCTAAAAATAACATCTTAAAAGCAAGTCTTTGAACAAGATCATATTTAACAGTAGTGGTCATTCCCTAAACATGATTTACCATTAAAAAATCATTTACAATAACTAAAACACTGAAGAAACAAGTATATAGTTCCCCATGAATGTCTTTTTAAGTGTTTAATGCAGGCAATATGATGTACCTTTCATCACGTGCAACTAATTCACAGATTTCAATATTTTTGGTCCAATCTACTTCAGTCAGTTTATCACTGGTTGCAGAACTGACAAGCTCAGCTGCCATCTGCTTATTCTGGAATTCAAAATATAAAGAAAAGTAAAAGATTGGAGACATTCTTATGGCATATGGTCTATAAGCCAGGAGGAAACTAAATGAAACAAATGAAAAGATGATCAAGAATTTACAATAAGAAATTACAAATAAGATCATAAATCACAGCTCAATTTAACATATAATCCCCATCCCCCACCCCCCCTCCCTCCCTCATTACAATGTTGCTAGCAATTCACCATCAACTCACTTCATGTTTGTGACTCTAACAAGCCAGATTACTCATTTTGCCTGTGATCACATCACGACACCAGCATATAACATTTCTAAAACCAAAAGACAATAATAGAATTTTAGGATAGCAACAGAAGCCCAACAGTGCTGAATGACCAAACAATAGATAAGATCAATACAGAGAGAGGGAACATCAGGGAAGACATCAACCATAAAACTAGAATAATTTGAATGGAAAGTAGGGAAACATCTGGTCTTTACATTGTAAAATTCAAATCCAAATAAAGGGAAAATGTTTAGATGGTGCCAGGCCAGCTATAACGTCAGGCAATAAAGACATAAGAGATTCATAAAATGGCCATGATCAAAATGAGAATGCTATGGTGGAAAATTTAGCAGTGTAACTGATAGAATAAGAGAATTAATGGACTGGTATTAAGAAAAATTCGATGGAAAGCCTTTTAAGATGGTTCAATCATATGCAACTAGAACCTTTAAACAACTGTAATTGAGTAGAAGAACAGAAAGGGTGAGAGGTATAACACAGGTCGACATTCAAATGAAGATTTGTTTTTAAGCATCCGTATAATTTTTTTTGCAGAAATGTCAAAAGCATTTAGACTTACTTTCCCTCACAAAAAGCCAGAAATAAATCAAATGACCGTCTTTAATGTCCAGCAAAAACCTTGAAATTGCGAGAGCATCATTTGCTATTCTGCAGACAACAAAATAAAGCATAAATTAATCACAAACCTACTCAAAGACAAAAGGTTTCGGACTCTTTCGAATTGCAGACCTTGCACGGACAGTCATTATGCACTCTAAACCTAATAATGAAGCTTACTTCATAGTTCTTTTGGTTCCTTCTGAATCATAAGAAACATATTACATTCTCAATTTCAATGTATTAAACTCATAACCATAGAAGTTTTTATAATCTGAACTTTTGTGCAAATGGGGCACCAAACAAAACATCAGATTAGAAAAAGAAAAAAAACATTGCGCAGACAGCCAAAGGACAAACTTTACCACACCAGAGGCAACAAAACAAATTAAAAGTACACCAATCTGCTCCAAGATTCAAGCTTTCAGTTACTATTTACATTCCTTCCTTCTCACAGCACCCAAACAGAAACTGTACTGTCAAATCATCTCTAGATCTCAATCAAACATCCAAAAAAGAAAAGGACAAACACAACCCAATTAATAAAATAATATATCTAAACACTCCTGACAATGAAAGGATCAATACTTGATCCTAAACCCAGTAAACCCCACAACCCAAGTAACAGTTTCAAATCTTAAAACACACAGAAACACAAGAACAAGAAGAAAAAGACAACATACATACCTGTAAGAAAAACTGCAATGAATAAAGAGAAAATGATGAGGAAATCAATGAAGAGTTTATAAACCCTGAAAAGCTTCAACATTTCAAAGAACCAATATCAAGTTAATGAAGAAAGAAAGATCAAAATGAAGCCTTTCTTATTTTTAGCAGGGATGTAACTGGCTTTTTCTTTATCTGGGGTGTTCTCTTTTCTTCTTTTTTTTAGCTTTTGCTTTTGTTTCTCTTATCTTTTGCTAAAATCTATAATACAGTTAGCTGTACAAGAAACAGAAAGGATCTAACTTACTATCACTACTGCTTGTTAAAGTTTTAGGAAGGCTGCTGCCTGGAAATAAAAGAGAAAAAGCTTAAAGCTTTCCTTGTAAGGTGATGATGGAGACAACTATAATGTCACCTGTATGTGACCTTAAAACGACATTTTGTGGGATTTGTCCTGCCAGGTGTATATGTGTTACAGAGAAAGGTAGGATTTTTTCCTTTAAAAAAATGGTTTGCAGAAGCTAAAAACAAATTCCTACGAGTCAATGCAAATTTGATACGAAATAATAATAAATAAAATTCTTATAAATAATTTAATTTTAAAATAAATAGAATGTCTTTGAACAAATATAATAAATAAATTTAGCTCCGTCACATAAAAGATTAATATAAAAATACTCTTAGATTAATATTAAAATACTCTTAAGTGCATGTAGTAATGCAATGTATAATATTTTTTAATTAAAAATACATTAAAATTATAAAAAAAAACATATATAAAAACATCAATTTAACATCTTTTTATATAAAAAAAATAACTTCAAATATACTTTAAAAAATTAGCTGGATCAAAGAAAATAAACACTCAGAGTATAGACCAAAAGAATGCTTGAAGGATGAAAACAAAAACAAGGGAGCAATAATTAAAATTACAGAGCCATGTGGCTAGGGAAAGGTTTGTCTTAATGAGGAAGGGTTCTTTATATGTATAGGTGACCTAGGCCTAGGGCAAGTTATCAAAACCCATATACAGACACAGATCAGAGGTGATGCAATGGCATGAGAAATGGGCGAGTGTAAGAGACATAATTTACTCTCAAGCGTGCAGGCAAAGTGTAATAATTAATTGCAAAAGGAAAGGCAGAGAAGGAGAGGTGGGGGAGACAGAGTGTTCAGACCTGGCAATGGCAAGTGCTTGCCATTTGCTGTGCTGGACATTTTGATTCCTTTGATACCATTACCATTTCATGAGCTTTCCTTTATAGACAAGACTTGACTTGGATTTTGTTTGCCTGTGATCTTTGCACCTTTGTAGCTTCTTGTACTTTCATCCATGGAGACACTGACATGGGTTCTCAAAATTAGTAATAAATCAAGTCCTTCAACATGAGGTTCTGTGATCCTTGAGGTCTGTAACATTCAAGTGATTGCAGCATCTTTTATCATAATTATCAGACTTGCTTGATTAGGGTATCATATATGTTGTTTGTCACTGTGCTTGAATTATTATTTTTTATTAAAATTTGATTTTTTTTGTTTTAAAGAAAATTTTTTAGTATTTTTAAATTATTTTGATGAACTAATATTAAAAATAAATTTTAAAAAATAAAAAAAAATATTAGTTTAATATATTTTTAAATAAAAAATACTTTAAAAAATAACTTTTATTATAGTTTGATTCAGTTCACTGAATTATTGATGAATTCAAATCAATTACTTTAACTAAAAACACCATTGTTTTACTTTTTAAGAATAAAATAACTTTTTTTGTTTTAATTTAGTTAGGTTTTACTAAGTCAAATAAATAACTTATCAATCTACTCGAGTTTGACTACATTAATTTAAAAAATAATTCAATGAAACACAATCTAGTTATAGATTTTGGATTTTGAATATTTATATCGAATTATCTAGTTATACCAGATTTAATAATTACATTAGTAATGATATTGATGGAGTATTTTTAAATGTATTTTTGAAAATATATTTAGATAAAAAAAAGTACTAAAATCATTTAAAAAAAATACCCTAACCCGAACAAGGTAATATTTTATCGTAGTGTTTTTAGAAATTACAAATCACCTGCTATTGTATATATAATTGATAACAGCGATAAATACGAACTGATGAAAAACCATGAGTTGAAGACAACATCGTTAGTCACTGAAATATATGCTTACACTGCGCGAACTGCCGGCACAGTGACCGTGTAACGAAAGATTACGAGGTAGTGGTTATTTTTAACTTTTTTTTAAAAAAAATATTTTTATATCAATATATTAAAATAATAAAAAATTTAAATTTTCATAGAACACATCCCTAGGCACGCTCCCAGCAGAACCATCAGCTTTCTTTTGTGTTTGAATCGCAACAGGTGCACGGTTTGCACTGGGCTCCTTGCCTGCTCGGAAGGAAATGGCCGGAAAAGTGGACGGTTCAGTCTTTCTCCTGTAAAACGGTCGATCGAAGCAAGCCCAAAGGAAGACGCTCTTCTGAGTTGCCTTCATCTTCAGGTCTTGCACAAGCCTCTCCCTTTCTTAGCGTGTCAAGTTTTGCAAGGACATAGCCATTTGAACCAGGATTAAAATATGCATATAGCATAAATTAACTCCTTTCAAAGTGGATTGAATTATGGCTTGATTCGCATGGGCTTGAAACTTGCTCCCCAGATGAGAAAATTTACGTGCTTAAATGATACAGGTCATTTATTTTTGGAATATTTTTATAATCATGTGGAATTTAATATAGTTGTCCAACCTAATCAGGACAACTCAACCAGAAAACCTTTAGACTATGGATCTAGCTTAAATCGGTTTTGATTTAGAATGAAATTGAGAATTAACCAGACAACTGAGATGACCCGACGAGCTCATTTCTAATTGACTTGATGGATTTACCTATAACTTGATTGATTGAACAAAAACTAGGGTTAGAGTCTAATAGTTAACTACAAGGATTTTTTTATAAAAAAATATTCAAAACACATCTTTTTAGTTGTTTTTTTTAAAAAAACTACAATAATATTAATTTAGAATAAATCCAAGTGAATCCACTACACAATAGGATAAATCTAAGTTTATTCGAACATTATATCGTGTCTTATAATTATGCTTCTCTCTTTTAGTGGCAGAGAGGTTACTTACCTCTCTATTCATTTGAATAATGTATTTTCTTTTTTTTTTAATTGTTTAATATATATTTTTTTAATTTTAATTACACCATTTAATATTAGATTTATTGAGGATCAAATTTTATAATTTTTTTAAATTACTTTTTGTAAGATTATCTAGTTTAATAACTAAATCACGAGTTTAACAGGTTGACTCGAGTTTTCCCTTTATTTTCTTATTAATTTTTTTCTCAAATTTATTCTTCAATATTGAGTTGATTGACAATTAGGTTTCGTGATTTGTTTTAATTTGATTTTTATAAAGTTATCTCAGTTTCATAACTTAGATCACAAGTTTGACTAGTTAATCTAAATTGACTCGATTCATTTGTTATATCCCTTTTTTAGTTGAGTCTTTTTTCAATGCCATACTATTAAGTAGAATATTTTTTTTTCATTTGGATTTTTTTTTCATTTGGATTTTTTTTAATTTCAATTACATCTTTCAATATTAGATTTATTGAGAATTGTGTTCAGTATACCCCTCTTTTCAAAAACACTATTAATTGGAATAGTTTTTTTTCCCTCCTTTGGTTTTTTTTTCTAATTTCAATTACATCTTTCAATATTAGGATTTTTAAAGGTTAAGCTTCATAATATTTTTTCAATTGGCTTTTTATGAGGTCACTCGTCTCGTGTCCTGAACTGCAAGTTTAACAGGTTGACTCGAGTTTTTTTTTTTTGTTAATTTTTTTCTTAAAATTATTTTAAACATTTAATTGATTGAGAATTAGATTTCATGATTTGTTTCAATTTACTTTCTATAAAATTATTTTTATTTCATGAATCGGTTCACTAATTCAACTGGTTGATTTACATCGACTCAAGTAGTTTTTGATTTTATTTTTTCTAATCAAAGAACTAAAGATCTAGTAAAGCCTATATATTTTTTATTGAGTAAAAAAAAATTAATCTTACTCCCAACATAACAATACAAAGATATAGTAGAAAGAACTAAAATACAAAAAAACAGTTGCATTTATTACTCCATTATTTTCTTAAAAGAAATATTAAAAAACATAATGCAACAATTAAAATCAAGCTCAATGAAAGTTCTGGCCAGTCCAAATCGGATAGTTTAGATAACTGGAGTAACGTAATTTCTTTTTAATACTACTCTAATTTCAAATAATTCCTTAAATCGAATTTTTCTTTAAAATTCTAGAAAAAATATTATCTAAATTGTTTTGGATATTTTGATCATTAATTTTTTATATATATAATACTCATCTAATCTAGAACATGGATACGAGTCTCTCATCTTGATGAATCAACCGGTAAATATCCAAAAACAAAGCTGATCATCACAAAAGTGAGTTGATTATTTTCACTCAGAACACAATATCAATTTGGTTTCAAAACTTTTATCCAATTTTTATTTAATAAATTGTTGAATATCAAGACAGAATGATCATTACTTGTATCAAAATACAATGAACCAAAACCCCACAATTTGACTATGGACCCTTCCTTTTTTATTCTTTAAAAATCGCACACTTGCTTTTATGTCACATTCCACATAGTTTCACCTAAAAACGATACATTTCCATGGATCATTGTGTTGATTAGGGTATCATATATGTTGTTTGTCACTGTGGTTGAATTATTTTTTTTATTAAAATTTGATTTTTTTTTGTTTTAAAGTAATTTTTTTATGTTTTTGAATTATTTTGATGAACTATTATTAAAAATAAATTATTTTAATATATTTTCAAGTAAAAAAACTTTAAAAAATAATCTCTATTATAATCTCAAATACCTTCAAATTTGATTCATGTCACTAAATTATTGATGAATTCAAATTAATTACTCTGTCTAAAAACACCATTATTTTACTTTTTAAGAAAAAATAAACTTTATTAGTTTTAATTTAGTCAGGTTTTACTAAGTCAAATAAATAACTTATCAATCTACTGAATCACTAGAGTTTGGGTACATTAATTTAAAAAACAATTCAAAGAAACTCAATCTAGTTATAGATTTAATAATTATATTAGTAATGATATTAATGGAGTGTTTTTAAATGTATTCAAGTTTTTTTTAATCCAAGTTATTCGATGCAATTACTAATTTATAAATAAAATAAAAAAATCATTCTTAATTTTTTTATTCATTACTCACCTGTCCGCCATTGAAAACACCCTGAGTATGTTGATTATTGAAATTGAAATTCAAGAAACCCTAAATCCATTTCTTAGTTCAAAATCCTTTCTTATAGGTAATTTTTACTTTATAATTACATTCTAGGTTGAGCACCACATTTTGGAGGACCCGTTGAATTATTAAAAATTTATATAGATAAACCAGATTTTATCAGACTTTTTTTTTAATACAACTTAAAACTTGATTAAAAAAATCGAGAATTTCTTGGATAAACATGCCTAGTTTAGCAATTATAAAATAATATTTACAGCAGAGACATAGATGTATTATAATACACTAATTAATCAATGTATGGAGCCATAATTTGGAATTTTGGATAAAGTTAAATCAAGATGACCTGGCAGAAAAACCCAACATCAAGCTGACTCAGCTAGTTGACCTAATCTCTAGCAAGTTACATCATATTACAGTGTGTGCACACTCGCTGTTTCCTTATTTCACTTCTCCAAAACTTCAAAAATTTGCTGTCACTCGATTCAAGAAATGGGCTTATCTCATCTGATCCAGAGATCAATCACCAAGAAACTATTCTCTTCAAAACCCTCAAATATACTACCTTCTTCTTGGTTTCTAACTGATACTACTGGTAAGTCTTTCTACCATAGTGGTGTTTCTAATGGCGCCAAGATCAATTCTTTTGATGATACTGACAGTTTGAAGATCTCAAAGAGCTCATACCATGTTAGCTCTGGTGGGTTTATGCGTGGAGTTGTTTTCTGGGAGCCCAATAAGCCTGTTACCATTGAAGAGTTTCAAATGCCTCGTCCTAAAGCTGGAGAAGTACTTATTAAGACTAAAGGTGAAATTTTTGATCAGCTGTCAAACACCCTCTGATTTCTTGTTTATGGTAATTTGTGTGGATTTTGTTTTGTTTTTGGGGTGTCAATGTATGTCTTTTTTGGTTGTAGCTTGTGGGGTTTGTCACTCTGATCTTCATGTCATTAAGGGTGAAATTCCATTTGCTAGTCCTTGTGCTATTGGTCATGAGATCACTGGAGAAGTTGTGGAACATGGGGAGCTGACAGATAGAAAAACTATTGAAAGGTACATGGATTAGTATAAGGTGAAATCAAGTCTTCTTTCTTAATGATTTTGTGTGATTCTTTTCAAATTGTTTGAAAAATATTGTATACTTTGATTGGAAAATGGGTTCTTTATCATGCAGGGAGATGGTAGTAATGTGAATTATGAATTTTGAGTTCTTGATTTTCAGATTTCCAGTTGGCTCTCGTGTTGTTGGAGCTTTTATCATGCCTTGTGGTAACTGTTTCTACTGTTCTAAGGTGACATTTCTTTGAGATATAATGTTATTGTTGTGTGTGTAGCTTCATATTGTTCTTGTTATTATGTCATCGCTAGGGATATTGGAAATGCAGCAAAAATTATAAAATGTGGTAAGAAGATACTGATATGATAAATTTCTGATTTGGGAAACAGGGCCATGATGATTTATGTGAGGATTTTTTTGCTTATAATCGATCAAAAGGAACTCTTTATGATGGTGAAACCCGACTATTCCTCCGTAATAGTGGTAATGAACTTTTGTTTTTAATTTTACTTTCTTTTAGTTAAAGCTGAAAAACTGTCCGTGTTTTTGTTTCGATAAAAAAAGCTTGCAACTTGTTGTAATGTTCCAAACACAACTTTCATATCCCTACAATATGCGAACTCCACAATCAAGTCTCTTTACTTTATTCCCTGGAAACATAAAAGAAGAAATGCAACATAATGTTAGTTTGAGCACATGCACATGTACTAGTCTACTATACTGCCAGTTCAATGAGCCTGGATGCGGTGATGGGCACCCCATTTCTTATTGCTGTGTAGTTGGCTGCAATTGAGTCGTAGACAGTGTAATTCTAGTGTTCAATTGTTTGATATGCTTTCTTTTATCTCCATACCAAGCAGTGCTTATTCATTTCCAGTCTAAATAAATTTTGGTATTTTTAATTGCGATTCTGCTTTCATATGGATTTCATGCTTCACTTGCATTTGGCGCATTGCTGGTCTGTCCTCTTTTCTTATATGAATTTGAACATAATTTCTTTTCAGGATGAGTATATGTTGGCATGAAATTGACTAATTGACACAATACACTCTCTCTATCTCTCTGCACAAACAAACACACACACATATTTCTGTGAGTTTGGATTAACTGGATCTACACTTGAGCACTATTGTGCTAGCAAAATCATGCATTTCTGGTGTTAATAATTTCCCTCTCTTTTGTCTGTTGCTTTATAAATTTGTCTTGTTGAAATTCTCTTTAATGGTCTTTGGGGAAGAGTTTTCTTGATTACTTATGGAATATAGACATTATTATTGGATTACTAAAGAAATGTTATATCATTCTAGGAAAGCCGGTTTTCATGTACAGCATGGGAGGCCTTGCTGAATACTGTGTTGTTCCAGCACATGGATTAACTATATTACCAAATTCATTGCCATACACCGAGTCTGCAATTTTAGGATGTGCAGTATTTACTGCTTATGGTGCTATGGCTCATGCTGCTCAAGTGCGTCCTGGGGATTCTGTTGCTGTGATTGGAGTTGGTGGTGTAGGGTCAAGGTGATATAAATAATTTACATCAGTACCACAGACATTGCATCCATAGCATACATATGAAGACATACATTCCTATATATATATATGTCCCAGCTTTTCACTCATGTGCTTCACGTGTGTGGATGTATGTGCTTATGAATGTGATAAAATGCGGGGAGAAGACACAAGTAACAATGAAGCAAAAGCTGCTTTCAACAACTTGGGTCATTTGATGTCAGTCTAACAAGCAGCTCAGCTAATTTCATTCTGATTGTTAGAAGCAGGGGAAATTATTTGATCGTCATGCAAAATTTGTTCATAGTGATGGCCTTTAAATTTTTACATATTCATTTCAAAACTTCTCATGCATCATAAAGTTTCTATTTCCTTTCCTTTTCTTATTTGTTTTGTATTTTTGAGTCCAGAGAAGGCCTGCATTGGCCTTTCCTGAACATTGCTAATAGTCACACATAATTCTTGACTTCTAGGTTTTAACCTTCATGAACAATGGAAGGTCCCCAATTTAATGACAAAAATAGATGTATGGGAGTTTGATGCGACTTTGCTTATCTAACTAGTGAACCCATAAAAATGAGAAACATTGCATCACCATGACAATAATCATAAGAATAAAACATTAGCAGAAATTCAGGTTGTTGATGTTTTTTCTGAATTATTTATTTTGTCAAAATTAAAGTCATAGTCACTCACAGTGTTTTGTTACTCTATTTTAATGAACTCTTGCATAACCATGACTAAGACAAAATGCTTCAGTTGTTTGCAGATAGCAAGGGCATTTGGTGCCTCTGATATTATTGCTGTGGATGTTCAGGATGAAAAACTTCAGAAAGCTAAAACATTTGGTGCCACTGCCACTATAAATTCAAAGATAGAAGATCCTATTGAAAGGATAAAGGTGTGTACTTCGTCCTTTAGTTTTTAGTTAAATGAGATGCAGAAGTTCCCAACTCATGATGAAAGTGCCACTACCAAACCTTTTTGGCTGTATTGTGGTGAGTAAAAGATATAAAAGTTTATCATTTCATGCTTTCTTCATAACCCCAATGGACTGTATAGTTCTTTGATTTGCTTATGATACCGAGGGTCGGCCATAATCTCAGTTTTCAGTTTTTGTTTGCTTTTTTGTTGTGCCAAGTTGTGGCGTTCAAGTATTTGTGGAGAACTCAGTCTTTTGATAGCATGTTGCCACTGGTCATGCATTTGTAAATAGATTAAGAAACATTCTTATGCTTTTCTTTTATGTTGTGTGTATGTTTGCCAGGAAATAACTGGAGGAAGAGGTGTGGACATTGCTGTGGAAGCCTTGGGCAAACCACTGACATTTTCACAGTGCACACAGAGTGTAAGAGATGGAGGGAAAGCTGTGATGATTGGACTTGCACAGGCTGGTGCTATAGGGGAGATAGATATCAATCGTTTGGTCCGTCGAAAGGTGGGTATTTATCAATGGGTGCCATATGTCTACTTGTGCATTTTTGGTCAATGCCTTAGCGGAAATTTTTTTCAATAAAACTGACTCATCTCTGTCAATGTATCTATGCTATAACATCAACCAATCTTGTCCATGTATCTATGCTTTTAATTTGGAATTCCCTTTTAAGATGGACGAATCTTACAGGTAAAATATATTGTAATTAGTTGATCCCTGTTACATAGCAACATGGGAAGTTCTTAAAAAATATTTTCATTGCCATTCCCTTGAGTAAATGGCATCTTTCGCACATTTATACTATTTTCTGGAATCTTAGAAAATCTTTTGACTCCTTTTTAACTCCTTGAACAGGTACAAGTAATTGGCTCTTATGGAGGAAGGGCAAGGCAGGATCTTCCTAAGTTGGTCAAACTTGCAGAATCAGGTATATTCAATCTTACTGATGCTGTTACGAGAAAATATGGTTTTGAGGAGGCTGGCAAAGCATTCCAGGATCTCAACCAGGGAAAAATTGTCAGTAGAGCTGTTGTTGAGATAATGTAGTTGTTTTATTTCACCAGTGCGCCAGCTGCACACCTAGAATAGAGGCTTCTCTATGTTGAGAAGAATCTGTCTAGCATAGTATATCATAGTTCTCGACACTTTTTGTCACTGGAATGCTGTATTGCTTGATCTCGTGCTAAAATCCTCTCTCGGCCACTTGTTCAATAAAATCCATATTCTGCTCATTTTTTAGTAGGCTTTCATCATGGCTAGCAAAAACTGTGATTCTCTCTTAATTGTCTCTCGTTTGAATTGAGTCTGAGGGCAAGCATTGATAGTCACTCTTGGGGTACCATAAAATTTTGAGGACATGGAAGTGTTGAAATTTACTGAAAGTTTGACAGAAAAAGTAGAAAAGATTGTGTTCTTAACGTACAAGACTATGTGTGCATCTAGTTCTTACCATATGCTTGCTGAGTAGCCATGAAACCAGATTTTATTGCATTTGCCAAGATGGTAGGTGACATTTCACGAGTAATTTCCCTTTCCCATGTCTTTTATAAAACGTTGCGAATTCCCTCGAAGGCTGAAAAGACAACTCAAAAGACTAGGCACCAGCGCCTATGAATCACGGCGCTGATCCAACTGAGTGGGTGTAGGTTTTCTAGCCAATATTGAAGCAATATGTTTGAACATAATCTCAGGTATAATTATTGTATTATTAGTACTGTATTTTTTATATTATAGTCCATTAACAACAACTATAAGATTAGTTTACAGTAATTTCTTCATTTTCTCTCAAGCTAAATCTCCCTTCCTTTTAAGCTAATTCTCTTCATTGCTAATCTTATATGGTATTAGAGCCTATTGTAAGATAATTATATAAAAAAAGCCTATTGTAAGATAATTTTTTATATGTAATCATATAAGCCCAGCGGAAAATTAATAAGATAAAAATCTTTTTTTTTTTAATTAAAAGTAAAAAATATATATATATATATCTTAATTGATTAAGTGTTGAAGGAAGTGCTAAAAAAATCCTTATGCTATAAGAATAAAAAGTCTTTTATCTATGCCAAATTTCTTAGGTTATTGTGTGTGTGGATTAAAGACATAAAACTTTTCATCGATCTCCGTTTGAAACTTTTTATATATAACTTAATTTTTGCATCTTTATCCATCATGAATGTGTTTGACGCGTTACTAGAGTTGTTAATTAATTTAAAATCTACATGAAATATAGGTTATTTTAATAATATTGTTTTACATGATTCATATTCAGTAAATATAAACATTCATACTTAAATCAAGAATACAATATATGAATATGCTGTATTCTCAAATCATAGTAGTCACATTTTATAATCAAGTATTTCTTTCAATGTATTATAATATATTGCATCTTTAAAATAATCATGAGCAAATAAACTTTATGAATAAACTCTTAATAAATTATTTGGGTTTAACTTTATATATTCTAATAGGTATTAAAAATAATACTTTATGTGTATAAAAAAATCACTGTAATCTCTAAGAATAACGTAAAAAATCTAGCAATCAACTAAAAAAAAATAAAGTTAAATATCAAATGGGTTAATTAGACTCACATGATCTTTATTATGATTTGTTGGCATGATTTGTTTGCAGGGCTTAAGTCATAGGATTTGTAATAATTAGATTAGTGCTAATATGGTTAATAATCACTTCATATTCCTTTATCTTCTTTCTCATAATGAAATAATGTGTCGTCACTCTTATTATTTTTAAAAAAGAAAACTGTAGCTAAATTATCATAATATATCTTTATTAATCTTGATATGAAATCAATAACTTTAAGACCGTAAATAAAATTCATTAACCAGATTGCCTATGTCGTTTCACAACATGCAATGAATTCTATTATGAATTATGCTTTTATAGTAGATGAAGCAATAATAGTTTGCTTAGTACCTTTTCAAAATATAACTCTTTATACAAGAAGAAAAAATATATCATAAAGTAGATTTTATTATGTCTACGAGTTTGAATAACCAATCATCTAAGGTGATCAATATGTTTATAAGTCAATTTGTAATCTTTGGTTCTTTGTAGGTGCCTAATGATTTTCTTAGCAACTTTTTAATGAATTATTCCTGAATTACTTTGAAACCTTCCCAACATTCTTACTGAAAAATCTAAATTAGGTCTTGTACAGACTTGTGCATGTATCAAACTGTCAACTGCAAATGCACAAGGAATTATTCCTGAATTACTTTGGAACCTTCCCAACATTCTTACTGAAAAATCTAAGTTAGGTCTTGTACAGACTTGTGCATGTATCAAACTGTCAACTGCAAATGCACAAGGAATGTTACTCATTTACTTATTTTTCAATGTATTTTGTGGATATTTGTTTTGATTGAATTTGTTTATTTTGACAATGGATGTGATTGAAGAAGTGCAATTTGACATTTTAAATCTTTCTAAAACCTTTTCAACATTGGCCTTTTAAGATAGTTTTAATGTCCTTTTAGACCTATTTAATGACATAAGAGACTTTACCTAAATACTTCATATCAAAGTTTTGAGAAAGAAATTACTTTGTCTCATGTAATAAATCCAAGTCACTACTTTCAAATAGATTATCATCTAAATATAGGATAAGAAAGACATATTTGCTTTCATTAATCTTAAGGTATATACATTGATTAACAATGTTCTCAATAAAATTATATAAAATTACAACATTGTGAAATTTAATATACTACTATTTGGAGGTCTGCTTTATAGATTTTCTTAACTTACAAAAAAAAAATAGCTATTTATTTTATTACAAAAACCTTTAGGATACTTCAAATAACTTTTTCATCCAAATTTTCATTTAAAAATATTGTTTACACATCAATAAAATATAATTCTAAATCAAAATGATCTATTACTACTACTATTATTATTCTAAATAAACCATTTTTAGAAATTGAAAAGAGTTTTATGGTAGTCCATGCTTTCTTTTAAGTACAACCTTTTACTACAAGTCTTGTTTTATATTGTTTGATATTACATAAATATATTTTTTTGTTTCTTTTTTGATTTTATAAGTCTATTTACAGCAAACGAGATCCTTTGGTAATTTTTGCAGGTGGTATTTTTTATTTTTCAAAAAGAAAAAGAAAAAAAAAAGAGATTCTAATAAAAGTAAAATAAAAAAAAGACGCGACTCATTTCTCATGCAAAAAGTGTATTTGGGATCCAAAGATCAGTGGTTTCTATCGTATTTCAGTCTCATAAATACCTTTTCCCGTCTCATGGAACCCATAATATGAGCTTTATGCCAATTTCTACACATCATTGCCTACTTCTTAATAAGTTTGATGAAATTCCAAAAAAAAAATAAATTCAATTAGTTGCCATGCATTCAATATTCTCGTAGACCTTTTTTTGGATTTGAAGAAATTTTATTTTCAAAAAGTGTATTTTATAGGTTCAGGTGAGGGAGTAAAACCCCAGCTGTCCCAGATTCTTACAAAAGGTGCATACCATGACTCGCACTCGAGACCTGCTGGGTAGATTTCAAGCTCTTTATCATCACGTTACGCCCCTTGGAAACAATATTCTCATAGACGCTAAAGAAAAAATTATCAGTCAGCTTTACTTGATCTACTACATGTGTGTGTGTATAAAGCATTAAAAAACGACTTGTAAGATATATTCAATTTCAGTCTTTTTACCTGCCTTTTCTTTTCCTATCTTTTCTCCTCTCCGTTAATTATTAGCTTTTGATAAATCAAAACTTCTTGCTTTGACTGACTGATGATTGTGGAATTTTAAAGAAATTGCCTTTGATAAATCAAAATCTTCACCCCCGGTCTATATTCTTTGCACTTTGAAGACCTTGGTTCAACTTAATATAGAGCTAGAGCAGCAGGGGATCTTTTGAGACCAATTTAGTTAGTTAACTTACCTTATATGCAATGGCTAAAACTCTCATCTACGATTCTCCATGTAATATCACATTGGGTAGACCTAATGTGCAGGAAATCTTGACTATGTTACGAAATTACAAGGATGAGTGACAAGAAATGGAGATCATAGAACATACCAAGGAGTAGTCCCAACAAGAGCCTAAAAAACATGCCTTTTCTTTCACAAGGGACTTCTTGATGAGCTGATTAGGACTGGTGGGGTAAAATGGAAGCAAAGAGAAGTCGATGTACTGTCTTGAGCTTGAGGCTCGGTGTTGGTTGGGCGTGGAGGAGTTGCTAAAAAAATAGTTTTTAATTTAAAAATTTTATGGTTAAGGATTAATTTATTTTTATTTTTTTTAACTGTACGAGATCTCTTCCTACAATTTTAATAGTTTTGCTTGAATATCTATTTTAAAAAAATAATCCCTTTTTATTTTTTTTCCTCGTTTATTAGTTTTTTAATATATTATTCGATCATTTATTATCTTTTTTTTTTTAGCTTAGCATCAAACTCCCAATCTTTTCATATTATTTTTTTATTTTTATTTTTTAAAATATATTTGAAAAACTGCAGGGGGTAAAAAATAGATTATGAAGAGACTAGGAATCAAAGACATACAAGAAGACCAAAATCACAAAAATGGCTTAAGAAACCTTAGCCATACTATTTATTCTTGGTAAAAATATATTGTAATATTTTTTTTATAAAAAACTTACAATAGTTTAAATAGGTACCTCACCGACTGAAGAGAAAGTTTAGGCTTCTGTTAAGGAAGTAGTTAGGATTTGCATTCAGTTTAATAAGTCCTAGTCCATAGGATTGTTAGTTTATATTTTGCAAGATTTTCTACGTGAATAGCTCCTCTGCTGAGATTATGTAAGGCTGTATAAAGCCAACCTTCTTCTTTCAATAAAAGCATTCTGATCCTGCATTATTATCAGTTTCTATAACATTGTGGTATCAGAGCCTTTCTACTTAAATCAAAGCAGCAGTCTTTGAGTCTCCTATGCAGCAGCAAAGAAATATGACACCGGAAGGAAATTTTGTACAGCCAGCCATTCCTCGTTTTGATGGCCATTATGACCACTGGAGCATGTTGATGGAGAATTTCTTACGCTCTAAGGAATATTGGGGGTTGATAGAAAATGGCTATGTTGAGACTGAAAGTGGCATAGAGCAGACAGAAATGCAACGAAAGAGGATTGATGAGTTAAAGCTGAAAGACATGAAGGTGAAAAATTATCTTTTTCAAGCTATAGATCGAACGATATTGGAAACCATCCTTGTAAAGGATACTTCCAAACAAATCTGGGAATCAATGAAAAAGAAGTATGAAGGAAGTGCAAGAGTCAAAAGATCACATCTGCAAGCTCTCCGCAGAGAGTTTGAAACCTTAGAGATGAAAGCTGGTGAAGGAGTCTCTGAGTATTTCTCCAGAGTGCTGACAGTTGCTAACAAAATGAGAATATATGGAGAGCGAATGACTGATGTTACAGTGGTGGAGAAAATTCTCAGATCATTGAGTGAAAAGTTTAATTATATTGTTTGTTCAATTGAAGAATCCAAAGATATTGATCAACTCTCAATTGATGAACTCCAGAGTTCCTTGATTGTCCATGAGCAGAAATTTCAGCGTCACACAGGAGAAGAACAAGCACTCAAGATCACCAATTCTGAAGATAGATTCAATGCCAGAAGGCGAGGGAGAGGTGCTGCATACAGAGGCAGAGGCAGAGGGAGAAGCAGTCAGTTCTACAACAACAAAGCAACAGTGGAGTGTTTTAAGTGCCATAAGCTTGGACACTTTCAATATGAGTGTCCAAGCTGGGATAAAGAAGCTAATTACGCTGAACTAGGAGAAGAAGAAGAAATGTTACTCATGTCATATGTGGATATGAATCATACTCGAAGGGAAGATGTCTGGTTTTTAGACTCTGGGTGCAGTAACCACATGTGTGGTGACAAGAGCCTATTCCATGTGATAAATGAGAACTTCAGACAGAAGGTAAAGCTGGGAAATAACACACGAATGGATGTGTTGGGAAAAGGCAACGTGAAATTGAAAGTAAATGGTCTTACACATGTTGTTAGTGACGTATTCTTTGTTCCTGATTTGAAGACTAATCTTCTCAGCATTGGTCAACTTCAAGACAAAGGGTTGACAATCCTAATTCAACATGGATATATGAACATCTATCATCCGGAGAAAGGGCTTATTATACATACTGAAATGACAGCAAATAGAATGTTTGTGCTATTAACAAATTCACTACATCAGAAACCAGCCTGCCTCTATAACTCAACACCAGATTTAGCACATTTGTGGCACTGTCGATATGGACATTTGAGCTACAAAGGATTGAGGACTCTTCAAGCAAAGAACATGGTGCATGGGATACCTCAGTTCAAGATTCCATCCACAGTATGCGCTACCTGCATGATTGGGAAGCAGCACAGAGATCCCATTCCAAAGCACAACAATTAGAGAGCCACAGAGAAGCTTCAGCTCATCCATGCAGATCTTTGCGGACCGATATCTCCTATTTCTAACAGCAAAAAGAGGTACATTATATGCTTTATTGATGACTTTACTAGAAAAGCATGGACTTATTTCTTAGTAGAGAAATCTGAAGCATTACATATGTTCAAACGTTTTAAGAATTATGTTGAAAAAGAAATAGG
>Ga0307516_10000338_pt1 | contig 61339 bp, 64 predicted proteins | sample 19_EM_MG_FD_203310 | JGI IMG/M metagenome (GOLD analysis project Ga0307516, IMG submission 203310) | Populus trichocarpa ectomycorrhiza microbial communities from riparian zone in the Pacific Northwest, United States - 19_EM | ecosystem: Host-associated > Plants > Roots > Unclassified | place...
CCCGCAGCCGGCCAACCGCCTCCCCACGCTCCGAAAACCGCCTCAGCGGAGAACCAAACACACCCCCAAGGCCCTCCACCCCGCCTCAGCCCCCCAACGGCGCATAACGCAACAGGCCCATCGAGGGGGAGAGGCCGTCAGTTGTGTTCGTCGTGGTCCATGCCGCCCATGCCCGAGCCGCCCATTCCGGGGCCAGGACCCATCCCGCCCATTCCGGAACCGCCCCGCATGCCGCCGCCCATCCGGCCCATGCCATGACCCATCCCGCCGCCCCGGCGGTGACCCATCATCGGGCCCATGGCGTCCATGGCCTTCTGCTGGGCGGGAGAAAGCTGGGCGTAGAAGCGCTTGATCGCCATGGCCCGGCGGTCGAACTCCTGCTGCCGGCGGACCATGTGCTCATGCATCTTGTCCAGGCGCTCGGGCGTGGTCAGGCCCTTCATCTCGGCGTGGGCCGCCTGCATCCGCTCACGCCTGTCCGCGGGCGGCGCCAGCGCCTTCATCAGCTCGGCGAGCGCCGGCTCCTGGTTGGGGCGAAGCTGCAGCCCGTCGCGAAGGCGCTGGGCGTGTTGCTGAGCGCGCTCAGCCGGATCAGGCCGGTCGCCCCAGTCGCGTGCGCCGTGCTCGGCGGGCGGCGGCGGGGCAGGCTGGGCGAGGGCGGGCGCGCCGACCGCCGCCAGGGCGGCGCTGACGAGCAGGGCGCGTATGAGATTGGGTTGCATGGCTAGGCGTGGCTCCTTGACGTCCCCTGCAACTTTCAACGGCCGCGCTGGGGATTTCCGTCGCTGGCGTCAGGATAGCGCGTTGCGGCAGGCCGCCGCCATGGCCAGCGGCCCCAGGGCCACGGCCGCGGCGGCATAGGCCGCCAGGAGCGCGAATCCGCCCTGCCAGGGCAGGCCGGCTGCAAAGGCGTCCAGCGCCCCGCCCCCGAAGATCACCGGCGGGGTGAAGAGCGGCAGGACGATCACCGCGGTCAGCAGGCCGCCCCGCCGGGCGCCGAGGCTGAGCGCCGCCCCCGCCCCGCCCGTGAAGGCGAAGGCAAGGCCCCCGGCCAGGGCGCAGGCCAGGATCAGCGGCGCGAGCTTCGGATCGGCGCCCAGGGCGATCGCCGCCACCGGTGCGGCCAGCGCCAGCGGCGCCCCTGTCGCGACCCAGTGCCCCAGGCATTTGACCGCGCAGGCGATCTCCAGCGGCAGGGGGGCGAGCACCAGGAGGTCGAGGGAGCCGTCTTCGAAATCGCGCTCGAACACCCGGTCGAGGCCGAGCAGCGCGGCCAGGGCCAGGGCGACCCAGGCGACGCCCGGGGCGACCGCCGCCAGGCGCTGGGGCTCCGGTCCGATGGCCAGCGGCAGGAGCGTGGCGACGCCGAAATAGAAGCCGACCGTCACCAGGGCGCCGCCGCCCCGGCCCCAGGCCAGGGCCGCCTCGCGGAAGAACAGGCGCAGGGCCGCGTTCATTCGCCGATCTCCACGGCCCTGGCCGGGATCGGCAGCGGGTCGTGGGACGCCGCGACGATCAGCCCCCCGCCGGCGAGGTGTTCGGCCATGATCGTCCCGAAACGGACGCGCCATTCCGCATCCAGGGGACTGGCGGGCTCGTCGAGCAGCCACAGGGGCCGGGGGGCGGCGATGAGGCGCGCCAGGGCCAGACGCCGCTTCTGGCCGGCCGAGAAGCGGCGCACCTCCAGGTCCAGGAGCGGGCCGAGGGCCAGCCGCTCGATCGCCTCCTCCGCCTGGGCGGACTTCCCGCCGAACCAGGCGCTCCAGAAGGCCAGCTCCTCCCGCGCGGTCCTGGCCGGCTTCAGCCCGTCCAGGTGACCGGCCAAGTGCAGGCCGCGGGCCCGGGCCTCGCCCGGATCGGCGCCGCCGAATTCGATCCGCCCGGCCTCCAGCCCCACCAGCCCAGCGACGGCCCGCAAAAGACTGGTCTTGCCCGCGCCGTTGCGGCCTGTGAGCGCGGCGGCCTCGCCCGCCTGAATCTGGAAGCTCAGCCCCGCGAACAGCAGCCGCCCGCCGCGCCGCAGAGTCACGTCGGACAGCGACAGGCCCGTGATCATTGCGCCCTCGCATTGGGCGCACACGCCTGCGCGCACGGCGCCGTTCGTCCCAGCGGCTTGGGGGGAGGATTCGCGTGCGCGGCCGCATGGACGGCGCCGGTTCCAGCGGCTATGACGCGCGCGGCCGCCGCCTTCTTGGGGGGCGTACGCCGCGCCGGGACGGACGCTGTGAGTCCACCTCGAAGAGCGCGCGATCCCCGAAGCGGTTTTTGGGCGGCCGGGAACAGAGAGAGGATCCCCTTATGGCGTCGATCGACAGCCTGCAGACCCGCCGCGAGCTCGCGGTGGGCGACAAGACCTATGTCTACTACAGCTTGCGCGCGGCGGAAGCGGCCGGTTTGGCCGGCGTCTCGCGGCTTCCGGTCACGATGAAGGTCTTGCTCGAGAACCTGCTGCGCAATGAGGACGGGATCTCCGTCGGCAAGGACGACCTGCAGGCCCTGGCCGCCTGGCTCGACAACAAGGGCTCCAAGGAACACGAGATCAGCTTCCGCCCGGCCCGCGTGCTGATGCAGGACTTCACCGGCGTGCCGGCGGTCGTGGACCTGGCCGCCATGCGCGACGCCATGACCCACCTCGGCGCCGACCCGGAGAAGATCAATCCGCTGAACCCGGTCGACCTGGTCATCGACCACTCGGTGATGGTGGACTATTTCGGCGCTCCCAAGGCTTTCGAGCAGAACGTCGCGCGCGAATACGAGCGCAACATCGAGCGTTACCGCTTCCTGCGCTGGGGCTCCTCGGCGTTCAACAACTTCCGCGTGGTGCCGCCCGGCACCGGCATCTGCCACCAGGTGAACCTCGAATACCTGGCCCAGACCGTCTGGACCAATGACGAAGCCGGCGCTGTCGTCGCCTATCCGGACACCGTGGTCGGCACCGACTCCCACACCACCATGATCAACGGCCTGGCCGTGCTGGGCTGGGGCGTGGGCGGCATCGAGGCCGAGGCCGCCATGCTCGGCCAACCGATCCCGATGCTGATCCCCGAGGTCATCGGCTTCAACCTGACCGGCGCGATGCCGGAGGGCGCGACCGCCACCGACCTGGTGCTCACCGTCACCCAGATGCTTCGCAAGAAGGGCGTCGTCGGCAAGTTCGTCGAGTTCTATGGCCCCGGCCTGTCGACCCTGACCCTGGAAGACCAGGCGACCATCGCCAACATGGCTCCGGAATACGGCGCCACCTGCGGCTTCTTCCCGGTCACCCGCGCCACCATCGACTATCTGACCGCCACCAACCGCGATGCGGACCGCGTGGCCCTGGTCGAGGCCTATGCCCGTGAACAGGGCCTGTGGGTCGAGCCCGGCGATCCGGAGCCGGTGTTCACCGACACCCTGGCGCTGGACCTGTCGAGCGTCCTGCCGTCCCTGGCCGGCCCGAAGCGTCCGCAGGACCGGGTGCTGCTGAGCGACGCCGCCACCGCCTTCGCCGCCGCCCTGGAAAGCGACTTCGGCCGCGCGCCGGACGCCGGCCGCGTGGAAGTCGTCGGCGAGAAGTTCGACGTGGGCGACGGCGACGTGGTGATCGCCGCCATCACCTCCTGCACCAACACCTCCAACCCCAGCGTCCTGATCGCCGCCGGCCTCGTGGCCAAGAAGGCGCTGGAAAAGGGCCTGTCGGTCAAGCCGTGGGTGAAGACCTCGCTCGCCCCCGGCTCGCAGGTGGTCACCGACTATCTGAAGAGCGCGGGCCTGACCAAGTCGCTCGACGCCCTCGGCTTCAACCTCGTCGGCTATGGCTGCACCACCTGCATCGGCAATTCCGGGCCCCTGCCCGAGCCGATCTCCGAAGCCGTCCAGAAGGGCGACCTGGTGGCGGTGAGCGTGCTCTCCGGCAACCGCAACTTCGAAGGCCGGGTGAACCCGGACGTGCGCGCCAACTACCTGGCCTCGCCGCCCCTGGTGGTGGCCTACGCCCTGGCCGGCAGCATGAAGATCGACATCGCCCGCGATCCCCTCGGCGTGGGCAAGGACGGCGAGCCCGTCTATCTGCGCGACATCTGGCCGACCTCGGCGGAGGTCGCGGCCCTGCAGCGCAAGCACGTCACCAACAAGATGTTCGCCAACCGCTACGGCGACGTCTTCAAGGGCGACAAGAACTGGCAGGGCATCCAGGTGGCCGGCGGCCAGACCTACGCCTGGGACATGGGCTCGACCTATGTGCAGAACCCGCCCTACTTCGCCGACATGAAGATGGAGCCCACGCCGGTGACGGACATCGTCGAGGCGCGGGTCCTGGGCGTGTTCGGCGACTCGATCACCACCGACCACATCTCGCCGGCCGGTTCGATCAAGGCCACCTCCCCCGCCGGGACCTATCTGCGCGAGCATCAGGTGCCGCAGTCGGACTTCAACTCCTACGGCGCGCGCCGCGGCAACCACGAGGTGATGATGCGGGGCACCTTCGCCAACATCCGCATTCGCAACCGCATCACGCCCGACATCGAGGGCGGGGTGACCAAGCACTTCCCCTCGCAGGACACCATGTCGATCTACGACGCGGCCATGCGCTACCAGTCGGAAGGCCGCCCCATGGTGGTCTTCGCCGGCAAGGAATACGGCACCGGCTCGTCCCGCGACTGGGCGGCCAAGGGCACCAAGCTCCTGGGCGTGCGCGCCGTCGTCGCCGAGAGCTATGAGCGGATCCACCGCTCCAACCTGGTCGGCATGGGCGTCCTGCCGCTGCAGTTCCTGCAGGAAGGCTGGCACAAGCTCGGCCTCACCGGCGAGGAGATCGTCACGATCCGCGGCCTGACCGAGCTGGCCCCGCGCAAGCAGCTGATCGTCGAGATGTACCGTCCCTCGGACGGCCGCATCGCCCGCTTCCCGGTGCGGTGCCGCATCGATACCCCGACCGAGCTTGAGTACTTCAAGAACGGCGGCGTGCTGAACTATGTGCTGCGCAACCTGGCGCGGCCGGCGGCGTGACGGAGATGGCCGGCGCCCTCGCAAGCGCCGGCCAAGCTCACACCTTGTTGACGCGCAGAGCTCTGGGAACTCCGCTTAAGTGCAGCCCAATGCGAAGGGCGGCGATCCTCTTGATGGTCCTGCTGGCGGCTCCGGCCGCCGCGGCGGCGGGACCCCGGCCCCCCGTCGTCGTCGAACTGTACACCGCCCAGGGCTGCGCCTCCTGCGGGGCGGCGAACGCCTTCGTCGGCAAGCTGGCCGAACGCCCGGACGTCCTGCCGCTGATCTTCTCGGTGGATTACTGGGACTATCTCGGCTGGCCCGACACCTTCGCGCGACCGGAATTCGCCGCCCGGCAACGGGCCTATGTCGCCAAGCTGGCCCTGCGCGAGCCCTATACGCCCCAGGTGGTGGTGGACGGGCGCAGCCAGGCGGCCGGCCAGCAGACGGCCCGGATCGAGGGCCTGGTGCGCGAGGCGGGGCGCACGTTCCGCGACCCGCCGGACATCCGTTTCATCAACGCCAGGCGTGTCGACGTGGGCTACGGCAAGGTTCCGCATGGCGGAGCCGAGGTCTTCCTCGTGCGCTATGACCCGCGCGAGCGCGACGTGGAGGTCAAGTCCGGCGACAACCGCGGCCAGACCATCATGCATCGCAACGTCGTTCGTCAGATCACGCGCCTGGGCGCCTGGAGGGGAAGGCCAACCGCCTATCGTCTGCCGCCCTCTCCTGAGGAGGGCCTTTCGAGCGTGCTGCTGGTGCAGGCCGCGCAGGGCGGACGGCTGCTCGGCGTGGCCCAGCCCGGCGTCTAAAAAACCAACCCCCAAAAATGCGAAGCCCGCGCAGCTGGAGAGCACTGCGCGGGCGAACGCTTTGGGAAGGTATCTTCTCTTCAGCTTCTTGCGTTCGGAAACGTGGGGCGTGTTCCGAATGCAGCGTCGGTTGATCGAAGCCCGCGATCCAGGGGGGCTGGGGGGCTGTTCAGGATCCGGGACCAGCGAGGTTCCGACCAACCGACGCTAACCTTATCGAGGCCTAAGGCGGCCCGCGCGCGACCGAATTAAGGTCTTTTCGAGGCGCAATATTAAGCTTCGTACAGACTGGGAGGCTCGCCAGGGCGGCCCGTTTGAGTCTAGGCTGGCGTGAATGACGTTCGACCCGACCCCCTCGGCCCCGAGGCCGTCCTCGATCTTCTTTGACCGGCGCGAGCTGGTCCGGCTTCTTTCACTCTACGGGCGCATGGTTTCGGCGGGGGAATGGCGCGACTACGCCATCGACGGCCTGCGCGACCGCGCGATCTTCTCCGTCTTCCGGCGGCACTCCGAGGCGCCGCTCTACCGCATCGAAAAGAACCCGGCCCTGGCGAGAGCCCAGGGCGCCTGGGCCATCCTTGGCCAAGGCGGCGCGGTGCTGCGCCGCGGCCACGACCTGGAGCAGGTGCTGCGCTTCTTCGAGCGCGGCCGCTTCCGCGTGGTCGACTGACCGCCCCACAAGAGCACCGCGCACGAAAAAGCCCCGGCGGAGAACCGCCGGGGCCGAAACGCTTCCGTTCCGCTTAGACCTTAACGGCGGCTGCCGAACAGACTGAGCAGGAATTGGAACAGATTGATGAAGTTGATGTAGAGGCTCAGCGCGCCGTAGTTGGTCGCCACGCCCATGGCCGCCTGGTCGCCGCCCATCTGGTAGTAGCTCATCTTCAGGCGCTGGGTGTCGTAGGCGATCAGGCCCGCGAAGATCAGCACGCCCACGACGTTGACGATGAACGCCATCATCGACGAGTGCAGGAACATGTTCACCAGCGAGGCGATGATCAGGCCGAACAGGCCGATGATCAGGAAGCTGCCCATCGCGGTCAGGTCCTTCTTGGTCGTGTAGCCGATGAGGCTCAACGCGCCGAAGGCCGTCGCCGTGATCAGGAAGGTCGAGAAGATCGACGTGCCCGTATAGACCAGCGCCAGGACGCCCAGCGAGGCGCCCATCAGGCTCACGATGCTCCAGTAGAGCATGCCGGCGGCGCGTGGCGTCGGGTTGCGCATCGCAAACGAGGAGACGAGCAGGATGACCAGCGGCGCGAACGCCACGCCCATCCCGAGGATGCTGTAGCCGATCCGCCCGTTCGTCTGGGTGAACATCAGGTCGCGAATGGGCGGGAAGGTGCCGGTCAGGAACGCCAGTGCGGCCGAAAGGAGGAGGCCCAGCGCGACCTTGTTGTACACGCCGAGCATGAAGCTTCGCAGGCCTACGTCCACCGACATATCGGCGCGATCCGCCGGGATCGTGCGCGCGTAGCCGCGGTTGAGGTCGCTCATGGGAAAGTCAGCCCTTGGTCAAACGTCCCTATCGGACGCGACATCAATATCGTGCGGCCACGCCATCGGCGCAAGGCGCCGCAGGTTACACCGCCGTAAGGTCACGGAGGCGGGCCTGCAGGTGCAAACCGCGGCGGGGCCGGCTAAAACTTCTGGCATGATCCGGCTCTTCGCAGCCCTCGCCCCGCCGTCGGACGTCGCCGAGGGCCTCGCCCGCCTGCAGGCCGGGCTGCCCGGCGCGCGCTGGCGGCCGGCGGAAGCCCTCCACATCACCCTGGCCTTCTATGGCGAGATCCGCGAGGACGTGGCCCGCGACCTTGATGCCGAGCTGACGGGCCTGCGCGGCGAGCCGCTGGACCTGGCCCTGCAAGGGGTCGGCGCCTTCGGAGAGGGCCAGGAGATCCACGCCGTCTGGGCGGGGGTGAAGCCGAACGCCGCATTGAGCCGCCTGGCCGCCGCCTGCGGCGCCGCGGCCCGGCGCGTCGGCCTGACCATGGAGCGCCGCGCCTATCGCCCGCACGTCACCTTGGCCTACACCCGCCGGCCCGACCCCGCCGCCGTCGCGGTCTGGATCCAGCGGCACAACCTCTACCGGTCCGAACCGCTGCGGATGGAGCGCTTCGGCCTCTATTCCAGCTGGCGCACGCGCGAAGGCTCCGCCTACCGGCTCGAGGCGCACTACCCCTTCTAGAGCCGGCGGGCTTGACCGGGCCGCCCCGGCGGAGAGATTAGCCGCCACGTTCGCCGCCTCCCCGGGAGAGACCGCCCTGACCGCCCCGATCAAGATCGCCATCGCCGGCGCCCTGGGCCGCATGGGCCGGGCCCTGGCCGTCGCCGTCGAGGCGCACCCGGCGCTGACGCTGGTCGCCCGCTTCGATAAGCCGGGCGCTGTCGGCGAGGGCATGGTGGACGCAGACGCCGCCCTCGCCGCCGCCGACGTGGTCATCGACTTCACCACCGGCGCGGCCTCGGCGGCCCTCGCCGCCCGTTGCGCGGCCCGTGGCGGGCCGGCCATGGTCATCGGCTCCACGGGTTTTGACACCGCGCAGCTGGCCGCCGTCGAAGCGGCCGCCGCGAAGATCCCCGTGCTGCGCGCCGGCAATTTCTCCTTGGGCGTGAACATGCTGATGGGCCTGGTCGAGCAGGCCGCCCGGGCGCTTTCCGTCGCCGACTACGACATCGAGGTCTTCGAAGCCCACCACAGGCGCAAGATCGACGCCCCCTCCGGCACCGCCCTGATGCTGGCGCAGGCCGCCGCCGAAGGCCGGGGCGTGGCCCTGGACACGGTCGCCCGCTTCGCCCGCGAAGGCGTCACCGGCGCCCGGCCCCCCGGCGAGATCGGCTTTTCCGTCATGCGCGGCGGCGGGATCGTCGGCGAGCACAGCGTGGTGTTCGCCGCCGAGGACGAGATCCTGACCCTGTCCCACTCCGCCCGCGACCGCAGCCTGTTCGCCCGCGGGGCCGTTACCGCCGCCGCCTGGCTCGCCGGCCGCCCGGCGGGCGCCTACGATATGCGTGACGTGCTGGGGCTGAAGATTTAGATCCTCCCCGCAGGGGGAGGGGGACCGCACAGCGGTGGAGGGGTTGCAGCCCTCCGCCGCGGCCTTCAACCCCCAGTCAGCTTCGCTGCCAGCTCCCCCTGAGGGGAGCATCTATCAACCTCTACCGCCCCGTGGACCCAAAACCGCCGGCGCCGCGCGCGGTCTCGTCGAGGTCGTCCACTTCCGCCCAGGTCGCCTGGACGACGGGCGCCACCACCATCTGGGCGATCCGCTCGCCGCGGCGGATGACGAAGGGCTCCTGGCCGAGATTGATCAGGATCACCTTCACCTCGCCGCGATAGTCCGCGTCGATCGTCCCGGGCGTGTTGAGGCAGGTGATCCCCGCCTTCAGGGCGAGCCCCGACCGCGGCCGCACCTGGGCCTCGAAACCGGCCGGCAGCGCCATGGCCAGGCCCGTGGGCGCCGCCGCCCGCTCGCCGGGCGCCAAGGTCAGCGGCTCGTCCTCCGGCACGGCCGCGCGCAGGTCCATGCCGGCGGCCTGGTCGGTCTCATAGGCCGGCAGGGGCAGCCCCTCGCCATGCGGCAGACGGCGGACGGCGATGACCGGGTTCACGCCAGGGCCTCGGCGATGCGGGCGGCGAGCTGGCGGGAGACCTCGGTCTTCGGCGCGCGCGCCCAGCGCTCGACGCCAGCGCGGGTCACCAGGGCGACCGCATTGTCGTCCCCGCCCATGGTCCCCGGCACGCTGACGTCATTGGCGACGATCCAGTCGCAGCCTTTGCGCTCGAGCTTGGCCTGGGCGTGCGCCTCCACGTCGTGCGTCTCGGCCGCGAAGCCGACCACCAGGCGCGGTCGTGCGGCGGCCTTGGAAAGGGTGGCGAGGATGTCCGGGTTCTCCACGAGCTTGAGCGCCGGCTGGGCCTCGCCCTTCTTCAGCTTGGCGCCGCCCGCCGTCTCGGGCCGCCAGTCGGCGACGGCGGCGACGCATACCGCCACGTCGGCGGGCAGGGCAGCCTCGCAGGCCGCCAGCATCTCGCGCGCCGTCTCCACGTCCACGCGCGCGACGCCCCGCGGCGTCGGCAGGGCGGTCGGGCCGGAGACCAACGTCACCGCGCAGCCCAGCTCGGCCAGGGCGCCGGCGATCGCATAGCCTTGCCGGCCGCTGGATCGGTTGGTGAGAAGCCGGACCGGGTCGATCGGCTCGGCCGTCGGCCCCGCCGTGACAATGGCGCGCTTGCCGGCGAGCGGTCGGGCGGCCGATCCCAGGGCCTGGATGATCGCCTCAAAGATCGCCGGCGGTTCGGCAAGGCGGCCAGGGCCGTATTCGCCGCAGGCCATGGCGCCCTCATCCGGTCCCACGAACCGGACGCCGTCGGCGGAAAGCGTCGCCAGGTTCCGCTGCGTGGCCGGGTGCTCCCACATCCGCACGTTCATGGCTGGCGCCATCAGCACCGGCTTGTCCGTCGCCAGCAGGGTGGTGGAAGCGAGGTCGTCGGCCAGGCCATGGGCCGCCTTGGCCAACAGGTCCGCCGTCGCCGGCACGACAACCACCAGGTCCGCCGAACGGGAGAGCTCGATGTGACCCATCTCCGCCTCGTCGGTGAGGGAGAAGAGGTCGGCATAGACCTTGTCCTCGCAAAGGGCCGACAGCGACAGAGGCGTGACGAACTGGGCCCCCGCCTTGGTCAGGATCGGCCGCACGGCCACGCCCGCCTTGCGCAGCAGGCGCACGAGCTCCAGCGCCTTATAGGCCGCCACCCCGCCGCCGACGATGAGGAGAACCCGCTTGTCGTCCAAGACGCTGCACCCCGCTGAAACCTGGCTCTGGCTTTACGCGAACGCAGGCCTCTGGACAAACCTCCGCTATTGTTCTTTATTTGTTCCACGGTAGCAAACATGAGGGCTGCAACGATGGGTGGGGTTAGGATTTTCGGAATGGCGGCGCTGGCCGTCGGCGCGCTGCTGGCGGGTTGTGACAACGGCCCCTCGGCTGTGGCGCGCCAGGAGCGGAAGACGGCGTCGGAAGGGACCGAGGCGCCTCGCAGCTTCGCCAGCGCCGCGCCCTCGAGGGAACGCGAGGAGGGCGAACGCGATGCGGTCGACCATCGCGCCGAAGCGCCGCTGAAGGTGGGCGCGGCCGGTTGGGCCGCCACCAAGCGTTTTTCCGCCGAGGAGAGCGCGCAGCGGGCCTTCGAGCGCAACGGCGAGGATTTCGGCGCCGGCAGCGTCGAGGACTTCGTGCGCAAGGCCCACGCCTTCGTCACCGATCCGCCGGCCGGCGTGCAGACCATCGAGCGGCCGAACGGGGACACGCTCTATTACGACGCCAAGGCCAACGTCTTCGCCGTGGCCAGCAAGGACGGCCTGCCCAAGACCATGTTCAAGCCCCGCGACGGGGCGCAGTACTGGGCCGAGCAGAAGGACCGCGACCGCCAGACCGCCCGGCGCGGCGGCCGCGCGGCGAGCGACGAGGGGTAGGGCCGCCCGATTGAGGCGCCGGTTTCGTCCGAAATTGGGGGTTGGAGCGCGCGAGGCCTCTTTCCTTCGCCCCGCCCCGCACCCTAGCCTGCCTCGCCGCACTGAGGCGGCCGATGTTCGGAGCAGGCGATGATCGCGGGCGAGAAGATCCTGGTGACCGGGGCCAGCGGAACCGTGGGCATGGAGCTCGGCGGCTTCCTGGCCAGGAACAACGAGGTCTGGGGGCTGGCGCGTTACGCCGATCCGGCCGCGCGCGCGAAGGTGGAGGGCGCCGGGATGCGGCCGGTCAGGGCCGACCTCGAGCACCCGGACTTCGCGGACGTGCCGCAGGACTTCACCTATGTCCTCCACCTGGCCCACACCCGGCGCGGGACCGATGAGTTCGTGGAGGCGATCCAGATCAACGCCGTGGGCGCAGGCCTGCTGCTGCAGCACTGCCGCAAGGCCAAGGCGGCCCTGGTGGTCTCCTCCACCGCGGTCTATTCGCCGACGGTCGACCCGTTCCAGCCGCAGGGCGAGCGGGACGCCATCGGCCGCGCCTTTGCGCCCTGGGCGCCGTCGAGCCCGGTGTCCAAGGTGAGCCTGGAGGCGGTGGCGCGCTTCGCCGCCGAGGCGTTCGGCCTGCGCACATCGGTGATGCGGCTCAACACCACCTACGGGCCGGCCGGCGGCCTGCCCTGCTACGACATGCGCAAGGTAGCGGAGGGGGGCGCCGTTCAGACCTTCGCCGACCCCTACCCGCACACGCCGATCCACTTCGACGACATGCGCGACCACCTCGAGCCGCTGCTGGACGCTGCGGGCGTCCCGGCCAACATCGTCAACTGGTGCGGCGACGAGGTGGTGACCCAGCGCCAATGGTGCGACTACGCCGCCGAGTTCAGCGGCAAGCCGGCGCAGATCGTGGTCAATCCGATCCCCGGCACGCCCAACGGCAATGTGGGCGACAACGCCCGGCGCCTGTCCATCACCGGTCCCTGCCAACGCCCCTTCAAGGCCTCGCTGCGCGCCATCTACGACGGCTGGGGCGCCGCTTAGCGCAAGGCCGCCGCCGCCAGGAAGGCCAGGCCGGAGAGCGCTGCGCCCAGGGCGAACCACAGCAACGCCGGCGAGGAGTCGCGAGTCTTCACGACGGGGGGCGGCGGGGCCGGCTCGGTCAGGCGAACGAGGTTGCGCAGCACCTGGGCGACTTCCTCGGCCAGGCGCCGCACGCGGGCGGCGGGCGAGAGTTCGCGGGTCATCCAGCGGCGCACCACCGGGTCGGCGGCGGCCCAGATGTCGTGCTCGGGATCGATGCGCCGGGCCACGCCCTCCACCGTCATCATGGTCTTCTGCAGCAGCACCAGCTCGGGGCGCAGGCGCATCTCGAAGAGGGCGGTGATCTCGAAGAGCTGGGTCAGCAGCCGGCCCATGGAGACCTCGTTGGCGGCCCGGCCGAACACCGGCTCGCCCACCGCCCGCAGGGCCTGGGCGAACTCCTCGACGCTGTGACGCCCAGGCACATAGCCCGCGTCGAAGTGGGTCCGCGCCACATGGGCGTAGTCCCGTTGCAGGAACCCCCAGAGGATGTCGGCCAGATAGCGCCGCTCGGTCTCGCCCAGCCGGCCGATGATGCCGAAATCGACGGCCGTGATCTCAGCCGGGGCGGCGACGAACAGGTTTCCCTCGTGCAGGTCGGCGTGGAAGACCCCGTGGTCCAGGGCCTGGGCCAGGAAGGCGCGGATCAGGTTGTCGGCCAACGCCTTGCGGTCCAGCCCCGGCTGGTCGAGGGCGGCGGCGTCCGACAGGGCGCGCCCTTGCGCCCACTCCAGGGTCAGCACCCGCTTGCCGACGCCGTCCCAGACGACCTTGGGCGCGCGCATATAGCCGTCCTGCGCCATCACCTCGCCGAGCTCGTCGGCGCCGGCGGCTTCCAGCCGCAGGTCCAGCTCGAGTTCGGTCGCGCGGATCACCGTGGCGGCGAAGGCTCGCGGCTCCAGCCGCCGGGCCGGGACCGACCAGCGCTCCACCAGCCGTGCGGCCAGGGACAGGACCTCGGCGTCGGCCGCCACCCGGCGCTCGATAGCCGGGCGCAGCACCTTGACCGCCACACGCCGCCCGTCGAGCAGCGTAGCCTCATGCGCCTGGGCCAGGGACGCCCCGGCCACCGCATCGCCGAAGCTGGCGAACAGGCTATCCACGGTCCGGCCCAGGGCGCGCTCCACCTCGCGCCGGGCGACCGCGTTATCGAAGGGCGGCAGGCGATCCTTCAGCCGCGACAGGTCCTCGGCGAACTCGATCCCGAACAAATCCCCGCGCGTCGAAAGCAGCTGGCCGAGCTTGATCGCCACCGGACCCAGCCGTTCCAGGGCGTGGGCCAGCCGCTCGCCGGGGCGCCCGGCGCGCCTGCGCCCGCCGGCCACGAGGCGCATGGACCCGGCCAGGAAACGCAGGCTCGGCGGATAGTGCGCATCCAGCTCCCGCGGCAGGAGCGCGTCATGGCGCGCCAGGATCCAGCCCGCGCCGATCAGCCGGCCGAGCGCCGCGACGCCGCCCACCGGTCTAGATCGCCCAGCCCTGGTGGAGGGCCGCGACGCCCGCGGTGAAGTTCGTCCAGGTCACCCGGGAGAACCCCGCCTCGCCGATCATCGCGGCGAAGGTCGCCTGGTCCGGGAAGCGGCGGATGCTCTCCACCAGGTACTGGTAGGACTCCCGGTCCCCCGCCACCGCCTGGCCGATCGCCGGGATCACCTTGAAGGAATAGGCGTCATAGGCCCGCTGCAGCGGCTCGGTGACGGGCCGCGAGAACTCCAGGCACAGGAACCGCCCCCCCGGCTTCAGCACCCGCCGCGCCTCGGCCAGGGCCTTGGGGATATCGGTCACGTTGCGGATGCCGAAGGCGATCACATAGGCGTCGGCGACGGCGTCCGGCAGGGGCAGGGCCTGGGCGTCGCCCACGGACCAGGCGACCTCGGGCGGCGAGCCCTTCTCGCGCCCGGCCGCCAGCATCTCGGCATTGTAGTCGATGACCAGCACCTGCGCGTCCGGCCCGCCCCGGCGCAGCTGCGCCTTGCGGGCCAGGTCGGCGATGCGGCGCGCCATGTCGCCGGTGCCCCCGGCGCAGTCGACGATCACCTCGCCGGGCTGCGGATTGAGCCGCGCGACCGCAGCGTCCTTCCAGAGCCGGTGGACGCCCGCGCTCATCAGGTCGTTCATCAGGTCGTAGCGGCGGGCGACGCGGTCGAACACGCCGCGCACCAGGCCGGGCTTCTCGGCGGCGTCGACGTCCTTGAACCCGAATGTGGCGGCGGGAGGCATGGCCCTGCTCATAGCCCCGGCGGGCCTCGCGCGCCAGCCACGCCCCGCTTGCCGCTTGATCGCCGCGCGCCTTGCGTGCAATGCGCGGCCATGCCGGAGCTTCCCGAGGTCGAAACCGTCCGCCGCGGCCTGGAGCCTGTCCTGGGCGGCGCGCGGCTTTCCAGGGTCGAAGCCCGCCGGCCCGACCTGCGCTTTCCCCTGCCCGACGGCTTCGTCCAGCGCCTGACCGGCGCGGTGATCCTGAAGCTCGAGCGGCGGGCCAAGTACCTGATCGCCGCGCTGGACCGCGGCGACAGCCTGATCATGCACCTGGGCATGAGCGGGCGCTTCGAGATCGCCAGGCCGGAGGGCGCGGTGCGGCCCGGCGAGTTCCACTACGCCGCCGATCCCGATCCCCGCCACGCCCACATCGTCTTCGAGACCGAGGCCGGGGCCCGGGTCACCTATTACGACCCGCGCCGCTTCGGCTACATGGACCTCATCCCCACCGAAGGCCTGGCCGACAGCCGCTGGTTCGCCGGCATGGGCCCCGAGCCCTTCGACGCGGTCTTCGACGGCGCCTATCTGGCGCGCGCCTTTGAGGGACGACGGCAGGGGCCCAAGACCCTGCTCCTGGATCAGCGCATCGTGGCCGGCCTGGGCAACATCTATGTCTGCGAGGCGCTGCACCGGTCGGGGATCTCGCCGCTGAAGCCGGCCGCCGGAGTCAGCCGGGCGAGGCTCACCGGCCTCGCCAAGGCGGTGCGCGAGGTGCTTGCCGAGGCCATCGAGGCCGGCGGCTCGTCCCTGCGCGACTACGCCGCCGCCGACGGCGCCCTGGGCTATTTCCAGCACCGGTTCCGGGTCTACGACCGCGAGGATGCGGACTGCCCCACCCCCGGGTGCGGCGGGACGGTGCAGCGCCAGGTCCAGGCCGGCCGCTCCACCTTCTACTGCCCCGTCTGCCAGCGCTGAGCGCCCTCGCGCCCGGGCCCGCGCCCGGGCTATGCTTGGCCTATGTGGAAGATTCTTCGACTCGCCTTCGCCGCCCTATTCGTCGCCGGCGCCGCTCATGCCCAGCCGCCGGTCTGGGTCGTCCGCGACGCCGATTCCGAGATGGTCCTGTTCGGCTCGATCCATGTCCTGCCCCCGGGGCTGAAATGGACGCCGCCCGTCGTCGCCAAGGCCCTGAAACAGGCCGACGACATCTGGTTCGAATTGCCGATGGATCCCGGCACGGAACTCGAGGTGGCGCAGCTGGCGGTGCAGAACGGACTTCTGCCCGCCAACCAGACCCTCTCCAGCCTGCTGGGCCCGGGCGACGCCGGCCGGCTTTCCCGCATGGCCGAGACCTACGGGGCCTCCATGGCCCTGCTCGACCGCCTGGAGCCCTGGTTCGCCGAGGTGGCCCTGGCCACGGCCTATTACCGCAAGGCCGGCGGCGACCCTGAGCTTGGCGTGGAGAAGGCCTTGGCCGCCATCGCCGCGCCGAACGCCAGGCGCAAGGCCTTCGAGACCCCGGCCGAGCAGATCTCGCTCTTCGACAGCGCACCCATGGACGAGCAGATCGCCTCGCTCGACGAGACGATCGAGGACATGGAAAAGCGCCCGAACCAGTACGCGGACCTGATCCGGGCCTGGATGTCCGGCGATGTGAAGGCCATCAACAAGGAATCTCTTCAGCCCCTGCGCGAGGCCTCGCCCGCCCTCTTCAAGCGCCTGCTGACCGACCGCAACGGCCGCTGGATGAAAGTGCTGCGCGAGCGGATGGCGGGATCGGGCCGCACGGTGGTGGTCGTGGGCGTCGGCCACCTGGTCGGCGAGGATGGTCTGCCAGCGCAACTTCGGGCCCTTGGCTATTCAGTCGAGGGGCCTTAAGCCCGGAGCCGAATTCCCAAGGAGCGGCGCGATGGCCTACGAGACGCTGATTGTCGAAACCGCCGAGGGCGTGACCCTCGTTCGCCTGAACCGGCCCCAGGCCCTGAACGCGCTGAACGGCCAGCTCATGGACGAGCTGACCGCGGCCCTGGCCGCCGCCGAGGCGGACGAGGCCGTGCGCTGCATCGTCATCACCGGTTCGGAGCGGGCCTTCGCCGCCGGAGCCGACATCAAGGAGATGGCCTCGAAGTCCTATGCGGACGTCTACAAGGAAGACTTCATCACCGCGAACTGGGAGGCGGTGACCCGCTGCCGCAAACCGGTGATCGCCGCGGTCGCGGGCTTCGCCCTGGGCGGCGGCTGCGAGCTGGCCATGATGTGCGACTTCATCATCGCCGCCGACACCGCCAAGTTCGGCCAGCCGGAGATCAATCTCGGCGTCATCCCCGGCGCCGGCGGCACCCAGCGCCTGCCGCGCTTCGCCGGCAAGGCCAAGGCGATGGACATGGTGCTGACCGCCCGGATGATGGACGCGGCCGAGGCCGAGCGCTGCGGCCTGGTTTCGCGCGTGGTGCCCGCCGCCGAGCTGGTCTCCACCGCCCTCGCCGCCGGCAAGACCATCGCCACCCTTTCGCCCCTGTCGGTGATGATGGCCAAGGAGCTGGTCAACGCCGCCTTCGAGACCCCGCTGAGCCAGGGCGTGAAGATGGAGCGGCGCCACTTCCACTCGCTCTTCGCCTTCGAGGACCAGAAGGAGGGCATGGCCGCCTTCGTCGAAAAGCGGAAGCCGGCCTTCAAGTCGCGCTAACTGGCCCACGGCGCATTGACCGCCCGGGGCGCTTCCCGTATATCCGCGCCTCCAATTTTACCCGCCCGGCCGTCCGGGCGCGATCCGTATCGAGAGCTGACGAATGGCCAATAACCCCGGCGCCAAGAAGGCGGTCCGCAAAATCGAACGCCGTACGGCGGTGAACAAGGCGCGGCGTTCGCGCGTGCGCACCTTCCTGCGGCGCTTCGAAGAGGCGATCGCCGCCGGCGATGCGGGCCAGGCGAAGGACGCCTTCGTGGAGGCCCAGTCCGAACTGATGCGGGCGGTCTCCAAGGGCCTCGTCCATAAGAACACCGGCGCGCGCAAGGTCTCGCGCCTGGCGGCCCAGCTGAAGAAGCTGTCCGTCGCCGCCTGACCCGGCGGGGGCGCCGAACGCGCCCCATTAAGGTTTCATCGCCCCGCGCCAATCGCGCGGGGCTTTTCATGTCAAGACACCACCTACGGCTTTGACCGCTATGGCGCCGCTTCGCTGCCTGAACAGGCTCAGCGAAGTGCGACCTGTGCGACCAATCTACTCAGTTTGCGGAGCTCGTTACGCACGTTTCCCTTGGCCTTTCGGGGCCTCCTGTGAGTCAACTGAAATATCGATTGACGCTCCAAAGAATCCCCGTTGACCGGCCCGGGTCCCCGATTAGTCTGCCGGGTCTTAGGCGTAATCAATCTGATCTCGGAACATTAAATGGCGCTGGCGGGCCTCGGGCGTTCGCCAGCTAAGGGCTTGTCTTTGCTGAAAAACAGCAAGGCGACTTGGGGTAATTTCGGGGATGGCCGGCCAGGTGGAGACGATGAAGACGGGGACGTATGGCGGAGCTGTGGTCGAGACGCCTGGGGGGGCGGTCTGGACGCAAGCGTGCATGGTGCTGCGGCGCGAACTCGGGGAGGCGACCTTCGGGTCGTACCTGGGCCAGGCCTCGGTGCGCGAAACCCCCGCTTCCGCCTGTCTGGTCGCCGCCACGGGGGTGGCGCGCGACTGGATCCGGCGCCACGCCTGGCGGCGCATCTGCGAGTTGTGGGCGAGCCATGACCCTCAGGGCCGTCCGCTCGACCTGAAATCGCGCATGGAATACGACGCCGACGCCGCAGCGGACGAGCCGCGCGCGCCTGCGCCGGCGGCGCCCGTCGTCGTCGAGGCGCCGACGATCGAGGCCGAGCCGCCGGCCGCCGAGGCGGTGCGCTCCGCACGCCAGCAGGGCCTGCAGGAGCGCTTCTCCTTCGACACCTTCGTGTCGGGCCCGGCCAACGAGTTCGCCTTCGCCGTGGCGCGGCGGGTGGCCTCCTGGTCGGACGGCCACTTCAACCCGGTGCTGTTCCACGGCCCCTACGGCTTCGGCAAGACGCACCTGCTGAACGCCATCGCCTGGGAAGCCATGCGCTCGGCGCCGGACAAGCGCGTCGTCTACCTCACCGCCGAGCGGTTCACCTCGACCTTCGTGCGGGCGGTGCAGGACCGGCAGACCTCAGCCTTCAAGGCCGAGCTGCGCAACGCCGACCTGCTGCTGATCGACGACGTGCACTTCGTGGCCGGCAAGCCCTCCACTCAGGAGGAACTGTTCCACACCCTCATCGCCCTGGTCGAAGACGGCCGGCGCGTGGTGATGACCGCCGACCGCACGCCCACCGAGCTCTCGGAGATGGAGCCGCGGCTGCGCTCGCACCTGCAGGCGGGCCTCGTCTGCGGGGTGGAGCCGGCTGACCGGACCCTTCGCCTGGGCATCCTGGAGCGCAAGCTGGCGACCCTGGCCCAACAGGGCCGCTTCCTGCCCTCCGCCCGGCCCGAGGTGCTGCAGTTCCTGGCCGACCGCTTCACGGACTCCGTACGCGAGCTGGAGGGGGCGCTGAACACCCTGGTGGCCCGCGTCGGCGGCGACCTCGCCCGGCTGAAGCTGGAAGAGGCCCAGACCATCCTGCGCCCGCACCTGTCCTGCACGGAAAAGCGGGTGACGGTGGACCAGATCCAGAAGGCCGTGGCCGAGCACTACGGCCTCCTGCAGGCCGACATGCTCTCCGAGCGCCGGGCCAGAGCCGTGGCCCGCCCGCGCCAGGCGGCCATGTGGATCGCCAAGCAGATCACCACCCGCTCCCTGCCCGACATCGGCCGCAGGTTCGGCGGCCGTGACCACACAACCGTCCTGCATGCGGTCCGCCGCATCGAGGCGCTGAAGGCCGACGACCCCGCCCTGGCGAGGGACCTGGACGTGCTGCTGCGGAAGCTGCGGAGCTGAGCCCCCGTCACAAGACTGGATCAGACGAAAGGCCCGCCTCGCGCGGGCCTTTTGCTGTGTGCGTCTGGCCGCGGGCGCCCAAAGAAAAAGGGCGGCCGCATCGCTGCGGCCGCCCCCGGTTCGTTTCGCCGTGAGGCGAGGCCTTAGGCCTCCGCGCCCTCGGGCTGATCCTTCTTGGAAAGGTCTTCGCCAGTTTCCTGGTCGACGATCTTCATGGACAGACGGGTCTTGCCGCGATCGTCGAAGCCCAGGAGCTTGACCTTCACGGACTGGCCTTCCGACAGCACGTCCGAGACCTTGTCGACCCGCTGGTTGGCGATCTGGCTGACGTGGACCAGGCCGTCCTTGGCGCCGAAGAAGTTCACGAAGGCGCCGAAGTCGACCACCTTCACGACCTTGCCGGTGTAGATCTGGCCCACTTCCGGCTCGGACACGATCGACTTGATCCAGTCGCGGGCCGCATCGATCTTGGACTGCTCGGCGGCCGCGATCTTGATGGTGCCATCCTCGCCGATGTCGACCTTGGCGCCGGTCTCCGCGACGATCTCACGGATTACCTTGCCGCCCGTGCCGATCACTTCGCGGATCTTGTCCACCGGGACCTTCATGGTCTCGATCTTCGGCGCATGTTCGCCGAGCTCCGCGCGCGGAGCCTCCATGGCCTTGTTCATCTCGGCCAGGATGTGATCACGGCCGGCCTTCGCCTGTTCGAGGGCCTTCTTCATGATCTCTTCGGTGATGCCGGCGATCTTGATGTCCATCTGCAGCGACGTGATCCCGTCGTGCGTGCCGGCCACCTTGAAGTCCATGTCGCCCAGGTGGTCCTCGTCGCCGAGGATGTCCGAGAGCACGGCGAAGCCGTCCGGCTCCAGGATCAGGCCCATGGCGATGCCGGAGACCGGCTTCTTCAGGGGCACGCCCGCATCCATCAGGGCCAGCGAGGAGCCGCAGACCGAGGCCATCGAGGACGAACCGTTGGACTCGAAGATCTCGGAGACCAGGCGGATCGTGTAGGGGAACTCCTCGGTGTTCGGCAGCATCGGGCGGATCGCCCGCCACGCCAGCTTGCCGTGGCCGACTTCACGCCGGCCCGGCGCGCCCATGCGGCCCGTTTCCCCAACCGAGAAGGGGGGGAAATTGTAGTGCAGCATGAACCGCTCGTAGTACTTGCCCTCGAGGGCGTCGATCAGCTGCTCGTCGTCGCCGGTGCCCAGGGTGGCGACCACCAGGGCCTGGGTCTCGCCGCGGGTGAACAGCGCCGAGCCGTGGGCCCGGGGCAGCACGCCCACTTCCGAGACGATCTGGCGGACCTTGTCGACGGTCCGGCCGTCGATGCGGATGCCGGTGTCCAGGATGTTGCGACGGACGACGTCGGCTTCCAGCTCCTTGAACACGCCGCCGAGCTTGTCGGGGGCGTAGCCGGTCGGGTTGGCTTCCGACTTGCCGAACTTCTCGGTCGCCCTGGCCTTGGCCGCACCGACCGCGTCCTGGCGCTGGCCCTTGGCGACGATCTTGTAGGCGGCGGCGAGGTCGGCGCCGATCAGGCCCTTCACGTCGGCCTTCAGAGCGTCGGTGTCTTCCGGCTGGAAGTCGAAGGGCTCCTTGGCGGAGTGGTCGGCCAGTTCGATGATCGCGGCGATGACCGGCTGCATGCCGGCATGGGCGAACATCACGCCCTTGAGGACTTCGTCCTCACTCATTTCCTGGATCTCGGACTCCACCATCATCACGGCGTCTTCGGTGCCGGCGACGACGAGGTCCATGCGGCTGTCCTTCATCTCGTCGAGAGTCGGGTTCAGCACGTATTCGCCGTTCACGAAGCCCACGCGGGCGCCGGCGATCGGGCCCATGAAGGGCGCGCCGGAGATCACCAGGGCGGCCGAGGCGGCCACCAGGGCGACGATGTCGGGATCGTTCTCAAGGTCGTGGGCCAGAACCGTGGTCACCACCTGGACTTCGTTCTTGAAGCCCTTCACGAACAGCGGCCGGATCGGCCGGTCGATCAGGCGCGAGGTCAGCGTCTCCTTCTGGGAGGGCGCGCCTTCGCGGCGGGGGAAGCTGCCGGGGATCTTGCCCGCGGCGTAGAACTTCTCCTGGTAGTTCACGGTCAGCGGGAAGAAGTCCTGGCCCGGCTTCGCGCTCTTGGCGAAGACGGCGGTGGCCAGGACCATGGTCTCGCCGTAGGTCGCGAGGACCGCGCCGTCGGCCTGACGGGCCATGCGGCCGGTTTCGAGCGTGAGCGTCTTGCCGCCCCACTCGATGGTCTTGCGTTTGATGTCGAACATTTCTTCTTCTTTCTCATCCCGCGGGCGTATTCCCGGCGGGGGTGGACAGGGCCTCGGTCGGCCGTTCAGCGGGCGCGAAATCCTCGTCCTTCAGCAGGCTCAGTTGAGGATTTCGATCGAACCCTCGGCGAAACGAAGGCGCCGCGCGCGGCGCCCCCCGTCGTCCCGACCCCGAGCCTGTCAAAAGGCCGGAACGACTTAGGTGCTGTCAGGGCCTATGACGAAGGGCGGCCGCCGTTTCCGACCGCCGCCACGCCCTGAACTATAAGATCGGAGCTTCCTGTCCCGTCCGGCCCCAAGGCTGCCCCCAAGGCTACGCGGAACGGCTCCGGTTTAGCGACGCAGGCCCAAGGTCTCGATCAGGGCCTGGTAGCGTCCGACGTCGGACGTCTTCAGGTGATCCAGGAGCGACCGGCGCTGGGAGACGAGCTTGAGCAGGCCCCGGCGCGAGTGGTTGTCCTTCTTGTGGGTCTTGAAGTGCTCGGTCAGGTTGGCGATCCGTTCCGAGAGAATGGCGACCTGCACTTCGGCGCTGCCGGTGTCGGCCTCGCCACGCGCATGGGTCTTGATCAGTTCCGCCTTGCGGTCGGCCGTAATCGACATCGGTCAGTCTCCGCTCTTGTCCAGATGAAAGACCCGCGAAGGCTCGAGCCGGCCCGCACGCATCTCGCAGAGCGCCACCATCGTCTCGCCCGACATCGCGGAAACGGTGCGGGCGCCCGGCTTGAGCCGCGCCTTCAACGCTTCCACCTGTCGGGGAACGAGAACGATCGATCGTCCCTGCTTTAACCGGAAGGCGTCTTCATCGGTCACGGCCAGCGCCGGGATGTCGTCCAGCGCGGTCTCGACCGGAAGCAATGCCCCCAGCAATTGGGCCTTATGGCTCAAATCCTCCAGGTTTTCCAGTCCTATCGCCCTGGCCTCCCCGAACCCGCCGACCCGTGTGCGGCGCAGCGCGGCGACGTGGGCGCAGGCCCCGAGCGCGTCGGCCAGGTCGCGGACCAGGGCGCGCACATAGGTGCCCTTGCCGCAGTCCATCTCGATCTCGACATGGTCTGCGTCCGGCGCGCTCGTGACGCGGGCGGCATGGATGACCACGGGCCGGGCCTTCAGCTCCACCGCCTGGCCGGCTCTGGCCAGGTCATAGGACCGCTCGCCGTCCACCTTGATCGCCGAATAGGCCGGCGGAACCTGCATGATCTCGCCCACGAACCGTGGCAGGAGCGCGGCCACGGCTTCCGGCGAAGGCCGCACGTCCGAACGGGCCGTCACCTCCCCTTCCCGGTCGAAGGTGGCGGTCGTCGCCCCCCAGGCGATGATGAAGCGGTAGGTCTTGTCCGCGTCCATCAGGAACGGGACGGTCTTGGTCGCCTCGCCGAGCGCGATGGGCAGGATGCCGGTGGCCAGCGGGTCGAGCGTGCCCGCATGTCCCGCCTTCTGGGCGTTGAACAGCCGGCGCACGCGGCTCACCGCATGGGTCGAGGTCAGGTCCAGCGGCTTGTCCAGGCAGATCCAGCCCGAGACCGCGTCCCCCTTGCGGCGGCGACCCACCTAGTCCTCCTCGTCGGACGGCCCGGCGGCCAGGTCCTGGCGCACGTGCGGATCATCGAACATTCGCCCGATGCGGCTGGCCTCGTCGAAGCTCTCGTCGTGGACGAACTTCAGGTCCGGCGTGAAGCGCATGTCGATCACCCGGCCGAGTTGGCCGCGCAGATAACGGGCGTGGCGGTTCAGCGCCTCGACCACGGCCGTCGCGCCCGCCCCGCCACCGATCGCTCCACCGCCCAGGGGCTCGACGAACACCACGGCGTGGCGCAGGTCCGGGCTCAGGCGCGCTTCGGTGATGGTCACCGACGTATGCTCCAGCAGCGGGTCGGCGAGGGCGGCCTCGCGCAGCACCTCGGCCAGGGCGTGGCGGACCAGCTCGCCGGCGCGCAGCTGGCGCTGGGTAGGGCCCACGGGCTTGCGGTTGTGGTCGGGGGAACGTTTCTTCATGGCCGTGCGCCTTCGCAGCCCTGGCCCGCGGCTCGAACGCGCGGCGCAAGGAAGCGGCGGCTTCTAGAGAGGTCGGGGCGGGAAGTCCAGCGCGGGCTAGAACGTCTTCTTCAGCACGGAGAGGTCCCCCTCGAAGCCGCTGAGGCGCCAGGAGTCGCCGGGGCGATGGCTGAAGATCAGCAGGCAGGGCCCGTCCTCTTTCGTCACCGCGCAGACCCGGCCGTCGTCGAGCGGCCGCAGGACATGGGCGATGGCCATCGGGCCCGGGATCGGCTTCGACGGGCGATAGCCGTAGCGCTCGGCCACCATGCGGAAGGTCGCGGGCTGGATCAGCACGTCCCCGGCCACCCGCGCCACGGTAGGTCCGAGCAGCAGGCTCAGCGCCTTCAGGCGGCTGTCCGTCTTGGAGGCGCCGATCTCCCGCGCCATCCGCGCCTCGATCTCCCGCTGCAGGGCCGGTCGGTCCACATGCGCCTCGAACGTCGTCGCGTCGTCGTCGCGGATGGAGATCAACAGGCTGTGCACGTCACGGGCCGCGTCCAGCTTCTGGGCGCCGGCGCAGGCGGTGAGGAGCATGCACAGACCGATTACGGCGATGAGGCGGGGCATGGGGAGCTACCTTTGGAACCGGCACGATCGGCGTGATTGTACCAGCGTTCGGATGAACGCAGGCTGCATTCGTCGCGCCGCATCAGCGCGGCCTGCATAGCGCGACCAGCCTTGGGGACCATGACCCGTCCGATCCTTCAGACCGAACGCCTCGTCTTCCATCCCTTCACGATCGAGGACGTCGACCTGCTGGCTGAGCTGCATAGCGATCCTCAGGTCCAGCAATACATGGGCGGAGCCATGTCGCCCGAGGCTTTGCGCGCAATGCTGGATGGCTTCATCCGCGAACAGGCGCTGCGGGGCCATACGAAATGGAAGGTGTCGCTGCACGACGGCGCCTTCGTCGGCCGCTGCGGCGTGGCCCATTGGCCGCCTACCGGAGACCTGGAACTCGGCTACGGCCTGAAGCCCGAATTTCGCGGACGGGGTCTCGCGACCGAGGCGGCGGCGGCTGTCGCCGGCTGGATGTTCGGAAATACGGACGCCAGCCACATCATCGCCTTCACCCGCCCCGGCAACTGGTCGTCCCGGCGGGTGCTCGAGCGGATCGGGATGGCCTACCAGGGGGATCATGACATCGGCGCGACGACGGTGAGCGCACTCTACCGGATGGATCGCCCCATATGAAAAACCCCGGAGGTTCGCTCCGGGGCTTTCCGATCCTTGTAGGCAGGCTCCGCTTGGGGCCTAGAGGGTCCGCGCGACCTCTTCGAGGGTGAAGCACTCGATGATGTCGCCCTCCTTGATGTCCTGGAAGCCCTGGAAGGCCATGCCGCATTCCATGCCGTTGGTGACCTCGACCACCTCGTCCTTGAAGCGCTTGAGGGTCTGCAGCACGCCGAGCTCCAGCACCACCACGTCGTCGCGGACGATCCGCACGCGTGCGCCGCGGCGCACGACGCCCTCGGTGACGCGGCAGCCGGCCACACGGCCCACCTTGGTGATGTCGAACGCCTGCAGGACCCGGGCGTTGCCCAGGAAGGTTTCCCGCTGGAGCGGCGCCAGCATGCCCGAGAGCACGCCTTTGATGTCGTCCACCAGGTCGTAGATGATCGCGTAGTAGCGGATCTCCACGCCCTCGCGCTCGGCGAGTTCGCGGGCCTGCTTCGAGGCGCGGACGTTGAAGCCGATGACCGGCGAACCCGCCCCCTTGGCCAGCATGACGTCGCTTTCGCTGATCGCGCCGGCGCCGGACAGGATGATCCGCGCACGGACCTCGTCGGTGCCGAGGGCGGTGAGCGCGCCGACGATGGCCTCGGCCGAGCCTTGCACGTCGGCCTTGATGATGACCGGCAGCTCGGAGACCTTCTTGTCCTGGAGCTTGGCCATCATGTCGGCGAGCGTGACGCCGCCGGCGATCGGCGAGCCGGCCTTCTCGCGCTTCACCCGGGTGCGGTACTCGGTCAGCTCGCGGGCGCGGGCTTCGGATTCCACCACCGCAAAGGCTTCGCCGGGCGCCGGGGTGCCGTCGAGACCGAGGATCTCCACGGCTGCGGAGGGTTCGGCTTCGGTGAGCTGCTCGCCACGTTCGTTGAGCAGGGCGCGCACGCGGCCATAGCTTTCGCCGGCCACCACGATATCGCCGCGCTTCAGCGTGCCGCGCTTGACCAGCACGGTCGACACCGCGCCGCGGCCGCGGTCCAGCTTGGCCTCGATCACCACGCCGTCGGCGGTGCGGTCGGGGTTGGCGCGCAGGTCCATGACCTCGGCCTGCAGCAGGATGGCTTCGACGAGGTTGTCCAGGCCGGTCTTCTTGAGGGCCGAGACCTCGACGGTCTGGGTCTCGCCGCCCAGGCTTTCGACCACGATCTCGTGTTGCAGGAGTTCGTTGATCACCCGGGTCGGGTCGGCGTCCTCGCGGTCCATCTTGTTGATGGCCACGATGATCGGCGCGCCGGCGGCGCGGGCATGCTGGATCGCCTCGATGGTCTGCGGCATGACGCCGTCGTCCGCCGCCACCACCAGCACCACGATGTCGGTGACGTTGGCGCCTCTGGCGCGCATCGCCGAGAAGGCCGCGTGGCCGGGGGTGTCCAGGAAGGTCACGCGCTGACCGTCGGCCAGCCGCACCTGGTAGGCGCCGATGTGCTGGGTGATGCCGCCGTGCTCGGCGCCGGCCACATCGGCCGAGCGCAGGGCGTCCAGGAGGCTGGTCTTGCCGTGGTCGACGTGACCCATGACCGTGACCACCGGGGGCCGCGGCTCCATGTGATCGTCCACGTCCTCGTCGCCGATGAAGCCTTCTTCGACGTCGGCTTCCGATACGCGGCGGACCGTGTGGCCGAATTCGGTGGCCACCAGCTCGGCGGTGTCGTTGTCGATGACGTCGTTGATCTTCAGCATCACGCCCTGACGCATCAGGAACTTGATGATCTCGACGCCGCGGATGGCCATCCGGTTGGCGAGCTCGGCCACCGTGATGACGTCGGGGATGACCACTTCGCGCGCCGCGCGGGCCGCTTCCTGGCCGCCGCCCTTGCGCTTTTCACGTTCGCGTTCGCGGGCCCGGCGAACCGAGGCCAGGGAGCGCATCCGTTCGACGGCGTCCTCGTCGTCGCCGGCCAGGGCCTGGATGGTCAGGCGGCCTTCGCGGCGCTGGGGCGCGTTCTTGGCCCGCGAGATCGCCTTGCTGGGCGCCGTGGCGGTCTTGCCGCGACGACCGTCATCCTCGTCATCCGGACGAGGGGCGTGATTGGCGCCGCCGGGACGAGGCGGCTGGCGGGTGGCGCGCTGGATCTCGGGCGTGGCCGGAGCGGCCGCGACGCCGGCGCCGGGGCGCGGCGGACGCGCGCCGCCCGGACGGGCGCCGTCACGGGGCGCGGCGGGACGTGGCGCCAGGGCGGAGAACCGCACCGTGTCGCCGCCCGGACGCGGACGGTCGGCGCCGCCGCCGGGCGGCGGGCGGGCATCGCTGCGCGGCGGACCACGATCGTCCCGCGGCGGACGCGCCGCGTCCGGGCGCGGGGCGCGCTGGTTGAAGGCGGTGCTGTCGAACCGGGGGGCCTGGCGGTCCGGCCGATAGGTCGTGGTGGTCGGACGGTCGTCACGGCGATCGGCCGACGGCATGTAGGTGCGGGTCTGGCCGGCGCCGAGGGCGGACCGGTTCGCATCAGCCGACCTCGCGTCAGCCGACGCAGGCCGCGGGGCCGACGGCGCGGCCGCAACGGGCGGCGGGGCCGGCGGCGGGGCAGGAGCGGGAGCCGGGGCCTCAGGGGGCGGCGCAGCTGCGACGACGGGCGCTTCGGCGACCGGAGCGGGCGTCGGGGCAGGAGCCGGAGCTGGCGCCGGGGCAGGCGCGGGCTCGACAGGCGCGGCGGCCTTCTGCGCGGCTGCGGCGGCGCGGGCCTCGGCTTCGCGTTGGGCGCGGGCTTCAGCGGCGGCGCGCTCGGAGGCCTGGCGTTGCGCCAGCTCGATCGCCCGTTGGCGGGCCTGCAGCTCTTCGCTGGAAAGGCCCGAGCCCGACGGCTCGGCGGCGCGCGGAGGACGCGGCGCCTGCGGGCGCGGGTCGAACACGCGCTTCTCGGCCGGGGACGGGGCGGCGAGATTGCCGGCCGGCGGCGACAGCGTCCGCGCGCGCTTGGTCTCGACGACCACCGTCTTGGATCGGCCGTGGCTGAAGCTCTGCTTCACCGTGCCCGCGCTGACCGATCCCGCGCCACGCGGTTTCAGGGTCAGGGGCGCACGTCCTCCTGGGGCGGAGGGTCGGCCGTTGTTGTTGTCGTCGCTCATGCGCTCGCTTTACATGCCGGCCGGACGAATTCCGACCTCGTCGTTCGAAAAATAATCGTCGTCGCCCGAGGCGGCTCGCGCCCCGTCCGTCGCCGGGATTTCCTCACGCCAACTCTCAGGAAGGAGCGGACGGAAGCCGGCGAACCGCTGGACATCTAAGGCCCACCGGTCGGAGGCTCGCCCCGCAAGGAAGGCGGTGTGTATCACATTCTCCAGCCCCAAGGCCAAACTCAATTCCTCGCCCGTGAACGCACCGATGACGCGCGGGGGGCTGGATTGATGTCGGGCCAGGGCCAGAAGCTTGCGGCGACCATCCTGGGCGCCGTCGGCCGCCTCGATGAGCCAGGCCGCTTTTCCGGCCCGGATCGCGTCGGCGACCTTCTCAAATCCCGAGGTAAGCTCCCCAGCGCGCCGCGCAAGCCCCAGACCGGCCAAAAGCCGCACATGGAGCAATCTTTCCACCTGGTCGGCCAGGTCGGGCGAAGCCGTAAGCTTCGCCTTGGCCGCCCGGGCGAAGAGATTCTTCTTCGCCGCCGTCTCCACCGCCGCCCGCTCCGCCGCCACCCAGATTCCGCGGCCGGGCAGCTTGCGGGCGAGGTCCGGCGTCACCACCCCGTCCGGAGCCGGCACGAACCGGATCAGCTGCGCCTCGGCCATGACCTGGCCAGAGACGATGTCGCGCTTTTCGCGCTGCGCTTCGGCCCGGGCGGACGGCATGGGGGCTGGCGTCAGGCGTCGGGCGCCTGACCCTCCTCTTCCGGTTCGGCTTCAGGCTCAGCCTCGGGCTGAGCTTCGGCCTGGGTGGCGAACACGTGGTCGTACTCGCCCACGGGCGCCACTTCTTCCTCAGGCTCCGGTTCGGGCTCCGGCGCCTCGATCCAGCCCATGGCGACACGGGCGCGCATGATCAGGGCCTCGGCGTCGGCGGGGTCCAGGCTGAAGGACTCCAGTATGCCCGGCTCGCGCACCCGCTCGCCGCCCTTGGTCTCGAACCAGCCGCGCAGGTCGTCCGGCACCAGGCCGGCCAGGTCCTCGACGGTCTTCACATCGCCAGCGCCCAGGGCCACGGCCATGGGCAGGGTGACGCCTTCGATCTCCAGGACGGCGTCGTCCACCCCAAGCTCGCGGCGGCGGGCGTCGTATTCGGCGGCTTCGCGGTCCAGATAGTCGCGGGCGCGGGCCTGGATCTCCTCGCCCGTCTCCTCGTCGAAGCCTTCGATGGCGGCGACCTCGGAAATATCCACATAGGCCACGTCCTCGACGGTGGCGAAGCCTTCGGTGACCAGTAGCTGGGCGATGACCTCGTCCACGTCCAGGGCTTCCTGGAAGAGGGCGGTGCGCTCGGCGAACTCGCGCTGGCGGCGCTCGCTCTCCTGGCTTTCGGTCATGATGTCGATCTGCCAACCGGTCAGCTGGCTGGCCAGGCGGACGTTCTGGCCGCGTCGGCCGATGGCGAGCGAAAGCTGCTCGTCGGGCACCACCACCTCGACGCGCTCGTCCTCCTCGTCCATCACCACCTTGGAGACTTCCGCCGGGGCCAGGGCGTTGACGATGAAGGTCGCCTCGTCGCCGCTCCACTGGATGATGTCGATCTTCTCGCCCTGCAGCTCGGCCACGACCGCCTGGACGCGGGAGCCCCGCATGCCGACGCAGGCGCCGACCGGGTCGATGGAGCTGTCGTTGGAGATCACCGCCATCTTGGCGCGGCTGCCCGGATCGCGGGCCACGGCGCGGATCTCGATCACCCCGTCATAGACCTCGGGCACTTCCTGGGCGAACAGCTTGGCCATGAAGCCGCCGTGGGCGCGGGACAGCAGGATCTGCGGACCCTTGGTCTCGCGGCGGACGTCGTAGATGTAGCAGCGGATCCTGTCGCCGATGTTGAAGTTCTCGCGCGGGATCGACTGGTCGCGGCGCATGATGCCCTCGCCGCGGCCCAGGTCGACGACGACATTGCCGTACTCGACCCTTTTCACCACGCCGTTGACGATCTCGCCGACCCGGTCCTTGAACTCTTCGTACTGACGCTCGCGCTCGGCCTCGCGGACTTTCCCGGTCACCACTTGCCGGGCCATTTGCGTCTGCACCCGGCCGAACTCGAAGGGCGGCAGGATCTCCTCGTAGACCTTGCCGACGAAGGCGTCCTTGTCGGTGCGCAGGGCGTCCGCGAGGCGCAGAATGCCGACCGGCTCGGCCAGCGGCGTCTCCTCGTCCTCACTGACGGTCTCGTACACCACGTCGTCGTCCACCACGGTGACGTAGCGCTTGACCAGGGTCTCGCCGGTCTTCGGGTCGATCTTGACGCGGATGTCGTGCTCGGCGCCGTAGCGGGAGCGCGCGCCCTTCTGGATCGCCTCCTCGATCGCCTCGATGACGATCTCCTTGTCGATCGACTTCTCGCGGGCGACAGCCTCGGCGATCTGCAGGAGTTCAAGCCGGTTGGCGGAAATGCCGGTCAGGCTCATGGGGGTTTCGTCCTTCCTAGTCGGAAACGTCTTTGGATTGGGTCTCGTCGGCGTGCAGGCGCTGGTTCCTCGCCTGCGCGCCGCGCTTCATGAGTTCGTCGGTGAGCACCAGCTTGGCCTCGATGATCCAGGAAAACGGGACCAGGGCCGTGTGGTCCTCCCCTTCCAGATCGATCGCCACGCTGCCGTCCTCGACGCCGGCCAGCAGGCCGCGGAAACGCTTGCGGCCTTCCGCCAGACGGTCGAGCTCGAGCTTGGCCTCGAAGCCTTCGTATTCCTCAAAGTCCTTGAGCCGGGTCAGCGGGCGGTCGACGCCGGGGGAGGAAACCTCCAGCACGTAGACGCCGGAGATCGGGTCGGCGGCGTCCAGCACCGCGGAGATCGCCCGCGACAGACGCGCACAGTCCTCGACCACCATCTCGCCGGCCGGCGTTTCGGCCATGATCTGCAGCCGCCGCTGGGCCGCACCCGCCATCAGCCGCAGGCGCACGATCTCATAGCCCGCGGCGTCGGCGACGGGATCGAGGATCTCCAGCAGCTTCAAGTCTTCGGCGGTCTTCCCACGCATGGGCAGGGCCAGGCTCCGGCAAATAAAAAAGCGGCCGGGCCGGAGCCCGCCGCTCGTAGGCGCCATACAGCGCTAACGGACGATGTTGAGGGGAACATAGGCGCGATGGAGGGCTTTGTCAGCCCCGATTCGGCCTCTTGCTCCCCGCAACCGCCTTCGCAGCGGCCACGCCTTCAGGCGGCGTCGAGAGGCCAGCCTGCTCATCGGCGATCGGCGCGACCGCCTCGGCTCGCGGCCGCTCGATGGCGACCTGGTGAGGGTAGGGAAAACTCAGGCCCTTGGCTTCGAAGGTCTCCTTGACGGCCTTGACCAGGTCGAACCTGGTCTCCACCCAGTCCTCCGGCGCGACCCAGCAGCGCAAGGTGACCGTCACGCTGCTGTCGGCGAGGGCGGTGACCTTCGCCCACGGCTTCTGCTCGGCGAGCACGCGCTTGTCCTCGGCGGCCAGGGCGACGAGCACCTCGAGCGCCAGGTCCAGGTCGTCGTCATAGTCGACCCCGAAATGCAGTTCGATACGCCGCCGGCCAGCCTGGGTGATGTTGACGATCATGTCGCCGAACACCTTGCCGTTGGGCAGGTAGAGCGTGAGGCCGTCGTCGTCGAGGATGCGGGTGTTGAACAGGTCCATGCCGGCCACCCTGCCCTGGCGCCCGTTGAGCTCGACCTTGTCGCCGATCCGATAGGGGCGAAGCATCAGGATCATCACGCCGGCGGCGACGTTGCCGAGCGTGCCTTGCAAGGCCAGGCCGATGGCGAGAGAAGCCGCGCCCAGGACTGCGATGACGGACGTCGCCTGCACCCCGAGCTGCTGCAGCACGGCGATCAGGCCGATCGCGATCACCACGTATTTCACGAGGCCGGCGACGAAGGTCGCCAAGGTTCTGTCGGCCGACCGACTGTGGTGCGCCCGCATGATCGCGGCCTCGGCCAGGTTGGAAAGACGCCGGGCCGCCCAGAGCGTGGCGAGGAGGATCAGGACCGCCACGAGCATGCGGACCGAAAAGGCGCCCAGCGTCGCCGCGAGATTGCGGATCATCACGGGATCGCCCGACATGGCCATCGAGACCATGTGGAACAGCGGCGCAGCGGGTTGAGATTCAGTCGTCGTCATGAGGTTGTTGAGGATGCAGGCGCGGGGCGCGGGGCCGTCGCCGCCGGTTCATCCGTCTCCCGATGTTCAAACCCAGCGCCCGCAACCCCAACGTGGCAGGGGCGCGCTGGCTCCATCAGGCAGTGACGGCTTCGGCGCCGAGCCGATCGCTTCGAGGCTCAGAAACTCGGCGGCCGGGGGGCTGGCGTGAGCTGCATCTCGTGGACCCAGCAGGAGGGGTCCTGGACGTGCAGGCCGTGGAAGGCGTCGGCGATCCTGGCTGGGTCCATGACGGCCCCGCCGTACGGGGCGCCGCGGATGCCGGGGCTGTCGATGGCCCCGTCGAGGATCACATTGGCCACGTGCACTCCGTGCTCGGTGTATTCCTCGGTCAGCACCTGGGCGAGGGTGCGCGTCATCACCCGCGGATAGTAGAGCGACTCCCCTGTCCGGCGCTTGCGGCCCCGCAGGCAGCTGGGGTTGTTGGAGAAGAAGAACGAGCCGCGCCCGTTGCGGCGCATGGCCGGCAGCGCTTCCTTGGCGACCAGGAAGGGCCCGCGCACCGCCACATCGACGGCGGTCTCGAACATTTCCGTCGGGAAGAACTCCAGCAGCTCCTGCTCGGGCGGTAGCTGGCGGCCCTCCAGATAGCCGGCGTTGTAGATCACCACCTCCGGGTCGCCCGCCTCGCGCCGGATCTCCTCGAAGGCCGCCGAGATGGACGCCTGCGAGGCCAGGTCCAGCTCGACCACCATGCCTTCGCCGCCCTGGTCGGCGACCGCCTTGGCCAGGCCCGCGGCGTTGGCGGCGGCGCGGGTGGTCATGACCACGAAGAAGCCCTCCCGCGCGAACTTCTGGGCGATCGCCCCGCCCACGCCCCAGCGCGCGCTCACCGGCACGTCGCTGTCATCGACCGACGAGCCATGGAGCAGCTTCGTGTTGCGCCCGTCAGCCTGCCATTTCGACGTCGCCCCGATCACCAGGGCGACCTCGCGGCCGTGGACATTCTTTCTGCCGTTCCCGCTCATCCCGCGGCCCTCCCAGATTCTTCGGCCTTCGCGCCGGGCGCACGAGCCTAGCACCGGCCGCGCAGGCGATGACACGGGCCGAGCGTGAACTTGCGGGCGCATTTCGCCGCCGATACCGTCGGGGCGTTGGGCGGCGTCGCCGCCTGAGCGACGTTCCTGGACCCCCGCACATGATCACCCTCCACGCCATGGCGACCCCGAACGTGGTCAAGGTCCTGCTCATGCTGGAGGAGCTCGGCGCCGCCTATCGGGTCGAGCGCCGCGACGTCATCCTCGGCGAGGGGCATGACCCCGTCTTCCTGGCCCTCAACCCCGTGGGCAAGGTTCCGGTGCTGACCGACGAGGACGGCCCCGGCGGCGCCCCGATCACCCTCTTCGAGTCCGGGGCGATCCTGATCTACCTGGCGGAGAAAGCCGGCCGCTTCCTGCCTGCGGACGGGGCCGGCCGCTACCACGTCATGAAGTGGCTCATGTTCCAGATGGCCGGCGTGGGGCCGATGTTCGGCCAGGCGATCCATTTCCGCTCGGGCCCGCCCGGCTCCGACTATGCCCGCGACCGGTACCGCACCGAGATGCGCCGCCTGACCGACGTGATCGAGGGCCGGCTCAGCGAGGCCGCCTATCTCGGCGGTGACGACTATTCGATCGCCGACATGGCGGTCTTCCCGTGGATGCGCACCCTGGAGCGGTTTTTCCCGGAGGCGGTCGCCGGCTCTGCGACCACCCGGTGGCGGGCTGAGATCGCAGCCCGTCCGGCCACCGAGCGGGCGCTCGCCCAGGCGGACGCGCTTGGGGCCCAGGATATGGCGAGCATGAAATCGGCGACCCGGGACGACCTCGACCGCTATTTCGGCCGCGGCGCATACGCCCGCGCCTGATCGAAGACGCCGGCCTGTCATCACCTTGACTCCCTTGGTCCCCAGGATGAGCGTCGCGGCGGGCGGGCCTTTGGAGGACGTTATGGGACTTCTCGACGGAATTCTGGGCGGCGGCTCCGGCTCTGACCCGATGGCGGCCATCGGCGGCCTCCTGCAAGGCCACGACGGTGGTCTCGGCGGGTTGGTCGGCGCATTCGAAAAGGCCGGTCTCGGCCAGGCCGCCCAGTCCTGGGTGTCGAGCGGCGCGAACCTGCCGATCTCTGCCGAGCAGATCCAGGCGGTGCTGGGGTCGGGCCCGGTGGCGCAGTTCGCCGAGAAGCTGGGGATCGATCCACAGCAGGCCGCCGGCCAGCTCGCCCAGCTCCTGCCCCAGGTGGTCGACCACCTGACGCCGAACGGGGCGGTCCCCTCCGGCGCCCTGGGCGCGCTCGAAGGCCTGCTCGACCGCTTCAAGGGCTGAACAGGCCTCGCACGCCCTCCTGAAATCGGGCGATCAAGCCGGCGCGTTTGCAGGCGCGGCGGAGGTGAAATTGTGCGCCGCAGCACGACAGGACTTTCGCGCCGCCGCATCCGGCCCTATCACCCGCCTCCTCTTCTGTGTGTCAAAGGTCCCTCCCCATGGACGTCTCCAAGATCCCAATCGGCGCGAACCCGCCCTATGACGTGAACGCCATCATCGAGATCCCGCAAGGCGGCGAGCCGGTGAAGTACGAGCTCGACAAGGACTCCGGCGCCATCTTCGTCGACCGCTTCCTGCACACGGCGATGTTCTATCCCGGCAACTACGGCTTCATCCCCCACACCCTGGCCGACGACGGCGATCCCATGGACATCATCGTGGTGGGCCCGACGCCGGTGGTGCCGGGCGCGGTGATCCGCTGCCGGCCCGTGGGCGCCCTGATCATGCGCGACGAGGCGGGCGGCGATGAAAAGATCCTGGCCGTGCCGGTGGACCAGCTGCACCCTTTCTACACCGGGGTGGAGTCCTGGCGCTCGCTGCCCGCCATCCTGACCGAGCAGATCGCCCACTTCTTCAAGCACTACAAGGATCTGGAGAAGGGCAAGTCGGTGGACATCATCCGCTGGGCCGAGCCCGGCGAAGCCGCCGAACTGATCCGCGAGTCCATCGAGCGGGCGAAGAAGGCCTAGGCGGCCCCCTAAACCCGCTCGTAGTCCAGGAACACCGGGACACAGTCGCCCAGGCGCTTTTCCTCATAGCGCGTGGTCACGTGGTCGGCCGGCGGGCCGCGCCAGTCGGCCGCGCGTTCCGCCGTCCAGCGGAAGGCGGGATGAGCGGCCAGGCGCTCCACGGTCCAGTCCACATAGTCCGCCCAGTCGCTGGCGAACCGCAGGCGCCCGCCGGGCCGCAGCAGGCGGGCGAAGTCGTCCAGGATCTGGGGCTGGATCAGACGGCGCTTGTGGTGACGCGCCTTGGGCCAGGGGTCCGGGAAGAGGATGAAGATGCGGGCGATGGAGGCGTCCGGCAGGCGGGCCATCAAGCTGCGCACGTCGCCGTCCTCAATGCGCACATTGGAAAGCCCACGCTCGTCGAGGTGCCGCAGGGCGCTGGCCACCCCGTTCTGGAACGGCTCGGCGCCCAGGATCAGCACGTCCGGCCGCAAGGCCGCCTGGGCCGCCATATGCTCGCCGCCGCCGAAACCGATCTCCAGCCAGGTCTCGCCGGCGTCCGGCGCCAGCGCCTTGGGGTCGAACGGCGCCTGCGGGCAGCGGACCTGCGGCAGCAGGGTCTCCATCAGGGCGGCCTGACGCGGCTTGATCGGCCGCGCCTTCAGCCGCCCGAAGGAGCGGAGCGGGGAATACTCTGGCGGGGTGGTCAGGCCAGGCTCTTGAGGTCGCTGACCAGATCCGCGCGTTCCCAGGAGAATCCGCCCTCGTTGTCCGGCTGGCGGCCGAAGTGGCCATAGGCGGCGGTGCGGGCGTAGATCGGCCGGTTCAGGCTCAGGTGCTCGCGGATCGCCCGCGGGGTCCCCCCCCCGATCATCTGCGGCAGCGCCTTCTCCAGCTTGGCCGGATCGACCTCGCCGGTGTCGTGCAGGTCCACATAGAAGCTCAAGGGCTCGGCCACGCCGATGGCGTAGCTGATCTGGATGGTGCACTTGCGCGCCAGGCCCGCGGCCACGACGTTCTTGGCGAGATACCGGCAGGCATAGGCCGCCGAGCGGTCCACCTTGGTCGGGTCCTTGCCGGAGAAGGCGCCGCCGCCGTGCGGGGCAGCCCCGCCATAGGTGTCGACGATGATCTTGCGCCCGGTCAGGCCCGCATCCCCGTCCGGCCCGCCGATCAGGAACCGGCCGGTCGGATTGATGTGCCACTTGGTCTTCCTGGTGAGCAGGCCATCCGGGAACAGCGCATCGACATAGGGACGGATCACGCCGGCCAGGCGCTTGGAGTTCACCGCCTTGTCGCCCAGCTTCTTCTTGTGCTGGGTGGAGATGACGACCTGCATCACCTCGACCGGGCGGCCGTTCTCATAGCGCAGGGTGACCTGGCTCTTGGCGTCGGGCTCCAGCACCTCGCACTCGCCGGAGTGCCGCACTTCGGCCAGACGGCGCAGGATGTTGTGCGAATATTGCAGCGTCGCCGGCATCATTTCCGGCGTCTCGTCGCAGGCGTAGCCGAACATGATCCCCTGGTCGCCGGCGCCCTCCTCCTTCTTCTCGGTGGAGTCCACGCCGGCCGCGATGTCGGCCGACTGGGCGTGCAGGTGGCAGGCGAACTTCGCCTTGTCCCAGTGGAAGCCCTTCTGCTCGTAGCCGATGTCCTTGATCGCGGCGCGGACCTTCGGCTCCAGGCCGGCGATGATCTCGCGAGTCATCGCCTTGCTTTCAGCGGGCGACAGACCCGGCTTGCCGGCGCGGACTTCGCCGGCCAGCACGACGCGGTTGGTCGTCACGAGGGTTTCGCAGGCCACCCGCGCCTGCGGCTCGGCGGTCAGGAAGGCGTCGACCACGGTGTCGGAAATCCGGTCGGCGACCTTGTCGGGGTGGCCCTCGGACACGCTTTCGCTGGTAAAGATGTAGCTGGAACGGCTCAAGACAGGACTCCGGTCAGGCAGAGGACCGCCCGCAGACGGCGCTCTCTTGCTAGGGCCGGAGAACCTATAAGGAAATCCTTATATCCCGCAAGCGGGGCCTGCGATTCAGGCGTCGTCGCCCTCGGTCTCCTCCGCCAGGGCGCGGGCCAGGTCCAGGATCCGTCGTCGCACCCGCGCGCGCTTGATGCGCGGAAACGCCGCGGCCAGCTCCATGCCTTCCGGCGTCAGCAGGAATTCGTGGACCGATTGGCGGTCGGTGACCGACTTTGCCGGCTCGGGTGTGGAGGGATCCCCCAGGCCTTCGTAGAAATAGGCGATCGAGGTCTTGAGGACCCGCGCCATCTCCCAGAGCTTGGAGGCGCTGACCCGGTTGGCGGCGCGCTCGTACTTCTGGACCTGCTGGAAGGTGAGGCCGATGGAGTCCGCCAGTCGCTCCTGGCTGACCCCCAGCTCTTTCCGGCGCAGACGGATTCGGAGGCCCACGTGCCGGTCTATGGGGTTCGGCGCGCGGTCGAGTTCGAGTTCTTTTGTCATGAACCTCCTCATACGAACCGGTCGGTCCGCAGGCTTCAGTTCGCCTCAGCCACCCCCCTGGACCTTGGCGAATCGAGTAGCGCCCATGCATAGGGCGGAAAAGAGCAACATGACGCCGAACACGCATTCAGCGAACCGACTATAAAGTGTAGCTTGCAACCGAGGCGGGAGACTGGCGTCAATGATCCCCATCTTGCCCAGTTCCAGCCGGCTCTTCGGCGCAATCCGGCCAAAGGCGTCGATAACCGCGGAGACCCCGGTGGGCGTGGCGCGCACCATGGGAAGCCCCTCCTCGATCGCCCGGTAGGCGGCCATGTTCAGGTGCTGCAGCGGGCCGCTCGTGAAACCGAACCAGGCGTCGTTGGAGACATTCACGATCCATCGCGGCCGAATTCCGGCGGCCTCGCCTGCCTTGGCTGTGATGCGCGGAAACAGCGCCTCGTAGCAGATCAGGGGCTGGACGGGCGGCAGGCCATCCGGCGTCAGCGGGCGGGGAAAGGCCCCGCCAGTGAAGTCATCCGGCATCCGCACGAGGCTTCGCAGACCGATCTGCGAAGCGATCTTGCCCAGCGGCAGGAACTCGCCGAACGGCACCAGCCGCCACTTGTCGTAGATTCCGGTGACCCGCAGCCCCTCCGCGTCGCGGCGCATTGCGATGAGGCTGTTGAAATAGCGATCTTGCCCGTTCGGCCCGGCCTCGGCTCTGTTGGCCCCCATCATCAAGGTCTGGCCGGGCTCAAGGGCGTCGGCGATCAGTCCGACATAGGGCGAGCCGGGGGCCAGGAGGTCGTTGATCACCGCCGGCAGGGCGCCCTCGGGCCAGATCACGACGTCGGGGGACACCTGGGCCGGCGCGCGGCTCAGGGCCGTATAAGTCGCCACGACCTGCGAGAGGTTCTCCGGACGCCACTTCTCCTTCTGGTCGATGTTCGCCTGGACGATACGGATCACCGGCCGGGGCTCGTCGAGCGGCCGGGCGTGGGCCAGCCGCAGCGCGCCGCCGGCATAGAGCGCCGCGGTCCCCAGGACGGCGAGGCCCACGGCGACGGCGCGTCTGGCGCGCGGCGCGGCGTCGAAGGCCAAGGCCGGGATCGCCGCCAGGAGGACCGTCAGCCAGGTCAGGCCATAGACGCCCATCACCGCGGCGGCCTGCGATGGGGGCGAGCCGGCGGGCCAGGCCTCCCCGGGCAGGTTCCAGGGAAAGCCCGTCAGCACATGGCCGCGCGCCCATTCGAGCGTGGCGAGCGCGCCGGCGAAGGCGATGACGCGCCCAAAGCCCCGCGGCCGGCTCCAGCGGTAGAGCGCCGCCGCCGCGCCCCAGAAGAGGGCGAGGCCCGCGGCCATGAAAACCAGGGCGAAGGGCGCCATCCAGGTCTGGCCCGGGTCCACCTGGAACGGCTCGGTCACCCACCAGACGCCGGTGGCGAAATAGCCCACCCCGGCCAGCCAGCCGCGCAGGAAGGCCGAGCGCAACGGCCGGGCGGGCGCGGCCTCGTCCACCAGGCGCATCATCAGCCCAAAGCCCAGCAGGCCCGGCAGCAGGCCGAACGGCGGATGCGCCAGCCCGGCGGCCAGCCCGGAGGCGAGCGCCAAGAGCGCGGCCGCCCAGCGCGGCGGCGGCCAGGTCATGCGAAGACGCTCACGCCGCGTTCGGCTCTTCCGCCCGCGGGGCGCGAAGGACGCGGACGCGCTTCACGCGCCGAGGGTCGGCGGCGACCACCTCGAATTCGAATCCGCCGGGGTGCGGCACGCGCTCACGCGCCCGCGGCACCCGCCCCGCCAGGGCGGTGACGAGGCCGGCGACGGTGTCGATCTCGTCGTCCAGGTCGGGCGGGGCGAGGTCCTCGCCGCCCATGGCCGCTTCCAGTTCCGGCAGCAGCAGGCGCCCGTCCACCACCCAGCCGCGTTCGTCCTCGACGATGGGCGGGGCCTCCTCGCCGTCATGCTCGTCGGCGATGTCGCCCACCAGCTTCTCGAGCAGGTCTTCAAGGGTCACCAGTCCGTCGGTGCCGCCGAACTCGTCGATCACCAGGGCCATGTGGGTGTGCTGCTTGCGCATCTGGGCGAGAAGCTCGGCCGCGGCCATGGCGGCCGGCACATAGAGCGGCTCGCGCACCAGGGTCCTGCGGCGATGGAGCACCGCGTCGGTGGGCTTGGGACGGCGCGAGGGCGGGCCGGCCTGGAGCTTGAAGATGTCCTTCATGTGGACCACGCCCACGGGCGTATCGAGGGTATCGCGATAGACCGGCATGCGCGAATGCTCGGCGTCGGCGAACCGGCGGATCACCTCCTCGAAGGTGCAGCCGACCTCCAGGGCCAGGATGTCCGCCCGCGGCTTCATCACGTCCGCAACCCGCAGATCCTTGAAGCGTCTGGCTTGCGCCACCAGGTCGCCGGCCGGCCCCGTCGGGTCCGGCTCGCTGGCGTCGAGGTTGAGAACGGCCCCCACGAGGCGGCGCAGCAGGCCCAAGGCCCCGCCGCCCTTGGAGACCTTGCGACTGTTCGGGTCGTCCGTATCAGCCATGCTCGCCCCGTTCGGCCGCATAGGGGTCGGCGACCCCCAGTCCGGCCAGGATGACCCGCTCGAGCCCCTCCATATGGTCGGCTTCCGCGTCATCCATGTGATCATATCCTAAGAGATGCAGGGTCCCATGCGCCACAAGATGCTGCAGATGGTCCGCCAGGGACTTGCCCTGCGCCTGCGCTTCGCGCGCGCAGACCTCGAAAGCGAGCGCCAGGTCGCCAAGATGGCCCTGCGGGTTGGCCGGCGCGGGGAAGGACAGCACGTTGGTGGGCTTGTCCTGGGCGCGGAAGCGGGCGTTCAGCGCCTGGACCGCCGCATCGTCGGTCAAGAGGACCACGACGCCGGTCGCCTCGGGGCGCTCGGGCGCGCCCGCCAGCACGGCCTCGGCGGCGCAGATGGCGAGGCGTTCAGCTTCGGGAAGGGCGTCGCGCCAATCCGCCGCCTCGATCTCGACCTCGGTCAATCCGCCCGTCCCTGGGCTTCTTCGGCCTCATAGGCGCGCACGATCCGCTCCACCAGCGGATGGCGGACCACGTCCTCGGCGGAGAACCGCGTCACCGCCACGCCCTTCACGCCGTCCAGCAGCTTCACCGCGTGGGCGAGGCCGGAATCGGAAGTCCGCGGCAGGTCGATCTGGCTCGGATCGCCCGTCACCGCCATCCGCGCGCCCTCGCCCAGGCGGGTCAGAACCATCTTCATCTGCAGGCGCGAGGCGTTCTGGGCCTCGTCGACGATGATAAAGGCGTGGCTGAGCGTGCGCCCGCGCATGAAGGCGAGCGGCACCACCTCGATCTCGCCCTTGTCGCGGCGGCGGCGGAACTGGTCCGGGCCCAGGATGTCGGTCAGCGCCTCCCAGATCGGCGCCATGTAGGGATCGACCTTCTCCGACAGGTCCCCGGGCAGGAAGCCGAGGCGCTCGCCCGCCTCCACCGCCGGTCGGCAGACCACCATCCGCTCGACCTCGCCGCGCAGGAGCAGGCCCGCGCCATGCGCCACCGCCAGGAAGGTCTTGCCGCTGCCCGCGGGGCCGAGGCCGAACACCAGCTCGCACTCGGAGAGCGCCTTCAGATAGCGGGCCTGCCCGGCGGTTTTCGGCGCCACCTGGCCGCGCCGGCCCACCGGCAGCCCGCCCGCCTCCGTGCCGGCCCGGCCTGTGCGGGCCTGGCCGATGGCCACGCGCACGTCCGCCTCGGCGATCTCCAGCCCCTGGTCGGCGCGCTCGGCGATGACCTGCACCGCCCGTTTTGCGCCGGCGCGGGCGCGAGCGTCGCCGGTGAGCGAGACCCCGCCGCCGGGCGTCTCCATCAACACCCCGAAGGCGTCCTCGATCAGGGCCGCGTGACGGCTGTTCGCGCCCGCGACCGCCCGCACGGCGGCGTCGGACAGGGCGACGAACTCGGGGGCGCGGCTCAAACGCTCTCCAGTACGGCTTCGCCAGCCAGGCTCATCTTGGCCGCGCTGGCGATCTTCACCGGAACGATCTGGCCGATCATCCGCTCCGGCGCCTGGATGTGCACCGACTGCAGATAGGGGCTGCGGCCGATCAGGTCGCCGGGATTGCGACCCGGCCGCTCGAACAGCACTGGCAGGGTCCGCCCGACCTGGGCCGCGTTGAAGGCGCGCTGCTGGGTGTCCAGGAGCGCCAGGAGCCGCGCCAGCCGGTCAGACTTCACGTCTTCGGCGACCTGGCCGTCCATTCCGGCCGCGGGCGTGCCTGGGCGCGCGGAGTATTTGAAGGCGAAGGTGCTGGCGTAGCCGACCTCGCCGATCAACTGCAGGGTCGCCTCGAACTCGGCCTCGCTCTCGCCGGGGAAGCCGACGATGAAGTCGCCGGAAATGGCGATGTCCGGCCGCGCGGCGCGGATGCGCTCGATCAGCCGCAGGTAGGTCTGCGCCGTGTGGCCACGGTTCATGGCCAGCAGCACCCGGTCCGAGCCGGACTGCACCGGCAGGTGCAGATAGGGCATCAGCGCCTCGACCTCGCCGTGGGCGGCGATCAGGGCCTCGTCCATGTCGCGCGGGTGGCTGGTCGTATAGCGGATGCGGTCAAGGCCCGGGATCTTCGCCAGCCGGCGCGCCAGTCCCGCCAGTCCGCCGCCGGCCCCGTCGTCATAGGCGTTGACGTTCTGGCCCAGCAGGGTGACCTCGCGCACCCCCTGCTCGGCCAGGCTACGGGCCTCGGCCTCGATCGCCGCGGCCGGGCGCGACCACTCGGCCCCGCGCGTATAGGGCACCACGCAGAAGGTGCAGAACTTATCGCAGCCCTCCTGCACGGTCAGGAAGGCCGTCACGCCGCTGGCGCGCCGCTCGGTCGGCAGGGCGTCGAACTTCTCCTCGGCCGCGAAGTCGCAGGCCAGGCGCTCGCCTCTGGCCCGATGCACGCGGGCGATCAGCTCGGGAAGCTGGTGATAGGCCTGCGGGCCGACCACGATGTCCACGGCCGGCTGCCGGCGTCGGATCTCCGCGCCCTGCGCCTGGGCGACGCACCCGGCGACGGCCACGGTCATCGAGCCGCCCTCGGCGGCTTTGGCCTCTTTCATCAATCGGATCTGGCCCAGCTCGGAGAACACCTTCTCCGTCGCCTTGTCGCGGATGTGGCAGGTGTTGAGCACCACCAGGTCCGCGCCTTCGGGCGCATCGGCCGGCGCATAGCCCAGCGGCGCCAGGATGTCTGCCATCCGCTCGCTGTCATAGACGTTCATCTGACAGCCGTAGGTCTTGATGTAGAGGCGCTTGTGGGGCGTCACGGACATGGCCGCCTTATGCGGCCAGCGCCCGGCGTGGGCAAGGCGCGCCTATTCCTCGAGCGGAATGCCATAGAGCTCCAGGTGGTGGTCGACCAGACGATAGCCCAGTTTCTTGGCGATGGCGTGCTGCAGGGCCTCGATCTCCGGGTCCACGAATTCGATCACCTTGCCGGTCTTGGCGTCGATCAGGTGGTCATGATGGCTTTCCGGCGCCTCCTCGTAGCGCGAGCGGCCATCACGGAAATCCAGCCGCGCGATGATCCCGGATTCCTCGAACAGTCGCACCGTCCGGTAGACCGTAGCGATGGAAATATGCGGGTCGACCGCATGGGCGCGGTGGTAGAGCTCCTCTACGTCCGGATGATCGTCGGCCTGGGAGAGCACGCGCGCAATCACCCGACGCTGGTCGGTCATGCGCATGCCCTTCTCGACGCAGAGCTTTTCAATTCGATCGCTCACGAGGCCCTCCTCGGTTGGCCGTTCTTATCGCCTAGAGTTAGGAGGACTCGGGCGCTAGGTCGAGGCGCATGGCGGCCGCATCGACATGTCCTGCGGCGCCGCGATCATAATAGCCGCTGCGCAGACCCGCCCTGACGAAACCTGCCCGCCCGTAGAGCGCCAGCGCCGGGGCGTTGTCCACCGCCACCTCCAGGAACACCGCCGTCGCGCCGGACTGGCGCGCGGTCCCGATGGCGGCCTCCAGAAGGGCCCGGCCGACGCCCCGTCCCCGCGCCTTGGGATCGACCGCGAGGGTCAGCACCTCGGCGTCCTCGGCCACGACGCGGCAGGCGATCATCCCGGCCGGCCGCTCCCCGTCCAGGGCCAGGAAGCCGAACGCGCCGATCCCGGCGAAGAGCTCGGTAAAATCGGCCTGGCTCCAGGGCGACTCGAAGCCCAGGCCGTGCGCCTGGTTCAGGGCCGCGGCGTCGGCGGCGCTCGCCGGGATGAGTTTCATGCGGCGGGCAGGCGCGCGTCGGGCGCGCGCAAGTAGAGCGGCGCGAGCGGGGCGGCGGGCCGCGCCGCCGCCAGCCGCGCGACGATGGCCGGATCGGCCCCCTCGGCGGGAACCAGCCGGGCCGTGGGAAGGCCGGCGGCCAGCAACGGCCCGCCGGAGCCGATCAGGGTCGCCGGCTCGCCGTCCAGCAGCGCCGCCACAAGCCGCGCTGCGTCCTCAAGCCCACAAGCCCTTGGGTCAAACAGGCTCGCCCCGTCCCGGAACGCCTGCAGATAGACCTGCTCGCGGCGCGCATCCACGGCCGCGACCGCCAGGCCATCGGGCGCCGCCGCCGCCAGGGCCTCCAAGACGCCGACCCCCGCGGCCGGGAGCCCGAGCGCCGCGGCCAGGCCCTTGGCGAAGGCCAGGCCCACGCGAAGCCCGGTGAACGAGCCTGGCCCCACGGTCACGCCGATGCGCTCGAGGTCGCTGAACTTCAGGCCCGCGGCCGCCAGGGTCTCCTGGGCGAGCGGCGCCAGGCGTTCCTGGTGGCCACGCACCATGGGCTCGCTCGCCCGGGCGAGCACGCGCGCGTCGTCCACCACGGCGACGCCGCAGGCGTTCAGACAGGTGTCGATCCCCAGCGTGATCACGGCGTGGCGCGCGGTCTCATGAGAAGGTGGAACCAATTCGGGCCAGATCACCCCATCCCCGCTCATCCCGGCGAAAGGGCCCTAGCTTTTCATCCATCTGATTTTGTTGGATAAAAACAGGTCCATTTCGCCTGTGTAGGAACTGTGCAGAAGAATCTGCACGGGTTGTGCGGGAGAGCCCAACCTTGGCAGTTCCTAGCGGTTCCCGCAACCGGCCGGAGACAGCCGGTTGCCGGCGGCAAGACGGGCCGGCCGCCAAGCGAAGCGGGCCACGCGGGGGCGCCAGCGTCGGGCCTCGGCTCGTCCGTAGCCTTGCCGGAGATGTTCGGCTGGTGCTCGGTGCATGGCGCGGTCCGGTAGTCACCTTGAAATTTCTGCCTCCGACGCGTGCTGGCGCCAAGGCGCGCCTCTGTTTCATTGCTGACGTTCCAGCCCACGAGGCGATAGGCTTCAAAGAGGCTGCCAAAGCGTCGGTTGTACGTCTGGCAACGCCATGGCGTCCCTCACTCTGTGCAGGTTCCGTGCAGATCGCGGCGCTAAGTCATTGATTCGCCGTGGCTGTGCATGGATTGTGTGGGGCACATGTGGCAAGAATAGTGATGAAAAACAACAAGATAATCAATATCTATCATCCCGGCGAAGGCCGGAATCCAGGTGAAACCCACGAAGCGCCCAGACTGAATCTGGTTCCCGGCCTTCGCCGGGACGAGCGGAAAAGTGGGTCGACCTGAACCCAACACGCTTTCGGCGCTCGCCTCAGGCTTGCATCCAGTCGAGCAGAAGCGCTGGGCGCGATAGGCTGCCCGCGCACATTGCGGAGTTCAGGCATGGGTCGGGTCGCGACACTCATTTTCGGCATGGGATTGAGCCTGGCCGCCGGGTCCGCCCTGGCGTGCCCCGACCCCCATCGCCGCCACGATCGGGACGCCGCGGCCTTCGACCGGGACGACCGCGCCTACGGCTATGACGAACGGGACGTCGACCAGGGATCCTATGACCAGGACGACGAGGACGATTTCGGTCCTGCAGGCCAGCCGCCGGTCGGCGCGAGCGCCTGGTACATGGACGGCCGCCACCCCGCCCCGCCCTGCGACTGCGAGGACGGCGGTCCGCGCCCGCTCCAACTCTCGAACAGCTTCTTCTACGACGCCGGCGGGGTGGGCCCGATCCCGGACGGTGGCGGATATGGCGGCGGCTGGTACGGCGGCGGCGGATATGTGGTCGGCGGCGGCTCCAGCCGCGCCTCGGCCTTCTCAAGCGCCTCGTCGAGCGCCAGCGCCAGCGTGCGCATCAGCGGCGGACGCCGTTACGGCGGCGGCTATGGCGGCCATGGCGGGAAGGGCCACGGCGGCAAGGGCCACTAGGTCCCAGCCATCTCCGCCACGACGCGCAGGGCGGCGGCGCGGGGATCGGCCGCCGCGGTGATCGGACGGCCGCAGACGAGGTGCGAGGCGCCGGCGGCAAGGGCCTGGGCCGGGGTCGAGGCGCGCGCCTGATCGTTCTTCGCCGCCCAGTCGGGGCGCACGCCGGGGGTCACCACCAGGAAGCCCTGTCCGCCGATCTGGCGCGCCAGGGCCGCCTCGTGTGGGCTGGCCACCACCCCGTCGCAGCCGGCGGTGATCGCCTGGCGGATGCGGCGCTCGACGAGCTCGCGCGCCGTCTGGCCGTAACCCATCTCCGCGAGATCGGCGTCGCTGAGGCTGGTGAGCACGGTGACGGCCAGGATCTTCAGTCCCGAGGCGCCACGGCCGCGCACGGCGGCGGCCATCACCTGCGGCTCGCCATGCACAGTGAGCAGGTCGCAGCCGGAGCCGGCGAGCGCGGCGGCCGCCCGCTCCACGGTGGTTGGAATGTCATGCAGCTTCCAGTCCAGGAACACCTGCTTGCCCTCGGCCTTGAGGGCGCGGGCGAGCGCCATGCCGTCGGTGGCGAACAACTCCAGTCCGACCTTGTAGAAGCTCACCGCGTCGCCGAGCGCCTCGGTCATGGCGCGCGCCTCGGCGGCGGTGGGAAGGTCAAGGGGGATGATCAGGCGCGGGTCGGCGGCGGCGGCCATCGTGGTCTCCGGGAGCGGGGAATGGAACATGCGACTGAAGGCCATCGCATGGGCCAGGCCGCCCCCGCGGTCAACCGCTTCAGAGTACGCGGACTTGTTTTCCGTGTTGCGCCAGCACCGCCATGGCGAGGCTCTCCGGCGTAAGGCGGGCGAGCATCGCCAGCAGCTTGTTCACCGCGCCCGGCACGCAGACCGGCTGGTTGGCCTCCGCCGCGGCGTAGCCCGCCCGCGCCACGCTCGCCGCGTCCTGCCAGATCCAGCCCGGGGTGGAGCGGCTCACCAGCGCGCGCGAGCCGGTGACGTCGTGGAACTCGCTGTAGGTGAAGCCCGGGCAGAGCGCGGTCACATGCACGCCCGAGCCGCGCAGCTCCAGGTGCAGGCTCTCGGAGAAGCGCACCAGGAAGGCCTTGGAGGCGGCGTAGAGGGTCGCGCCCGGACCGCCCGGCGCCAGGCCCGCCAGGGAGGCGACATTGAGGATGCGGCCGTGGCCGCGCGCCGCCATGCCGGGGGCGAGGCGGTGGGCCAGCTCCGACGGCGCCGTGACCATCACCTGCAGGAAATCGGCCTGGTCGGCCCAGGGGGTCTCTCCATAGCGCCCCGGCAAGCCGTAGCCGGCGTTGTTGACCAGCACGTCCACGGCGCGACCCTCGGCCTCCAGCGCCGAGACGAGCCCCACGACGGCTCCCGGTTGCGAAAGATCGGCGGGCAGGACCAGGACCCGGGCGCCATGGTCCCGGCCAAGCGCGTCGGCCAGGCGCTCCAGCCGGTCGGCCCGGCGCGCGGTGAGGACGAGGTCATGGCCCCTTGCGGCATAGAGCCGCGCGAACGCCTCGCCGATCCCGGCCGAAGCCCCGGTGACCAGCGCCAGCCGCCTGTTGTTCATCCCTGCCCTCCGAATGGCAGGCACGCTGGCGGCCGATCCGCATCGGGGTCAAGGGCTCCATCTGCGCGCTTGCCACGGTCGCCCGGATGGCGCACGCCATTGAACGCTTTTCGGATTGGGTGTATCGCGCCCGCCGCGTGACGGCATGGGGCCGCCCTGGGCGCAACGCGCCCTTCTCCCGGAGACTATGGATGCCAGACCCCGCCGGCGGCGCCGTCGAGCCGGTGGATCAATCCAACGGCGCGCACAAGAAGGAAGGCTTCTGGGCGCTCGCCCTGGGCTCGGTGGGCGTCGTCTTCGGAGACATCGGCACCAGCCCTCTCTACGCCCTGCGTGAAGCCCTGGCCCACGCCCGGCCCGGCGAATCCGCCGAGCTGCAGGTGCTGGGGGTGATCTCGCTGATCTTCTGGGCGCTGATCATGATCGTGACGGTCAAGTACGTCGCCTTCATGATGCGGGCCGACAACAAGGGCGAGGGCGGGACCCTGGCCCTGATGGCGCTCGCCCAGCGATCGCTCGGCCGGCGCTCGGTGCTCGTGTTCGCCATGGGCATGTGCGGCGCGGCGCTGTTCTACGGCGACGGCATCATCACCCCCGCCATCTCCGTGCTTTCGGCGGCTGAAGGCCTGAAGGGGGCCCCGCACATCGGGCATTACTTCGAGCCCTATGTGTTGCCGATCGCCGCCGGCATCCTGGTCACCCTGTTCATGGTGCAGTCGCACGGCACCGCGCGGGTAGGCCGGCTGTTCGGGCCGATCACGGCGATCTGGTTCCTCACCCTGGCCGGGCTCGGCATCATCTACATCGTGCAGGAGCCTTCGGTGCTCCGCGGCTTCAACCCCTATTACGGGCTGCAGCTGCTGCTCTTCAACGGCTGGGTCGGCTTCGCCATCCTGGGCAGCGTCTTCCTGGTGGTGACCGGGGCCGAGGCGCTCTACGCCGATATGGGTCACTTCGGAAAGGGGCCCATCCGCACGGCCTGGTTCGCCCTCGTCTTCCCCTGCCTGATGCTGAACTATCTGGGCCAGGGCGCGCTGGTGATCATGGATCCCTCCGCGCGGGCGAACCCCTACTACGCCATGATCCCGGAGATCGCCTACTGGCCGATCCTGGGGCTCACCATCGCCGCCACCGTGATCGCCAGCCAGGCCGTCATCACCGGCGCCTTCTCGGTGACCCAGCAGGCGGTGCAGCTTGGCCTGCTGCCGCGCATCGACATCCGCCGCACCAGCGAGACCGTCGCCGGCCAGATCTATGTGCCGTTCATCAACAACGTCCTGGCGGGCGGGGTGCTGGCCCTGCTGGTGATGTTCCGCAACTCCTCCAACCTCGCCGCGGCCTACGGGATCGCGGTGACCGGAGCGATGCTGGTCGACACGATCCTGTTCTTCTTCATCATCCGGCATGTCTGGAAGCGGCCGCCGTGGCAGGCGTTCCTGGCGGCCGGCCTGTTCGGCTCCATCGACATCGTCTTCGTCGGCGCGAACCTCCTGAAGATCCCGCAAGGGGCCTGGTTCCCCCTGGTCCTGGGCGGAAGCCTCGTCCTCGTCATGTGGACCTGGACGCGCGGGGCGCAGATCCTGACCGACAAGACCCGGCGCGACAGCGTGCCCCTGTCCGAGCTTTCCGAGATCCTGCGCGCCCGCGCCCCGCACCGGGCGCCGGGCACGGCGATCTTCCTGACCTCCGATCCCGAGGTGGCGCCCGTCGCCCTGATGCACAACCTGAAGCACAACAAGGTGCTGCATCAGAAGAACGTCATCCTGACCGTGGTGGTGACCGAAACGCCCCGGGTGAAGGACGACGACCGCATCAAGATCGAGCCGGTCAACGACGACTTCTCGAAGGTGACGATCTTCTACGGCTTCATGGAGAGCCCGAACCTGCCCAAGGCCCTGGGGCTGTGCCGCCGCCTTGGCCTGAAGTTCGACATCATGGCCACCAGCTTCTTCTTAGGGAGGCGCTCGGTGGTGCCCTCGGCGCAGTCGGGCATGCCGCTGTGGCAGGACAAGATTTTCATCTTTCTGATGCGGAACGCCGCCAATCCCACGGACTTCTACAAGATCCCGCCCGGTCGAGTGGTCGAGATGGGCACTCAGGTGACGGTCTGATCGGATGGACGTCCTGCGCATCGCGGGCGACGCCCTCTGGATCCTGGCCCTCTCGCTGATGGCCACCGCTTCTCGCGCGGCGTGGCGGCGCATCGCGCCGGGCGCGTCCACCCCCGTGCTGACGTCGCGCGCCGGGCGGGTGCTGTGGCGCGCCCCTCGCGGCCTGGCCCTCAGCATCACGCCGACGATCGCCTTCGTGGCGGGGATCGCGCTGCTGCTGACGGCCGGCCAAGCCAGCGGCTGGAGCGACGCGGCGATCATCGCGTTCGGCCTGCGCGCGACCCTGGCGCCCCTGTTCGCCGTGGCGCACCTGACCTGGCTGGACCGCGCCATGGCCGTGATGGCCCGCGAAGGCGCGCTTAAGCCTTGAACCCGGGGCCCGTCCGGCCTTAAAGGCGGCGACCTTTCCGCACCCTCCTTCCAATCCTGACGCCCGGGACGCCGCCATGGCCGCCAAAAAGTCGATCAAGAAAGTGGTCCTCGCCTATTCGGGCGGGCTGGACACCTCGATCATCCTGAAGTGGCTGCAGACCGAGTATGGCGCGGAGGTGGTGACCTTCACCGCCGACCTCGGCCAGGGCGAGGAGCTGGCGCCCGCGCGGGCCAAGGCCTTGAACGCCGGGGTGAAGCCCGAGAACATCTTCATCGAGGACGTGCGCGAGGAGTTCGTCCGCGACTTCGTCTTCCCGATGTTCCGGGCCAACACGGTCTATGAGGGCCAGTACCTGCTGGGCACCTCGATCGCCCGGCCGCTGATCGCCAAGCGCCAGATCGAGATCGCCCGTCAGGTCGGCGCCGACGCCGTCTCCCATGGCTCCACCGGTAAGGGTAACGACCAAGTCCGCTACGAGGTGGCCTACTACGCACTCGAGCCCGACATCCACGTGATCGCGCCCTGGCGTGAGTGGGAGTTCAAGAGCCGCGAGGCCCTGCTGGCCTTCGCCGAAAAGCACCAGATCCAGATCGCCAAGGACAAGCGCGGCGAGGCGCCCTTCAGCGTCGACGCCAACCTCCTGCACTCCTCCTCCGAGGGCAAGGTGCTGGAGGACCCGGCGGTCGAGGCCCCGGAATACGTCCACATGCGCACGATCGCGCCGGAGGACGCGCCCGACAAGCCGACCATCTTCACCATGGACTTCGAGCGCGGCGACCCCGTCGCCATCGACGGCGAGGGCCTGTCGCCCGCCAACCTGCTCACGCGGCTGAACGAACTCGGCCACGACAACGGGGTCGGCCGCCTCGACCTCGTCGAGAACCGCTTCGTCGGCATGAAGTCGCGTGGGGTCTACGAGACGCCGGGCGGGACCATCCTGCTGGCCGCCCACCGGGGCGTGGAGTCCATCACCCTCGACCGCGGGTCCATGCACCTGAAGGACGAGCTGATGCCGCGCTATGCGAGCCTGATCTATAACGGCTTCTGGTTCTCGCCCGAGCGGGAGATGCTGCAGGCGGCCATCGACCATTCCCAGGCGATGGTCACCGGCCAGGTGCGGGTAAAGCTCTACAAGGGCAATGTCACCATCATCGGCCGCACCAGCCCCTATTCGCTCTACGACCAGGATCTCGTCACCTTCGAGGAGGGCAAGGTCGCCTACGACCACCGCGATGCGGCGGGCTTCATCAAGCTCAACGCCCTGCGGCTGCAGGTGAAGGCGCGGCGGGACCGCCGGGTGGGCTGAACTTCCGTCTCAGCTGTCGATCAGGTTGTAGGGGTAACGGTCGCGGATCTCGCGGGCGAAGAACGCCCCCTTCGACTCCGCGTCGATGAAGCTTCGGTGGACCTCGCCCGGCACGCCCACATAGACATACTGGTCGCCGTCGCGGAACCGTACGAAGAGCTTCGCACGCTCGGCGTCGTAACGGATGTCACGGATGGCCTCTGAGACCACGTGCATGAGCCTGCTCCTCTCACGCTTCTCCCCAGGCGCTTAAACGCGCCAGCCGCCCGCTTGGGTTCCGCAGCGGCGCGTGCGAAGCTGCGCCCTAGAGCACGATGAGATCAGGCGGTATCGCCTGATCTCATCGTGCTCGGAATTCAAAAGTTTGAGCGCGTCCTTATCGCAAAACCGGTGTCCACTTTTGCGGGACGCGCTCTAATCGGCGACAGGCCGGCCCTCGGGGGGAATCGAATGCAGCCGTACAGCTATGTCGCGCTGGTGAGTCTGGCCTCCCTGCTCGTCTATGTCTGGATGATGATGCGGGTCGGCGCGGCGCGCATGAAGTCGGGTATCCATGCGCCGGTGATGACCGGCGATCCGGCCCTGGAACGGGCCATCCGCGCCCATCTCAACACGCTCGAATGGCTACCCACCTTTCTCGTCTCGATGTGGCTGTTCGCCATCTTCTGGAGCGTCGAGGTCGCCGCGGGCGCCGGCGTCGTGTGGATCATCGGGCGCATCGCCTATGCGCTTGGCTATTCGGCTGAACCAAAGAAGCGCGAAGTGGGATTTATGATCCAGGCCCTGGCGGTCGCCGTGCTCCTGTTCGGGGCGCTCGGACGGATCATCTGGACCCTGGTCTCGCCCGGCGCGTGAGGCGTTGCAACCTGGGCCTCGGCGCGCCATTTCAACTAGAGGGACGCTTCGGAGTTAGAGCCAAGATGGCCAGCAAGTTCACCTTCGTCGCCCTGGCGCTCGCGGTCGGGCTGTCCGCCTGCGCGACCGCGACCCCCTACCAGCCCCGCGTGCCCGGCAACGCGAGCGCGGGCGGCTATTCGGAAGCGCGGATCGAGGGAGACCGCTGGCGGGTCACCTTCGCGGGCAACAGCCTGACCTCGCGGGAGACCGTTGAGGCCTACCTGCTCTACCGCGCCGCCGAGCTCACCCTGCAACAGGGCTTCGACGGCTTCACCATCGTCGACCGCGCCACCGACCGGCACACCCGGACCTATGTCGACCCCGATCCCTTCTACAGCCCCTGGTACGGCCCCCACTTCGGCTATTGGCGGCCAAGCTGGCGCTATTACGGGGCCGGCTTCGGCTGGCGGTCCTGGGACCCCTTCTGGGGCGACCCCTTCTGGGCCGATCGCGTGGACGTGCGCACCATCGACCGCTTCGAGGCAGGCGCCGAGATCATGATGTTCCACGGCCGCAAGCCCCAGGCCGACCCGCGCGCCTTCGAGGCCCGTGCGGTGGTGGATAATCTCGGCCCGCGGATTCAGCGCCCGGCGCCCTGAGACTCCAGGCTTTCGCGCCGGGCGTCAGTGCGGCCGGCGCGGTCGCTCGCCCAGGCTGCGGACGAACTCGACCAAGTGCGCCGGCGCGGGGCACTCGCGCAGCATCCGGCCCAGGGCGGCGTCGAGGTCGCGCGCCGGTTCGAACCGCAGGACGGCGAACGGGACGAACTTGCGCAGGGACGGCGACCAGGTTCCCAGAGGGGGCGGCCGGCGCGGCATCGGCAGGTTCTCCACGCAGGTGACAATGGGGCGGGCGCAAGGCCCGGCGCGAGCCCACTGCATACTTGAGGTTGTCCTCGCGTGAACAACACGCGGGCGTTAACCTTTGTTGCATAGGCGTCGCAGATTCTTCGCGGCGGTCGAGCTCTAGGTTCGTGAAGGCCGCCGATCTAGCCGCCCGGCGGCGCGGGCCAGAACACCACGGGAGACCTCGCGGCGCCGATCGCGCCAGCCCCCGCGAGAGTGCGCGCGCCCCGCCGATCGACCGCCTGGAGATGGAACTGGTCCGCCGCCGGCGGGCCGTCGGGCGAGCCCTCCACCACCAGGCGCAGGCCGAACCCGGCCGCGAAGAGGGATGGCGCGCCGCGCTGCTGGACCAGATTCGGGCGGGGCAGCCGGAAGGCCGTTGCGGTGACGATCCGGCCCGCCTTCGCATCGAGGGCGACCCTCAGGCGCTGGTCGGGCGAGACCCCGGCCCAGTCCGCCCAGCCGCCCATGATTACGCCCCAGCGACCTGAGCCGAGGCTGACCGCCGTGGCCTGCTCCACCGCGCCGGCGCCGTTCCCCGGCCCGCCCCCGGCTCCCGAGACCGCATCCACGGGGAGTGAGATCGCGAACGGGTCCGGCGGAATGGCGACCACGTCCTCCTGCGCCAGGCCCGGGGCCCAGACCAGGGCCGGCATCACGTGCGCATAGCGGTTGAAGAGGGTCCGGGACGTCGCCGGGTCGAGGTCGGGATAGGCGGCGCGGAAGAAGGCGGCCTGCGGCTGCAGCAGGGTGTGGTCGACGGCCGGGACGCCCGCCCCGTTGAGCGTCGAGGCGTGGAGACCGGGCGCCACTACCCATCCCTTGGGGTTGGCCCGGGCATAGGCGCGGAAAGCCTCTAGCGCCGGGCTGCGCTGGACGGAGAAGATCGGCTTGGCCGACTGGACCGGATTGAACCCGCCGAAGGTGACGACGCTGGTCAGGACGATGGCGCCAAGGACCACGCGGCCCGGCGATAGGGCGAGCGGCGCGAACCGCCGCAGGGCGAGCAGCCCGAGCAGGACCGGCGCGACCACGAGGTCGAAACGGTCGAACTCCAACGGCGCCTTGTCCAGCCAGAGCTTGGAGACCGCCCAGGCCCCCGCCGCCGCCAACAGGAAAACAGCGACCCGCGCGCGGGTGAGCCGGAAGGCCTGGGCGCTGGCGACGACGGCGAGGCCGATGAGCAGCAGCAGCCCGAACCCCCAGACCAGCCGCAGCGGCGGGACGAGGTTCAGAATCGGCGCCAGCCGGCCGGGGATCGGCAGAAGCATCCAGGCGAGCATGGCCAGGAGACCCGCGGCCCAGACCATGAGCCCCCGCCTTTGCTGGACGGCCCAGGCCGCCAGGGCCCGGTGGTCGCCGAAACAGGCCAGGGCCAGTGGCAGGAGGGAGCCGGCGACGGCGACCTCGCAGGCGTTGGTGGGCCACAGCGGGATCGGCTCGTAGCGCTGGGTGACCAGATTGGGGAAGAGGTGCGCGGCGAGCTGCAGCGGATGAATGCCGCCGCCCTCGGCGACCCGGCGTCCCGGATAGACAGTGCCCATCATGACCGGAACCAGGTCAGCGTAGTGCAGCCAGGCGATCCCGATCCCTGCCGCCGTCGCGATCGCCCCGGTGAGGACCCGGCCCGGCCGCAGGGCCTCTGGCCGGAAGGCGAGGATGGCGACGCCCAGAGCCAGACCGGTCGCGATGATCAGGGGCGGGTAGAGCTGGCCGATCAGCCAGACCGCGATCACATAGGCCAGGGCCGGCAGCCGCAACCACCATGGCGCGCGCCACAGGAAGACGACGGCCGGCCAGGCGGCGAGCCCCAGGACGGGCGCGTTGCTGGACCACCAGACCTGGACGAACTGCGAGAAGAACAGCAGGGCCGAGGCCGCCGCAGCCGCCTCGCCGCGGCATCCGAGCTGACGGAGCAGCAGATAGGCGCCAAGCAGGCCCGCCGCCGCCAGGAGGGCGTAATGGAGCGCAAAGGCGTGGGCTGGGGCCAGCGCCAGGAAGCCCCACAGGTCGGGCTTGAACGCCATGCTCCAGTCGCGCGACGGCAGGGCGAAGAAGGCCTTCAGCGGCTCGTGGTAGGGCGAGACCGTGTCCCTTGGGCCAAGGTCGCTCGCCACGGCGATCTGGAAATAGGGGGTCGTCACACCCCACTCGTCGGAGCGGACCGGCCGCGAGTCGCCGAAGACGGGCTTCACACCGACAAGGCCGAGGCCGCGCGCGGCCTGCTCGTAGTGCGACGGCGTCCAGGCGGCGAGCGTACTGACCAAGACGAACAACAAGAGCGCCGCCAAGCCGAGCGTTGAGGCGGACAGCCGTCCGAGACGTGGCTGCGGCATGGCCCGAACGGTCCCCAGCGTCCGAGCCCCTCGAATGGCTCGACGGCGCCCCTTGTGGCCGGGCGCGCGGGGCGATGCAACCGTGCCGGAAGCGCTCAGCTCACCCGCGGGCGGCCGCCGATCGCAGGGCCGGCATGACCTCCGCGGCGAACAGGCCCGGTCCACCCGACCTTGCCTCAGCATGATCGCCCGGCCCGACGATGACGAACCTGTCCAGGCCGCAGGCGATCAGCTGCAATAGCCGCGCGATGCAGTGGTCGGGCGGGCCCGCGATGGCGAAGCGGTCGATGAAGTCGTCGGTGAGCGCAGCGCCGACGAGCTTGGTGGTGGCGTCGTTCTTGCTGTGCTTGGTCATGTCGTAGCCCTCGCGGATGGCCGCGAAATTGGCCGCGTCGCTGCCGCTCTTCGGCCCGGCCGCGTCCTTCTGGATGACCTGGAATCGCGCCAGAGGCGCCACGTAGCTGGACGCCATCTGGCGGGCGTGGGCCCGGTCGGAATGGCAGACCACGATGATCTGGGCGCCGTAGGAGACGCCGGCGTCGGCGAGGCCCTGCCGGGCGCGCGCCGCCCGCGCGATCCCCAGCGCCCAGTCGATCCGGTCGGTGATCGCCCCGACGCTGAAGGTCAGCCGCTCGGCGACGGGGGCGGCCATCTCGATCACCTTGGGCCCGGTGGCGGCGACGTCGAGGGGCGCCTTGGCCAGGCCCTCGGGCAGCCATTGCAGGCCGTAGCCGGTCGGCCGGTCCCCGAGCGACATGGTGTCGAGGGACGGCGCCTCGGCGCTCGCCGCGCCGTCCGTAAAGGCGATCTGCCCACCGCCGAGCAGGATCTGCAGGTCGCGCAGGTTGCGCGCGAACGCCGGCAGGGTGACCGGCGCGTGGCCCAGATAGGCCAGGGCCGAGTCCCCGCGGCCGATGCCGAGCACTGCACGCCCGCCCGATATCGCCTGCACGGTCGCGATGCTCGCCGCGGTCACCGCGGGATGGCGGGTGAAGGGATTGGTGACGCCAGTGCAGAGTTTCAGCCGCTCGGTCGCCACGGCCCAGGCGCCCATGGTGACGTAGGGGTCGGCGCTAAGGGACTGGGAGTCCATGAACATCTGCCCGTCCCACCCCTCGGCCTCGACCGCCCGGGCCACCGCGGCCGACGTGGTGGTCGTGGGGCCGCCGGCGCGCCAGAGTTCGAGCATCGGTTTCCTCTCCCGGTTTCAGCGGCTCCGCCGATCGCAAACTAATTAACGATCGGGGCCCGGGAGGCAATCCGTCCTGTCGCGCCGGACCGCTATGAGGGGGATGCGTCGGGGACGAGCCGCCGCCCCAACCATCGCCGCAGGTCAGGCCGTTCCACCAGCACGTAGGAAAGCGAAGCCGCAAGCAGCGAGAACGCGACGGCGCCGATCGCGCGATCGGGCGACGCCCATCGCGAAAGCGCCACCCAGGCCGGGATGTGCCAAAGATAAAGGCCGTAGGAAATCAGGCCGATCCGGCGCAACGGCTCGAACGCCAGGCCTGGCGGAGGCGCGGCGATGATGACCGCCGCCAAGACCTCCGCGACCGGAATCGCCAGAAGGAACGTGACCCTGGTGGCGCCAAAGAAAACCAGCGCCGTCAATCCCGCCAAGGCAGGCACGGCGAGCCACCGCGGCGGCGCAGGCGCCAGGGCGACGGCGGCCCCGATCAGAAGTCCGGTCGCATGGAACGGCGTGGCGTAATAGGACGCGGGAGATCCTGGGTAGTGGAGCGCCCACCAGCTTCGACCCAGCAGCAGGAGCGCCCAGGGCGCGGTGAGCAAGAGGACGACCCTGTAGCGCGGCGCCCGCCGCAGGGCGAACATCACGAACGGAAAGACCAGGTAGAACTGGCCTTCGACCGCAAGCGACCAGGTGTGGGCCAGGGGCGATCTCACCGGCCATACGGATTGACGGATATTCGTCACGAAGGTCAGGGCCTCGACCGCGGTCAGCCAGCGCCGCGGGGCCGAAGCGGGGAAAAGCACCGGCGCGAAGAGGACGTAGAATCCGACGACGACGATCAGCGCCGGGAGAAGGCGCCGAGCCCTTCGGCGAAGGAAGCCGGCAAAGTCGATGCCGCCGGTGGCCTGCAGCTCCGCCTCGATGAGACGGGTCACCAGGTATCCCGACAGCACAAAGAAGATATCGACGCCTAGCGAGCCGCCCGTCACCCGGCCAGGCAGGAAGTGGAACCCCATGACCGCCATGACGGCGAGGGCGCGCAGGCCATCGAGCTCGGGTTGATACTGCAGTCGCCGCATGACGCAACCGATCCCGTTCAGCAGGGCGATCCGTACTTGGCCCCGCAACCGATCGTCCGCGCGTCGTCAGGGTAAGGCGGTGACCACTCGAAATTTGGAGCGGGCGAAGAGATTCGAACTCTCGACCCCAACCTTGGCAAGGTTGTGCTCTACCACTGAGCTACGCCCGCGCTCCTCGAAGCCTTGCGCCTTGGGCGCCGCCCCGAAATTTCGGAAGGCGGCTTATGGCAGACGCCCTTGGGCTTGGCAAGCAGACCGCGGCGCCGGTTCGCGAATTTCGCGCCGGCCCTAGCGGCCGAACTTCGGGGCCTTCATCCGGCGCTTGTTGACGTGGTCTTCCTTGGCGGGGGCGACGTTCTCGGGGAACTCGCCCTTGAAGTAGTAGCGCTGCCAGGCCTCGCGCACGGCCTCGGGCTCCTGGCGGAAGATCTTCTGGTTGAACTCGCTGCGATGCTTTTCCCACACGTCGTACTGGTCGCGCAGCTCGGGGTTGGAATCCATCGAGCGGATCACCGGCTGGATCTGCGCCATCGCCTTGTCCTGGGTCAGGGTGATGAAGCAGAAGGGCTCGTTCTTCTCGAACCGCACCTTTCCCGGCCGGGTGAACATCCAGTTCATCGTGAAGGGAAAGGGCAGCCAGTCCGTCTCCACCAGGCCGGCCAGGGGCTGGATCCCATCCTTGATGTGGTTGGGCGGCCCCATGGCCCACATGGACCAGCCCGGCGGGGTGCGGAACAGGTAACCCGCATGGAAGGTCACCACCCCGTGGCTGAAGTGCGACTGGGCGAACCTGTGGAAGTCCGGGCTTGGGTAGTCCGGCCTGAGGGTGATGTCCTCCTGCCGGACGCCGCCGTTCCACTCCATGGTGAAGGCCATGGGGCTGAGGATCTCCCACCCCGTGGAGTTGGCCATGGCCAGCGGCAGGCAGCGATAGGGATGACGGGCGGCGAAGCGGTCCATCCAGGCGCGCTGCGGGCGGCCGGCGACGATCTCGGGCGGACGCTCTGTGACCGGATAGCATTCGAGGTTCATGGGGCGCTCTCGAGTGAACTTGCGGGGCCTAGCGACCTCTACCGAGATGATCGCCTTCTCGTCCAGTTCCACTATGGGCCAGTTCCGCTATGTGAAAGCCGCATGAAGACCCGCGCCGACCTCGAAGCCTTTCTGCACGCCCAGGGCGTGCTCCACGCCACAATCGACCACCCCGCGGTGTTCCGCGTGGACGAGGGCGAGGAGATCAAGGCCGCCCTGCCCGGCGCCCACACCAAGAACCTGTTCCTGAAGGACGCCAAGGGCCAGCTGTGGCTGATCTCGGCCGAGGGCCGCACGGCGATCGACCTGAAGGCCCTGCCGCCGGTGATCGGCGCCGCGCGCCTGTCCTTCGGCAGCGCCGAGCGGCTGTTGGACGCCCTCGGCGTCACGCCGGGCTCGGTCACGGCGCTGGCCCTGATCAACGATTCGGAGCATCGGGTCCGGTTCGTCCTCGACCGCGCGCTCGCCGAGGCCGAGACGGTGAACTTCCACCCCCTGACCAACACCGCGACGACCGCCCTGAGCCGGGAAGCGTTCCGGCGGTTCCTGGCCGCCGTCGGGGTCCAGCCGCTGGTGGTGGACTTCGCCGCCCTGCGGGTTATCCATGACGCAGCTGCGCGTTGAACGGCGAAGCGGCCTGGACCATTTAAAGGGCTGAGACAGCGCCTGAGACGAGGATGAGATGAGCCTGATCGGAGAGACCAACCCCGCCGCCGGCGGCCTGATCAAGGACGGAACCGACGCCAGCTTCGTCAAGGACGTGATCGAGGCTTCGCGCGACACACCGGTGATCGTCGATTTCTGGGCGCCCTGGTGCGGCCCGTGCAAGCAGCTCGGCCCGGCCCTGGAGAAGGCGGTCACCGCCGCCAAGGGCGCGGTCAAGCTGGTCAAGATCGACATCGACAAGAACCCGTCCTTCGCCCAGCAGCTGCGGGTCCAGTCGATCCCGGCGGTGTTCGCCTTTTCGGGCGGGCGGCCCGTGGACGGCTTCATGGGCGCGGTGCCGGAGAGCGAGATCAAGGCCTTCATCGGCCGGCTGGCCGGCGCGGCCGGCGGCGGCGAGGCGGGGGCGACAGACGAGCTCCTGGCCATGGCCAAGGAATCGCTCGAGCTGGGCGATGCGGCCGGCGCGGCCCAGGCCTACGCCCAGGTGCTGCACACCGAGCCTGAGAACCTGAAGGCGATCGCGGGCCTTGCCCGCCTCTACCTGGCGGGCGGCGATGCGGAGAAGGCCGAGCAGATCCTCGCCATGGCGCCGGAGGGCGCGAAGGACGCGGAGCTGGAAAGCGTCAGGGCCGCCCTGGCGCTCGCCGCCGAGGCGCCCTCCGAGACTGCGGACCTGGAGCGGCGCCTGGCCGCCGACGCGGACGACCACGAGGCGAGGCTGGAGCTCGCCAAGGCGCTGGCCGGCCGCGGCCTCATGCAGGAGGCGGCCGACCAGCTCCTGACGATCATCGAGCGTGACCGGGAATGGAACGAAGAGGCCGCCCGCAAACAACTGCTCGTCGTGTTCGAGGCCGCCGGCCAGATGAGCGACGTGGCCAAGCAAGGACGACGCCGGCTCTCGTCGATCCTGTTCTCCTAGGAAGGGCCCGCCAACGAAAGGAGGCGCCATGCCCGGTGGTTATCGACGGACGGCGGACCTGCCGCAGGTGATCCCGGTGTTTCCGCTGGATGGGGCGCTGTTGCTGCCGCGATCGGAGCTGCCGCTGCAGATCTTCGAGCCGCGCTATCTCAACATGATCGACGACGCCATGGCGGGCGACCGGCTGATCGGCATGGTCCAGACCCGGCCGGGGGGCGACCGGGCGCGGCCGGCCCTCACCCAGGTGGGCTGCGTCGGCCGGATCACCAGCTACGCCGAGACGTCGGACGGCCGCTACCTGATCACCCTGACCGGGGTGTGCCGCTATCGCATCAGCGAGGAGCTGAACGCGCGGACCCCTTATCGGCAGCTGCGGGCCGAGTACGGCCTGTACGAGGACGACCTCACCGTCAGCGCCGCCTCGCCGCTGATCGATCGCCAACGGTTCGCCCGGGCGCTGAAGGCCTATCTCAATCACCGCGACCTCGACGTCGACTGGGACACAGCTAACAACGCCCCCATCGAGGCGCTGGTGAACAGCCTGTCCATGGGCCTGCCGTTCACCCCGGCGGAGAAGCAGGCCCTGCTGGAAGCGGGGGACTTCAACGACCGCTACAAGGCCCTGACCGCACTTCTGGAGATCGACGCCCTCGAAGACGGCGATGACGATCCGCATTCGGTCCAGTAGAAGCCGTCCATGGACACCATCGAGCAAGACGTCGACCCGCGCCTCCTGGAGATCCTGGTCTGCCCGGTGACCCATGGGCCATTGGACTATGACCGCGAGCGCGGCGAGCTGATCAGCCGCTCGGCCAAGCTGGCCTACCCCATCCGCGACGGGGCGCCGATCATGCTGCCCGAAGAAGCCCGCGAGCTGGACGAGGGCGAGTAAGCGGCAGGGCCGCTTTTTTCCACGAACCACACGAACGGTTCCTCCTGTCACAGACGTCATCCTCGGGCTTGTCCCACGGCTGTCCGGTTCATGCGATTGCGAGGTCGAGGGAGAGTTGTCTGGGGTCGAGTGCGCGGTTTGGCGGGGGTTTGAGGAGTTGATCGACGGGCCGCAGATGCAAGATGTTTGCGCGGACCAG
>Ga0307516_10000339_pt1 | contig 61252 bp, 54 predicted proteins | sample 19_EM_MG_FD_203310 | JGI IMG/M metagenome (GOLD analysis project Ga0307516, IMG submission 203310) | Populus trichocarpa ectomycorrhiza microbial communities from riparian zone in the Pacific Northwest, United States - 19_EM | ecosystem: Host-associated > Plants > Roots > Unclassified | place...
TTGTTTTTAAAAGCCCCCCCCCCCCCCCCCCCCCCCCCCCAGGTGATTCGGATTGTGCCACGCACTCGATGGCGATGTCCTCGGGCGAACTCGATTAACGAGCCTTGGTATGACCCTCCGCTCCACTCCACCCGGGAAACTCGGCACGTTGAGATTTCGTCTGAGACCGCATACGACGCTTCTGCCGTGAGACATGCGGTCGAACGAAGCACACAACCCCGGAGACCCCGGCTGGCCGTGCGGAGACCCGCAGCTAACTATAGTTAGCACGAGCGGAGCGACCGGCACTGACGGAATCGATAGATGTGTTGAGATGTGAGGAGGTAGGAGATTGGGTGAGGGGTTGTGCTTCGACACGCCAGCACTGCCACGCTCTGTCGTGTGGCTCTGTCGAGGTGTAGAGTACTCGCGTCGTCTCGGGACTTCGATGCTATGTACTCCTATCCCGCACGTGACAGCCCGTCTTGCCAAGCCCCAGTTCTGCTAGACTACTGCAACCTTAAACCCACACGAAAAATCATTTCGCCCCACTACGCCGCCACATCCCCCCCGCCACGAGAAATCGCCAACCATGCGCCCCACGCCGTCCACCATGGCGATAGCCATGTTCCGCTTCCCCTCGCTGCGTGCGACCAAGCGGGTGACCATCATCAAGGGCCAGTCGACGAACCTCAACATCAAGGGGGTGTTCCGGCCGGGCACTCCCGCGATCCTGATCGTCTCGACCGCCACAGACGAGAGCCCCAAAGACATCCAGAACTTCCAGAAGTACGTCTCCGACATCCTTGGCAAGAAGTGGCCCGACACCGAGCTCCTCGGCGGCCGCATCGAGTATGGGCTGTCCATCGCGTTCGAGAAGCGGCGCGTGCGCAGGGTCGAGACCATCGACGCCATCATCGAGTACGCCAAGACGATGGGCTTCCCCTCTCCCGAACTCGTCGAGAACTGGGTCCGCCGGCGCCTCGAACGGTGTAGGGGCGTCGGTCCGTGGGAGAAGGTCGGCGGCAAGATCACGTTCTCAGGGGTGCTGGGTGGACGGGAGGAGGTGTTGGCACGCCAGAGGAGCGCGTTGTTGCTGGCCGATGGACAGAGGGCCGTAAAATTATGTGTACCGCCGCCTGACTGGCCGAAGCCCGAGGGGAGGCCGATCGTACCAGGGACGCCGAGGGTGAGGATTGAAGGTGGGAAGGTCGTGTTCGAGGGAACGATGGGGAAGCCGGCTGCGAATGCGGAGGAGGGCGGCCAGAAGGAACCCATTGAGCCTAAGGTCCTCAAGCCCATACAGACGGAACCGCTCGTACCGCGCAACGGCCCGACCATCAGGAGGCCGGCTCTATTTCACGATGCCATCCCTGAGCCCTTGCGGATAGACCCGATCTATAAGGTACCTCCCTACGGTCCCAGGATCACGAAGCCGTATTACTTCCCCGACTACATCCCGGGGGAACAGCCGAAGTCGGAGTCGGAGGGGCTGCCCGAGCCCGAGCCCAAGCCGAGTCAGAAATTCTACAGGCAAACGTACCGCAGCGGCAATGCCAAAGACGACATGGCGAAGATCGCCGAAGCCGAGGCGAAGATCGGCAACGACGGAGCACAGCTACGCACCCCCGACCAGAGGCTCGACGGACTGGCACAGAGAAATGTCAACAACACGGACAGGGCCACATACGATGACCACGAAGAGCCTCCCCAACCACCGCCACAGCGGCAGAGTGAGCCCGCCAGCGCGCAGCGCGACTACACCCTATCACCCCGCCGCGAGCAGCCGCACAGCAACGAGCGCCACAGCGAGCACCTCGGAACATCGTCCTACGACCGCGAATATCGCTCTTATCCGCGCTTAACTCGGGAGCGCTCCTACGGCGACGCCGCGACCAGCCAGCGGGGCCTCGAGCGGCAGCAGGACTACTACCCCCCACCACGCTACCAGGAGCGGTCCTACGACGCCAAGAACTACCCCCCCTCTTCTGCACATTCATCCCGTGGGGGCCGGCCCGGCCGCGAGTACGAAGATGGCTGCGCCAGTGAGCAGCGCTACCCCCGTCCTCTTCCTCCTTCTGCAGTAACCCCAGCGGGAGCACCGGCTAACCCGTCCCCGGCGGCGAGAAAGATGAGCGTTACGAGCCACGGCAGCGCGGCATTCAGGCACGAGGGTTCTTCCGGCGGTGATGGCACCAGCCCCGGCACGACACGACCGGCCATCACGCTTCCTCGGAACCCCTCTAGTCCTCATCCTCCTCCTGATACTTCTGTGGCTTCTCCTCTTCCTCCTCCTGATACTTCTGTGGCTTCTCCTCTTCCTCCTCCTGATACTTCTACGGCTTCTCCTGCCCCGGCTCCACGAATCAGGTATCACGAAGTGGGGGTGCCGATGGGATTGGTGCGGAGGCATTACTGCTGGTGACGGGGTGGGGTGACGAGCGATGAAACTAGGAGTGGGAAGGGGGGATGGGGGAGTTTGATGGCTGCTTTTGAACGTGGGTGGTGGGGTTATTCGTCTCGGTTTTGTTTTCTTCTTCCTTTCTTTTTTTTTTGGTCGGTTGCCAATACAAGGTCGTACGTACATCTGTTCGACATAGAAGGCTGTAGATATTATCATCACGCGCACCTCCACATAGAACAATATCCATCTTGCAGCGGGATCCATCCCAGGTAGGGCATACATTGATACACATGTGCACGATACGCACGCAGGTACGGCTACCCAGGAAACCCGTGTCCCTGCATGTGTGTGCAGCCCCACTATCGATCCATCTATCCCCACTTCCTTGCCAGGGGACATCTCCCCCGCGGGCGGCTGCACTCACTCGGCCCATCACCGCCGCCATCTCCATGGACGGGGGAAACAGCATTGGGTATGTACGTACGTATGTACGTATGTATGGGAAGGTATCCCAAAAGGCGGCAGGAAAAGAAATAGGCCATTCTATCTACCGTCAGCAAAGTTCCAAAGCCACAAATCCACAAAGCCACAAAGGCAAACGAAAAAGAAAAAGAAAAAAGAACTCCCGCAAAAACAAAAGCCCATATAATGCAATCGTTTACGAGGGGGAAAGAAAGAAAAGAAAAAAAATGAAAACCCCCAATCTCAATCCCAATCCCAATCCCAATACGCGACGACACTCTCTCCATCCATTAGGTCTACCCAGTCTAAACCTCCATGGGCTTGAGGTCGGACGAGATCCTGAACGGGGCGTCGGTCTTGGCCGCGATCTCGTCGACAGAGACGCCCTCGGCGTGCTCGATCAGCGTCAGACCGGCCTTGGGGTCGACGTCGAACACGGCGAGTTCGGTGATGATGCGGCTGATGCAGGTGCGGCCGGTCAAGGGGAATACGCATTCTATCGTTGTTGTGGTTGTTTCCGTGTCAGTTTCGGGTGTGCGAGGGACGGAGTGAAGGGAGAGGAAGGTTACGCTTCAGGATCTTGGGGTTGCCTTTGCGGTCGGTGTGCTCCATCGTCACGACGACCTTGGTCATCTCCGGATTGGACACGAGGTCCATCGCGCCCCCCATGCCCTTGATCTTGCCCGGCAGTGCCCACGAGGCGAGGTCGCCGTACTGGTTGACCTGCATCGCGCCGAGGATGGTGAGGTCGATGCGGCCGCTGCGGATCATGCCGAACGACTCCTCGGAGCCGAAGACGGCGGCGCCAACGTTGAGCGTGACCGTCTCCTTGCCGGCGTTGATGAGGTCCGGGTCCTCCTGTCCCTTCTGCGGGTACGGGCCGAGGCCGAGGATCCCGTTCTCGGACTGCAGCTGGACCTCGACGGAGGGGTCGACAAACGACGGCGCGAGCATGGGCATGCCGATCCCGAGGTTCGCGTACATGCCGTTCTTGAACTCTTTCGCGGCGCGCTTGACAATGCGCTCGCGCTTGCTGGCGGTCTCGCCGGAGCCGAGCGCGGAGGCGGCGGCCTCGCGGGGGTCCTTGGCGTACACGCGTCTCTCGATGCTCTTCTCGACTGTGGACTGGACGACACGGGTGACGTAGATGCCGGGGAGGTGCACGCTGGCGGGCTCGATGCCGCCGCAGGGGACGATCTCCTCCGCCTCGACGATGGTGACGGCGGCGCCGCGGCCCATGGAGCCGTTGAAGTTCGCGCCCGAGTAGCGGAACTGACAGTTCCCGAGGGGATCGGCCTTCCATGCTTTGACGAACGCGTAGTCGCCCTTGATGGCCTCCTCGAGGATGTAGTACTTGCCGCCGAACTCGCGCACCTCGCGCGGCTTCGAGAACTGCGCCACCGTGCCGTCGGCGTTGTACTTCGTCGGCAGCTCGCCGGTCTGCACCCACGTGCCGTAGGCCGCGGGCGTGAAGAAGGCGGGGATTCCGGCGCCGCCCGCGCGACACCGCTCCGCGAGCGTGCCCTGCGGCGTGAGCTCGAGCTCGATCTCGCCCGTCAGGTACTTCCGCTCGAAGGTCTTGTTCTCGCCGACGTACGACGCGATCATCTTCTTGACCTGGCCCGAGGCCAGCAGCTTGCCGAGACCGCCGCCGTCGACGCCCGCGTTGTTGGAGACGCACGTCAGGTCCCTGATGTGCTGGTTCTTCTCGAGCTCGTTGATCAGCGTGTCCGGAACGCCGCAGAGCCCGAAGCCGCCCGAGAGCAGCGTGGACCCGGACTTCATGTCTCTGATCGCTGCGCTCGCCGACGGGAACACTTTGTTGATCTCACAGCGGCGGGAGGAGGACGCGAAGGTGCGCGCGAGGAGGAGGGACTGCTGTAACCCGGTTGTCAGTGGAGTTCGTCGAAGATACCTGCCTGGAGCTGGCCGCTGGACGGACCTTGTTGGCATCCCTCGTGAAGCCGCGTGCAGTACGCAACAGTGCTGTGGCGGAAACCATATTTGTTTGCAGTTCTATAGCGTCCTTCTCTTCGTCTTTGAACAAAAAAAAACCCCCCCCCAGACAACGACTGGGAAGGAAGAAAATCGTGGAGAAATCCGAGCTGGTTTTGAATCGGAGCACCAAGCGAGTATGTAGAGAGTAGAGAGTATGTATGTAACTAGTGAATTCGTAGCGTCGCACCAACAAACAGGTTCTACATAGAGTAATGATGTGGAGATGGAGGAAGCTCATTAGATACCCTATTGGCTAATTTCCCCTCGGCGCGTCGCTAGATAGATACGACTCCACGGGTCTATTCCCCCACATAGTGTATATGCCATGTACGAACATCCCCACTGAGCCTCGGTTATTGATGGAGAAAAGCGGTAATCATCGGCCCAATGCGCAAAACCCACCTCCAGACGCACAGCACATGGACAATTACGCCGAGCATGGCGTTTCACTTTGCCTCTCCGGCAATTGCTCGTTCCGGCGGAGGTCCGCAACGGAACATAGCCACCAGTAGCGTTCCGGTTACATGACGGCCTTCACGTGGTGGAAGCGCGGACGCGGCGGAGAACCGTCTCATCGCACCGAAACACCGTGATTCCAGCGACGTACAAACACGCTACGTATGTAGGTAGGTATGCAGATAACCCAACGCTCTCCTTCACTACTCGTAGTAACCTCTCGGCCAGCCGTCGCCCGTCATACCCCCGTGTGCGTCCTTCGCGTTGCCCGGCAGGTCCATCAAGATGTCTAGTCTGTTCACCCCCGCCTCCCTCCGCACGCCGTAGCGCATGTGCGTGTTCCCAAACAACGCAGCGATCTCCGCTCCATCGGCGGACGAGCCATTAATGCCCAGGCGGCTGACGAGTGGCTGCAGCAGCCGCGCAGTGCTCAGGAACGAGTCGTCCTTACAGAACACGGCGTTCCCCTTGATCACCGTGACGATGCCGACGAGCAACTGCGTGCCGAGGAGGAGCCCCCACGAGATCCACACGTAGCGCCATTTGACGTCGAGCACGACGCCCTCCTCCGGCCGCATTCCAGGCATTTCGATCTTGGGGTTCGATGCGTCCAGGATCGCGAGACTACCAGCGGCGAAGCGGCCAACGTGGTATTCGGCGATGCTTGATGCCTCGGCGCCCTTGCGACCCTTCCAATTGTCCCAGGGAGAGGCCTGGTTGTACGTGGTACTCTGGAACATGTAGTTCTCGGCAAACCTCCATGTGGAGCTGGAGCCGATCGCGGCGGCCGCGTTCCGGGCGAGCTGATCGGACATCATGTGCTGGGGGATGATGGCGCCGTGAACCGCGGAGACGGTCGTGGAACAGTTGAAGAAGTCGCCAAAAGGGTAGGGTGCGTTCGGGTCCACTACATCCTCGGGGCGGATAAAGCGGTAGACGTAGGTCATACCGCAGCGGGGGCCGCAGGTGGGTTGGTGAGGAAGCGGGCGCCCTGCGTCACGAAAACCGGCCGCTTCGGTGTCGTTCGCGTTGATGTTGGGGTTGCCATACAGCCTGGGAGAGGGGTGGTGGTTAGCCAAGAGGCGACAGGGAAGGGGGAGGTGGACAGACGTGGTGGATTGCCCGGTGATCCCATACAGCCATGGATGCTCCGTCAGGTCATTGCCGGTGCCGTCGCCGCCGGTGTCGACCATGACGCTGTTATTGTCTCCGCCGACCTGTCCGTTGACGATGGGACTCCACACGCATCTTGGGGTTATCGTGACGAACCGTTTCGACTTGCTCATTCTGTCCCGGCCGCGAGATCTGTACGCCGTTTCCACGAACTGACCGCGCATCGTCAGCACCAACCCCAATGGGTGAACGGGTCGCCCAGGATCGGTCCGTACGTAGTACTTGAACTCGTTCGTCGCGTTCATGTAGATGATATCGACCGCATTGGGGTCGTCGTCTTCACCCAATTGCTCGCCCTCGCTCCGCTGCAGAAGGTTTATGGACGTGTCGCCGTACAGATGCGCGACGTAGTTTCGCGCTGAGAACAGCGGCCACTGCGTCTTGTCCAGCGCGCGATAGACGCTGAGCTCGGTGGCGTTGACGAGTCCGGGCACGAGCCGCAGGGCGCCTTCGGCGTCGTGGTTGAAGGCCAGACCGAGCGCTGCGACCCCTACCTGCGCGATCTTGCCGTCCGTCGTCCGTCAGCAGGCCTGTCCCCACCCGCGGACGGAAGCGGCAGAGGGGCACGCACGATTCCTAGGAGTATCCAGCTCCCCAGCAGCAGGAAGTACTTCGGCTTCCGAACCCAGTGCTTCAGCAGCTTCGTTGACGTGCCGTAGCTCGACATCCCCAGGATCAGATCCAGCTCCGTTGCCGAGTGCCCGCCGTACGACGTGCTCGCGAGCACCCTCCACCGGAATATAAGCGCCATGCTCTTGAAGCTCGCCTGCTTTCGCGTCAGCGCCGGCTCCAGCCTCCGTCTTTCGTCGCGACACCGCTACCTACCACAAGGTTCAAGCCGTACATCAACGACACGCCCAGGTAGAGCGCATTGAACATATGCTTCTCGTTGCCGCCGAGCACTCCCATATTCTGATAGTGCATGAAGATGCCCACGATCGTCGCGGCCAAGAGGCAGCTCAACAGCCACCGGCCGAAGATCCCGAGCGAGATCCGTCGGAACTGCTTTATCCGGCGGTACTGGTGCCGCAGCTGGTTCGCGGCCGGCGGCGTGTATATCGCCGTTTCTCGATGCGACAGCGGCACGAACGACGTCTGTGGCTGGTGTGGCGGGGCGTACTGCGTTTGCTGCTTCAGCAGCCCGTCGTGGTCGAAGTAGTGGGTCGGCGTCGTCGGACTCGAAAACACCGGGCCGGGACGCTGTCGCTGGTCATTCTGCGGACTCGGACGTTGCTGCTGCAGCGGGATCGCGGGCGCGATGCCGTACTCGGCATGATCGGGGAGCCGTTCGTACGCAGTAGGCGGGAAATAAGCGGCCATCACGGATGCGGTGTCGAACCGGAATATCAAGAGGGATGGAGCGAGTATATATTTCGCCGTCCGCCCCCACGCCCTCCCGTCCGTCGGCGCACAGCAGCATCGCTTAGATATTCTGTGCCCGAGTATGTATGTAATACATACTCTCACTGGCAGCGGCGGCCAGCCAGATCCGTGGCCAGCACTGGCATCATGCGCATTGCGCATCGATCGGCCCCCCGTATCATCAAAGAGGGAATAGCACGCCATATGCAGCGGCGCGGCGGTATGCATTGTACGCAGCACAATAGGCAGCACTGAGCCGCAGACCGGTTGAATTCGGATTCCCGTGTTGATGGTGAGACGAAAGACCGTGGCTTTCGACAACAGATCAATGGATCTTATCCACAGCTTCGAGTCGAGACTCGCGTTTGCAGCTATTCTTGGCCACGTCTATCTGGATCCCGGAATCTAGACCGTGTATCAAGGCTGGGGAATCGGGATTTCGTTCTGCATCTGGCTCAGAGCATCCAGCGTCCGCGGCGGATCCGAGGCCCCCCCGCTTTCTGCTGTCCGTCCGTGCAGACGGTGGTGGAGGCTGTGAAGGCTCAAGCGAGAGAACTCCGACGACAGTGCTACCCACCCATCTGTAGCAAGAACGCTCTTCTCGGTTCCCACTTCCAGCCAACAAGATAAGGTATTGTCGGACGTATGTACCTATGTCAGCTTCAGCCGCACATAGTTAGTATGTTTATATGTAGTTACACCTATATCTATAGATTCGTTTTTTGTGAGTGGGTTGGGTGGTGGGCAAAAGTCTCCTCGACCAAGGGTTCACTCCTCGTCCGCAGGATTATTACCTGCGTATCATAGATACAGCATATCAAAGAGAAATAGAGAAGAGAATAGATAAACAAACAATTGGAGTTCCAGCAGTCCAATGGCTATCACATGCACCAGCCCTTCGCACCAAATGGCTGCCCGCGTGCCCACGGTATCTCCTCCCAGCTAGACTTCCTTTCCACCACGGACGTGGGAAGGCTGGTTCCGGCTGAGGTTCCGGCTGAGGAAGACGGGAGCGAGGTGTCGGAATGGGAGTGCAGGGAGCACAGGGAGCGGGAAGAGGAGCGGAGGATGGAGGCCGAAGAGCTGGAGAGGAACTACATACCACTGTAGGGGGCGGCTTCGCTTTCTTTTATTCTTTCCTCCGTTCTTTCCTTTGTGCAGTTTCCTTGGTGCGCATCATACATAGATATCTTCTTGGGACAGGCCTGGGCGGAGGCAACGGGGAGCTTGCAGCGTGCCGCTCTCGTGCGGACTGCGGATGGGGAGCCCGGACAGTGTGTATCTCGTCGTGATATAGCTAGGCCGCATACGAGTAATGAATAAACCAAAAAAAAAGGGTATAGATATATCTCCTCCCAGTGCTCGCCGGTTCTTCCGTAAGGCGTGGAGAATCGTCCGTTCGTTCCGTCTGCTGAGTACCTTCCCCCGCCGCCCGGGCCGCGGGCGATATCAGTGGTGCCGTGCTTACAGTACCGGTCGAGCAAGCTCTTCACGGCCGACCGAGGGCGGGCCGACGACAAGGGAGACTGCAAAGATGGCACAAAGAAAGCGGTACCATCGTCCCTGTCTCGTTTCCTTCCGTTTCCGTCTTTCTTCCGATATCTCGGGCCGCCCGGTACCTGACTTTAGTTTTCCTCGAGTCTTCTTCGGTGTGAACCGAGCCATGTTTTGGCCTTCCGCGAAGACTTTTCTTTGCCTGCCCACCACAACTCGCACGCCTGCCCGTGTAAATACCGTGAAATCTAATTCGAGGCGCAGACACGACTATGACATCACACTCCTGGTCTTCGGCCCACTGAATTAGTGTAGAGATGATACCCCTGCGGCATCCAGCCCGTGGGCATCGGACCACCAGGAGATCTATCCTGCCGGTCAGCAGACCGATCCGTTCTCTCCACGTTTCCTTCTGGCTGGCGTCCTGCGGCGGTTGAAGATACATGTATCGTGTACGTCCATTTCCGGACGGGATCGTGTTGCCGATGGCATGCGTGTCACCAGCCGGGGCAGATCGTGACCACGCTCGAAAATAGAGGTATCTGTGGTGCCCGACCACTCCCTCGTGGTCCGGCGGGTTCTCTATGAGCCGTCATCTGCCCCCCCCTCCCCCAAACAGCAGCTCCGCGAGTGACGGACCGGTTCATGTCCCATCACTCGAGCCTCTGTGATTTCGGTGTGTCGTCAGGAGTGGTGTAGGTGTGATAGTGCTCTATTCTAGGACTGAGGCCACTGCTCTAGGTATACGGGTGGCCCAGAACGTGCTCTGGCTAGGCATACGGTGCCACACACGACAACACGGTGGCCGTGTTTTGCGGTGGGTGTATTCGGAGTTGATCGCAACAGTGACGTGGAATAGCGGACGCTGCACTGGCAGGTGAAATGAACGGCGGTTTTCACCACCGGGCGCAGCTACCGTCTGTGTTTTCCCCGTCCTCGCGGCGTCCGGCCCATCTCGGACCGTGGATGTATTGCGCTCTGCCCCCCTCGCCAATACCTTGCCTCCATCGAGATGCGGTCTCTTCTTTCTTCCCTCCGCTCCCGCTCTCCTCCCTCGTTTTTTTTTTTGCCATTACCGTCGGTGCGCTCGACGCGTGGTCCGAAGTTGCGGGCCGGGGAGAACACCGTTTCACGCCATTCGGTTCCGAAGATCTGGTGCGGCGGGAAGCAACCTGGACGTCGCCGTCCGAACTGCGGGGGATATGTTGGACGGACTGTGTTCCCTACACGTCCGCGGTCGGGAATCCGTTGCCGTGCATGGACGAGCCGAATCCGCAGCAGTGCCGGCGCGAGGACTCCAGAGGAAATCCCCAGAAAGTCAGCTATCTGCCTCGCCCAGCTCGGAAGGAACCAAATCGGAAGAAAATTGGGCGCCTCGCCACTCGCAACCCAGCATCGTCCTGCACAGTAATCGGGCGGGAAATAGGCCGTGAGTACGGCGAGGGTATGTGTGGAACGGACGGGTGTTCGGAATGGACTGGGTTCGGTGTATCCTGAATTTCGTGCTGCTGCCAACGCACGGAAAAACAATAAAAAAAATCGGCACGGAGCGGGGCTCTTTTTCCCTTTGCAGCCCGCGCCCTGTGGGATGGCAGGGCGCGGCGAGGACGGAGAGACGCAAAGACGCGGCTTGTCGGCTGGAGCCGATCTCGACAGCATAGGCGCGACTGCCGCATGTAGCGATGGCGGCCGTGACTGGCCACCACCCACTACCGCAACCCTAGCAACAGACACCCTTCCCCGCAAATGCACCACCGGAAACGCACGACATCCCGCAACCAACCACACATCTCCTCCACGCGCGACCCAACCACAACACCGCGAATCCGGCTCGACGCACAGCGACAGCGAGCCGAGTGCTCCGCCATGAATGCGGCTCTGTCCGCTGCTGAGTCAACCTGCCGGCCCGTGCCTGGTCTGGCTTGGCGGGGGGGGGGGAAGAGGGGTGCCGAAAAACGAGTCTGGCTCGGGGCGAAAAGGGGTTGGCAGCGAGCGAGGAGTCAGAGGGCGTGTGTTCGGAGGACGTCCGCATTTCCCCCCGCCGTCAACGCGTGGTTCCTCTGCGCCCGTCGCCGACACGAGCTGACAGGTGGTACGTCCTCGCTCGGTTCCGCGACGACTCACGCCTGCCCTCTGCACGCCGCGTCGCATTCCCTGTGCTAGTCTTCGTCTTCTTTCTCTTTTTTCTCTCTCCTGTTCCGCGCGTTGTTGGTTCGCCGCGGAGCGTGCTGTGGGTGCAATATCTACCGCATCAGCGTTGCCGGGGCCTGTTATCATATCGATCGCTTTGGCCTAGCTCCGCTCCCTTCTCCCCTTCCATCGCTTCGCGCCCTTTCTTTCGAACGAGCCCGAGCAGCAACGCAGCGCAGCGCAGAGCCCACCCCCTCAGAGTCGCCTGCTCCCCCCCCCCCCCCGGCGCCCACTCCGATTACCCGCGGCGGCGCAACACCAACACGCGGCTATTCCAAGCGCGGCTCCCCGTCTTGCCCATCACTCCCTCCCACTTCTCTACTTACTCGCTTCTGCCTTACTCACCCCAACAAACTCCGTCCATCTCCCCCCTGCCCGCTCCACACCCAAATCGTCTACCACAACACAAACCCCCAACCCGCCCGCTACTGCTGCTACGCTCCCATCCATCGCTTGCCAGCGACGCGCACGACACAGCAACCCAATTTTCAACGCGACATACCCGTTCCCTCGCGTCATCCCGCCACCGCTGCTTCCTTCTTCCCTCTCCCGCCCGTCCAACACTATCCACCCGCACTCCAAACACCTCCCTCCCCGTCGCCGTCGCCGCCAAGCGGCCTGCTCCCGGCAGCTCGAAATCCCCCAGTCTCAATAAAAAATAAAAGGAAGGAGAGAGAACCTGAGGCTATGCCTGCAGAAGAGTTGGGTATGCGAAACAAACCCTCCTAACCATCTTGTGCCCCGAGACCACTTCCCCAGCTTCAGCCTTCCCGAGACCGTCCGCAATCACTTCGTCCTCTCGCTGGGTTTCGCTTTTTTCTAACCGCTACAGATGTCGCTGCAGCGGCTCCGGCGGTTGCCAGCAGCCAGTCCGATTCCATCGCCAGCCTCGACCGTGTCGTCAATCGGAATGGGAAGCGCGAGCGCAGCGGGTCGTCCGATGTCGTGGTCGTCTCCGAACGGCAGCCTCCGGCTCTGCCCGCTCTCGTGGCTGGTTTGAGCGAAGAGGAGAAGGCACGGCGGCGGAAGGATGCGATTGAGGACGTCTCGAAAGACCTCTTGGCTGTGTTGAATGAGTACCTAACCTGATCCAGTCGCGGCCGGCCGCCACAGCGATTTGGAAGGTGTGTGTGTGGCTGACAACGGCGCGCAGATACGATCCGACGCCATCCATCCTGAACTACTCGCTCGCATCGATCGAGAATGTGGTGTCGCAGGCGCAGCCCCCTACCAAGCGCACCAAGCTTTCGGAGCCGATACCCGACACGATCGTCGGCAGGCTCCAAGCGAGCACTTACTTGTCCCTCAACGCGTTGCTGTCGGACGTGTCGGCCGTCTGCAAGGCGCTGAACAACTCGCTGAGCGCGACGCCCAAGACAAGCTCTGGATCGAGCTGGCAGAATGCCAACACAATCATCGCCCGTGTCATCCATTTCGAGTGTCTGACCAAGGACCTTGTCAACCGCCAGCGCAAGCGAATGGCCGATGTCCTGGATCTCACCGACGAGCTGGTTGCGTCCGAGAAAGCTTCGAAGCCCGCGGCGTCGGACAAGGTGGCGTTGGCGGTGTTGACGTGCGGGGGCGCCGTGTTCTCATCGCTGCCTGTGCCGGACAACATTACTGTCCCTTCGACCGTCTCGTCTCGGTCGTCGTCCGCCACCGGATCCCCCAAGTCACCCGCTTCCACCGCCGCGACATCTATTTCCGACTGGCCGAAGCACAAGGCTGAGCGTCTGAGTGTCGTGATGCCGTTCGTCGAGCCCGCCGCATTGGGCTTTCCCCAGATCTCGACCGTCAGGGCGATTACGGATTCCGAGAGTGCAAGCAGCAAGCGGACGATCAAGGCTCCCAAGCTCGGCGAAGTCTTCCCCCCACCTCCTGCGTTGCAACACTACCAGTGCCCGCCAATGGACCTCGAGAAGAACGGGATTCTGTGGGGAGGAGGCGTTGGACCTGGTGGCTTCGTAACCCGCCCGGAACTAGACCAGCCGTCCGAAGTCATGAGTCATTGGCTCCAGTACACGAACTTTGCGCCGCCCCATCCGAAGCGCTTGCCGCCGGATCCGTTCAAGCAGGGAATCGGCCTTCCAGCAAACTTCGTAGCTGCGTACAGTTCGTTCGCGCCGACTAGGGATGACAGTCTCGCCAAGGTTCCGGTGGAGCTCAGCAATGCCGTTTGGTGGGAAAAAAGAGGCGGCAGGATTTTCAGGAGGATGTTCAAAGACCATCCGACCCTCGGGCACATGCACAGGAAATACACGCCTTCCGATCCAGACGAATTGCCTGCCAACCGGAACGCGCAGCAGTCCAACGAGGATGAGGTCGACGAGAAGGAAATGGAGAAGCTGATCGAAAATTTCGAGGAGCTTCCGATCGATACGCGGTTACTGATGAGCAACGATGCGATGCTGACCGAGATTTCATCGCTGCTGGCAACCCTACAAAGTCAACAGTACCGCCGCCTCGCCGCGATCATCGGTCCGAACGAGAATCCCGCTCAGCCGGCCAGCGAGGAGGTCAAAACGTACATCCAGCTCCGCGACCGTCTGTCGTCCCTAATCGAGTGCCTGCCACCACATCTTCTCGCGACGATCGACGGTCATGTGGATTCGGAATTATTACTCTCCTCTAGGATCCCAATCTCGGAAGGAAGACCCGTCTTCAAGGGCGCGCTTCCGAACGACGACCCCAAGCAAATTCCACAAGTCCAGCAAGCGGCAATGACAGCTATGAATGCGGCTGCCGGCCTCTCCCCTGTTCACCCGGCGCCAGTCGCAGCCATGATGGGACGGCATCCACAACACCAGCAACAACAGCCATCACCGCACGTGATGGGCACACCTAACCTCTCAATGCAGCACCCACATACGCCTCAACCGCACCACTACCCCTCCCCTGCGCCTGGTTACAACGTTCCGACTCCGCACCAACAACCACAGGGATACCACCATCACCAGTACCCCCAGCACACCCCGCATCCACAGCACCGACAATACGCACCTGGACCCCAGCACACGCCGCAGCCGCAGGTGACATACGCCCAGCGACCGCGCGGGAACGTTCCGCCTCCGCAGGGACTGGGCGCCATCGGCGTGGGCGGTGGTAACTACGGATACACTCCTAGAACTCCGCAGGTGGTTGGAAACGGACAGGAAAGATATACTAGGAGTCGTCGGTAGAAGTAGATGTTGACGCGTTCATGTGGGGGAAGGGGGCGATAATCTCTTTTTCTCTTTTTCTTTCATTTTTTCTTGTGACGGCATTCTTCGAGTTTGCATCTTTTTTTCTACTCGCCTGTTTCCTTCTTTCTCGGTTCATTTCATCGTCGCCTTTCAACTCTGTGGGGAACACCTTTACTTTTGGGGTGCCTGCTCTATATCTTTTTTTTTTCTGCCTTTTGTTTTGTGATTTTCTCCTACGTTTTTTTTCTTCTTTTCATGTTGATTACTGCGATGAAGTGGTTGGTTTAGGTTCTCTGGTTCTCGTGCGGTTTGCCCTGCCCCCCCCCCCCCGGGCCATACTAGTACAACGTATACCATATGCAAGAAAAAAGGGAACTGAACTTGACTGACAGCTCTCTCATGCTCTCCTTGCTAGCATTGTTGTCAGGTCGGTCGTTCTTTCGACGGAGAGATGGATGGATGGATGGATGGATGGATGTCACGAGTAAAGTTGCAGCTGGGGTTGCAGTTGGGTAGAAAGCGGTGTCTACTGTAGAGTATCAATTCCAATCCATTCTATCCCCATAGAGTAGGTACATACATCTTATGTACTTAGTGTGTAGGTATCCCATGCATAAAATAGGTTGGGTTATCGTGAGCATTTTACTCCCTCCCATCATCCATATCATCCTTCCAGTGCCAAAAGCGGGTGGGGGAGAGAGAGAGAGAAAAGAATACAAAGCTACAAATACAACACATAAGAACAACCTAATACTGAGAGAAACCAAAAAAAAAAAAAAAGTATGCAGGTACCCCAAAAAGTTAAGTAAGAATAAAAGTAAAAGAGAAAGAAAGAAAAAAGGTTACTTTAATCGCATTTATACGTCGTCTCGTCGCATTTTTCTTATCGGGCGGTCGTAATCGTAGCAATGTTTCCCCCCTCGCCCCATCCCCCCCATCCCCCCCACCCCCTAACCTGCCCCCCCAATTGCAAACGCCAACACCTGTAGTCCAAAAAAAAACCCCCCCGGTCGCCCAAGTAAGTTGAGAGAAGTATTAGGAAGACCGCCCACTCATAGCACTGTTCCCTCTGACCCTTTCCCTCTCCAATTCCCGTCGCATCTCTTCCCGCTCCCCGCGCGTCTCCTGGATCTTCTTGTTCGCCATACTGCGATCGAGGAGCCGTGCTTCCCGTTCTTGTTTCAGCCGCTTCTCGAGCTCGCGAAGCCGAAGGATCCAGCGTTTTTCGCCCCCACCTCCGCTGCCGCTGCCGCTGCCGCTGTTGCTGCCGCCTTCAGCTGTCGAGGTGCTACTGGTGGCGGCGGCGGGATTGGCGGGTGCGGACGTCGAGGCAGAAGTGGGCGGGGTGGCTGTGCGCACTACTGCCAAGGGTTTCTCTTTTTGCGAGGAGGAAGATCTCTCTCTCGACGAGGGTTCTTTGAGGGAGCCTTTTTCGGACGTCTTTTCGGAGCTCTTTTCTCTATGCTCCGAGGACGAGGTGCGAGTGCGCGACGAACGCTCGCGCTTCATGGGCGGGGAGATGGCGATACTAGGGTTCGTCGCAGAGCTGGTGGTGTTGTCCGTCTTCAGAGCGCTGATCTCAGCCTTCAGCCTGCGGTTCTCCGTGCGCAGCTTCGCCAGTTCCGTCTGTATCTTCTCCGAACCGTCTCCCATGCCGTTACGGATGAGTCCCTCCAGGCGCTCGATACGTCTTGTGCGCTGCTCGACGGCGTTCTCGATCATTTGGTACTCCTTCCAGAGGTCGCGTTCGACGCCACGGCACTTCGTTTTGAAGCCGGCGATGAGGCTTTCGATAGTCTTCAGAGCGATTGTCAGGTTGCGAGTGAAGCCGGGGAACGCCGAGGTGATAGCGGCGTCCATAGAGATCTTTCCGTCGTCCACACCCGAGGGAGTGGGTGTGATGACGTGAGAGTTCCGCGAGGACCAGTCAGCGCCGCAGACAATGGATAAGCGCTGCCAGACTTGGAGGAGAAGGCTGTTGCGCTCGGCGATTTGCTCCTTGAATTGGTCCTCGAGGTGCTTGAGGCTCTTCGCTTCCTTTTGGCGCTGTTTCTCGAGGACTTCGGTCTGGCGCTGGTGTTGGCTGATGCGCCGAGAGTCCTGGGTAGTGGTGGACTGTAGGACTTCGAGTGCGTTCTTGTCGCGTCCGCGCTGGCTGCGTTCTTTCTCGAGAAGGTCGGTGAGCTTCCGGCTCTCGAGGGCCATTGACTCGAGGAGGTTCTCGCGGTCTTTGAGGTTGCGGTCCTTCTCCGTCAGCTCGTTGCGAGCTTGGTCGAGATCTTCGAGAGTGGCATCGAGGTCGTGTTGAAGGTTGAGGACGGACTGTTCGATTGAGTGAGCATCGAATGTTGGCATACTTGCATGGATGTGACCAACCTGCATAAGCCCGGCCCTAGTACCACCCAAGTCACCCAGTGCCTCTCTGAGGCCTCGCTCGAGATCTTCGAGCCGCTCCCTCCAGGTCTTGGCCTCGTCCTCACGGCTGCAGACTTTGCTCTTGAGGCGGCGGATTTCGTCTTTAGTCGCTGTGAGCTCTTGGCTCTTCTCGTTGAGGCGGCGCTCCCATTCCTGTTGGCGGAGATCACCGTGTTGCTCGCGTTGGTTCCGTTCGGAGTCGATTTGTGCTCGTGCATCGCGAATCTTGTCCCTTTCATCTTCCACCGAGGCCTCCAGCTGTTTGATTTTGCTCTGGAGCTCTCCGATGAGAATCTTGTCACCGTCCTGCTCTTCCCTCAGGAAGGCAATCTCGCCCTTCGCACTCTCGCCCTGAACAGTGAGACGCTCTATCTTCTCGTTGTTCTCGCGGAGCGTATTTTCGAGGACATTCATCTCCTGTTCGTTCTCATGAATGGTGCGCTCAAGTTCTTGAATACGCTCTTCGTATCGTCTGATCTCGCCCTGATGGATTTCTTGCTGATCCTCGAAACGCACCACGGCATCGGAAACATTGCGAAGCTCACGTTGCATAGCACTGAAGTCCTCTTCCTTGATCCGGATATCATCTTCCAACCGTAAAATCTCGTTGCCGCGAAGATCAAGTTCATCTTCCAGCCGTCGTAGTTCCTCATCTGCTTCCTCTTTGAGTTGCTCGAAGTCGAGCTCGATCTCTTCACGCTGTTGGAAGGCTTCATTGCGCTCGTTCTGCATCTCCTGAAGCTCGGCGTGTGCCATGTCGAGTTCGTCGACCGTAGCATCGAGCTCTTCGCGCCGTTGCTCAAGTTCTTGGAAGACATCTTCGATTTGTTGTTCGAGGTCTTGGTTCTTAAGTCGAAGCTCGGAGATCCTATCTCGCAGCGCACCGTTGGTGTTTTCGAAATCCTCTCGTTCGGATTCAGTAACCGCACTAGCATGGGTACCAGCAGCACTCGCAACACCGCCGGATCGGGACACTGAACGGTCAAGCTGACGGTCCGAGAATACGGAAGGCGCCCTAGAAGCGCTCTCGAAGGCTGGAGCCTGCCCGCCATTGCGCATGCAGATTTTGAGATCCTCGATTTCGGCGTAGAGACGCTCCTTCTCGCGATTACGCGAAGTGAGCATTGAAGTCTGTGCGGTAACTTCACGACGGAGCTCTTCATTCTCACGTCGGGACTGATTCAACTGTGTGACGATGTTATTGTCTCCGCCGCTGCGAGACTGGGAACGCTCGGAGCGCGATGCCGCCCTGGATAATGGTGTTGGGTGGTCATGGGCACGCATACGGTAGACTTCATCGCGCAGTCGGAGGTTTTCCGCATCGGCGGCCTCGCGACGGGCGGTCTCAGAGCTCAGAAGGTCGCGCATTTGCTGGAGTTGTTGCTCCTATATGGAGCTATTAGCGAATGGTACTTGAATTGGATTGAGAACATACCAGCATTTCCTCATTGGCTTGATGGCCATTGTTGGTTTGCCTTCGGAACTCGCGCATGCGCTCAGTCTTCTCTATATCCCTCCGTCGGTACTCATCAATCTCAACCTCGTATCTCTCGATCCTCTCCCTGAGCTCCCATATTTCCTCGGACTCGGCTGCAGCAGACGCCTCCTCCTCTCTCTGCTTCTCACCGCCGAGTTCCTCGACTTTCTTCTCGAGCTCGCGAATGCGTTTCTTGAGAGCCTTGCGCTCCCTCATACCTTCCGCGAGCTTCACCTTCATGTCGACGTTCTCCTGCAGTGCTTCCTTAACTCCTTCATCGCTCTGCTTCTCCAATTTCTCATTGAGATAGTAGACTTTAATCTTGAGATCGAAATTCTCCTTCTGCAGACGATCAATGGAGGCTGTTTGTTCCTTGAGAGTCATCTCCCTTGCCCGTGCAGTAGTGGCTGGCGTTCCGGCTGCGGCCACCGCTTTCTTTGAAGGCGAATTAGGTGCTCCCAGGTGTTGAGAGGAGAACCTTCGTTGAACTGTTGGTGGGACTCGTACGTTCTTCACGTGAGCGGTGATGACAGTATCTGTGGGCTGTGCCAATGGCGCCCGCTCCTTCGGCGTGACAGGCCGATTCTTTGGATCATCACCACCAGCCACCGCCGATTCCTTGGCGTCTTTGTCTTTCGCCTCTGCTTCGGCGACGGATCCTCGTCGAGAGTTTCGCTCCTCTTCGTCCAGCCTGGCGAGAGCCCTGTCGGCTGCAGATGTGTTTGCATTTCCTCGTTCGCCGCCGTAGACACTGCCGCTACCGAGTGCAGTAACACCGGAGGCTATTGAGCCGAGCGACGTCTGCCGTGAAAGAGCCTGGCGATCGCCATCACCAGCGGTGACTGTGCTTCCATCGTCGTCTTGACCCTGCATGTCCGATACCGAAGAGATGCTGGATCGTTGCGATTGATCCCTTGAACGTAGAAACTTAGGTCTGCGCTGCCGTGATGCGGATGCTGTGGTGTCTGACCGAGAGGAAGAAGTAGAATTCATGTTCGAGCCTGAGAGCTTAGTTGCGAGTGGCCGAGCAGATTGCGAACGAAGGTTTGTGGCGGCTGACGAAGGTCTTCGTTCACGGTTGCCCCCATTATGTGACGACCCCACCGACACAACCGACGCGATAGATGGCTGCCGCTCCAAAGCGAGCCCTATCTCCGATGGCCTTGGAGATATGGTCCTAGCCGAACCTCCCCCGCCTTCCTCCTGGACACGGAACATCTGATTCAAGTTCTCACTGGCCGTCGCAGCGCGGCTAATGTTTCTAACATGCGCCAGTGCCGTGGGCGAGCTAGTGATAGTCTCGAGTTCCTTGATCTCCTCCTCGGTCGGAGAGCACGTTTCGTCTCCGACAATCGCGACAATCGAGTCCGAACGATCGCGAGGTTTTTGCCTAGCTGTCGCTGCGGTGGCATTGCTCCGGTGTCCCGGAGCTGTGATATCGCCTTCGCTCTCTTCCTGGTGCACCGGCAGCGGAGGTAGCACTGGTTCTCCCAGCCGTTGTCCATTGACTCTGTCGCCGGAGCGCTGACGGCCAAGCTCCTTCGATCGCTGCCGCTTCATTTCCCCTGAGCGTTCTCGCCGAAGATCGCCCGAGCGCTGGCGAGAAACCGCGCCCGCCGCGTCCGACTCGACATAGAAGCTACTCTCGATCTCCATGAGATATCTTTGCTGGTCCATGGGAAGACTCATATGGTCAACGGTGGTGTCAGTCTCGTGGTCATCATCGATTCGAGAGCTATCGTCCGGCGGTGCCGGCAACATCGACACCATTTCGATCGGCCGCGGTTCCTCCCGTATGCGTTTGAACGAGAGGCGGCTGACGCTTAGGCGTGTCCAGCTCCGGTGCCCTTCCGGGGTGGTGGAAAGGTCGCGAGGCGGTGGTGCTGGTGGTGGAGGAGGTGCTGGCGAGAGAGCGAAGATGCGGAGGAGGCCAGGAGACGGACGCGGTGGAGAGGGGGCCTGGCGCGTTATGCTGAGCCCGTCAGTGCTCCACGTTCTTTAGGAAGATGGTCGGCGGAGGGCAGCCCGGAGTCGCGACGGCGCTGAGGAGATGGTGATGCTGTTGGCGTTGTGATTACGATGAAGTAGCTACCAGTCGTCCCTTAACTAGGGCGACGCAGGGGATGGGGAAAGCGGGACGACTAGCTGTGAATGGCAACGGCTGCCGAGTGATGCACGGCAAGGAGAAACGAAAGCCCAAGATTCCACTCCGTGGGGGGGGGGGGGGGGGGGGGAGAAGAATGCCCAACCCGACGGTTGCGATGCGACAAACGAGGAGACGCACGCGGTTAGACGGGAACCAGACGGCCTTCGCCGCAAACACATGGCTGGCAGACCTTGTGCGAGGACATGGACATCCGCTGGAATGGAGGTTGGCGGCACTATCCACAGCACACCGGCCTTGGGCGGCAGAGAGAGCAATGGAGATTCCTTCCTGACACGAAAGGGACCAGGTCTACCTGGGCGTCTAGTCGTCTCCAGCAAAAAAACCCTCCGTCGGGCCCCTAGGACACCGGACGGGGTCTCTAGGTCCCAAGCGGTCCTGGTGAGAGGACATGTCGTTGTCAGCTGTCCCAACGAGCGAGGCGGCTTTGGAGGATGTGCTGTAGTACGCGCAGCTGCGACCTTTATGCGATACGCAGCAATTTGTTGGGACCAAACTCCGATGAGCCAAAGAGGGTGCGTAGGTATGTATAGAGTACAAAGGTTCGTGATCTGAAGGTCGCAGAGGCCCCCACAAGTCACTGGGTTTGCCGCAAGATCCACCGACCAATCACCGCAATGCGCTGACGCTAGTTAATCAACTGGCGGTGAACCCGCATCAGCATTCCTGGCCGCAGCGGTGGTGTACATATATTTTGTGAGTAATGTGGGTACGCGTGTTTGAGTTCGCACTTGCACGCTCCACGGCGTCGGGGTGTTATGAAGCCGAAGGGCGATGCCATCATACCACGTGTCCAAGAAAGCGAAGTACCTACATACTTGATAGCTGGATACCTACACGTAGCTAACTGCGAGCGGTTCTTCGGCGGCCATGTGGTGGTGGCGTGTTGTTGGGACGCAGAGCACACGGTTCGTATCTCGGGAGTAACCACCTGTGTACTTACATAGAGTATAGATACATTAGGTAGATAGATCGCTAGCCAGCCCCGCCTGCCCGTGCTGACCACAGTTCGGGATTCTAGACTAGGTGTGCGACTGCCGGCGCAACTGGGCAGGGTGGGGAGCACTGTCACCTGTGCACAAACAACTCATGCGAGTCTCCTACCCATTCCCACCCACCTCTTCTCTCGCCTCCCTTCCTTCCCACGTCAACCCACTCAACCCACCCACCCACCCTCATATCCCGTCCCACCGGATAGACATCACAATCTATCTCTTCAGACACGTCCGAACCTTGTCCACTACTAAGGTGCTTTCATCGCCGACCGCTACATCCTCGCCTCCCGGATTTCTGTACTTAAGCTCGAGCTCTAGCCGAGCTTGTAGCTTCATCGCCTTGCCGTTCCCGTTTCCACGCCACCGACCACCCAGCATGCTGCCCGTCTTCCACATCCGCGACACCGTGGATGAACTGGGCGATATCCAGCTTTCTTCGCCGCGGGAGTACGATGACCTTATCGTCGAGCAACCGGTCGCAACTCTAGGCTACGTCGACGACGACGATGGCGAGGTCATCACGGTATGTCGCTGTCGGCTGAACAGCCCCCCTCACCTGTCGCGAGAATTACTGATCGGAGTCGTCTTCAGGTCGGATCGGCGGTAGAGCTTTATGATCGCATTGACGAACTGCAATCCATGCGGCCAGTCGTGTTTGACCTCCTCACATCACTTCGCTCGTGGCCGCAGGTCCCCAATACTGCGCAGGGCATCCGTGCGTGGAAAGAGTTTGTCGAGCGCAAGGATAAGCGGAACGCAAAGGGAAAGGGCAAGGAGCCCATCCGACCGGAAGAGGAAGAGGACGCGTTGGTGGATGTCGGCGATGGGGGCTACCTCACCGCTGACGAGGGTGAGCAGCCGAAGCCGTTTTTGACGCTGTTTGAACAGGAGCTACAGAAGCTATACGGTCCGGAGCAAACGAAGGAGAGAACGGCCATTCCGGTACAAAAGCGAGACCAAACATCCAGCTCGTCCTCCACATCTGTCGATGTGGTTGCCCAGGCCGTCGAGAACATGAACTGGGCCAGCCAGAGTATCAACCGGTTGCATCACGAGCTGCCACAGCGTGCGCAGCCTGCGGTTGCTGGACTGAGTCAGGCCGTGTACGGTGCTATAGATACGCTTACGAGGCAGCTTTCGCAGCTCGCTCAGGATGCGTCGGTGAAGGCTCAAAAGGCGGCCAATGCCACGCGAGAAGTCGATACCACCGAGATGGAGATCGTCTTAGAGAAGATCAGGAATCTTGCCGTCGGTATCGGTCATGTCGCCAGTCAGAGCGCCAGCAATGTTGTCGGCGAAGTCGCTGTTGAGGCTAGGAAGGCTGCAGGCAATGCGAGAAGGGAAGTGTTGCGAGAGGTCGGTAGGGCCAGGGAAGAGGTTGAGAGGAGTGCCTACGAAGTTATTCGAGGGTTTTCGGGAGAGCGGGGAGAGATTTCGACGGAGGCCACCTCGGAGGTCGGTGAATCCCAGTCCAGCACTCGAGAGGCACAACACCCAGAGACATCTACGGATGTGGGTGATGAAGATCGGGAACTCTATCAGGCCTCCCCTCGGCCGATGTCGACTCCGACCGCTCAGTTCTCACCACCGGCTTCACATTACCGGTCTTGCGCCGATTGGCTCAAGGATTTGAAGGAACACAACCCTCAAATGGTGTCGGACGCTAATGTTTCCCGTCCGGGAGGAGAAAATAAGGCTGTTGCATTTTGGCAACAAATGGACAAAATCGCACACTACACGCACGATGCCAGCAATGGAGCGCCTTCTGCCACCGCTGACGATCAGATGGAAGTGGATGAGAAAGCCGCCGACGGACAGGAACGAGCTGCCATCTCTTCGCACTCCGACGAGGATGTGGATGCTCGCGAACTTCGACGAAATCGCTATGGCTCGAGGCATCGCAACCGCTTGGCGCGCTCTCGTGATGAGCCCAGCGTCGAATACAGGCGGCGACATGGTTCCAGGAGACATCATAGCCCTTCATATCCGCTGTTGGCCCATAGGTCGCAGCGTGCTAGCATCCGCGGACACCCATTGCCTCCGCCACCACCTCCACATCGCCCTCGTGTTATGACGGCTCCACCGCCATCGCCTCCCTCTCCGCTAGCCCCACCTGGTGATTTCGATTACATGCCCTTTCATCCCCCCCTGACGTGGTCTAATCTCCCCCGCCATACTCCCCCTCCTCCACCACCCCCTCCGCCCCATAGTCGCATTTCTTTATTTCCTCCCCCTCCACCCCCTCCACCCCCTCCGGCACCACCTTCGCATCCGCATATGTCGCCACCCCGCTTTCACAGCGTCAGCGGTACCACCTACCACCGCCCCACTTGCGCCGGTCAACCTTCTGAGGGCACAGAGTACCGCCGGTATCGTAACCCTCTATGGGCGCGGATGGGGGGACCTCGGTATTTCAATTCGGCGGCGCCGAAACCTCTCCAAACGGTCGACCTTTCGAGGTCTATCTCGCCTGCCCAGCCGTTTCCCGGTCTCCCTGGTCTATCGCCAGACGATGATGCCAAGGAGGATCCGTTCGCGACCCCCCCAAGAATCCCCTCGCCACAGGAAGCTTCACTGGAAGCGGAAGTTCCCTCGCCCTTTTTTGCCCCATCCCCGACTCCTCGGTCCCGGAACCCGTTCGCTCAAATCCCCCCTCCATCTACTCCGGTAAATGCACTTTCTCATACGATCCAGAACTACTCCGATAACCACGCCAGATCCTCATCCGAGGACAGCTATTCGCCTTTGGAGGTTAGGGCCCGGGAAATGTTGGCCGCGTTAGATGCCGAGGTTGCGAAATCGAACAAGGCGTTGGAGGAGCATATGAAGGAGCATGATCAGATGCTTGATCAGCAAAGGAAGCGGCAGGAGGAAGAGGCGGAGGGACTAGAGCGCCAGCTGCAACAGCAACAGCGCGAGATGGAGGAGAGGTTGGAAAATCAGGCGCGTGCTAGAGCTCAGCGGATGGAGGATCAGGAGCGACGGCTTGCAGATCAGGCGCGCCACTGGGACGACCGTCTCCAACAGGCGGAGTATGAAAAGGAGACGCACTTGCACGGGCTCCAGGTGCCGTTCGAACAACAGCAGGCGCAGTACGGGCAGCCCGAGCATGAGACATGTCCGTGGGCAGAGCAGCACAGTGAGGAGATTACGGCGGCCGCCGATGTAATCGAAAACTGCGTCAGCTCACTGTTGGAGATGGGGTTTGGTCGGTACAAGGAAATGGATCGTTTGAGGGTTTTTGCTTACCTGGTCGATGGGGATCTTGAAAAGGCTATTGAGCTTCTCGAGGAGGACGAAAAAGCCTGGCAGCAATGCCGATGTTGATTCTGTCTCTCGCTCTGCTTGTCGGCATTCCCCTTTTAGTTTGAGATGATATGGTGATTGGGGTTGCTTTGATTTGATGTCACGATCGTTGATTTACTTTGAAGGAAGAACACTCTACTCAGACTCGGATTTAGGCTTGATATTGTTGTCTTCATCTTTTGCTTGCTATCTTTGATTGTCGCCGGTTGTGAGTGATTGGTTGGGAAAATTGATGTTTGTCTTTACGATTGAATAGTGCCCAATTTCATACTCTCGTGATTACAGACTTCCACCAGGGATTATTTAACCCGTACATAGATACATATCACATGCACTCGCGGCACCGAAAGCCAAACCACCCCTGTAAATCAGATAATTCGCCATGTACAGTCGTTTCTGTATCTGCATGGGTATATTTGGAGTTTTTCCTTGGCGTATGTAGTTACTCGCCACCATAGATATGTACACGCTAAGTATTCGCTACTACATAACTTGACTCCGCATCACCTTCACGCCACGTCTTCACCTCCAGGCCACTTCGGCAGAAGCAATGGGAAGATCACGATCACCACGACACGAACGATCACCGCGATGCGAACGATCAGCGCGATGCGAGCGATCACCGCGGCGCGAACGTTCGCGAGACCGTGAACGACGGCGAGAGAGGGTCAGGAGCAGAGATAGGGATAGTTCGAGGGGCAACGAGCGGGAAAGGGAGCACAATGAAAGGATGGATAGGGATTACGGTAGGGATAGGAAGAAGCGAGAACACCGCGATCGCTCGAGAGACCGTCGCCGCCACTCTTCCAAAGGCCGTGAAAGCGATCGCTCGAAAGAGAAGGCCGGTCGCCGCCGTCACAACTCTTCAGACCGCTCTTCCCTCGCCAAACCCACCCCGGCGCCCGCCTCCCGCGGCTACTCCCCACCTCCCCTCACGCCCTCCGGTGCCGCGGCACGCCTTGCCTCCGGCTCGACCAACGCGCTTCCACCTCCCAGAAACCTGAACGATCCATCATCCACCGGCGCCGAGCCGCCAGGCGACAAAGAGCGACCCAACTTCTCCTCTACTGGCCTCCTCGCTGCAGCAGCAAACACGACCGCCACGGGCGCAGTGCTGAAATACCATGAGCCGTACGACGCGCGCCTGCCAGCACCTACTCCCACGTACAAACTCTTCATCTTCAAGGATGGTGCAATAGTGGACACGATCGAACTCAACGCCCGAAGCTGCTGGCTCATCGGTCGGGACCGTGCAATCGCGGATCTGCCGATAGATCATCCATCCTGTTCCAAGCAACATGCGGTGTTGCAGTTTCGGCATGTCGTCAAAACCGATGAGTTCGGCGAGAAGAAGGCAAAAGTGAGGCTGTACCTTTGTGATCTGGAGAGCGCGAATGGGACTATGCTGGGAGATATCGAGGTTGAGGGCGGAAGGTTCGTCGAGTGTAGAGAGGGGGATCTGATTAGGTTTGGGACGAGCACGAGGGAGTATGTTGTCATGCTTGATCGTGGGTAGGCGATGTACGCGTGGATTGGGGAGGAAGTTGTGATAGGCAGATCGACGGATGAAGTACTTTTCCCAACAGGCTCGAATGGTAGAATTCGATGGATTCGTTTACCAGAAAGGGATGAAAAATCAGTACCGATTTATCCGCTCGATTATAGCAATGCCACTGCACCAGCACCTATTTCGCATATATATTGCTGCTATTGGTAGAGTACGCTATCTATGTGGCGAGATGATCATCGATGCAAACTCAGTAGCGCCAATATCTAACGATAAATGCCATCGCCGGTTTGCCGGAGGGCCTCAGAAACAAGCACTCTGCATCTTCCCGCCTCACATCATCACCCCACAATTCCACGAACATCGCGAATTCGAGCCTCGTTAGCCACGGGCCCAAACACCATAAGTACCGCGCTCCACCCCACTGCCCAGTGCCAAGCTAGACTCGCGGACGGATCTGGGTCGGCGGTGTTTGTTGGCGTTCATCGGAGTCTGGACAGGCTTATAAATGCGAAATAAAATTGATGTCCCCCCGCTGTCCAGTCAACTCCAAATCCGATATAAGAAGAGGCAGTTATAAGCAGGGTGATGGAGCTCTTCTTCTTCGGCCCTATGTATTTTGGCGGGCGCGCCGTCTTGGTTATTTGGTGGGAGGTTCCCGTTTGCTTCCGTCCCGTTTTTTGGCCGTGTTTGAGGCTGGCGCATTCTGTCTTCCGTTTCTGTTTCTCCACATCAAAAAGTCATTTTCGCACAACAACCCGCCTCCATGCCTCCAAATATCCCGACATGATGCGTCGTGAGAAGCAGCGCCTGCCTACACTATATTTGTCTTATTCTGATACTCTATTACCAACGATCTCTTTTGCGAGCACTATGGCGTCTATTCTGGTCCATGATTGGGGACACCTATGATCGACATTCAGATATTGGAAGGTTTTGAGTGACTAATCAGCGAGTGATGAATGATGACGACGACTAAGCGGTGAATGTATATATATGTAGCGGATGAAGTGCTTTGCCCATCACATAGCTCACGCCAACCTAAGTTCAAAGCGCTTCTACATTTAGCGGATCCGAGTCCACTGGGAACTACTGGTACTGACCTCACATCCCGCTTAGTCATTCAATTTTTGATTCATTAAAGAGCACTCGTATTGCCCCAACAAGTTTAGCCACGCTCGGCTACTACTCTATACTGTGCGCCTCTAGTGTGGACGCTAGGCCAGACCCAGATACCACCCAAACTGCGCATCTTGACCGCCACATTCTAACTCATCGAGCCCTCAACTATTTTTTTAGCATTGGGCAGGCCTACTCTAAATGCTGCTCTATCGCTGCCCAATCTTCCTTTTAATTTAGTTGTGGTGGATGAGAGAAGCTGGGGTGAAATGTGTCGGCTATGTCTCCCCCAGCCATACATACATATATATTGTATCTATATGTTCTGTTGTGATGCTAGTCTACAACTCTTTTTTTGATGTGGTAACAGGGATCTTTTCGTGCCACTAGCGTATGGTGCGCGCTAAACGGCGCAGATGCTTTTGTCTGTCTCTGTGTGCTATCCGTTCGCGGCTTGCCATCAGACAACACCCAGGAAACGGAACGACAGACGTACGTTTTACCCAAACAGTTCATCTTCTCCTGTTCTTACTACACTCTATCGGACTCATCAAGCCAACGAACACTAACCATTGAGTTCCTTACTGGAAAGGCCCTCAACGCGCAACATGTCCCGTATAACCTCGTTAGGCCTACACACTCCCACAGCTCTTCAGTACTGCGTTACCGAAGGAATCCTCGGGGATCCACCGGATCCTGAGACCTTCACTTGGACCGCCGGACTCCCACACGAAGAGTTACTCGTCACGAAGCGAGCGGTCGTCTGGTCGCAGGGAGGCGTCATCCGCCGGGTTTTTCAGTACGATGTCGAGAGGGAACAGGTATTGCACGCTGTAATCACATGGTTCCCGTCAGACGATCCGTCGGACACGGTCAGAGCGAATGCCAATACTGGTAGCGACGACGATGCCGAAGCCCCTGGCTACGTGAGTGAAAGAGGCGACCGCAACAAGCGGAAGCCAGATTGGAGTGATGATCTTAGGGCCAAAAGGCGCTTGAGCACATGGAACTCAAAAACTAGATCTTACGCGACGCAGTTGGGCAATTTCCCGAAGGCGCACCAGGCAAGCAGTGGAGTCGGAGTGGCCAAGGCTGTGGTCGGAGAAGCAGATAGCGACCGCATCGAGCAGGGCCGGGCGAGGGCATTGGTGGTGTTTCTTAAGACACAGGCATTCGTATATTTTCTCTCGGGCACGATGCATGTCATTCATCTGCCTTTTGAAGTACAGCACGCTATGCCGGCACCTCACGGGCTAATCCTCCAGAGAAAGCACGATCTACCTCCTCCACCCTTCCCGTTCGCGAAAGGCAATGCGTTTACGCGGAGGCCACCAGCCCCGACCAAGGACCTGCCCAGCTTGTTCACTCTGACCGATCCTTTGTCCGAGCCCGGTCTGGTTATGAGCACAGCCAGCACGCCTTGTACAGAGCGACTGCTCTACATTTCGCCGTCCTCCGAATTTGATACGGCTGATTTGTCGGCCTCTTCTTCCGGCCCTGAAGTCATATTTGCGGCGACATACAACCACGAGAGAAATGCGATAACGATCTGGCAAGTGCGATATATTCTTCAGGATAAGCCGGTACACCCTCAGCGTCGGACTCCGTCGACTTCCGGAACCCTAACTGCACGCAGGCGCTCTTCGTTTGGGCCTGGTACTGGTGCATCTACTCCAGTTGCAACTTCATCGACTACAAATCTAGGCACCACCGGGAAGTCTGGACGGGAATCTCTAGCTACAAGCGAAGTGTCATCTTTGAACGTGCTGGGTGAAGATTTCGAGACTGTTGGTGGAAGACGGTCATCCCGTCGTGTTTCATCAATGATGGCTCGTGCAGACTTGTCTGTGAACCAAGACCCTGGTCACCGCTTCTCGGATGTTTCTACTTCTATCGGAACTTCTTTCGGAGCCCCGCCGGCGCCGCAGAATACCATGATTGTGGACGACCAACCTGTGGATGAGTTCCTCCGTGAGGTCTCCCTGGGCGCAATGGGTATCGGCGACGACCTGGGTTGTTACGATGGCGAAGGTCTCAAGCAAGAAATCGTCATGCATAAGTTGGAGAGCTTTCCTTGGAAGCTTTTCGAGGAGAAATCTACACCTGGTCCCGATTCATCACGTATTTTCATCTTACACGATCCGGCTGCTGTCAGTGCCGGTACCTTTACAGGAAAGGAGGTGCCGGGAAGGAAGGTCGTCTTTTTCATGATGAATAGAAACGAAGGAAACTTGCTGCAGGTAACCTTCAACATTCATATCCATTCCACAGGACTAAAAGGATACGCTCGGAGATCCAGCACCAAGTTTACAGCTACCGCAATGGGCTACACTGCTTCGATGACGGACATGCAGAAACGAGAAGATGTCCTCGACGTTATCAAGCTGCAGCATGGTGGAGTGCAGCGAGTCGTCATCCTCACGGATGGCGGCAAGTTCGTTTTGTACTCTCCATGGGGCGGTATCATGGAGGTAACACTCCCGTCCCCCTTGGCCCGCTGGAACCCCAACATTGTGGGTGAAGATGGCAGCCGCCGCGGCAGCCGCAAGAAGGAGTGGGCAAGGACACTCAGCACAACACCGGATACTTACCGACGGCTAGAGTTCGCAGATCTTGATGGAAGACTGACGGTGGTCGACGGCGATGGAGTCAGTCACAGGATCTCCATTACTCTAGCGCCCCGTGGAATTGCCACAAAGTCGTGCTTGGAAACCCTGCGGATCATCTTAGGAGGCTCGTTGGGTGCCCGAGTGGGCGAGGGATTCCTTTCGACGTGGATGGCCGTTGCGAGATGGTTACAGGTTTTGTCAAACCCCGTGTCGGTACTTTCGAAAGATGTTGAAGGTCTGCTACCTGCCGATGAATGGAAAGCATTTGTCGTTACTCTATTTCTCCTTGGTGTCCCTCTTGTTCCCGAGCCCAAGCAACAGCCTCGCAGGAAGAGCGGCTTTGCGAGGAGTTCGTCGATAATTGCCGAGCGTGATTGGGAGGATCTGGCTTGCCACGAGGGTGAGTGGGGCAGCGCGCCGGAATACCTGAGAGGCTCCGCTTGGAGATGGATGGTGGAGGAAGAGGACGCAAGGGCCCTTAAGCAGCAACAGCAGCCGCCTCCTAAATCGAGAGGTACCCTCAATGTCGGTTCTGAGGGACGTTTGACCAACAAGTTCATCACAGACTGCATCCACCACGCCAGGCAGTTCAGAAAATCGAAGGGCGAAGATGCCGATGCCGAGCTCTTCGGTGGTGCGCACACTCTACCGGAAGTCCGCAGAACTGGTTTGGCGGTGGCCTTGGTCGCACTTCACCTTTTGCGGGAGGAGTGGAAATTGGACATTGCGATGGAGGGGGCTGGTCGGCGGTTGTGTCCTGTCCTCAGGCAGATCGCTACTTGGTTGGGGTGGTCGTGGGCTGGAAGCTATATGCTCGAGGACACAGAGATGGTGGGATGGGCCTTTGAGGAATGTCAGTTACTCTATTCCATCAACCTGCTTTTACTGTTTACTGACTTTGATTAACAGCACGGATAAACGTCATCGAAATTCCGGAGCAACCATTCGAACCCCCTGATATCTACGGATGGGTCATGGCGTGCTTGAAGGGAGAGTCTCCTGCTCCGTTTACGGTTTTACAAGACATCCTTGCCCCATCCGGCTCATTGCCGTCAAACAGCCAAGCATCACAGCGGTCGAGGAACCCGTTCTCGCCGCCTCGTGCTCCGTCTCCTCCAACAGCTCAGAAGCCTATTTTCGCAAAGATCACGCCGATGACTCACAGTTGCACGGCTGTGTACACTACCATTGCAACTCGGGGGGCTACCGCTGAAGACATCGTGGAGAAGATGGTAGAGTTGAACTTCAACTCTGCAAGTCTGCAGCGGTTGCCAGAGGGCATAGGCATCCCACTTCGGGAAGCCATCGCGCGATGCCAAGAACAACCACCGACAACCTGGGGCGTGCAAGCGTTGGATCTCGTTGGCCGAAAAGACCTTCGGATGCTTATTGAGCCCGGGAAGCGACGCGGGACAGGAACGAAATGGCGGAGCACACCCACTCACGAGGCCCTCATGGATATCCACACCATATGTGAGCATGCAATTGAACCCGAAGCCCCCGGTAGTTTTGATCCTATGGCGGAGCAAGATCGACAGAGCGTTTCAAACCTTCTATTCAAGGAGGACCGAAGGGTTCATGAAGCCGTCAGGTTGCTGCAGTCCGCGAAACCAGCCAACGCCAAGTGCATACCAGAGCCTCATTGGTCAGAGCAAGACATATTGGAACATTACAAGGAGATTTCCGCTCGTGTTGCCATGCGTACTTTAGCTGTACCAACGGGACGGGGTCTCATGAATTACTCTTCTCGTGTGCCATTGCTTACCGAGAGGTTTCCCATACCCGGTTTCAATTTGAGCTCGATCATCAAGCCGGGAAACACCACGGTTTCTGCCGACAAGGGGGCCTTCACGGAGGAGAAAGTCTGCTGGGCTTTCTTCCATGCGGGGGTAGCCGCAGGGGTCAGTATTTCTCGGGACGCGAAGGAGATCGATACCTCTTGGATCGTTTTCAACAAACCACCCGACCTCACCAATCGCCATGCGGGATTCCTCCTTGGATTGGGACTGAATGGTCATCTGAAGTGCATCGCTAAATGGCACGCATATAACTACTTAACCCCTAAACACACGATGGTTTCGATTGGGCTGCTCTTGGGAATCTCCGCTAGTTTCTTGGGCACCATGGACGCAACCATTACTAGGTTGCTCTCAGTTCATGTCACTCGATTGCTTCCACCGGGCAGTGCGGACCTGAACATCACGCCGCTTACCCAAACGGCCGGTATAATGGGCATCGGGCTGCTATATGCCAATACGCAGCATCGACGGATGACGGAGGTCATGCTGAGTGAGATTGAGCATGTTGAGATACACGATTCCTACGTTCCGACAGACCATCTCCGTGACGAGGGTTATCGTCTTGCCGCCGGATTCGCCCTTGGCTTGATTAACCTGGGTTGCGGAACCAACCTTAGGGGTCTTCACGACATGCAACTCGTCGAACGCCTCCTTGCGGTGGCCGTCGGTCCTAAAAAGGTGTCCTTGGTTCACGTTCTCGACAAAGCGTGTGCTGGTGCTGTCATGGCCTTGGGTTTGGTCTACCTCAAGACGGGTGACGAATCGGTCGCTTCGAAGTTGGATGTTCCGGATACGGCTCACCTGCTGGAGTACGTCCGGCCGGATCTATTCCTGCTCCGCACTGTGGCAAAGCACCTGATCATGTGGAAAAATATCAAAGGAACATTCGAGTGGATATTCCGGCAACTAAGGCCGTTTCACAGGAAGAGGTCGAAGCTGGGGTCGATCAGGCACCTAGATAGTGAGGACCTTGCGTTCTACAATATCCTGGCGGGCTTGTGCTTCTCTATCGGACTGAGATATGCAGGAAGCGGTGATGAAGAGGTGAGGGATGTATTGATCCACTATTTGGATCAGTTTTACAGATTGTGTACTCTTCCAGGTTTGTCGGCCTCATTCGCTCCTCACACGTATGTGCTCTTGCTGATGTAGCTGTAGCTCAGAACCATGACCAGAAGCTCACGAGGACTACCACCCGCAATTGTCAAGATCTGGTTGCCCTCTCTGTTGCGACGGTTATGGCCGGTACCGGTGACATTGTAACCTTCCGCCGTTTGCGAAGGCTGCACGGTCGCACCGAAGCCGACGTACCGTACGGTTCGCATCTCGCCGCTCATGTGGCGATCGGAGTCTTATTACTTGGTAGCGGGACCTTTACCTTGGGAACGTCCAACATCGCAATCGCCGCCATGCTCTGCGCGTTTTACCCCTTGTTCCCGACTGGGCCTCTGGACAACAAGAGCCACCTTCAGGCCTTCCGTCATTTCTGGGTCCTAGCCGTCGAGAACCGCTGCATCATCCCTCGCGATGTCGATACCTTCGAGCCAACGCAGGTGCCGATCACGATCAGGCTCAAGGACGGCGCCGAGTTGCACCGGGTGGCGCCGTGCATCCTGCCAGAACTCAGCACGGTCTCAGCAGTCACGACCACGAGCCCGGACCACTGGACCGTCGTCCTCGACTTTGAGAACTCGGAAGCGCACCGCGCTAGCTTCGAGCGCAGCCAGAGCATCTTTGTCCATCGCCGGGGTGCTCACGCGAGCCAGTCGACGGCTTTCCAGGCTGCGCTGCAAGCGCTCGAGGACGTCGAGAACGACAAGGCTCCGATGGAATGGGTCGGACGACTCAAAGCGTTCGCGGGACTGGACAAAACCGAGAAGGCGCTGTTTATCCGTGAGGGCGCCAGCGGCAGTGGCGGCGAGAGCGTCGACGAGCGTCTCGAGCTGGAGCACGCCCTCAAGAGCGCCAACAACCGCAGCAGGCTCATGGGCGTCGCCGTCGTTACTGCCCGGAAGGAGGGTGACGGCGGACTCTGGATCCGTGACGAGACGGTCGAGAACCTCCGGGCTGGGGTCTGGTGCAACAATGTTTAGTTCTTTTCGGCGCAGGGAGGGCGTTTGGCTTTTTTTCTTTTTTGCGTGGAATTCGCTTTCCGTGTTGTTACCTGTAGCAGTTGTGATTTGCTCATGCATGATACCAGAATTGATAATTTTTGCGTTTTACTGTGTAGTTAGATGCAGTACTGGCAGTCTCCTAGTAACTCCCGAGTTAACTCTCCGTGATTGTGCATGGTATTTGATTTTACTGATGCTTGTTACCTGTACCTCTATGTACCACGGTTGTAATATTTCTCAATTCCCCTACTACATACCCCGCCGGCCACGCCACGCCATGCTACCCACCACTCTCGCTCTGCTTGCCCGAGCCCTGGCGAGCACCTACCTGCCGTACCAGGATTGCTGAGCCGATGTGGATACGGACACGGATATGGATATTGATATGCACTTTGTACCTATCGTAAACATGTAACGTACTTCAGATAGAAGCGAGATGGCCGGGTAACACGCCGGTAACCCCGCCCATGTGAACCATGAATTCTTTTCACGGCGTGTAGTTACAGTGGCCTACCACTCCACTGTAGCTATGTCGGACCTCTCTGGATATTGACACCCTGTTGTAGAGCCACAGTAGAGAGCTCGGAAGGCTCAGAAAGGGCAGGGAAGTATTACCGGTCAGCACCATCCTACCCTGCGTGCGGCGTGGGGATAAACACTCAGAGTTAACTATCAGAAATAGTGAAAAAACCTCTGAAAGGCTAGTGTACACGATAGAGTGCAGTGCTATTTAGCATAGAAGGTATATACTAGTAACTGTGCATTAGAGGTGAGTGCCTGTTGTTGTCCATTCGACCCACCTACCTTTGGGAGCCACCTGGTGTCACGGGGGGTCGACCATCATTGAGGTCTTGGCCCCCCTCTGACTCCCTTCTCGGCCTCTACCTTGGTTTCCACTCCTCGTCCTGCACCAGCTCCGCGTCGAGGGTCACTGGCCCCTCTACAGAACTGTATTCTCCGTCCTTTCGGCATAGGCGAGAGCGTTTGTAAGCCGCCGTCCTATTGCCGCTGGCGCGCCCACCACCTCACGCGCCTGATTTCGCTGTGGCAGGCTAAGCATCCGTAGCCCAAACCGTCGCTGCCTGTTTTCCAGCTGCGCTGTCGCTGCCCTGAATCCTGACTCCATCGACAGTGCCCCGATGTTGGTTGTCCGGAAGCAACCTGTTGTTGCTCTTGCCTCCTGGTTGACCAACAGCTGCAGCTGGTTTGCCTGGCCGATGGTGCCCCGGACATGATCTCCCTTCCACCACAGCTCCGATCCGAACACGGCGACTGACTGAATGCATGCCGTCACGACTTTCCTGCAGTTGGTGGGTGACAGTCCCATCTGCCCTGCTAACTGGAGAAGCCTAGCCATTGCCTTCTTCCCGTCCTTCAGCTGGATGGCGTGGTGGTCCTTGAGCCTGAGCTGCGAGTCCAACCAGATGCCCAGCCACCGTGTCGCCTCCTTGCTGAATGGGACGGTGTTATCGCCAACCTTCACCGTTGCTGTGGGAGTCGCCTTCTTCCTGTGGAAGATTGCCACCTCTGTCTTCCCGTGGTCGAAGGCGACTCCGTTGCTTGCTGCCCAGTGAATGGATACCGCAGCCGCCTCAGACGGCTTGGCCAATTGGTACCGCTGGCGGCTGGTGAGCCTTGTAGAATTCCAGTTCCCACTCGGTTCGCCTGCCCAAGCTGTGCGTCCAGGACGAGCTTGACCTGTCGGTCCGACATAAAGCTGCCACTCCACTGGATGAGGTCTGGCTCCATCTGAAGCGCTGCCATACGCCTGCCGAGATGCATCTTGCTGACATTGAATTCCGACTTGAAGTCCATAGGTAGTGCACCTGCGACCTTCTTTGCCTCCCACGACTGCTGGGTACGGTTCATGAGAAGCTCCACTGCATCAATGCACGACCGTCGCTCCCGGCAACGGAACTAGCCATCAAGTAGGCCAACCCTACCAAGTTCGCATATAGCCTTCTAGACTATGGTGATATAAATACAACCGTTATCCATCCACAGTCCCACACCGACCTCGATCAGCCCACAGGCGGCCAGTTGTGGCTCCCGCTGCCCGGTGCCCTGCCCCTCCCCATTGAAGCCCACGCTCCCCTCCCCCACCTCCTGCCCTTGCTCCTTCCCGCAGAACGCCCAATCCCCAGCTCCTCTGACTCCTGCCTCCTCTCCTCCGTCTTCGCCTACCGCTCACGGAGCTCTCACTCGGACCCCGCTCAGGGCGTTCATCAGCCGGCTCGGGTATGCTCGTTTGCCATCAAATTGACGTTAGCACTAGACCAAGGCCTTGACATACTCCACTTTGGGGGAGGGAATGTGCAATGACTTGAGGGGAGCGATAATCTGAACGATGGGGACGAACCACAGGGAATGTTCAAGTGTACTTAAATAGCTACAAAAACCAGCACCAGAGAAAAATGGAAAAAAGGACTAAAACAGGAAGAGCCGCCGTGCCGACGACCAACGGAAGCCCGACAGCTAGTGGGCTAACACCAAACCACCGCTTCCTACAGTCTTGTTTGATACATGTGTTGGACATGTGTTTGGCGGTGGCAAGAGTGTCGGGGTGATCATTTCCAAGGGCCTTCTCTCTGCCGTCAAGTGCACGCTGGAACCAGACCAAGGCCTTGCCATACTCGCCTTAGTTGCCATATGTGCAGGCCATGTTGTTGACGATAGTGAGAGTGACTGGGTGATCTTTCCCAAGGGCCTTCTCACAGCCGCCAAGTGCGCGGCGGTACCAGTCCAAAGCCTCGCCATACTCGTCTTGGCTCTTATATGTGTTGGACATGTGTTTGGCGGTGGCAAGAGTGTTGGGGTGATCTTTCCGAAGGGCCTTCTCACAGCCGTCAAGTGCGCGCTGGTACCAGTCCGAGGCCTTGCTGTACTCGCCTTGTCTTGTTCTGCCGCTGTTAACGCAGCATCCTATACTTCTTGGCCGAGGGACATGCTGTCCACCCAGCGGCGGGCTTCATCCTACTTCTTCACGAAGATCTCCCGCTTGAGGTGTGCAAGGGATCTCGGGAGAGGCATCGGTCTGGCTCCTCCCTGCAGCCACTCCACACCCGTGGCTTCTTTGCCGCAAGCTTCGCCCACTCGTCGGCTTTCTCATTCCCTGGAACTCCATTGTGAGCGGGACACTACCGGATCTCGATGGTGCTGCTTGGACGGGCCTTCTGTAGAGTTGCAATATGCCTCCGTGCCTCCGAGGCGATGCGTCTTAATGGCTGCTTTGGCATCGGCAGGGTTTCAACCGGCCAGGCCAGTCTTGGCCTTGGCCTGGACTGGTCTGCGCCAAGCAGTCTGCGCTAACTAGCCCACGGCTCGCGGGCTCAGACTTTTTTGGAGCCGGCCTCGTCTGGATCGGATGATCGGCCAGCGGGCCGGGCAAACGAAGAAAATCTCATGATCTACTAACTAGCGTCTTACCATATCTTGGGCCGATAGTGGGTTTTCAGGTACTAACCACCTAGGTACGGAGGCCCATAACTACGGAGGCCCATATCGACCAACCTGTCAAGTTATTCAAATTTGTGTAGATAACCTAAAACACGAAACCCCGCAACCCGAAAACCTCGGAAACTCGACAACCTTGCAACCCTGCCAAAGAAATCTCGCAACATCGCCAATACCCCACAAATTGTAACTGGAGGGAGGTATATTTGCGAGCCACAACCGTTGTACCTCGCCGTAAGCGATGCGCTCCACAGCATCAGACATCAACCATCGGCCATCGAGCGATCCGATGAGCGAGTCAACAGCAACACGTCAGGCGAGCCGTCGGGCAAACTGCCGACGAGAAATCCATCGTGCGAGCCGTCGGGCAAGCAGCCGATGAGTGGAATTAACAAGTAAGCTGACGATCAATGCGCCGGGCGAGCCGTCAAGCAATCCGATGAGCGAACCGACAAGCAATCTGTTGGGCATTCCGTTGGGTGGGCTGCCTTCTAGCGGAAGTAACGAGCGATCCAACGAGTGAGTCAACATGCAATCCGTCAGGCAAGCAGTCGGACGGACAAGCATTGCATGAATACCATCAACGAGGTACAAGTTTTTCTATTGCTACTGATGTTGTGATGTGCGGGCATAAAATTAATAGCGAAAGCCTGATTAATAGTGAGAGGGCAGGTGCAGAATTATTTGGTGTCGCCGGCAATAAATAAAGAAGATAGTCAATACAGTTATGTCGCTGCAGTAAATACAGGGTTACTGGATTACAAGGCACTGGCAGTAAAGGAGCAAGGATATACAACGCCGCCGTAAGAGTAAATAGGGAGCAAGAAGGATAAAATAAACACAGTGTCGCTGCCACGGAGTGGTAGGGAAATTCACACAAAAATGGAGAAACCACATGGCTGCCCCTAATGACTCCCATAATTTTCCCCAGCGTGTACTGTTCTAGTGGGAAACACTATTTGCAGATGGCGGAAGTCGATACACCTCTGGTGGCTAAGTAGTAATTTATTTTTCCGTCTGCACATAGAACTGGATGCCGCTGCAGCATGCTCATTACGCATCACTCGGTTTCCCAGAAAACACCTTCAAGGCCTTAACTATACTGGAATAAGGTGATTTAGGCATCGGAATCGGTCTCTACAATAGTGGTTTACCCACTCTGTGGCGTTGAGCTGAATTCTGACATTTTTGATTTGTCGACATATGTTATTCTACTTTTCGTGGTCCAAGTCCGGCACAATGCAACACCCGCTGACGCTGAATACTTAAGTGGTCATCTACGCGTGCATTCTCGTGAGCCGGAGATATTTACATCATCTAATTTGCTCCAACCATCCCCATCCATCAACGATTTTCTAGGTGAGTAGTATTGCATAGTCATGACTCATTTGAGGTGATTGACTCGTCATTCAAAGTTTTTAGCTAGTTAATTTAATCAATTGACTAGGCAGTCACGAAGAACTAATGACTCTTCATTTTCCTTTTTGTTCATGTTCGCTTTTGAGTGCAGCATTTTTTTCAGATCCAAGACAGAACAGAAGTGAATTGCTTCGCTGCATATTGTTTCTTGTACTGGCGGTGACACGACTTTATTTGCTCTTATTTACTCAGGCAGCGGCACTGTACCAAGAATTTACTTGCTACATTTCCTTATTCTTTTACGGTCAGTATCGCTGTAATATTTAATCATTCTACATTTCCTGCGGTGACGACTGTATTTACTCTCTCCTTTATTTACTGCTGGCGACACCAAATCATTCTACACCTACTCTCCCGATAGCTTGCCCGACGGATTGCTTGTCGGCTCGCCCGATGGAATTCTTTTTGGCCCGTTCATCGGATCGTTTGACCACTCGCCCAACGCATTGACCGTCGGCTTACTCGTTACTTCCGCTCGTCGGCTTGCTCGTTCCTTCTAATCATCGGCTTCTTGCCCGACTGCTTGCCAACGGGCTGCTTGCCAACCCGCTCACCGGACCGCCCGATGCTCGATGGTTGATGTCTGATACCGTGGTGAGCATCACTCACAGCGAGGTACGGCGGTTGTGGCTCGCAAATGTACCTCCGTCCAGTTAAGGTTTGTGGGTGTTGCGAAATTTCTTTGGCACGGTTGCAAGGTTGTCGAGTTGCAGGGTTTCGTGTTTTAGGTTACGCAAATTTAAATAACTTGACAGGTTGGTCGTTATGGGCCTCCGTACTCCGTAAACTCTCGTTTCTAGCAGCACCACGCACGTTCGCGGCGCCGAAATCCTGGGTGTCTGCTATCTGCTGCCCATGCGGCCGCTGGTAACAAGCGACTGGCGAGTGGAGTGTCTCGAGAATGCGGCTAGAACGCGACATGGCCCCCTCCAGCAAGAGGAAGATCCCGGTGCCCGATATCGCAGGTGGAGATCGTGGAACTCCGTCGTCGCCGGTATCGTGCCAGTCCTGCCGCTGGGCGTCACTCGCATAAACAGGATGGACTGCACCGGGGAAGTCATACACCAAACTCAAGAGCTCGACAGAACTCGGAAGATAGTTGTGGGGCACAAAGTCGGGCATAGTGAAGTAGAAGGTAGGTCTTGATCTCTGTGGGTTGATGTACTCAACGGTTATTACAGTTACTACCACCAGAGCGCGCAACAGAGAAACAAGCTATGACAAAAAAAACCCCCCAAAATATCACAACCCTCGTGGTACCGTCCCGTCGTTTCCACCCTGCTGGTCATCTGCAACGCAAGTGGCATCTTTTCGGCTGTACCCACTTCGGGCCTTGGAGCAAAGATCATTTCTTCCGCCGAGTCGCTGACCATGGGCCCAGGCAGTCAGTAGCATCTGCAACAGCGTCACCACGCCTCGCACGCTGCAAACGGATAGTGTAGTGACCTGTTTATCTACCAGCGACTCAACCGAACCACGGAAGAGAGACAACATAGAGAACGCCCGCTCCAGTAATGCGAACATTAGGAATCATTGCCGTTTGCAATCCCATCGTGGATAGTGCTCAACTATAAGCGTTTCCATTCGCCGCCCATCTCAAGCAATTGACTACCAGTGTAGTGGCTTCCTCTGGAACGGGGGTCTGTGGGAATTTTTCAAGTGGACCCACCATATCAGTTGCAAAGTGGGCACGCTTGCGGGTGCGCCAGTCAGGTCGTCGGTCCAATGTCAATCCAGAATTAGTGCAGGAGCCCAACCTTGGGCATTGCGACGGAGGAATATACTGGACACCTTCGAAATCACCACTCTCACGAGCGTTGCGCCCTGGCCCTTACGAGGCCATGCTTTCGTTGCTCCTCTCAAGGTGCCCCACGTCTCACGCAACTCGTCCTCCACTCCTAGCAGCGTACCCGCCATGCCCGTCACCAGGCTCTAAGCCCTCCAGTACCGACATGGCAGCCAGGTGGCGACGGGTTTAATGTAGAATCTAAAATCCTTCAAATCGTAACGTGTCCGAGTAGTACTGGTTAGAATCATCACGGATGAACGACCCAATCACATACCCTCCGCAGAAAATTTGCCCCGCATCATCAATTATGTATCAACCGACCTCACCATAACTGTTAAGGGCCTGCCGGAAGATATTTATTTGCACTCACAACGACCTGCACGAAAATTTTGCGTTAGAATTCGACGATTGATTGTCCTTAAGCTTGCTCACGATGGATAACCTCAGATGACAGGCAGACCAGCTACGCAACGAGCCACCAGAGCATCGGACACGAGACAAGCAACCAAATCGACACGGCAACGCGCAAGAAACGGTAGACGATCTTCACGGAGGTGGTAGGCTAAGTGAGCCAGGCCAGCCATGCGATAGGCCGCCGGGTGAGCTGGCGGCCCGTCAACTGGACTCGTTAGGCAACGAGCAAGTCATCGATAGTCGAGCAGGTGTCATGGTTAGCATCACTGCGCGGAAACCAGCAACTAACTACGGCTAACCGTGATTTAAGCAGCTGGCAACCGAACGACAAAGCCCCCCTAGCAACACACCGCCGGCCGCACACGGTTTCTCCGTTGCCGGAAGCTCCAGTCGCACACGCAACATGAGAGACATCGACAACGCAACAAATACGATCGGCGAGAGTGCCGCCGGCGAGCCTCACTGCTATGCGGATCTAACTTCAAACGGCGGGTTCGGCGCTCGGCAGATTCTTTACAATCCAGCAACTGATGGTGGCATTGCCATCACCATGGAAGCTTCTCGTACCTATGTGCGCTCGAGGCACATCGAATTTCGGAGACAGCATTTCGAAGGGACCACAGTATTCGGTTCGCCAATCTTTTTCGTGCCGCCACGGGCGACACTTTGCTAACTAAAATTGTCTTATCTAGGTGATACGATAATAAACAATCACCACCATGCTGAACCGGGAAAGATCGGTAGGTGTGCTTTATTTTCCTGAAGTTTTAACGCCGAAGCTTCCGCACAGCAATGCTGATCAGCATGCATAGCTTCCAACCAGGGCACGGAACCCATATCGATGGTGCCTTCGTGGCAAAATCCGGCTTTTGTCGGGAGAGAGGAGATACTCATCCAACTGGAATCCCTGCTGGACGGTGACAACCAGAAGCAACCGCGGGCAGCAATAACGGACTCGGAGGGGTTGGGTACGTCCAAAGTTCAAGAACAAATGCTTCTAGTGATGAATGCTGCAGTGTCTAATTCCGCGTAGGAAAACGGCGATTGCAATTGAGTTCTGTTACCGCCGGAAGAAATCAAAGCCAACTGAACACATCTTCTGGCTGTACGGCGACTCTCACGACGCCTTCAACAATAGCTATCTCGACCTAGGACGACAAGCTGGGATTCTTGACGACAACGTGCGGGACGAAAGATGGCGGATCGTTGTCAAGAACTGGCTAGACGGTTCGGCCAGCGGAAACTGGATTATGGTAATCGACAACTTCGACGAGGTCGACTCGTACCTAGAGCGATATCTTCCGGTGCAGCGCGGCGCGATATTATACACAACGCGCGACGGCAGTATTCGCGGAAATGTTGCGTACGTGGCTCCGGGCGCCTGCGTGACCATCGATTCGATGACCGACGCAGAAGGAATGGACATGCTTGAAAAGTTTCTACCTATCAGCGATAGAACCGCCGCTCCGCTCTCCTGAGAAGATGCTCTCGACCTTCTAAAACACCTGGAGAAATTGCCGCTGGCGATAGAACAAGCGGCGGCATATATACGAGAAACGGAGGAAGAGGTGTCGAGCTACGTGAAGACGTTCAAAGAATGTGAACGGAAACAACAGGAGCTCTTGGAGGACCCTCTGCCGTCGTCTAGTCAAGAACTCAAAAGGCCCGGTTCGCGCGCGGTGATGACAACTTGGACGATAACCCTATCCAACATCCAGCGGAAATACCCAGACTCGGTACGGCTACTGGAGTTCATGAGCTACATCAACCCCGACGACATAGCGAAGGGATTACTCAGAGGGTTACCATTTCTCAAAGACGAAACCGAAGTCAAATTCAACAAGGCTTTGGCGCCGCTTCTCAGGTTTTCATTGATCTATCGGCTCAAATCTGCGAATTTTCGCCTCCACCGTCTCGTTGGACTGTACATCCACAGGCGGATGGAGTCAGAAGACCAACTACGGAGGGTTGCTCTACTGGAGACAATTTTTGGCTTGTTATACAATGCGTTTCCGGAGGATATGGCATTTGTGATGCAGTATCTGCATTTGGCAGCGCATGCTTCCGCCGCTTTGGGCCATACCGCGGATGGCTACCAGTACCGCCCATCCGGCATAGGGCTACTGCAAAAGTTCGGAACATTCATGGTAAAGAGCGGGGATTATGGTGATGGCTTGGTGTGGTTGCAGCGCGCACTTGGCGGCAGAGAGAAGGCCCTTGAGAAAGATCACCCCGTCACTCTCACCATCGTCAACAACATGGCCTACACATTTGACAACCAAGGCGAGTATGGCAAGGCCTTGGTCTGGTACCAGCGTGCACTTGACGGCAGAGAGAAGGCCCTTGGGAAAGATCACCCCGACACTCTCGCCACCGTCAACAACATGGCCAACACGTATAACAGCCAAGGCGAGTATGGCAACGCCTGGATCTGGTACCAGCGCGCACTTAACGGCTGTGAGAAGGCCCTTGGGAAAGATCACCCCGTCACTCTCACCATCGCCAACAACATGGCCTGCACATATGACAACCAAGGCGAGTATGGCAAGGCCTTGGTCTGGTACCAGCGTGCACTTGACGGCAGAGAGAAGGCCCTTGGGAAAGATCGCCCCGACACTCTGGCCACAGTCAACAACATGGCCAGCACATATAACAGTCAAGGCGAGTATGGCAGGGCCTTGGTCTGGTTCCAGCGCGCACTTGACGGCTGCGAGAAGGCCCCCGACACTCTCGCCACCCTCAACAACATGGCCAACACATATAACAGCCTAGGCGAGTACGGCAAGGCCTTGGAATGGCTCCAGCGCGCACTTGACGGTTGTGAGAAGGCCCTTGGGAAAGATCACCCCGTCACTCTCACCGTGGTCAACAACATGGCCAACACATATAACAGCCAGTAGCTGGAAGTTCCAAGAGGCTACATAGCCTCTAGGTTCTACCGGGTGGAGACAGGGCACAGTCTGACCGGGCAGTATCTAAACTGGACAAAGAACGGGGCCACAGCTCAGTGCTGGTGGTGCCAGTACGCGACTCAGACGAGAGACGATATCCTCAAGAATTGCCCCAAGTGGAAGATGCAGCAAAAGGTGCTGTGGGCGGAGGTGCAGAAGGAGACTGGGGAGGGGGAAGGGCCGGTTCAAGATCCGGGATCTCCTAGCCGATTGTGAGACTGGGATGTCCGGTCAACGTCGGAGTCACGGTAATATCGAACGAGTCAGGTTTCTCGATAGTCACGAAGGTGGGGTGCGCGCGGTCTTCGCCGGCGTTCAACTATTATACAAGGACAAAACCCCACATGGCCGCCCTTCAGAGATCGCCCACCATTAAGGGATTCACAGCGAAATAATTTAAGGGGTTCGGTTCGATATTGGAATCGCCCGCCGGCTCGCGCACTCGGTAACTTACCCGACGGCTCGTGAGACGGATCGCTCGACGGATCGTATTCGGTGGATCGCTCAACGCATGCCCGGCGGCCTGCGTGTATCGCTTCGGCGCATCATCGGTTCGAGGGGGCCCGGCGGCTTGTCAGACGGCTCGCTCGCATCGCTTCGGCGGCTGCCAAACGGCGCGCGCGACAACTGCCTCACGGGCAAGATAAGGTAAGGAATACGCTCACATGCCAGTCCCAGCTGGATGTGGGGCGAAGCCCGAAGCTACTCGTCCTGGTCGGTGCTGACGATGGGACGCCATACAATGGTGTCACGGGCCGCGTGATTCCCTCATATTACGGTCCCCACGTCACCCTCATGTTACGGCTCGGTGTTCGTAACCTCTTCGAGGTTCTGATGCCGCGCTGATGACGTATTGCCCATCAGGTAACTCTTATCTCACCTAGACTCTCGATCTCCTCACGTATCCTTCCGTCTCCGCTCCCGATCAACCGTCATCCCGCTCGCAGCGCTTAGGCGTATCGCCGATTCGGCGGATAGTTCGACGCATTCCCGGCAGCGGCCAGACGGCTTGCGAGTATCGCCGCGGTGGATCGTTCGACGCATGCACGGCAGCGGCCAGACGGCTTGCGGGTATCGCTGCGGCGGATCATTCACGGCCCCGCGGCGACGACTCACTCGTCTGATCGCTCACATCGCTCGCTCGACCGCTCGCGCTCGTTGGGGAATGGTGGTTGACTCAATGTCTTGGTGGCCGGTAGGTCGTTCGTTCGTTAACCGTTGGTTGACCGCTGGTTCATGATTGATCGATGCTTCCGCTGGTGGTTGATGATTCCACTGATTGTTGATTGACGACCGCCCCTCGCAGCGGGTCGTCATATAAGTATCCGGCTCGGCGAAGTCACGTGCTCCGGGGGGTCGTGAAAACTCTTCGCCTTGCCATTAGACTCCATCAGCGTATCACGGATAATCTCTCGATTGGATCGGACAGTAGTGCTTTCACGTACCCTCCTGAGAGTGGCTGGAGCAGGTGCCTAAGTTCTCTCGCCGTGGTTGGGTGATGCGATCGGGTTGTGTGCGGGGTTGATTACGTTACTCGACCGGAGTCGGAGATAACGAACCCTCAACCGTAGATACCAGCTAGTCCTTCTCGGCCGCTCAACGTCCCTCACCTTGGCTCGGCGTATGCACTGAATCATAGTCGTTGTAAGCGTCTCGGGTAAGAAGTGGGGAATACGCTCACGCTTCATGCGCTGGCAAAGCCCAGAGTCCATCGCCATAATCGGGTGTCAATGGCGAGGATGCGAGTGGTAGCACGATCCCTCGTGTCTCCGAGCCGTCTGCGACGATATAGCGATTCCCTACTCGTGGTGTTGTTCTTCTGGGCCGAGCCTCTGGAAACAACCCCGCTCCTATTCCGCGATCTAGACTCGCAACTCCTTGCGTTCCCGTTTCCTTCCGATGGCTTGTCCGTATGATGACCACCAAGGTTGTCCTTCTCTGCATCTTGCTGACATTATTGAATGCCGAATTGACATCCATAAATAGTGCACCTGTGGCGTCCCTTAGCCCTACCGACTGCTGGCTACGGTTCATGAGAACCGCCACTGATTAGCCATCATGTAGGCCAACACTACCAAGCCCGCATGCAGCCTTTCTAGACTACGGCAATATAAATACAACCGGCATCCGTCCAATGTCCAACCCCGACCTCGATCAGTCCACAGACGGCCCGTTGTGACTCCCCCTGCACTGCGCCGTGACACTCCTAATTCACGAGCTGGTGGGAGATTCGGGATCTGTTCGCAGACGAGAGGTGTGGTCAGGCGGTGCTGGATTTCCTTTCTTCTACGGACGTGGGAAGGCTGGTGCCGGCTGTGGAAGAGGGTGACGCGGGGAGCGACGTGTCAGAGTGGGAGCTCCGGGAGTGCCGGGACCGGGAGGAAGAGCTGAGGGCGGAGGCAGCAGTTCTGAGTGCCGAGGACGAGCTGGGCGATGGGGAGGGACCACCGCTGTTCCTGCCCACGCCCTCCTTCATGGCATTGGCGGACGAGGAGTAGGGGATGGGCCACGCTTCCCTTTGTCATTTCCTTTGTGATTCTCTTTGGTGCGCATCTTATTTCTCTCGGGACAGGCCTGGGCGGAGGGCGAAAGGGGAGCTTTCAACGAGCCACCCACCGCGCGGACAGCGGACGGGAAAAACGGATAAAATGTACGCCGCCATAGTCTAGATAGGCTGTATGCGAGTATGCGAGTATGATTACACAAAAAAAAACTCCTCATTCAAGACCGCGTACCACCACCACTCCTACTGTTGCACCTCCCACGCAGAAAGCCCAATTCCCAGCTCCTCCGACTCCTGCCTCCTCTCCTCTGTCTTCTCCTCCCGCTCACGGAGCTCTCACTCTGACACCTCGCTCTGGGCGTCTTCCTTATCCGGCTCGGGTATCCACGTCTGTCGTCAGGTGCGCGTTAGCGCCAGCCCAACTCCTTGCCACACTCCACTTTGCAGGAAGGGATTTGCAATGGCTTGATGGGGGCGATAATCTGAGCGATGGGGATGAGCCACAGGGATAGCTGTTCGGGTGTACTTACATAGCTACAAATACCAGCGCCAGAGAAAAATGGAAAAAAGAAAGACTATAACAGGAGGACCCGCCGTGCGGAAGCCCCACGAAACCCCGACAGCTAGTGGGCTAACGCCAAACCACCGTTTCCTGCAGCCTTGTTTGGTATATGTGTTGCACATGTTTTTGGCGGTGGCGAGAGTGTCAGGGTGATCTTTCCCAAGGGCCTTCTCTCTACCGTAAAGTGCGCGCTGGTACCAGAACAAGGCCTTGCCATATTCGCCTAGGCTGTTATACGTGCCTGCCATGTTGTTGACGATGGTGAGAGTGCCAGGGTGATCTTTTCCAAGGGCCTTCTCTCTGCCGTCAAGTGCACGCTGGAAACAGACCAAGGCCTTGCCATACTCGCCTAGGCTGTTATACGTGTAGGCCATGTTGTTGACGGTACGGAGAGTGTCGGGGTGATCTTTCCCGAGGGCCTTCTCATAGCCGTCAAGTGCACGCTGGTACCAGACCAAGGCTTTGCCATACTCGCCTTGGCTGAAATATGTACAGGCCATGTTGTTGACGGTGGTAAGAGTGTCGGGGTGATCTTTCCCAAGGGCCTTCTCTCTGCCGTCAAGTGCACGTTGGTACCAGACCAAGGCCTTGCCATATTCGCCTAGGCTGTTATACGTGCCTGCCATGTTGTTGACGATGGTGAGAGTGCCAGGGTGATCTTTTCCAAGGGCCTTCTCTCTGCCGTCAAGTGTACGCTGGTACCAGACCAAGGCCTTGCCATACTTGCCTTGGCTGTCATATGCACAGGCCATGTTGTTGACAGTGGTGAGAGTGTCGGGGTGATCTATCCCGAGGGCCTTCTCTCTACCGTCAAGTGCGCGCTGGTACCAGACCAAGGCCTTGCCATACTCGCCTTGCCTGTCAAATGCACCGGCCATGTTGTTGACGGTGGTGAGAGTGTCGGGGTGATCTTTTCCGAGGGCCTTCTCGCTGCCGTCAAGTGCGCGCTGGTACCCGACTAAGGCCTTGCCATACTCGCCTTGGTTTTTATATGTACAGGCCATGTTGTTGATGGTGGTGAGAGTGTCGGGGTGATCTTTTCCAAGGGCCTTCTCTCTGCCATCAAGTGCGCGCTGGTACAAGACCAAGGCCTTACCATAGTCGCCTTGGCTGTCGTATGTACGGGCCATGTTGTCGACGATGATGAGAGTGTTGGGGTGATCTCTACCCTGGGCCTTCTCGCTGCCATCGAGTGCGCGCTGGCAGCAGACCAAGGCCTTGCCATATTCGCCTTGCCTGCCGTATATACTGGCCATGTTGTTAACAGTGGTGAGAGTGCTAGGATGATCTTTTCCGAAGGCCTTCTCTCTGCCGTCAAGTGCGCGCTGGAGCCAGACCAAGGCCTTGCCATACTCGCCTTGGCTGTTATATGTACAGGCCATGTTGTTGACGGTGGTGAGAGTGGCAGTGTGGTCTTTCCCGAGGGCCGTCTCTCCGTCGTCAAGTGCGCGCTGGAACCAGACCAAGGCCTTGCCATACTCGCCTTTGCTGGCATAAGCACAGGCCATGTTGTTGACAGTGGTGAGAGTGGCAGTGTGATCTTTCCCAAGGGCCTCCTCACAGCCATCAAGTGCGCGCTGTAACCACAAGATGCCACCACCATAATCCCCTTTCTTTATCACGAATGTTCCGAACTTTTGCAGCAACATTATGCCGGATGGACGGTATTGGTAGCCATCCGGGACTTGGCCCAAAGCGGCCGAAGCATGCACTGCCAAGTGCAGATACTGCGTCACAAATGTCATATCCTCCGGTAACGCATCGCCCAACAAGGCAAAAATTGTCCCTAGTAGCGCATCCCGCTCTAGTTGGTCTTCTGACTCCATCCGCCTGCGGATGTACAGTCCAACGAGACGGTGGAGGCGAAAATTTGCAGATTTGAGCCGATAGATCAATGAAAACCTGAGAAGCGGCGCGAAAGCCTTGTTGAATTTAACTTCGGTTTCGTCTTTGAGAAATGGTAACCCTCTGAGTAATTCCTTCGCTATGTCGTCGGGGTTGATGTAGCTCATGAACTCCAGTAGCCGTACCGAGTCTGGGTATTTCCGCTGGATGTTGGATAGGGTTATCGTGCAAGTTGTCATCACCGCGCGCGAACCGGGCCTTTTGCATTCTTGACTAGACGACGGCAGAGGGTCCTCCAAGAGCTCCCGTCGGTTCCGCTCACATTCTTTGAACATCTTCACGTAGCTCGACACCTCTATTCCCGTTTCGCGTATATATGCCGCCGCCTGTGCTATCGCCAGCGGCAAGTTCCCCAGGTGTTTCAGAAGGTCGAGAGCATCTTCTCGGGGGAGCGGAGCGACGGTTCTATCGCTGGTAGGTAGAAACTTTTCAAGCATGTCCATTCCTTCTGCGTCGGTCATCGAATCGATGGTCACGCAGGCACCCGGAGCCACGTACGCAACATCTCCGCGAATACTGCCGTCGCGTGTTGTGTATAAGATCGCGCCATGCTCCACCGGAAGATACCCCTCTAGATACGAGTCCACTTCGTCGAAGTTGTCGATTACCATAATCCAGTTTCCGCTGGCGAAACCGTCTAGCCAGCTCTTGACAACGATCCGCCATCTTTCGTCCCGCACGTCGTCGTCAAGAATCCCAGCTTGTCGTCCTAGGTCGAGATAGCTATTGTCGAAGGAGTCGTGAGAGTCGCCGCACAGCCAGAAGATGTGTTCTGCCGGCTGTGATTCCTTTCTCCGGCAACAGAACTCAATTGCAATCGCCGTTTTCCTACGCGGAATTAGACACTGCAGCATTCACCACCAGAAACATTTGTTCTTGAACTTTGGACATACCCAATCCCTCCGAGTCCGTATATTGCTGCCCGTGGTTGCTTCTGGTTGTCACCGTCGCGCCGTAGCAGGGATTCCAGTTGGATGAGTATCTCCTCTCTTCCGACAAAAGCCGGGCTTTGCCACGAAGGCACCATCGATATGGGGTCTGTGCCCCGGTTGGAAGCTATGCGGGCTAGTCAGCACTGCTGTACGGAAGCTTCGTCGTAGTAATCTGAAGAAAATAATGCACACCTACCAATCTTTCCCGATTCATCGTGATTTTGGGGATAGTTTATTATCGCATCTCCTAGATGATCATTTTAGTTAGCAAAGTGTCGCCCATGGCAGCACGAAATAGATTGGCGAACCAAATACTGTGGTCCCTTCAAAATACGATCTCTGAAATTCGTTGTACCTCGAGCGCATACAGGTACGAGAAGCTTCCGTGCTAGTGGTAATGCCGCCATCAGTTGCTGGATCGTAAGAATCTGTGGAGTGCTTAACCTGCTGTTTGAATTTGGACCCGTGTAAGGGCGAGGCTCGCCAGCAGTACTCTCGCCGATCGTAGTTGTTGTGTTGCCGATGTCTTTCACGCTGCGTGCGCGACTGGGGCTTCCAGCAGCAGAGAAACCATGTCCGGCCGGCGGTTTGTTGCTAGGGGGGCTACGTTGCTCGGTTGCCAGCTATGTGAAGCACGGTTAGCCGTAGTCGATGGTTTCCACGCAAAGATGCTAACCATGGCACCTGCTCCGCCATCGATGACTTGCTCGTTGCCTAACGAGTCCGGTTGACGGGCCTCCGGCTCACATGGCGACCCATTGCGTGGCTGGCTTAGCGTACCACCTCCGTCTACTGTTTCTTGCGAGTTGCCGCGTCGATTCGGTTGCTGGTCTTGTGGCCGATGTTCTGGCGGCCCGTCGCGTAGCTGGTTCGCCTGACTTCTGAGGAAATCCATCTTGAGCAAGCGTAAGGCCAATCAATTGCCGAATTTAAACGCAAAATTGTCGTACGTGTTGTTGTGAGCGCAAGTATCTTCCAGTACCTAGGTGCTTGGGTGTTGTCCGTTGATACGCCCAGTGCCATAGTTACACGTTACCCGGCTACAACCCCTTTTTCGAGAAATAAGAAAAAATGACAATACAAACAACCACCGGTAGGCGAGAGACAAAACTTTGCAGACCACATGTTTGGACGGTTAGTACGATGCTGTGCATGTTTCCTAACTCACTCACTCGTGCAGTGGCATGTACATAGCGGGCCGTCCAGGCTCCGATCACTTACGGCGGGGCAGCTCAGCTGCGCCGTTTCGTCCTAGCAGGACTGCCCCAGCGGCTTGACGTTTTACTTCCTTGCAGTAACAGATTGACAAGGCGCAGTACCATTCCTGCAACTCCTGGTGTTTTTTTTTTTTTTTTTTTTTTTTTTTTTAATAATTAACTACTCGCATGCGACCTAACGTTAGTTATCTAGATCATGGCGAGATTATGTCAGATCTGGAATTTCTACAGTCCGTTTCCTCTCCACTGTCCGCGCAGTGGCGGCACGTTGCAAGCTCCCCTTTGCCCTCCGCCCAGGCCTGACCCAAGAAAATGTGGCGCGCACCAAGGAAATGACAAAGGAAAAGAAAAAGGGAAAAGGACAAATGAAACCGCCTAGCCCTCGCCCGCGGTCGCCATGAAGTCGGGCGTGGGGAGGACAGTGATCTAACTCCCCGCCGGCGCCCCGCTCCCCAGCCTCCGCCCCCTGCTCCTCCTCCCACTCCCCCAGCTCTGCCTCCGACACCTCGCTCACTGCGTCCTCCTCGGCCGGCACCCGCCTTCCCACATCCGTGGTGGAGAGGAGTCCAGAACCGCCCGCCAGCACCTCTCGTCCGCCAGGAGGCCCCGGTTCTTCCACCGGTCCTTCCACCTCCCAGTTCCTTCTACACCTTCGCCCACATAATCTTCTACTAGGCCTTCCACTCATGACACACCTTGAAGAGTGCTCCCGAGTCTGGTTCGGGTACTGGCACCACTAACATTGCGGGGTGGGCCGATTCTTCTTCCAGTTGAGGTACTGCCCAGACAGACAGTGCCCCGTCTTGATCTGGTAGAACCGCGAGGCTAGCCTCTTGGTGCTTCCAGCTACCGTGCCGCCCGGCGTCTGGCTCTTTGGCATCCGGTACTTCGCCTTGGAGGTCCGGCCTCCAGCCCACCGGCGTGCCTCCACCCACTTCTTCTCCGAGATCTCCCGCTTGAGGTTGGCGAGGGATCGTGGGAGGGGCATCGCCCGCACTTCCGTCCGATCGGAGCAGTTCAGCCATTCCACCCCGCGGGTGTCTGGCTCCTCCGCCGCAATCTTTGCCCACTCGTCCGCCTCCTCGTTGCCGGCGATTCCCTTATGTGCTGGGCACCACCGGATTTCGATGATGATGCCCGGCCTGGCCCTACGCAACGCGGCGATGTGCTTTCGCGCCCGGAGAACGTACTGCTGCCCAGGGCCAGGTTCGTCCGATGCCATCCGTCTGATGGCCGCTTGCGCATCCGTGAAGATTGTGACCCGTTCGCAACTCGTGGTGTGGTATGGTGACCGCCACTTGTACGGGGTAGCCTCCACTACACCACAATAAAAAGAATTAATTTTAAACCTGTAGAACGACAGGCAAACGTATGTGTAGACCGATTCTACAGATATAGAGGTGGTGGTGGTTTGAACAGCGCTAACCCAATAAAAACGGCACTAGTCTACAACTAGAATAATCGAGTGATTTCTTATGACGCGCACTGGCAATTATGCAAAAGCTTGCACTCACGCCGGTGAGACTTGTACTCCTACTCTGCATATGCACGCTGCTCCTGACATATGCCATCGACCATCTCTTGCTACGTTCTGCAAATCTCCGTATAGTTTTATATGAACTGAATCAAAAACGTCAAACTCAGTCTTCTCCAACTCTGGGAGTAATGATGGTTCAACTGGAATTACCACACTAAGAGCGGGGCGAGTATGTATGTAAGGTGGGGTTTGGGGATCTTGTCAAGCGGCCACCACGCTAAATTTTAGCGTGTGGCGCAATGGCCAGGTGTGGCTGCCAGTTGTCTGAATTCGATGTCGCCTTCCCTTTTTTCTTTCCCCCAACACAACACCATCTGCGAACACAACGTTCCCACACAAACGATCCCTCGTCGACAAACAACCACCATTTCAACGGCAACACTTTGCTTGTCGCTCGTACATTCGGCGTTCGCCTACTCGCTCGTGTGCTTGATGCTAGGAACCCTGTCTCTCGTGTAATGTTGCTCGCGGCAGATCAACCTGTCTGTTCCCTACTTGCAGCCCTGCCGGCCCCGTTATCTACATACAGCCAATTTATTGCTACTCCCACTTTTGCTTGCTTGCTAATACATGTGAGAGGGACCTGCTACTATATTCTTATAAAACAAATGATTACATCTCCCAAGTTCTATGCCTTTCGACGAAAAACGCAACCAGACATCTCCTCTCGCACTTCGTCAACCAGAATGCGGATCTGCAACCAGCTCACCCGCTGGTCCACAACCCTGAACCCAAGAAATGCCGACTGGATAATGATTTCGCTTACAGCCCCACCATCTTTCTAGATATCCTCGTTCGCCTTGTTTTTCCGGTGCTCTTCCAGGCATGTACGATTTTCTATCTGTTGTTGTGGTGGTGGCCGACAGCGCCCACTAATGGCCTAGGTCGCCCAAGATATGGTAAGACGCTAGAGGATCATGAGATTTTCTTCGTTTGCCCGGCCCGTCGGCCGATCCGATCCAGACCAGGCCGGCTGCAAAAAAGCCCGTGGGCCCGCGGGCTGTTTTTTTTTTTGTTTATTCATACTCGCATGTGACCTATATAGATCATGGCGGCGTACATTTTACTCAGTTTTCCTGTCCGCAGTCCGCGCAGTGGCGGCACGTTGCAAGCTCCCCTTTTGCCCTCCGCCCAGGCCTGTCCCAAGAAGATGTAGAGCGCACCAAGGGAATGACAAAAGAGAGACAAAGGAAAGAGCAAAGGAAACCGTCCCCGCAATCCTACTCCTCATCTGCAGATTCCATGAAGGGGAGCGTAGGTAGGAACAGCGGTAGCTCCCCCCCAACACCCAATTCCCCCACGGCACCCAGCTCCTCCGCCTCCACCTCCCGCTCCTCTCCCTGCCCCCGGAGCTCCCACTCTGACACTGCACTCCCGGCGTCGCTCTCTTCCAGCGGAGGCACTATCCCTCCCACATCCGTTGAGGAAAGGAAGTCCAGCACTGCCTGCCCGCATCTCTCATCGGCAAGTAGGTCCCGGATCTTCCACCGGCTTTTCCCCCTCCCAGTCTCCTTCTGCGCCTCCGCCCACAGAACCTTTTGCTGCATCTTCCATTCCGGACACACCTTGAAGAGGTGGTCTCTCGTTTGCGAGGGGCACTGACATCACCAGCACTGGGCGGTGGGGCGAACCTTAGCCCAGTTCAGGTACTGCCCGGTGCGGGCGTGCCCTGCCTTCAGCTGGTAGTACCTTGAGACGAGCCTTTTGGCCGTGCCGTCTGGCTTGTGAGGCCCGTGGGCTGTGGGCAGCGAGACTGCTTGGCGCAGACCAGTCCAGGCCAAGGCCATGACTGGCCCGGCTGGACTGTTGAGACCATGCCGATGCTCAAGACCCCAAGCAGCCATTAGACGCATAGCCTGGAGGAACTGAGACCGGACTAAAGCACGCGATCCAGGCACGGAGGCATATTACAACTCTACGGAAGGACCGTCCAGGCAGCACCACCGAGATCCGGTGGTGTCCCGCTCACAAGGGAGTTCCAGGGAATGAGAAAGCCGACGAGTGGGCGAAGCTTGCGGCAGAGGAGCCAGATGCATGGGGCACTGTGGAGTGGATGCAGGGAGGAGTCAGACCGATGTCTCTCCCAAGACCCCTTGCACACCTCAAGCGGGAAATCACCGAGAAGAAGCAGAATGAAGCCCGCCGCTGGTCAGGACAACGTGCCTCGGCCAAGAAGTATAGGATGCCGCGTGAGCAGCGGCCGAACAAGACAGTGGCTAGAAATTTTTCAGCCTCTAGGTTCCACCAAATGAAGACAGGGCAAAGTCTGACCGGGCAGTAGTATTTAAACTGGACAAACAACCAGGCCACCGCTCAGCTGGTGGTGTCAGCACGCGACTCGGACGAGACGATATCCTCAAGAGCTGTCCCAAGTGGAAGATGCAGCAAAAGGTGCTGTGGGCGGAGGTGCGGGGGGAGACTGGGGAGGGGGAAGGGCCGGTTCAAGATCCGGGAACTCCTAGCTGATGGCCGGTGCAGTCAGGCGGTACAAGACTTCCTATCCATCACGGGCGCAGGGAGGTTTGTATCTGTTGAGTATGACGCGCAAAGCGAGGTGTCAGAATGGGAACTCCGGGAGCGGAGAGAGAGAAGAGGAGAGGAGGGTGGAGGCCGAGGAGGCCGAGGAGTTACATAGGTGCCGGGGGTGACGAATAGCCGCTGGTCCTGCTTACGCCTTCTTTCCAAGGTCCGCAGATGGGGAGTAGGATCGGAGGACGGAGCTTTTCTTTTTCTTTTGTCTTTTCCTTTGTTCTTCCCTTGGTGCGTCTTATCATTTTGTGGGGACAGGCCTGGGCGGAGGGCAAAGGGAAGGTAGCAACGTGCCGTCATCGCGCGGACAGCGGACAGGAGCTAGGCAAAATGTACGCCGCCATATAATGCGAGTATGATTAAATAAATAAAAAAGACCGACGGGTGATGTCCATTCGCACGCGCCTCCTCCCAGTTTTCTTCTATATATTTGCTTATTCACGTCCACTGCCACTGCGCCATGCCGCCAAGAAAACACCTGGGCGGCAACCCAGCACATCTAAATGTCTCCAGCATTTACTGAGCCTATCTAGGTATCGCGCGCTCGCCCCTCTTATGATATCCTGCGCTTTCCTTCTTCTCCCCCCTTCCCCGCGTAGATTGATAGATTCCGGACGGATGTTAATGCGCGATTTCGGTCGCTACGAGGGCGGACCGATGGGTTCTCTCGCCGGTTGCGATGCGGAAGTCTGTCGCGTGCACGGGCGGCAGATACGGCGACCATCCAAATGGCGATGCAATAGAGGCGGAAGATAAAGAGGAAAATCCGAGCGTGTATACAGGAGGGATTGATGGACGGACTGCACTCTGCCGACGTGTAGATATACCACGTCGCCAGTCGCCACGCTATACCAGGGCAGTGAAGGATGCACTTAGCTATTCCGCTCCAATGCTCCGTCAGCAGGCATGTTGGAGCAGATATCCGTTTTTTTCCCACCCTGACATATTTCCGCACACGGGATACATGGAACGCAGTTGAACTTCCTGCCCCATGTTTCCTGGTGGCCAGAGCCGGAAGAATTGGACAGTGACCCCCGCGGAGTGCACAGCACGCTATCGACACGATCGATGCCAATGCTGATCTGACGGCGATGGCGGTGTCAGGCATTCCCTCACCCCACTCTCCATTCCGCCGCCTCGTGGGCAAGATGGTCGGCCCTCGGAAAGTTTGCGCCGGCGATGTCGTTCGCCCGCGCTCTTTGGCGACGAGATAGGGATCTCGGAAGGGCCGTACTCGTAACCACGTGCTCCGGAGAGATGGCGATCCGGGATTCGAGCCGGTGGAGGATCGGGGGACGGATTCGGAAAGGCGCAGGCGGTAGTTCGGAGGGCGGCGAGACGCCCGCTGGAAGGCAAGGCAGGCTGCGAGGACCACAGCGGTGGCCCGTGGTTTGTCAGCTGCAGAACTGCGCGGGGGCGGAGGCCAGAGAGAAACGGAAACGAGCAGACCGTCGAACACTCGTCAGCGCCAGTTCCGTGCTGCGGCTCTCGTCTCCGATTGGTCGACTTGCTCCGGCACGGGCATTGCCGCACAGCGGTTGTTCCGACGGACTGGGGCCACATCCCAGCCCGGCTTATAGGCTAAATTCGAGGATGATTAACAAAAATCCCAGTCGGGCCAGTCCGTCTGGCGAAGGCGTTTATCTATCCGGCGCACACGACGCCACCAGCGGCTAAGCCTGATACGGACCAACCCAGCGCTGCCGCCTCTTCCGTGAGGGCGGAGCTTGAATTCGAAACGGCACATGTCTCGGCCCTCGCTTCTGATTGGCTGGCGCCAACCTCACTCGAGCGCCCGCCTCGCCGCGGCGAGGGTTACAAAAAAGCTTGGTGATGCCGACAGATGCGGCCCATGTTTTTTTTTTCGTTTTTGCCTCGCATGCAACTCGGATCCAGCTCTGCTGCTGCGGCACGGCCTCACCAATGTTGCGGCCCTTCACCGTCCGCTTTAAGAGGTGTGCGGCCGCCCGTAGTTCCCAAGACCTGGAGACTGTCCCCTCCACGTCCAAGACTGTCTCCCCCCTGCTCGGGGCGCGCCGCACACAAACACGCACACACCCGCACACATACGCATCTGCGCAGTGTAGCCTCGGTCCATGCGAGTTAGGTATGCACCGTGGTTAAGCGCCAACTCATCGCCGTTCCACAGCCACTTGCGCGGAAGCCACCTGCCCCCGTTGGCTTGGTTGCTTCGGAAGGTAGGAAACAAGCTTTTCTGGACAGAATTCGCTGAGCTGTGTGAGCGTCTGACGTCTGACTGGACGGGACTGTTCTTCCTCCTAGCTTATAGCTCTCCGCCCCGATCCCTTCCGTCCCTCCATCCATCCGCTGTCCTCAGAGGCGCACAACTCTCCACCAGCTCTGTTCAGCTACCTCGCGCAACATCTCCTCCGCCCCCGAGCTGAGACGAGCTCTCGGGACACTTACGTCAAGACATAGACAAGCTTTCCGGCACCCCCCCTCCCTCTCTCTCTCTCTCTCTCTCGGGAATTTGGCCCTTCGCTGGCCATCAGGACAACAGAAAAGCCTCCTCGCGGATTATGGCTCCTCCGGGGAAAACAGCTGGCGGAAACGCCGCCTTCACCAATTTCAACAACAAGTTCGCTCACATCACCGTGAGTGATCCCAACTGTCCCTAGCCCGCCCCCCCGCGCTCGAATTGACGCCCTGCTTCTAGGACCCTCATGAGCGCCGCCGTCTCGCACTCGCCGAGATCGATAAGGCTCCGTTCGGCTGGTACCACGTCCGTGCCGTGGTCGTCGGAGGTATCGGCTTCTTCACCGATGCCTACGATGTAAACCCCCTGACACCCTCATGTCGTTGCGCGGCGCACTGACGTTGGCCAGATCTTCGCCGTCAACTTGGTCACCTCGATGCTGGGTCTCGTGTACTGGAACTCCGGCCTGATTCCCGGCCCCTCGGACACCGCGATCAAGGTCTCAACCTCGGGAGGCACAGTCATTGGCCAGCTCGGGTTCGGGTGGCTCGCGGACGTCGTCGGCCGCAAGAAGATGTACGGACTCGAGCTGATCGTCATCATCGTCGCCACCCTGGCACAGTCCCTCAGCTCGGAATCCTACTCGATGCACATCGTCGGCCTGCTCATCTTCTGGCGCGTCATCATGGGAATCGGCATCGGCGGCGACTACCCGCTCTCGTCCATCATCACCTCGGAATTCGCGACGACCAAGTGGCGCGGTGCCATGATGGGCGCCGTCTTCGCCATGCAGGGGATCGGCCAGTTGGGGGCCGCGATGTGCGCCCTGGTCGTCACCGTCGCCTTCAAGGACAAGCTCGTGGGCAAGCCCATCGATGCGTGCGACGCCCAGTGCAAGACCGCCGTCGACCGCATGTGGCGCATCATCATCGGCTTCGGCGCCGTCCCCGCCTGCATCGCCCTCTACTACCGGCTCACCATCCCCGAGACGCCGCGGTACACATTCGACGTCCAGTTCGACATCGAGAAGGGAGAAGCCGACGCGGCCAAGTTCCGGTCCGGAGCGTACGGCAATGCCGACGTCGACGAGATCACCCGCATCCAGACCCAGGCCGCCGCCACCACGGAGCTCGAGATTCCGAAAGCCAGCTGGGCCGACTTCTGGGGCCACTACAGCCAGTGGCGCTACGGCAAGATTCTCCTCGGCACTGCGGGCTCCTGGTGCCTACTGGACGTGGCGTTCTACGGTCTCGGCTTGAACAACAGCATCATCCTGGACGCCATAGGCTACAGCTCGCACACCGACGTCTACGAAAAGCTCTACAACAATGCCGTCGGCAACCTGATCTTGATCTGCGCCGGGTCTATCCCGGGCTACTGGGTGACCGTCTTCACCGTCGACACCATCGGCCGCAAGCCGATCCAACTGATGGGCTTCATCCTGCTGACCATCCTCTTCTGCATCATCGGCTTCGCCTTCCACCATCTCTCGGGCCACGCATTGCTCGGCCTGTATGTGCTCTGCCAGTTCTTCTTCAACTTCGGCCCGAACGCGACCACGTTCATCGTCCCGGGCGAGTGCTTCCCAACGCGGTATCGGTCGACGTCGCACGGCATCTCGGCCGCGTCCGGCAAGGTCGGCGCCATCATCGCCCAGGTCCTGATCGGCCCGCTGCGCGTCCGCGGCAACCCGACGCCGAACAACCAGAGTCCATGGTTGGACCACGTGATGCAGATCTTCGCCGTCTTCATGTTTGCCGGCATCTTCACCAGTCTGCTCATCCCGGAGACGAAGCGCAAGACGCTCGAGGAGATCTGCGGCGAGCTCTACAACGAGGGCGGCGTCCAGCAGGGGGATGCGGCGGCCGAGGAAGAGAGCAGCGAAGAAGAAAAAGGCGGAGCAATCCGAGCCGGCGCACTCGCACAGGGCTAGACGCACGCTTCCCGAATTCTCGTTTTATATATACATATGCATGTGAAAATCCAAGTCTGGCGTGGGTGGGTCAGTGAGTTCTGATGGATTGACGATTTTCGTCTGCGGCGGCTGGGGGTGTTTTGAGTTTCTTCCTCTCTCTCACTCTCTCTCTGGGTTCGTTTTTGGTTTTATAGTGGATGGAAAACAAAAGGAAGTGGTACTTTGGTACGTACGTAGAGTGCGGAGGGGGAGGAAGGGATTGTCTGACACCGTTCTTTTGTTTTTTTCTTTCATTACAAAGGGACGTTCGGTACATAATTCTATTGGATGGGGCGCCTCTCAGCGCAGGGATGTGAATAGGCTATCTAGATAGTATCAAGGTTTTGCAGTCCCGGGTGTCTAAATCGGTGCTATTTTTCCATCAAAATTTACGGTGGTTTGCAATGCTACGTGTTCTTAAGTCCGGATATGGAGTTACTCGACTATCAGAACACTGCAGAACTCGTCCTGTCTACGTTGTGCGACCTCCTCCAGCTGCACATACTGTATGTATCCAGCCAACCCCGCACCAAACCCATCTCTGTCGTTGAAAGATTGCCTCACACTAGCCTTGGCAGCCTGCGAATTTCTGTCTTCAATAGCGAATGGTGATATCAGCCGAGGAACAAGGCGATACCACGTGACGGGGGTCTGGTGCGAGAGAAGTTGAAAGGAGCCAACCGGAGCATTTAGTCACATCCTAGGTCTTTTTCTTGCTTCGATATTCACAACATAAATGCTGCTCGTGTGACAACCCCTCGTGTTTAACTAGCAGCCTCAACTTGGCGGTCCAGGCGGTGATTCATGGATTCAGTGAGGAGCTGCAAAGCGAAGATTCATCTTGCGCCGGGGAACAGCAAGCTTCTGAATGTCGTCTTGAAATCGAGTGGAGCACTAACCCATAAGCAGTTTCCAAATCGCGTTGTGGCTATCCACCGGGAAGAACTATGGCATTTTAGACTTATGGTTCAAAATCTATGGCATATCAGAAGTTTGCCGTAAAAAAATAAAAAAGACACCGCAGTCTCACGCCGCGATTTGCTTTTTTTTTCTTTCCTTCTCTGCTCGCACAGGGACATCCGGTGGCGCATAGAGTTCAAGCACTCGGACAGAGAAATACCCCCCCTTTGTGGTAAATAAAGGGTGGTGTGTCGTCGGGCGGATCTCACGATAGGTTTTGAGCGACGTCGTCGTTGGCCAATCGGAAGTTTTACTTACTCGCCAACAGACGCCTGTGGTGTTGAACTTGGTCAGCGGCTCTTGGCAGTTTCTATTACGTAACAGGGTGACAGGGGCATGGGAAGTAACGATGACTGTATTACGTAAGAAACGGTTTTTTTTTTTTTTTTTTTTGTTTATTCATTATCCTCGTGTGCGACCTATCTAGATCATGACGAGCTATGTACAGTCCGCTTCCCCGCCGCAGTCCGCGTTTAGCGGCACGG
>Ga0307516_10000340_pt1 | contig 61066 bp, 56 predicted proteins | sample 19_EM_MG_FD_203310 | JGI IMG/M metagenome (GOLD analysis project Ga0307516, IMG submission 203310) | Populus trichocarpa ectomycorrhiza microbial communities from riparian zone in the Pacific Northwest, United States - 19_EM | ecosystem: Host-associated > Plants > Roots > Unclassified | place...
GCGCCAAGGGCGCGGCGCTGTCGGTGCGCCATGTGCAAGACGGCTTCCTCGGCGGCGCCAACAGCTTCTGGCTGCAGTACGCGCAAGGCACCAGCTCGCTGAACAGCAACTTCGGCGACCTGCTGGCCGACAGCCGCACCAAGGCCTGGCGCATGGTCGAGAGCGTCAATTGGCAGCAGGGCAACTTCGGCGGCCAGGCGATTGCGCTGTGGTCGCAGCAGCGCTCGCCCGACGCGGTGACAGGCGACAGCAGCAAGACCACCTCGATGTCGCTCGGTGGCCGCGTGGGGTATGCAGTGACCAAGAACTTCAAGCTGCTGGGTGAGCTGGGCCTGTCGCAGGTCAAGCCTGAAGGCCAGAGCGCGCAGAAGCTGACCAAGTTCACCTTCGCACCGACGCTGGCCACCGGCCCGGGCTTCTGGAACCGGCCCGAGCTGCGCCTGTACGTGACGCACGCCAAGTGGAGCGGCGTCAACGGCGCAGTGGTCACCGGCGAGAGCGCGTTCGACGGCAAAGAGTCGGGCACCAGCTACGGCGCGCAGGTCGAGATCTGGTTCTGACCGGGCGCGGCGGCGACCGCACCGCCTTGGGTCGGCACTGTCCTACTTGAACTTGCGCCATCGGCTGTCCATGGGCAGCCGACGGCCCTTTTACGCTCATGTCACTTCAAAACTTTCCGACATGGAGTACATCATGGGCAAGTATTTCCTCGCATGGCTGCTGGGCGTACCCGGTCTCGTGCTTCTCATCATTTACCTGTTCTTCCATTGAGGACGCGTGCGAACGACGCTCGATCCGCGACTGATTGACCCGAGCGCCAACGAGCCCGGCCTGGTGGTGGATCTGCGCGACGTTCGCCGCGCCTTGCTTTTCGACCTGGGCGAGATCGAGCGTCTCGCCCCGCGGGTGCTGCTGCGGACGACGCACGCGTTTGTCACGCACACCCACATGGACCATTTCGCCGGCTTCGACCACTGGTTGATGCTGGGCCTGGGCCGCACACCGAAGATGGTGTTGTGGGGCGGGCCGGGCTTTGTCGACCAGCTGGAGCACAAGCTGCGCGCCTACACCTGGAACGTGGTGCACCGCTACGAGGTGCCGATGCGCATCGAGGCGCACGCGCTGGAGCTGGATGGACGCCGCACGCACGCCCACTTCGACAGCATCGAGCGCTTCGCGCGGCGCGACAGCCCGCAAGAACCTGCCAGTGACGGCGACCTGCTGCTGGACGAGGCGCTGTTCAGCGTACGGGCCCGGATCGTCGACCATGAGATGCCGGTGCTCACATTCGCGATCGACGAGAAGGCGCAGCTGCGCGTCGCGGCCGATCGCATCGGGGCGATGGGCTTGGCCACCGGTGCGTGGCTGCGCACGCTGAAAGACGCGGTGCTGGCCAACGAGCCCGACGACACACCGATCCACCTGCACTGGCGCGACGGGCAGGGCGACCACCAGCAGCAGCGCCTTCTCGGCGAATTGCGCCCGCTGGTGCTCGACAGCGTGCCGGGCCGCCGCATCGGCTACGTCACCGACCTGCGTTTCACCGAGGCCAACATCGAGCAGCTCGCCCATCACCTGAATGACGTCGACCTGCTCTACATCGAATCGGTCTTCCTCGACGAAGACCGCGAGCAGGCCGCACGCAAGAACCACCTGACCGCACGCCAGGCCGGCGAGATCGCCCGCCGGCTGCGCGCCAAAAAGGTCGTGCCGTTCCACTTCTCGCCGCGCTACCGCGGGCGAGAAGAAGCGTTGCGGGCCGAGGTGATGGCGGCCTGGAGCGAGTTACCCCAGGCCGCCGCGCTCACTTGACAGTCAGCTTGCCGACACCGGCGTTGGCTTCGACGGTGCTGCGCACCGCGCTCGCCGGCAGCAGCGGGAAGCTGTAAGGCACCGTCCAGCCCACCGCGTTGCTGAAGCTGCACTTGCTCGACAGCGACAACGCGGCGCCGTTCAGCAGCGAGCCGGCATCGGTGATCGCGCCGTTCTTGCTCGACGAGCCGGGATTGACCACGACCTGGCTGCAGCTGCTGGCGCCGGCGATGTCCATCGCGTTGGCCTGCGAAATGATGCGCGCCTTGTAGCCCACGCCGATGCTGTACGAGTGCTCGTACACATTGGCCGACTTGCTGCCGACGTAGGCGTTGTTGTAGACGTGCACGCGGCCGAAGCGCACCCGCGGCGAGCGCTGCTCGATCGAGCGGAACATGTTCAGCGCGTAGGTCACGGTCAGGTGGCCGTCGTCGCCGCTGGCGCTGTCGTCCGAGCCGATCAGGCCGTTCTTGTCGTGCTGGTCGAAGACGTTGTTGGACACGCTCACGTAGTCGCTGGCGTTCTTGATGTCCAGCGCGCCGTCGTGGCACTGCTTGGTCTTGCCGTGCTCGACGGGCAGCGTGTCGTCGGTGACAGGCGCATCGGTGAACAGGTTGTGGTCGATCCACACATGCCTGGAGCCGTCGACGGTGATGCCGTCGAAGCGCGAGTTCCAGTTGCCGCTGTCGCCGTCGTCCGCGTCCCACTCGGGCGCCACGTCGCAGGGGTTGACGATGCGCAGGTTGCGCACGATGACGCTCTCGACCTTGTTGATCAGCACGGTCGCGTTCAGCAGCTGTGCGTTGTTGCCGATGCCGATCAGCGTGGTGTTCGACGGCAGGCGAATCGCGTTGCGCGCGGCCTGGTCAGAGCCGCTCTTGAACGGGCCGCCGTTGTCGGCCGCGGTCATGTCGATCGTGCCGGAGACCTTGATGATCTTCGGGTTCGTGCCCTGGTCCTTGAGCGCCTTCAACAGCCCGTACGCTGAGTTGACGGTGTAGACCGCGGCGTTGGCGGCCTTGCTGCCGCCGGCGGTGCCACCGGCCTGGCCGGCCCAGCCGGAGGTCGGCGCGACTTCGCGGCTGGCGTCCTGGGGCGGCGGCGGGGGAGGAGGAGGCGGCGGGGGCGGGGGCGGCGTACCGACGGGCCCGACCGCGCATTTCTTGACCATGCCGGGGTACGGATCGCTGCCGAAGGTGGCGACCTCGCACGTCGGATTGCCGCTCAGGGTCTTGATGACCCAGCGGTCCTTGATGCCGAACGAGACCGGGCGCGGCGCGGTGCCCACCTTGCAGGTCTCGTGTTCGTCGGCGCATTTCGAGTAGCCGTCGGGCCAGTCTCGCGCTTGGGCGTGTGCGGCGGCGGCAAGGCTGAATGCCGCCACCAGCCACTCTCGTCGATGGTCCATGTGGATGTCTCCGGGGTCTGGTTGGATCGGACGCGGCTGCGCTCATGCCGCAGTGCGTGGGTGATTGCCTCGGGGTGCCCGAAGCGGGCCGGAGTATCACCAGAAATGACAACGCTGGTCATCAATATAGTCATATGTTTTCAATCTATTACGAGGTCTGACGACTGAAAACTCCTACAGTCTCGCCCGTCGTCCATCAACCACTGCCTTGAAAATGAGATTACTTTTCAACTCGGCGTTCGGGTGCCTCATGCCGTCGCTGCAGCGCTGGTTGACGAGCCTTTCGACCGCCGCAGCGGCGCTGCTGATGGCGACAGGTGCACAGGCTTTCGACCCCGCGCAGAGCAAGATCACGGTGCAAGGCAAGGGGCAGGTCGAGGTCTACATCAACGGCCAGTACATGGGCCGTTCAGCGAATGCGACGCGGCTGGCGGCCTACGCCCGCGCGTTGGTGGTGGGGGACAACGCGATCGCACTAAGGGCCACATCGAGCACCGGCGCCAACCCGTTCGCCGTGGCGGATCTGAACGGTGCATTCGGCCGCATGGGCAGCGGCATGCTGTGGCGCGCCAGGCTGGCCACCGGCAGCGAGGTCAGCGGCCCGGCGGGGCCATGGGCGCAACTGGGCTACAACGACAGCGGCTGGCCTGCCGCGGTGGACCTGGGTGGCAGCCTGCCGAACGGCTTTCCTTCCGGCGGGCCGGCGCGCAAGGTCTGGATCGCCGGCGGCGCGTACGGCACGGTGCTGCTGCGCGCGAACCTGTACGTGCCGGCGACGGTGTCGTCAGCGCCGCTCGGATTCGGCGGGCAGGTGACCGGCGGCGCGGGCGGGGCCACTGTGGTGGTCAGCACGCCGCAGGCACTGCGCGATGCGTTGTGCGGCTCGTCCAGCGGCGGCACCTGCACCGACAACACACCCCGCACCGTGCAGGTCAAGGGCAAGATCGATTTCACCGGCAGCGAAGGCTTGCAGACCAAGCTCGGCTGCTACACCGCGCAATGCACCGCGCCGACCAAGAGCGAGCGGCTGGCGTTGCTGAACGACGCCGACACGCATTGCGACGGCAAGCCCAGGTTCGACGTGACCTTCGACAAGGCCGGCGCGACGCCGCTGGTCATCGGCTCGAACAAGACGCTGGTCGGGTTGGGCAACGGCGCCACGATCCGCGGCAAAGGCGTGATCGTCGGCCGCGGCGCGTCGAACGTCGTGATCCGCAATCTCACCTTCCGCGACCTGAACGCAGGTGTCGTGTTCGCCGGCGACGCGATCACATTGAACGACGCCGACCGGGTGTGGATCGATCACAACCGCTTCAACCGCATCGGCCGGCAGATGATCGTCGCCGGCTATGGCAAGGCCTCGAACGTGACGATCTCGTGGAACGATTTCGACGGCAGCAACGACTACTCGCCCTACTGCAACGGCAAGCACTATTGGAACCTGCTGCTGATCGGCAACGCCGACAGCATCACCTTCGCCAACAACTGGGTCCGCCACTTCTCGGGCCGCGCGCCGGACGTCGGCGCGGGCACCGGCAGCAGCCTGATGCACCTGGTCAACAACGCGTTCGAAGACGGCTACTGGCACGCGCTCGACGCGCACCAGCCGGCGCGCGTGCTGGTCGAGGGTAACCACTTCGGCGACGTCTCGGTGCCGATCATCGACAGCAGCGACGCCGGCTACGTCTGGGCTCCGCTGACGCAGGTCAGCGACTCGGCACAGCAGAACTGCCGCAGCTTCCTCGGCCGCAACTGCGCGGCCAACGTCAGCGAGCCTGTCCCGCAGGACAACAACTTCCGCCAGGACCTGACGGTGCTCGACTACTTCAAGAAATTCGCGCCGGCGGGTGGCGGCCTGACGCCGTTCAGTGGCGACCAGGCCCGGCGCAGTGCGCCGTTCCTGGCCGGGCCGGGGCACTACTGACGCCACGCGTTGGTGACGCCCCCGCCCGGCTCACCAGACGCGGTAGCCCCAGTCGTCCTCACCGCGCTCGAACAACTCGACCGAGCCGGTGCTTTGGCCCAGGACACGGGCCATCGCCTCGCACGCATCGGCCAGCGGAGCTTGCCAGGCGGCGCCTTCGTCGCTGGCCTGTTCGCTGCGCAGCACGTACACCTGCCGCGAGCGGGCCAGCGTGTCTTGCAGTGCGGCTGGAAAGGCGGCGAAGGTCTTGGCGGCGACGTCGGTGACGGGCGCGGTGGCGGCCGTGCCGTCGTCATCGGCATCGTCCTCTTCGTCGTCCTCATCCTCATCTTCGTCGTCGTTGTCGTCGTCGCTTTCGCTGTCGCCGAACTCGTGGTTGAGCCACTGCGCGGCGGACCAGCCCTTGAAATGCTCCAGCTCGAAGCTCGCGCCCTGGCCGGACTGGGTGAAGGCTTGCAGCCAGTCGTCCAACTCGTCTGAATCGTCCGACTCCGACAATTCCTCGACGGCCTGGGCGACGGCGGCTTCAAGTGCCGCCTGCGAGTGCCGGGCGCTGATGACCCAGGTGGCTTCCAGCGTCTTCGGTTTCCGGGCAGGCCGCTTCGGGTCGCCGTCGAGCGCCAGCGCCGACCAGCCGCGCTCGGCCAGCGAAGCCTGCAACACCACGCCGTCGATGGGCTTCTTGGCGCCGCTTGCGAAGGCCGATTCGAAGTAGACACCGTCGCGGTGCCCATGGGGCGACTGGCCGGCCAGTACCTCGGGCGGATGGGTCTCGCCCGCGGCCGTCGAAGCTTGTCGCCGTGCCCGCTTGCCGGTGCGCGGGTCGGTCGGTGAGTTCGTCATGTGCGCCAGCTCATCGGTAGAACGCTTCGACCCTGCCCTTCAGCTTGATCAGCATCGGCTTGCCCTTGCGGTCCAGCGTCTTGCCGGCCGGCACCCTGATCCAGCCTTCGCTGATGCAGTATTCCTCGACGTCGTGCCGCTCCTTGTCGTTGAAGCGGATGCCGATGTCGTGCTCGAACACCGCCGCCACGTGGTGCGGGCTCTTCGGGTCGACCGACAGATGGTCGGGCAGCGGCGGGGGCGTCTTGTCGTCTTGGCTCATGGTGTCCTCGAAATGCTCGGGTCGCGGTGCAGCCGCGAAGGCGCGCATTGTCGAGGATTCGCGCGCGCCGTTGCCATGGCGATGCAAGCACAGATCGCGATGGGCCGACAGCCGGTGGGGTTCATGGGTTCGCCCTACATTGGGCGATGCCTCCTCTTTCCATACTCGACCTCGTCCCCGTGACAGTCGGCGCCACCGCGGCCGACGCACTGCGCCACAGCCTGGCGCTCGCTCGCACGGCGGAACGGCTGGGCTACACCCGCTACTGGGTCGCCGAGCACCACAACATGACCGGCATCGCCAGCGCGGCGACCTCGGTCGTCATCGGCTACCTGGCTGGCGGCACCACCACGCTGCGCGTCGGCGCCGGTGGCGTGATGCTGCCCAACCACTCGCCGCTGGTGATCGCCGAGCAGTTCGGCACGCTCGAATCGCTCTACCCCGGCCGCATCGACCTGGGCCTGGGCCGCGCGCCGGGCACCGACCAGCACACCGCGCTGGCGCTGCGGCGCGACCCGCATGCGGCCGACACCTTCGTGCAGGACGTGCAGGAACTGCAAGCGCTGTTCGAACCGGTGCAGGAAGGCCAGTCGATCCGCGCGGTGCCGGGCGCGGGCCTGCGCGTGCCGCTGTGGATTCTCGGCTCCAGCCTGTTCGGGGCGCAGCTCGCCGCGGCGCTGGGCTTGCCGTACGCATTTGCCTCGCACTTTGCGCCGGCAGCCCTGCAGCAGGCGCTGCAGATCTACCGCAGCACGTTCAAGCCTTCGGCGCGACAGCCGAAGCCGCATGCCATGGTCGGGCTGAACGTGATCGCGGCCGAGACCGACGAGCAGGCGCGCTTTCTCTTCACCTCGCAGCAGCAGGCCTTCACGAACATGGTGCGCAACCGGCGCGGCTTGTTCCCGGCGCCGATCGACGACATCGACAGCTACTGGACGGCGGCCGAGAAGCACCACGCCGCCGGCATGCTGGCCTGCTCGATCATCGGGTCGGTCGACACCGTGCGCAGCGGGCTGCGGCGCTTCGCCGACGAAACGCAAGCCGACGAGCTGATGATTGTCTCGGCGGTGTTCGACCCGGCCTTGCGGCGCCGCTCGGTCGAGCTGATCGCCGAGGCGGCGGGCATGCCGCCCACCAACGCCACGGCCAATTGACCGTGGGCTGCTGCTCGATTTCCCCATAGCCAGCGACGGGGCCGCGGGGTACACCGTGGCCATCGGGGAGATACAAGTGCTGGTGGTGGGCTGCCGATGCGCAAGTCCTGGTTCGCAGCGTGGGCACTCGCGATCGGCCTGGCCAGCCTGTCGGTCGGCATGGCCGTGCGGGCGCAGGAACGCGTCGACGTCGATGCGATGGACGCGCCCTTCATGTACGCCGACGCCAACGGCGCGCCGGCTGGCCTGTACCCGGACCTGCTGCGTGCCGCCTTTGGGCTGATGAAGGTGCCGCTGCAGATGGAGGCGGTGCGATGGAGCCGCGCGCTGGCCGAGATCGACGCCGGCAGCGCCGGTGTCGCCGGCATCTACAAGACCCGCGAACGTCTGCTGAAATACGACTACAGCGAGGCCCTGCTGGCCGAGAGGCTGCTGGTCTTCACCCGCCACGACCACGTGTTCCGCTTTGCTGGTCCGGCTGACCTGGCCGGCCTTCGGATCGGCGTGATCCGCGGCTGGAGCTATGGCGACGAGTTCGATGCGATGCGCGCGGCCGGCCGCCTGCAGGCCGAGGACGTGGTCTCCGACGTGCAGAACTTCAGCAAGCTCGAAGCAGGCCGGCTCGATGCGGTGGTCACCATCGAGCAGTCAGGCAGAAAGCTGCTGGCCAGCGGCAGCTACCCGTCGGTGCAGGCGCTGCCGGTGCCGATGACGACGAAGACTGCCCACCTGGCGTTCAATCGGACGCTGAACAAGGGGCCGCTGCTGATCCGGTTCGATGCGGCGATGGAGGCATTGCGCCGGTCGGGCGAGTTCGACCGCATCGTCGAGCACGCGCTGGCGCAGCCCTGAATCAGGCGGGCGTGGTTCGGTCGGCCCGGGCCTTGCGCTCGGCCGCAGCGTGGAACCAGGCGGCGACCTGCCCGCGCGAATTCAGCTGCAGCTTGGCGAGGATGTTCTCGACATGCCGCTTCACGGTGTGCGGGCTCAGGTCGAAGATTTTCGCGATCACCTTGTTGCTGTCGCCGGCCACCAGCCGCTGCAGGATCTCGGTCTCGCGCTCCGTCAGTGCCGGCTCACCAAGGCTTGCGGGCAGCGCCGGCGTGGCGGCGTGGCCATGGCTCGGGTTGCGCGGATTGCGCGGTGCGGCCGCGGCAGCGGGCCAAGCGCAGGCGCGGTGCAGCGCCTGCAGCTGTTGCCGCTCCCCAAGCGGCAACTCGCCTTGCCAGTCGTGCCGCGCCAGATCGCCCAGCACGCGTGGGCCCAGCAGCAGCAGCGGGGTGGCCGCTTGCTCGGCGGCAGCGCGGGCCAGGGCAGGGCGCAGCCACTGCGCCGCCTGTTCGGTGTGGCCGGCTTGGGCGGCGGCATGCGCCAGCCGCAGGCGCAGCTCCATGTCCAAGCCGAGCATGCGCAGATCGCCCTCGTGCGCCAGCAGCGCTTCGCGCCAAAGCCGCTGGGCAGCGTCGGCGTCTCCCTGCGCCAGCATCGCGTGTCCCGCCAGCGCCGCGCGGTGTCGGGCGAAGGGCCGGTCGCCTGGCGGCAGCGGCATCTGGGTCAGGCGCTGGTGCGCCTCGCCGGCCTCTGCGTCGAAACCGAAGGCGCTGGCGATGCGGATCCTGATCGCCAGGGCCAGGGACTCGAGCGTGTGGCGGCGCGAACTGACCAGCCCGGGACGAGGCCGCGGCAATGCATGCCGCGTGGCGCCCAGTGCGGCCGAACCGTCGCCTCGCAGCGCATGCACAAAGGCCTGGCCCATCGCCACCTGCCAGCCGATGACCTCGGCCTGGTCGAGCCAGCGCGAATCGTCGGCGGCCATCTGCAGCAGCGCCTGCGCCTCGTCGGCCTGTCCGGCCCAGGCTTCGAGCCAGCCCTGGATGACCACGGCCAGCACACGCAGTGCCGACAGCGCCTCGCCCGCGGCGGCACTGGCGCCTTCAACATACTGGGCCAGCACCGCCCGTGAGCCGGGCAGGCCGACGAAGCCCATCGTCGGCGAGGCCTTGTACCAAAGCACCGCCAGGGGCCGGCGCTCGATCTCTTGCAGCTCGCGCGCCATCAGCGCGCAGACGGCATCGAGCGGGCCCAGTTCCAGCGCCTGCCAGGTCTGCGCGTGCAGCGTGGTGATCAGCACCTCGCCCTCCAGCGGCTCTGCAGCCGTCAGCTCGGCCAGCAACGGTGCCGCATCCTGCGGCTGGCGTGAGGCGAGCAGGCCGATGGCTTCATGCGCCAGGGCCCACTGCCGGTGCGGCTCCTTGCCGGCACGCGCAAAGCCCTCGGCGGCACGGCGCATGGCCACCCGCATCGTGTCGAAATCCCATTGCGCCCAGGCGCTCAGCCCGCGGATCATCTGGAACTCCGGCGCGTCGCGCTGCGCGGTCGGAAACTGCTCGATCAGCCGGTGCACCGGTCCGACCACGCCAGCGGTGATCAACGCCGGCGCGGCCTCGAACAGGTCGGCGCGTGCAACTTCCCAGGCTCCGGCGCGCACGAGAAAGCCGACCCGTCGCGGCGTGTCGGGCTCGTGCAGCGCCGCGCGCTGCAGCAGCTGCGGCAGCTCGTGCGGCAGCTCCCGTTGCAATTGCAGCTCGAGGCAGGCGCGGAACAGGTCGTGCAGCACCAGCACCGCATCGTTGCCCTCGCCGCGCACCGTGACGAACAGGCCCTGACGCTCGATCTCGTCGAGCCAGCGCGCGGTGTCGGCATCGCCCGATACAGCGCTGCAGCGCGCGACTGTCAGTTCCGGCAGCACCGAACAGCGCACGAGGAACAGCCGCTTCGCCTCGGGCATCTCCGCCAGCACCTCGGACGCGACGAAATCGAACACATGCTGTTCGCTCAGCGATGCGCCGCTGCGCCGCGCCTGCAGCGCCATGCGCAGGCCCGCTGCCCAACCCTGCGTCCGCTCCAGCAGCGCTTCGGGCTGCAGCGACGGCGTCGCATCGGCGGCGTCGCCCACCAGCGCACGCACCTCGCCCAGCTCGAAGCGCAGCTCGGCTTGGCGGAACTCGGCCAGCTCGCCGCGGCCACGCCAGCGTCCGATCGCCATCGGTGGGTCGATGCGAGACGACAGCACCACGCCCCAGTGCGGTGGCAGGCGCTCGATCATGTGGTCGAGGAATTCGAAGATCGCCACATCGCCCAGCCGATGCGCGTCGTCGATCACGATCAGCCCGCGCGGCACGGGGGTGGCCGTCAGTGCATTGACGAAGTCGTTGGCGATGGCGCGCCGGCGCTCCGCATCGGCGCCGGTCAGCGCGGCGGCCGTCGCGGCAGGCGAGACCCAGCGCTTCCACGGCACCTTGAAGGGCTCGAGTGCGGCGACGGTGCAGGCCGAGATGCGCGGCAGGTCGTCGTCTTCGTCTGCGCTGATCCAGACGCAACCGGCGGTGCCGGCCTGGCGCGCAGCCTCGATGCACGAGCCCAGCGCCACTGTCTTGCCGAAGCCCGCCGGCGCCACCAGCAAGCTGAGCCTCGCGTGCAACAGCGCGGCGGTCAAGGCGGCTTCGAGACGCGGGCGGGGAACGACATCTGCCCGCGCGCTGGGCGGCCGGATCTTGGTCAGCGCGAACGGCCGGACGGAAGGTGACGAGGTGGGGGCGGGCGACAAAGGCTCCACGGACATGGCCGGGGATTGTCCTTGCCGATGGGCCGGCTCACGTCCCATGGGTGGGCGACAACGCCGGTGTCGCCGGGTGGGCCATTCGGCGCATGCCGGCGCGCCGATTGCGCGGCAGGCTCCGGCTGGGAGGGCCGGGTGGGCGCCCGGCCAGGCGCCGCAGGCGAGGCGGTCACCCACCTCGCCTGCGCTGTTGCGCTTGTCAGCGCCTGCGGGCCGCGAACGAGTGGTTCGCCAGGTTGAAGACCGTGTACGCCGTGGCCTTCGACGCCACCTCCAGCACCACCGGGTCGTTGTTGGACAGGTTGTCGCACCAGCGGTTCGAGCGGTCGACGCAGCCGCCGTCACGCCCGGGGATCTTGCCTTCGTAGTTGCCGGTGACGCCGCCCCAGATGTTCACCTCCCAAGTCTGCTTGCAGCAGTTCTGCTGCGTCAGGATGCCCGTATTCGGGATGCCGATCAGGCTGAACGAGTTGGAGTCGGTGCCGTCGTTGCCGAACGATGCGGCGCGTGACGGGACCCCGACGGAGGCGAAGTAGTCGGCGAAGAGCTGGTTGCCGATCTTCGACTCCGGCACCACGTTGTCGGGAAAGTGGCTGACATTCGACGCATTGGCCGGGTCGGCGACGAGGTAGTCGAAGTTGGGCGTCGCGGTGACGTCCGCATCGATGTCGAACGCGATTCGATCCCGCTGCGAGGCGGTCAGGTTCTTCGTGTAGTAGCGAGAGCCGAGCAGGCCGATCTCTTCGCCGCCGAACCAGACGTAGCGCAGCTTGTTGAGGGTCGGTGTCTTGGCCAGCTTCAGCGCGATCTCGAGGATGGTCGCCGAGCCGGAGGCGTTGTCGAGCATGCCGGCGCCATAGATCGCATCCAGGTGGCCTTCGACCACCACCACCGAGTTGGCGTCGCCGTACGGCGATTCGGCGATCACGTTGTAGTCGATGCCGGATTGGGCGCGCGTGCGGATGTCGATGCGAGCGACCGGCGCGTCGCCCCGCTCATGGGCCTGTGCCAGCCTGGAGCCCACGCCGTACGAGACGGCGCCGATCACCGGGATCGCGGCCGGCGTGGTGAGCCGCAGCTCGAAGGCGCCGCCGCCGCCCGCACCGGCTGGCTCGGCGACCGCATCTGCTTCGGTCGCGGCAGGCAACTCGCCGCGGTTGTTGTAGATGATGACGGCCTTTGCGCCCGCTGCCTGCGCGCGCGACACCTGGGCGTCGTACGCGCAAGGGCCGCGCTGCAGCAGCGCCACACGGCCGGCCACGAAGCCGGCGAAGTCTTCAGCGCGGCAGCCGGTGCCGGTGCCGCCGATCGGTTGGACCGGCGCCGACAGCGTGCCCCCGCCGGACAACCGCGCGACGAACCATTCCTTGCCCAGCGCGAAGTCACGGTCGGATGAACCGAAGTGCGGCACGCCATCGATCACCGAGGTCGTGTAGTTGTACTTCTGGATCGCGACCTGGTAGCCGGCCTTTCTCATCCGCCCTGCCACATGATCGACAGAAGCCTTGTAGCCGGCGGTGCCGGTGTTGCGGTTGCCGTGGCCGTCGGAGCCGGGGTGGGCGTCCGAGATGTCCTGGAAGGCGCTCAGCGTCTTCCAGAGCGGGTCCTTACGAATGCATTCCAGCAGCTTGTCGACGGTGTCGTTGGCTCTGGCCTCGCATTGCTTGTTGGTGGGCCCGCTGGTCGGCTCCGTCACGTTGGGCCGTTCGGGCGTCTGGCCCCAGGCGTGGGTCGCGCAAAGCAACGTGGCCAGGAAGGCCGCCGGGGTGGGTCGAAGCAACTGATTCATGGTCAACCTTGTCTCCTGTGGGTTTGGATATTCAAGGTCCTTGGCGTCACCAGGAGCTCAGTTGATCTGCCACTGACAAGCCCTGGCCACGCCGCACACTGGGGCATGCGGGGCAGCAAGAAGGCCGGCGGCGGCAACGGCGTTGAGCGACTGGAGCTCGGGCTGACGGGACCGGACCATTGTGTCCACGTCTTCGTGGACTGCCGCGTGGTCCATGCGGCGGGTGGGTGTATGCAGGTGTGCGTGTGTCGCAGGCTAGGCCATGTGGCCAGCGCTTCGGGGGAAAGTGGCTCACGCGTTGACAACTGTTGATGATCAGGCTGCCGGCGCATCGACGACGGCCGCCGATTGCCGCGCCTGCTCTGACGGTCGGGCTGACCGATGAATCTTGAATGGGCCACCGCGTGGGTCATTCGGCCCATGCGCCAGCACGCCCCGGCTCGAACAATCGAGACCGCGTCGGCGCATGGGTGCCGAGGCCGCGCCGCGCCCGATGGGCTGTTGCCAATGGATGCGGCGCGATACCAGGCGATACAGCCTGGGGCGTTCGCAGCTCATCCGGCTGCGGACGTCATCACCTCTCGGAGCACAAGGAGACCCCGTGAAGAAGATGTGTTGGATCTTGCTGCCGGCCGCCATCGCCGCGGTCATCGGCAGCCCGGCGATGGCCACGCCGGCGGAAGAGCGCGCGGCCGCCGCGCAATCGAATGCGTTGGACATCCCGACGCCGCACTGCACGCCGCTGGCCGTGTCGTCGGTGATCGCCAGCGGCGACGACGGCGACGTTCCGGAGAACACGCTCGACGGCCGCCTGGACACGCGCTGGAGCAACTTCGGCAAAGGCTCGTGGATCGACTATGACCTCGGCACGGTCGCCAAGGTGGGCGGCGTCTCGGTCGCCTGGCACGAGGGCAACAAGCGCCGCAACGACTTCGTCGTGTCGACCTCGAACGACGGTGTGCACTACAAGGTCGTCTACACCGGCCAGAGCAGCGGCACCATGGTGGATGCAGAGACCTACCGCTTCGACCCGCTGAAGGCGCGACGCGTGCGCATCACCGTCAACGGCAACAGCCAGAACGACTGGGCCAGCATCGCCGAAGCCCGCGTGTGCGCCGCCAAGACCGTGGCGAGAGAGGTGGTGTGGCGCGGCAACTTCGAGACCGGCGACATCAAGCAGTGGAGCCACGCCCAGATGGTCGACCCGAACCGGCTGCTGGTGGTGACCTCGCCGGTCACGCAAGGCCGCTATGCGATGAAGACCACCGTCTACCAGGGCGACGACCCGATCGACTCCAGCGGCAACCGCAATGAGCTGGTGCAGATGACGAACGAAGCGTCGGGCTCGGAATACTTCTACAAGTGGAGCACGATGTTCGACGCCAGCTTCCCGAGCGAGCGGCACTGGCAGCTGTTCACCCAGTGGCACCAGGCCGACGACTTCGGTGGCTCGCCGCCGGTCGAGTTCTATGTCTATGGCGAAGAGATGCGGCTGAACATCGGCGGCAGCCCCGGCGTGCAGGTCTGGCAGGCGCCGCTGGTGCGCAGCCAGTGGCGCGACTTCCTGTTCCACGTCAAGTGGTCGTCCGACCCGGCTGTCGGCTTCGTCGAGCTCTACCTCGATGGCAAGCTGGTGATGCCCAAGCGCTACATCGCGACGCAGTACCCCGGCCAGCTGAACTACCTGAAGGTGGGCCTGTACCGCGACGAGGTGATCGCGCCGGTCGGCATCGTCTACCACGACAAGTGGACGATGAGCCGCAGCATCGATGGGCTGCTGCCGGTGGCCGATCCGCGCTGACGCGGCGCCCTGAACGCTTTGATGCAGGACCGTCGTTGGGTCCATCCCAGGGCCGGCGCGTGTGCGCCGGCCCGTCTTCACCTTCGAACCCCACCATGAACCACGCCTTCGCGTGCCGGCTGCTGCTGGCCGCTTTCTTCGTCTGGCCGACGCTGCAGCATGCGGCCGAGCCGGACTGTGCCGCCTACACCGCAGCCGAGACCACGGCCAGCGGCGACGACGGCAGCGGCAACGTGGCCGCACAGACGCAGGACGGCCGCTTCGACACCCGCTGGAGCGGCCCCGGCAAAGGCGCCTGGCTGCAGTTGGACCTGGGCCGGCTGCAGAAGGTCTCGGCCGCCAGCATCGCCTGGTACCTGGGCGACGCACGCCAGTACCACTTCGAGCTGTCGACCTCGAAGGACGGCGTGCACTTCGCCAAGGGTTACGCCGGTGACAGCGTGCAGAACACAGCGCTGCAGACCTATGCACTGAATGCGGCACGGTCCGCCCGCTACCTGCGCTTGACTGTCAATGGCAACAGCGACAACGACTGGGCCTCGGTGACCGAAGCGCGCGTCTGCGCACCGGCCGCCAAGCCCACCGCGCCCGACAGCGGCCCCGTCTTGCCGCGCCAGCCCTACCTGCAAAGCGTGGGCGCCGGCAGCGCGATCGTCGCGTTTCGCACCAGCGCCAGCTGCACCCCGCTCGTTCGTTATGGCGAGGGGCACGACACCTCGCGCGTGGCCAATGCCGGCCGCAGCGACCGCTTCCACGCCATCACGCTGGGCGCGCTGAAGGTCTCGACGACCTACAGCTACATCGTCGAGGCCTGTGGCTCGGTGACGGGCGTGCGGCAGTTCCGCACTGCCGAGGCGGCGGGCAGGGCCGTGCAGTTCACCGCGATGGGTGACTTCGGCACCGGCGGGTCGGACCAGGCCAGGGTACTGGCGCTGCTGGGCCGCGCCACGCGCCACGGCGAGCTGCTGCTGACGCTGGGCGACAACGCCTACAACTCGGGCACCGACGCCGAGTTCCAGAGCAACATGTTCACGCCGATGGCCGCACTGCTGCGCGAGACACCGCTGTTCACGGCGCCAGGCAACCACGAGTACGAATCGAGCGGCGCGCAGCCTTATCTCGACAACTTCTACCTGCCGGCGAACAACCCTGAACGCACCGAGTTCTACTACTCGTTCGACTGGGGGCCGGTGCACTTCGTCTCGATCGATTCGAGCTGCGCGATCGGCCTGCCCGGCCCTTGCGATCGCAACCACCAGCTCGCCTGGGTGGAGGACGACCTGGCGGCATCACGGCAGCCGTGGAAGATCGCCTTCTTCCACCACCCGCCGTGGTCCAGCGGCGAGCATGGCTCTCAACTGACGATGCGCCATGACTATGGCCCGCTGTTCGAGCAGCACGGTGTCGACCTGGTGCTGACCGGCCACGACCACAACTACGAGCGCAGCCTGCCGATGAAGGGCGATGGGGTCGCGCCGCCCGACACGTCTGGCGTGGTGTATGTGGTGGTCGGCAGCGGCGGTGCCGGCCAGCGGGCGTTTCCAGGCTCACAGCCGGGGTGGACCGCGTTCCGCGACAACCTGTTCGGCTACCTCAGCGTGCGCGCCGATGCAAGCTCGCTGCGGGGGCAGTTCATCGACACGGCCGGCATCGCACGCGACAGCTTCGAGATCGATCAGTCGGCGAAGAAGACGTCCAAGGTGGGGAAGGCGGCCTTCGCGCGGATGCAGTCCCACAGGTAGACGGCAAAGCCCGGGTCGCCGGTCCACAGCGAGTAGCGCAGCTGACCGTGTTCGCGCTCGTCGTTCGCGGTCTGGCGGATGCCATGCATCGCGAACGCGCGGGCACGCTCGAGCCAGCGCGCATCACCGGTGCGGTCGTACAGCTTCAAGAAGGCATAACCGTTGCCGCCGGTGCCGTGGCACAGGTTCGAGCCCTTGTTCAGCGGGCCGGCGACCCAGGTGGCTTCGCCGGCGGCCAGCAGCAGCTCGTCGAGCCGCGGGTCGGGCAGGTCGGCCAGGCAGATCACGAAGCCCGGCGAGCCATGGCAGAACTGCATCAGCTTCTTCTGGGGGCGCGGGCCGGGGTTCACCAGGTAGGCCGGCCAGTTGGCCAGGCCGTCTTCGCGCAGGGCCGTCTTCTGGATGGTGTTGACGATCAGGTCTTGCCAGGCGGCCCAGTCTCCGGCCGGCAGCAGGTCGCGGCCGCGGATCAGCACCGCGGCCGTGGCGGCAAAGCCGTGCACCGCGTCGAGAAAGGTGTAGTGGCCACCGTAGAGGTCCTGCTCCCAGTAGTGGCAGCCGTGCTCTTCTGACCACTTCAGCTGCGACTGCAACTGCGCGGCGCTGCGGCGAAAGGCGTCGGCAAAGCGCGGGTCGCCGAAGCGCCGGGCCAGGAACAGCGCGGCCAGCATCGTGCCGGGCGAGCCCCACATCAGCTCGCGCGCCGGGTGGTCGAGGTTGCCGTCGATCAGCGCCAGCAACTGCTGCGCGCGCTCTTCTCTGGGCGCCTGCTCCTGCGCCATCATCAGCACCGGCGTGTCGCCCATCAGGTAGGCGGCGGTCGAGTCGCCGGCCGACATGGTGGCCAGCCAGGCCCGGTTGCGCTCGAGCAGCTCACCGAAGCGCTCGTCGAAACGGATGCGGCCAGCGGCTGCGTCCACGGCTTGCAGGTGGTGCACGGCCCACACCGTGCCGATGGCGCCGAAATACAGCGAAGTGGGCGGCACATCGGGGTCGTCGCCGTCGACGTCCTTCGGATGGATCGGCCACCAGCCGCCGGCTTCGAAACGGGCGACCGTGGTGGCGACGATGCGCTCGATCTCGGCCTGTGCGGCGGCGGCGTCCCAGGGGCTGGCGTTGAGAGCTTCGTGGCGGGTGGGGTCGTGCAGCATGGGCAGCTCGGTGGTGATGGGCGAGGGCGCGCATTGTGCGCCCAGCGGCACCGGCCTGTCAGCGCTGCATCACCGGCTTGCCGCTGGAGGGGTCGATCGGTGCCGAGGTGTGCTGGTGCACGATCTTCCATTGGCCTGCGCGCTGTTGCATCGCCAGCGTCAGGCGATTGCTCATCGAACGCAAGGTGGTGCCATCGGCAGCCTGGGCCGAGAAACGCAGGCACGCATGGCCGAAGGCCAGCTCGCCTGCCTGCTCGGCGTGCACTTCGGTGATCTCGACGATGACACGTTCGTCGCCGACCGAGCTGAACCAGCCCTGCGCCATCTCGCGCCATGCCGCCAGGCCCTGCTGCTGCCATTGGCCCCACATGTCGAAAACGTGGACGTCGGCGTCGTACAGCGCGCAGAAGGCGTCGACATCCTTGGCGAAGACAGCCGCGCGGTAGGCGGCCAGGGCCGCGGTGACAGGATCGTTGGGGTTCATCGGTGCAGGCTACGTTGGCGGAGGAACAGCCCTCCGATCAGACGACGAACAGCACCCGCCGAATTCGACATTGGCCTCGCCTTCGACGGTCAGCCGCCGGCTTGTCGATTCGGGCGGTCGCCGTTCGTCGTCCAGGTTGAAGCGCCCACATCCGCCGGGCGCCGGCCCTCCAACCACCCAAGGAAAACCCATGACAAAGATGATCTTCGCCAGCCTGCCGGTCACCGACCTTGCAGCTTCGATCGCCTTCTACAAGTCGCTCGGATTCGAGCAGAACCCGCAGTTCAGCGACGACACCTCCGCCTGCATGGTGTGGAGCGAGGCGATCCACGCGATGCTGCTGACGCACGCCAAGTGGCGGACCTTCACCGAACGCCCGCTGCCCGCGCCCGGAACCAGCGGGGTGATGCTCTCACTGGCGTTGGACAGCCGCGACGCCGTCGATGCCATGAACACTGCCGCCGCCGCCCACGGTGGGCAGGCCGATGTAAACCCGGTGCAGGAGCTGGGCTTCATGTACAGCCGCGACCTGGCCGATCCCGATGGGCACCTGTGGGGAGCCTTCTGGATGGACCCGGCGGCGATGCCGCCCTCGGATCGGCAAAGCTGAGCCTGCCGACGACGCGCGCTCGGCGCCGGCCACTGCTGGTGTGTGGCGTCGAGGCGCGCATGCCGTCAGGGCATGTCTCCCTCGACGAACGGATTCTCGGCTTCGTATTCAGCCCGCGTCTTGCGGCGGTGGTCGCCGGCGAGATGCACGCAGGCCATGGCCCGGTCGACGTAGATCTCTGATCGAAGCGGCCAACTGCGAGCCGCGTCGAAGAGACCAGGCATGAGCTCGTAGCTGCGCGGCTTGCCGCCTTCCTCGACATCGTTGAACCACAGGTGCGAGCCGCAGCGCGGGCAGAACGCGCGCTCGGCAAAGGCGGAGGAGCGATGGCGCGCGACCTCACCGGTGACGGTGACGGAAGCAGCGTCCGCCGTAAAGCACAGGAACAACCCCCCCGTCCATCGCTGGCACATCCGGCAGTGACACGCGCCAACGCGCGGCTCGTGCTCACCGGCCACCATGATCGTCACGGCGCCGCAAAGGCAATGGCCGGTCAGCGCAGAGGAGGACGCCGCGGTGGCATCGGGTTCGGATCCGTTGGTCGTTGCTTGCATGGTCGCGGCTCCTGAGGTCGCCGTGCGCCGGAGCAAACGGCGCGCCCGGGGCCTCAGCGGTGACAGCCGCCACGTGCCGCCACCTCCGCGGCTTTCCGCCATGGCGCATGACTGCGCAGCAGCAGCGAAAACAGCTTCCGGAGCGATTGGCCATGCATTCAGCACGGGCGTGGCCTGCCGCAGAAAATCTGGCGCGATTGATAGACTGAGCTGGCCAATGGAGGCCAGCCGTTTGAGCATGCAGCAGCAACAAGAACTCCTGAAAGTCGCCGTTCTGGGCGGATCCGCAGGCAGCATCGACGCCTTCACCAAGGTTCTGGCAGGGTTGCCCGAGCGGCCAGGCTTCGCGGTCGTGGTGATCAGCCACCTGGACCCGACCCAGCCCAGCCAGCTCGACGAGGTGCTCAAGCGGCACACGCCCATGCCGGTGGAGCGCTTGACCCACATGCGCAAGATCGTGCATGACACGGTCTTCGTGTTGCCGGAAGGAGCGTCGATGACCGCGCTGGACGGCCATTTCCGGCTGGCCAGGCGCGCGCCCGGCCTGCACCTGCCCATCGACATGAGCCTGGCCTCGCTGGCGCAGGACGCCGACATCCAGGCCGCGGCGGTCATCTTGTCCGGCAGCGGCAGCGACGGCGCTGCCGGCATCGTCGACCTGAAAGCCAGTGGCGGGCTGGTGCTGGCGCAGTCACCCGCCTCAGCCGCTCACGACGGCATGCCCATCGCGGCCATCAATACCGGCCTGGTCGACGCGGTGCTGGCCATCGACGAGCTCGCCGTGCAGCTGCTGCAGCGCTTCGGCAACGCGGCTGCCGCGCTGCCGGACGACGCCTATGGCGACGCATTGGCCACCGCGCTGGCGCTGGTGCAGGAACGCACCGGCACGAACCTCGGCTATGTCAAGGATGTCAACCTGAAGCGGCGTTTCCTTCGCCGCGTGCTGCTGCAGAAGAACCGCGATGTGGCCGCCTATCTGCAGGACTTGCGCACCGACCCTCGCGAGGCGGCAGCGCTGCGCGACGACATCCTGATCGGCGTCACGGCCTTCTTCCGCGACACCGAGTTCGTCAACGTGCTGCGCGTGAACGTCATTCCCCAGATGATCGAGCTGCGGCGCGACCCCATCCGTGTCTGGGTGCCCGCCTGCTCCACCGGCGAAGAGGCCTACACCATCGCCATGCTGCTGCGCGAGGCGCTGGATGCGAACGGTCTGAACACCAAGGTGCAGGTCTTCGGCACCGACATCAACGAAGCATCCATCGAGATCGCCCGGGCCGGCTTCTATTCGGCTGCGGCGGTGGACAACGTGCCCGAGCCGCATGTCGCCAAGGCCTTCGTGCCAAGCGGAAGCGGCTTCGTCATCCGCAAGGACATCCGGGCGATGTGCGTGTTCGCGCGGCACAACGTGATGACACATGCGCCTTTTCTCGGCATGGACCTGGTCAGCTGCCGCAACATGCTGATCTACCTGCGCAAGGAAGCTCAGGAGCATGTGATGGACGTGCTGCACTACGCCGTGCGCGAGGGCGGCCACGTGCTGCTGGGCCGGGCGGAAGCCGCGTCGACGGCGCAGGGTTTCGAGCATGCCGGCGCGCCGCACCTGTACCGCAAGCTGACCAGCAGTCCGCGGGCACGGCGCAACTGGCCGGTCGATGCCTTGCTGCCCTGGGCCTTGCCGCGCGACGATGCCGGCCCGCGCGCCAAGGTGCAAACCGACCAGGTCGACCTGGCCGTGAAGCGCTGTGCGATGGAGCGTTATGTGCCGCCGGGCTTCGTGGTCAACGAGGCCGGCGACGTGGTGCAGTTCCTCGGCAACGTGGCGGATTTCGTCGCCCCGGCCACGGGCGAAGCCACGCTGTCGCTGTCGCGGCTGCTGCGGGCCGATCTCAACGTGCCGATGCGCACGGCCCTGCTGGAGGCGAAGCAGTCGACACAGCCCGTGCGGCGCGACCGCGTGACCATGGAAGGCAAGGTCTACGCGCTCGAAGCGGTGCCCTTCGTCGTGGGCAGCGAGAGCCGGCATTTCCTGCTGACGCTGAAGGAGCAACCCGAGGCAGCCCTGCCGGAGGCCGCCCGCCTGGAAGGCCGCGGCAGCCGGGAGGACGATCTCGAGCATTCAGTGGTCACCTTGTCGGCGGAGCTGGACTCGGCCCACGCGCAGCTCAAGACCATGGTGCTGGAATTCGAGTCCGCCAATGAGGAACTGCGCACCTCGAACGAGGAGATGCTCAGCGCCAACGAGGAGATGCAGAGCACCAACGAAGAGCTGCAGAGCGCCAAGCAGGAGCTGGAGTCGACCAATCAGGAGCTGCATTCCCTCAATGAGGAGATGAAGGACCGCAATGACCAGCTGGCGGTCGCCAACGACGACCTGAGCAACCTCGTCGAAGGCATTCCACTGGCGGTGGTGCTGCTCGACCGGCACCTGCGCGTGCGCCATGCCACGCCGCAGGCTGCGGCGCTGTTCGAACTGCCGCCCGACAGCGTCGGCAAGGCCATGCAGACGCTGACCGATCGTTTCGCGAATGCCGACATCGAGCGCATGGTCGACGTCGCCATCAAGGGCCTGGCGGCCAGCAGCGGCGAGTACCAGGACGCCAGCGGCCACTGGTGGCTCGTCAACGTGCGCGCCTACCGGACCTCGGATGATCGAATCGACGGTGCCGTGCTGGCCTTCCAGGACATCGACGATCTGAAGCAGGCGGTGTCGCAGGCCGAGCTGGCCCGCGGCGAGGCCGAGCAGGCGAACGCCGCGAAGGACGCCTTCCTGGCGCTGGTGTCGCACGAGCTGCGGGCGCCGCTGAACGCGATCTCCGGCTGGGCGGCCGTGCTGAATCACACGCTCGAAGGCGAGGTCGGTGCCGACGACACGCCGCGCAAGGCCGTCGCCACGATCCTGCGCCAGTGCAAGGCGCAGGCCCAGTTGATCGACGATCTGCTGGACGCTTCGCGCATCACGTCGGGGCGCTTCGCCATCGACCAGCATCCCGTCGACCTCGGCGACTGCGTGTCCGCCGTGCTGGAGAGCATGCAGCCCGCTGCACGCGCGCGCGAACTCAGCCTGACCGGCAGCGGCCTGCGCTCCGGCCACACGGTCAACGGTGACAGCCGGCGGCTGCAGCAGATCGTCAGCAACGTGCTTGGCAACTCGATCAAGTTCACGCCGCCAGGTGGCCGCATCGAAGTGGTGCTGACGCGCTTCGGCGGCCTGCTGGAGCTGGCCATTTCAGACTCCGGCGTGGGCGTGTCCGAAGACATCCTGCCCCGCCTTTTCGACCGTTTCACGCAGGCCAACATGAGCCGCACCCGCGAGCACGGCGGCCTGGGCCTGGGCCTGTCCATCGTCAAGCACCTGACGCTCGCCCACGGCGGCACGGTGGCCGCGCTGAGCGACGGGCTGGGCAAGGGCATGCGCATCATCCTGCGCTTTCCGGCGCTGGAGGTGCATGTCGGTCAGCCCCAGGCCGCTGCGGTGCCGACGCCGACCGAAGACGCCTTGCGGCTGGCGATCCTGCTGGTCGACGATGACGCCGATTCGCGCGAGGCCATTGGCGAGCTGCTGCGCCTGGTCGGCGCCAAGGTGGAGACAGCGGCTTCCGTCGCTGAAGCGCTGGCCTTGCTGGACGCGCGAGACTTCGACGCCATCATCAGCGACCTGTCCATGCCGGGTCGGGACGGCTTTGAATTGATGCGCGCCGTGCGCAGCCGCGAGATGCGCGACGGGCGCTCGCGCCGTTATGCCGTCGCGTTGTCGGGGCTGACCTCGCTGCAGGACCGCGACATGGCGCTGGCCGCCGGCTTCGACGACCACGCCTCCAAGCCGGTTGACGCCAACGCTCTTGTCGAGTGGCTGACCGTTGCAAAAGAGCGGACGCAGCGCGACCACAGAGGCGACACGGCGTAGCGCGTCGAACACTGCCTAGACCGAGGATGGGGCTTCGGTGCTCGCCGCCGCATGCATCGCCGCCCGCATCGCCTGGTGACCGCGGTAGGTCTCCAGCGTCAGCGCCTGCCCGTCGTGCGACAGCAGCGTGGCCGCCGCCTCGGTGGCGCCGGCCGCTGAATCGACCACCCGCCCGAACATGTCGGTCTCGAAGGCGGCCACGGCATCTGGCCAGTGCGTGTGGGCGGCCAGTCGCCGGGCCAGTTCCAGCGCATCGCGCATCGCGTTGTTGACCCCGTCGCCGCCGAACGGTGACATCACGTGCGCAGCGTCGCCCAGCAGCGTCAGCCCGCGGCGGTTCGCCCAATGGTGGCCGACGGGCAGCCCGAAGATCGGCCGCTCGGCGAAGTGGCCGGTGCTGGCGCGGAACAGGTCGCGGATGGGCTCGGCGAAGCCGCTGAATTCATCGACCAGGCCGGCACGCACGGCCGCCGGTGACGAGAGGTCGAAGCGTCGCGCCACCCACCCCGGCGGCACGCGGAAGATCGCATAGCCGCGCAGGTGTGAATGGCCGTTGCGCTGGACGATCAGCGCCTTGCCGTCGGCCTCGACGCACAATTTGCCGCGGCCCACCAATGCCGCGAGCGATGGATGGGTGCGGTCGACGTCGTCGATGCCGAACTCGATGAAGCACAGGCCGCTGTACTGCGGCTGATAGCGCGACAGCTGTGGCCGCAGGCGCGACCAGGTGCCATCGGCGCCGACGACCAGGTCGAACGGGCCCTCACTGCCGTGCGCGAAATGCAGATCCCAGCGATCGTCCGCCCGCGGCAGCGCCTGCTGCAACTCGAAACCCCAACGCACGCAGCCTGCCGGCAGCGAGCCGAGAAGCAGGTCACGCAGGGCGGTGCGGTCGGCCTCGGGGCGGTTGCCGTCGGCGGCGTCTTCTTCTTCGAACAGCACGCGACCCTCGCGGTCGATCAGCTTGGTGCCCTGGTCTTCATAGCGGGCGATGGCGCGGAACTGCGGCGCCAGGCCGGCCTGATCCAGCGCTTGCAGCCCACCGTCTTCGTGCAGGTCGAGGGTGCCGCCCTGCGGGCGTGCGTGCGGGTGCTCGTCGCGCTCGAAGACCGTGCAGGGCAGGCCCTGGACATGCAGCAGGCGGGCCAGCGTCAAGCCGCCCGGGCCACCGCCGACGATGGCGATGCGAAGGGGAGTGTTCATCGGATGTAGGTCTCGATAAATATAGGATCCTATGTACATTAACATAGCTGCCTATCCAGATTCAAGAGACTTCGATGGCCACGACCTTTCCTGGCAACCCGCTCAAGCTCGTCGGGCTGGTCAACCGGGCTTTTGCGCGCATCGTGGACGCGCCGCTGCGCGAGCTGGGCATTGCGACAGGCCAGGTGCCGGTGCTGGTCGCGTTGAAGCAGCACGGTGCCTTGCCGCAGGCCGAGCTGGCCCGCATCGCCCGCGTCGAGCAGCCGAGCATGGCGCAGTTGCTGGCCCGGATGGAACGCGACGGCCTCGTTCGGCGCACGCCCGACCCCGCCGATGGCCGCAGCCGCCTGATCACCTTGACCGACAGCGCTGCGAAGCAACTGCCCAAGGGCCGGGCGGTGATGGAGGCGGTCAGCGAGCAGGCGCTGGCCGGCCTGAGCGCGAAGGAGCGCGATCAACTGGGGGCTTTGCTGGCCCGCGTGCTGGCCAACCTGGACGCTGTCGGCCGGCCGGAACAAGCCGCCGGCCACCCGGGTTGACCCTAGGGCGCAGCGCGCCGGCGCAGGTCACCCGGTGGCTATGATCCGCGCCACTTTGGGCGTGCCACGCAGCCGCACGCCCCTGGAAGGAACCATGTCCACACTCAAGAGCCGCCTGGCGCAAATTCCTGAAGGTTCAGGCGCGCTGTTCTTCGTCCAGATGTTTTCGACGCTGGGCTTTGCGGTGCTGTATTCGACGCTGGTGCTCTACGCCACCAAGCACCTGCACTTCTCGACCAAGGACGCCGCCGCGACGATGGGCGTGTTCGGCGCGTTCAACTACGGCCTGCACCTGTTCGGCGGCTACCTGGGCGGCCGGTTCATGAGCAACCGCAACCTGTTCGTCGCGGGCATGGTGCTGCAGGTGTTCGGCTGCGCCTGCATGGCGACCGGCACGGTGCAGTCGCTGTACTGGGGCCTGGCGCTCTTCCTGACAGGCAGCGGGTTGAACGTGACCTGCCTGAACATGATGCTGACGCAGCGGTTCGCGCCGGACGACATGCGCCGCGAAGGCGCGTTCTTCTGGAACTACGCGGGCATGAACGTCGGCTTCACGATTGGCTTCCTCGCGGCGGGCTACTTCCAGTTCACCGAGAGCTACAGCAAGCTGTTCATCTTCGCGACGATCGGCAACGTGCTGGCGATCGCACTGGCCTTGGCCAACTGGAAATCGCTGGCCGACCGGAGCACGCCGCTGCTTCAGGTGACGTCTCAGCAGTTCCGCCTGCGCTTTGCAGGTGGCATGGCGATCCTCGTCGGGCTCGTGCCGATCGTCTGGTACATGCTGCAACGGCCCGATTCGACCGGCAGCCTGGTCAAGTGGATCAGTGCCGGCATCGCGCTGGTCCTGGTCTGGTTGACGCTGCGCCATCCGCAGCCGCAGGAGCGCCGCAACATGTGGGCCTACCTGATCCTGACGATCGGCTCGCTGGTGTTCTGGACGCTCTACCAGATGGCGCCCAACGGGCTGCAGACCTTTGCCGACAACAACGTCGACATGGTCGTCTGGGGCTTCCAGGTCGCGCCGCAGTGGATCCAGAACATCAACACGATGGTGATCGTGATCGGCGGCCCGACCTTGTCGGCGCTGTTCGTGCGCTTGCGCGCCCGCGGCTGGCAGATCGATGTACCTCTGCAGTTCGCGGTGTCGCTGGTGCTGATGGGGGCGGGCCTGCTGCTGCTGCCCGCCGGCATCTCGATGGCCGACGCCAGTGGCCGGGTCGGTTTCGCCTGGCTGTTCTGGTGCTTCGCGCTGCAGGCGGCCGGCGAACTGCTGATCTCGCCAGTGGGTTACGCGATGATCGGCAAGCTGGCGCCGCGCCAGCACCAGGGCGTGATGATGGGGGCGTGGATGCTGGTGACCGGCCTGGCTTCGGTGTATTCGGGCGAGTTCTCCGGCATGCTGCCCGAGCCCTCCGGCAGTTCGCCGCAGGTGACCAACCCGGCCTACGCCGAGCAATTCATGCAGCTGGGTGCCGGCAGCGTGGCAGTCGGCGTGGTATTGGCCGTGCTGATCCCGTTCCTGCGCAAGCTCATCCGCGACAAGGACACACCGGTGGTCGACGAGCTGGTGCCGGCCGTCGCACCGCGCTAACCCGCAGGTGGCGTCCCGGAGGGGAACCACATGCCAAGGTTTTACCGGCGCTCACACGGGCGCTGACGAAGAGGCAGCCCATGTCGATGTGGAAGCGCGTGCTCGGCTACGGCGCCTTGCTGGCGGCCGGCACGCTGGCCCTGCAGTGGCTGGAATACCAGCGCCTGGCGCGCGCGCATCCGGGCGAGTTCTACCTCTTCCTCGTGGCCACCGCCTTCCTGGTGCTCGGCGTCGTCATCGGCGCCCGGGTCATCGGCCGCGCGCCGCCGCCGGCGCCGTTCGACGGCAACCCCAACGCGCGCGACACGCTCGGCATCAGCCCGCGCGAGCTGGAGGTGCTGCACGAGTTGGCCGCCGGCCACTCGAACAAGGAGATCGCGGACCGGCTCAACGTCTCGCCCCACACCGTGAAAACCCATGTGTCGCGGCTGTACGAGAAGCTGGGCGCCAAGCGCCGCACCGACGCGATCCTCAAGGCCCGCGAGCTGGGCATCGTGCCTTGACGGACGCCGAATCGCCAGGGATTACCCGCGGGTGACGGGTCCATCACCCTCGAATCACCCTTTCTTCCGATTGATCCGGCCCGTCACGGCGGCGCCAATGAGGCCTTCATCCATTTCGAGAAAGGTGTTCCGATGCTCCGCAAGATCCTGACCCACGGCATCGTGGCCGGACTGATCGCTGGCATTCCGATGTCCATCATGGTGCTGGCGATGAATGGCCAGCAGATGATGTCGTACGGCATGGTCCTGGGCTACCTGACGATGCTGATCGCGCTCAGCGCGGTGTTCGTCGCCATCAAGCGCCACCGTGATGTGGACGGCGGCGGCGTCATCCGCTTCTGGCCCGCCTTCGGCCTGGGCCTGGGCATCAGCGCGGTGGCCGGCGTGTTGTATGTGCTGACCTGGGAGCTAGCGCAGGCGGCAACCCACATGGACTTCGCCAGCGACTACGCCAAGGCGATGATCCAGCAGCAGCGCGCGAAGGGCGCCAGCCCCGAGGCGCTGGCCAAGCTGGCCGCGGAAATGGATGCTTTCAAGGTGCAGTACGCGAGCCCGCTGTTCCGGTTGCCGATGACCTTCATCGAAATCTTCCCGGTCGGCGTGCTGGTGTCGCTGGTCTCGGCCGGGCTGCTGCGCAACCCGCGCTTCCTGCCGGCGCGGCGGGGGTAGCCTCAGCCGCGGACGAAGTCCTTTGCGTCGGCCCGGGTGTTGATCTCGAACAGCAGCCCGCCGGGCGCGACGCAGAAGAAGCGCGAGCCGCGGTCGTGACTGAAGACCTCGGTTCGCATCTCGACGCCGTCGGCCTTGAGGCGGTCGTACACCGTTCGCACATCTTCCGGGCTCGGCAGTTCGAAGCCGACGTGGAAGTTGTGCGGCCATTCGACCTGGAAGCCTTTGGCCTGCTCGATGACGATGTCGAAGCCCGGTCGCCGGACCATGCTCATGCCGGGATACTGCGTCGCGGCGCAGCCCAGATGCTCGACGAAGAAGCGGGTGGTCGCGGCGATGTCGTTGGAGGGGAAGCTCAGGTGGTTGAGCTTCATCGTGGTGGTGATGTCGTTCATGCGATGTCCTTGGGTTGATTGACCGAAGGCATCGTAGAAAACGGCCACCGTCCGGGCTACTCGCATCGGCCAGTCGGGCGCCACCACAGGGCAGCCGCGGGGTTACCGAGTGCCCGACTCGCTTTCGGGGCTGATTGCCGGGCTGACCTGTGGGTTGACCTCGGTGTTGACAGTGGGGTTGATGGCGGCCCCGCACAAGTAGCCGAAGACCGCGGCTTCGACACGCCGCTGCAGGCCGGCCTCGTCGGTTTCGCCGCGCTCACCGGCGCCATCGACGATGCCCCGGATCACGGCGCCGACGTCGTTCACCGCCAGGCCGTGGTCACGTTGGCGCGGCATGTCAGCGCGGCTCAGCACCTCGGCAAGCAACGCGCGGAACGCACCCTTCTTCACCGCGTCGCGCAGTTCCGGGCGCGCTTCTTCGATGTCGAGCAAGCGTGCCAGCTCGGGCCGGCGCAGTTGCTGCCTCACGGCTGCGACGATCAGCACCTGAAGCGCCGCCGGGCCGCTTTCTTCCGCCAGGGCCGTCTGCGCCTCGGCGGCGAAGCGCTCGCCTTCGCGCTGCACCAGTGCCAAGGTCAGCGACTCTTTCGAGGGGAAGTACTGGTACAGCGAGCCGATGCTGACACCCGCGCGCAGCGCGACCGCGTTGGTGTTGAAGCCGGCCATGCCGCGTGTTTCCAACACTTGCGCCGCGGCTTCGAGCAGCGCCGCGACTGTCTGCTGCGAACGGGGCTGTTGTGGTGCCTTGCGTGGCTTCAGCGGGGTGGAACGGGGCATGCAGGGGCGGAGGGCGGGGTTGGTTCGCGCGAGTTTACGGACTCGCCGGTGCGGGCCGCTGACCGCGTCATCGTGGCTGCGACGAAGCCTCCCACACGTCAGGGCTGGTCGACACCAGCTCCTTGATGGTCGACCAAGTGGGTGAGCCTGGCAGGCTCGTGCGGCCTTGCACCGCGGCCACGGCAAAGGCGACCATGCGGTCGCGCACGCGGTCCTGCTCCTGCCGGGGCCAGGTCTCCATCGCGTGCGGGCCACGCACGACGACGATCTCTTTCAAGCCCTGCACGCGGTCGTAGGCGGCGACGCTGCCTTCCAGGCTCTCGGCGCGGTCCCACAGCCCTTTGGCCAAGAACAACGCGGGCCACCGGCTCATGTCGGCCAGCACAGCCGAGTTCGGATAGAAAGCGACGTGGTGGTCGGCCGCCATGCCGGCGAGAAAGAGGTTGCGGCCCACCAGGTCGGGCGCGTCGGGCAGGTAGCCGGCGCCGCTGACGAACGAGGCGTAGAGCATCGCGCCCTTGATGTTGGTGAAGCCTTCCGGCGGCGTGCAGGTGACAGTCGGCAAGTCGTAGCTGCAGCTGCCTGCAAAGTTCTTCATCATCGCCCAGCCGGTGGCCATCGAGCCGCGCGAGTAGCCCAGCAGCAGCAGCGGGATCTGCCGGGCCGTCATGCCCGCCAGCAGCCGACCGCCCGCGGCGCTGCCCTCCAGCAACTCGCCATGTGGTGTCAACACCCGCATGCCCGGGCCGTTCTCCAGTTGATCGAGCACACGAAAAATGTCTTCGCCTTGCTCGAGTGTGTTGGTGTCGCTGTAGCCGCCGGAAAGGCCTTCGCCGCGGCGGTCGTAGGCCAGCACGTCGAAGCCGGCGCGGTTCAGCGCGTACAGGTGGTCGCGCCACATCCGCATGCCGATGCCTTCGGTGGTGGCATTGGGATACGGCACCGGTGTCGCCCGGCGCGTGACCGGGTCCATCGTGATGGCCTTGTCGGCTGGGTGCTGAATCGCCGTCAACTGCCCGCCGCCGCCCGGGCTCATGATGACGAGTGCCCGTGTTCGACCGCCGTGTCGGTCGGCGACACCCGCACCCTCGACATACCAGCCGCGCAGCTTGGTGCTGCCTTGCAGGTTCAGCGTCAGCCGCTCCAGCGGATCACGCGGCACCGTGAACTCGACCACGTGCGTGCGACCGTCTGCTTCAGCCACCGCTTCAGCGTAAGGCAGCTTGGCGAAGAAGCCGGGCTTACGGATCTGCCGCAGGTCCACCAGGCCATCGGCGTCGATCTTGCCGACCGGGTCGACCAGCCCGGTGACGCGTGTGGCCCGCGCCTTGTTCGGCGGCAACCAGCGCTGCATCTGCTCGTCGATCCGCTGGAAGCACGCTGCGTCGACCTTGCACTTGGCCCAGCGCGCCTTCAGCTTCGCATCGGTGAACTCGTCAACGTAGAAATCGCCGCGGTAGCCCGCCGGCGGCTTGTTCGCCGTCAGCAACAGCGGCACGCACTGGGCCATGCCATTGGGCTGCGGCACCAGATAACCCGGCAGTTCAGCGTTACGGTCGGCGCCCACCCAGGCGTGGCAGTCGGTGGGCGCGGTGGCACGTGGGGTGGGCGCCGAAACCGGCACCGTGGAGCACGCTGCCAGCGCAACGAGGCAAGTGAGCCCGACGGTGGCAAACGACACCTGCACCTGCATCGGCATCTTTTCACTTCATGGCGAAGGGGATGCGTCAGGTTACCTGAGGAAGCCGGTCCCGCTGAATGCCAGCTTCGTGGCGATCCAGGTCATCGGGGTGCGGGCCTCGTGCTGCAGGCGCGGCGCCGGAGAGATCTCAAGGCGCGGAGGCGGCTTTCTCTGGCGCGGCCGGGGTGGCGGCCGGCTTGCCGGCGCCCGTGGCAAACACTGGACCACCAAGGTAGCTCAGGTAGACCTTGCGCTGGCTCATCGCGAGCAGCACGCGGTGGGAGGTGAGGAAGTCCGCGCCGAGGATCATCTGGGGCGCGTTGTCCAGCGATTCCGAGCCCCAGTAGCCGAGGTCGCGTCGGGCGGCGCCCCACATGTCCATCACGGTCAGCTTGGTGTGCTGGATCACCTCGGCCCCGATCGCCACGGAGTCGAAGCGGCCGACCCAGGTTGCCACCTCGCGCGTGCCGATGCCGATGGCCGTTCTTTCATGGGAGCTGCCGTCGGCGGGCTTCTGCACGCCCAGGCTGGCCGCGGTCTTTTCGTCGATGAAGCTGGACTGCGCCCCGGTATCGATCAACGCACGCACCGGCTTGCCATTGACCTGGATCATCACCTCGGCCCCCAGGTTGCCGCTGCGCAGGTCGATCAGCGGCAGCACGGTCGCGTCGGGATCCCAGTAGCCGAGGAAGGTGTCCTTGCAGTCTTCCGGCTTGAAGAAGTGGATCAGCTTGTCCTGCAGCAGCAGCTCGATGTCGTTCTGCAGCAGGTAGTTCGCGCCCACCAGCGCGTCGATGCCGGTGTCCTGGGCCTCCCAGGTCACGGACATGCGGACGTTCTTCCACCGCGCTGGCCCGAAGCCGAACTCCTTGACGCTGGCGTGGTACTCCTCGGAATCTCCGCCGATACCGTACGACCTGCCGTCGGTGTGCGACAGCGGCAACTTCAGGCGCTCGGTCATCGGGCGCATCAGTGAAGTGATCATGGAACCGGTATCCAGCAGCACCTTGATCGGCTCGCCGTTGACCACCCCTTCAACAAGGGGCGAGCGCTGGGTGGTGTCGAGCTGCAACGCAGCGAACTTCGAGTAGCGGCACTTCGCATCCGCCGGCATGGTGACCACGAGCGCCACCGCGGCCAATGTGGCTTGCGCCAGGCGGCGCGTCTTTGTTGTCTTGCTCAAGGCTGGTCCCTCCGCTGTCCCTCGGCTCGTGACCGAGCCTTTGCGGGGGCATTTTCTCCCAGTCCGTGTGCTGGTGCCGCGGGCCGGCGGCGTGCCTTCCGCTACCAGTGCAATGCGGCCGTTCGCACCGGTGCGTCCCACAAGCCGCTCAGTTCGTTGTCGAGCAGCGTGACGGTCAGCGAACCGCCGGCCATCTCCAGCGAGGTGGTGTAGTTGCCCACCAGCGAACGCGCTACCACCAGGCCGGCGGTTTTCAGCCGCTTGGCGGCGACGTGGTGCAAGAGGTACAGCTCGACCAACGGCGTGCCGCCGAAGCCGTTGACGTGCAGCAGCACCTGCCGGCCGGGTGCGGGTTTCAGGTCGGCGAGGATCGCGTCGAGCAAGGTGTTGGTGATCTCGTCGGCGCTCATCATCGGCGCGCGCCTGCGTCCCGGCTCGCCGTGGATGCCCACGCCGAGCTCGATCTCGTCCGGGCCGATGTCGAAGGTGGCTCGGCCGGCAGCGGGCACGGTGCAGCTGGTGAAGGCCACGCCCATGCTGGCGGTGGCGGCATTGACGCGGTCACCCAGCGCCTTGCACTCGGTAAGCGTCGCGCCGGCTTCAGCGGCGGCGCCGACCATCTTCTCGACCATCAGCGTGCCGGCCACGCCGCGCCGGCCGGTGGTGTGGGTCGAGTTCTCGACCGCCACATCATCGTCGACCAGCACGGTGGCGTGCTCGGTCTCCATCATCTCGGCCGCCATCTCGAAGTTCATCCGGTCGCCGGCGTAGTTCTTGACGATGAACAGTGTGCCGCGGCCGGTGTCGGCGGCCGCCGCCGCAGCCAGCATCTGGTCGGGCGTTGGCGAGGTGAAGACCTGGCCAGGGCAGGCGGCGTCGAGCATGCCCTGGCCAACGTAGCCGGCGTGCAGCGGCTCGTGGCCCGAGCCACCGCCGGAGATCAGCGCGACCTTGGTTGACGCGGGACGAGCGCGCATCACGAAGGTCGGCTCGAACTCGACCTTCAGCAGGTCGGCGTGTGCCTCGACCAGCCCGGTGAGCGACTCACGCAGCATCGTGTCGACGTGGTTGACGAACTTCTTCATGGGGTGGTGCTCCGCTGCAGCTGCTGCGCGTTGAGGTGGTCGGCGGCGAAGATGGCGCAGACGGCGTTGATCGCCACCTGGCAGGTCTTGGCGCCGGGGTCGATGTGCCCCAGCGCGCGTTCACCGAGGAAGGCCGCGCGGCCCTTGGTGGCCAGCATGTCGCGCGTGGCCAGCATGTTGCGTTCGGCTTCGGCCGCGAGTTGCTCGCACAGTGCTGGCAGTGGTGTGTCGGCGTCGGCCAGCGCCTGCCATTGGCGCGCGGCGGGGATCAGCACGTCCAGCATCGTCTTCTCGCCGACCTCGGCCTTGCCGCGCGCCTTGATCGCCTCCACGCCGGCGGCAAAGGCGGCAGCGAGTTGCTGCGGGCTTGGTTCGACCGCGCCGTTCAGCGCCTTGCCCATCGCGATGAAGCAGCTGGAGATCAATGGCCCGGATGCGCCACCGATGGTGGAAAGCAGCTTCATGCCGATCTTGCCGAACGCGGGGCCCGGCGGCAGCGGCGCCAGCTCGTCACGCATGGCGACCAGCACCTCGGCACCGCGGCGCACGTTGATGAAGTGATCGCCGTCGCCGATGGCGCGGTCCAGCGATTCGATGTCGGCCTCGTGGGCCAGGATCGCGGCCTGCACCGCGGCGAGCGAGCTGAGGATGTCGGTGGTGTTCATGGGTGGTGGGCTCCGTCCCTGATCTGCGGTTTCACAGGCGCTGGCCTTCGGCGTCGAAGTACAGGCAGCGCTCCGGCGGGAAGTGGAAGTGGGCGAGGGCGCCGGGCGGGAGCGGCTCATCGAGCAGCACGCGGGCCTGCACCTCCACGCCATGGCGCTCGGCCACCAGTTGGTGCTTGACCAGCGAGCATTCGATGACCTGGAAGCCGCTGCCTTCGCTGATTTCACCGCCGGCCAGCACCACGTCTTCGGGGCGGATGGCGACTTGCGCCGTGCCCACCGGCGCACGGCCGGCGAACCACGCCGCGGGCAGCACGTTGATCGCCGGTGAACCCAGTCGCTGCGCCACCGGCAACGAGCGCGGGTCGGCGTAGACCTCGGCGGGCGTGCCGATCTGGCGCAGGCGGCCGGCATCGAGGATGCCGATGCGGTCGGCCATCGTCGTCGCCTCCACATGGTCGTGCGTCACGTAGACCACGGTGGCACCCAGGCGCTGCTGCAGGCGGCGCAGCTCGACGCGCAGTTCCTCGCGCAGCTTGGCGTCGAGCGACGACAGCGGCTCGTCCATCAGGAAGACGCGTGGCCTGCGGACCAGCGCGCGGCCGATCGCCACGCGTTGCATTTCGCCGCCGGACAACGCCGTGGACTTGCGCTCGAGCTTGGCTTCGATGTGCAGCATCTCGGCCACCTCACGCACCCGCTGTTTGATCTCGTTTTCCGGCGTGCGGCGCAGCGGCGAGCGCAGCGGGAAGGCCAGGTTGTCGAACACCGTGAGGTGTGGGTACAGCGAGTACTGTTGGAAGACGAAGGCCACGTCGCGGCCGGCGGGCAGCAGGTCCGTCACGTCTTCGCCGTTCATGCGCAGCCGGCCGGTATCAGGCTTCTCGAGCCCCGCGATCAGGCGCAACGTGGTGGTCTTGCCGGCGCCGCTTGGGCCGAGCAGCACGAGAAATTCGCCATCGTCGACCTGCAGCGAGAGCTCGGCGACCGCCTGGGTGGTGCCGAAGCGCTTGCCGACGCCTTGCAGATCAATGCTGGCCATGGCGCGTGGTCCCGTGGTGGTGGCGGCTGGTGATGCTGGGGATGAGTCGCTCGGTGGTGGTGTCGAACAGCACCAGCCGCTGGGTGTCGAAGTGCAGGTCGACGTGGTCGCCCGGTGTGGGACGCTGGCTCTTGTCGACCACGGCTTTCACCTTGCCGGCCGCGCTGGTGACCTCGGCCACCCAGTGCGAGCCGAAGTACTCGACGTGACTCAACTCGCCTGCCAGGCCGTGGCCATCGGCGGTGAAGTGCACGTGCTCGGGCCGCACGCCCAGTACGGCGCCATCGGCGTTGGCATCGACCGCGGGGACGGGCACGCTGGCGCCTTGCAGCGTGACTTGCGTGTCGCCTGCGCGCACGGCGCCCTCGACAGGCAGGAAATTCATCGACGGCCGGCCGATGAAGCTGGCGACGAAACGGCAACTGGGGAAGTGGTAGATCGTCGAGGGGTCGGCCGCTTGCAGGATTTCGCCGCGGTCCATCACGACGATGTGGTCGGCCAGCGCCATCGCCTCGTTCTGGTCGTGGGTGACGAAGACGGTGGTGGTGCGCAGCCGTTCATGCAGGCGGCGCAACTCCACGCACATCAGCTCGCGGAATTCGGCGTCCAAGGTGCCCAGCGGCTCGTCCATCAAGAAGGCCTGAGGCTGCCGCACGATGGCGCGGCCCAGTGCCACGCGCTGGCGGTCACCGCCCGAGAGACCGCCGATGCGCGAATTCAGCAGGTGCTCGATGCGCAGGATGGCGGCGGCTTCTTTCACCCGTTTGTCGATCTCGGCGCGCGGCAAGCCCTCGTTGCGCAGCGGGAATTCGAGGTTGCCGCGCACGCCCAGATGCGGGTAGAGCGCGAAGAGCTGGAACACCATCGCGATGTCACGCTCGCGTGGCCGCAGCCAGGTCACGTCCTGCCCGCCCAGGTGGATCTGGCCGGCGCTCGGCGTGTCCAGGCCGGCAAGCATGCGCAGCGTGGTGGTCTTGCCGCAGCCCGAGGGGCCGAGCAGCACGACGAACTGGCCGTCTGGCAGCGTCAACGTCGAGTCGCGCACGGCGACGAAATCGCCGAAGCGCTTGTGCAGGTTCTGGATGCGTATCTCAGCCATGGTGGGCTTTGGCCTGTTGTGTGTTGGCGCGCGCCGAGGGCATTGGGGGACTGGCTCCGTTCATGTCCCCCGCCACCAGCCTGCGGCTGTTGGCTCCTCCTAATACTTCACTGCGCCAGTCCCCCAACGCCCACGGCAACCACCGTGGATGGACCTGCGTTGATGAGCGACGACGATGGCCGATCGGGGAGACGGGGCGCTCTGCGCAGCGAAGTAAAGGAGGAGGCGGCGGCCGCAGGCTGGCGACGGGGGACATGAGCGGAGCAGAGGGCTCAGGCACCCCGATCTCGCGCCAAACCAAGGGCGTCATGGCCGCGCTCCCCGTGAGCCAGGCAACTTCCCCGCCATCGTGTAGCCCGCCACACCAGCGAGCAGCACGCCAAACGAATGGCCGTAGAGCCAGAGCGACCAGGGTTGCATCAGCATCACCAGCCCCAGGCCGATGAGCACGATGCTCGTGGGTTCGACGACGCGGCGCGCGTTCATTTGCGGATTGCTCCGAAGGTGATGCCACGCAACAGGTGCTTGCGCAACAGCACAGTGAAGATCAGCACCGGCAGCAGGAACAGCGTGGTGCCTGCGGCCATCGCTGGCCAATCGAGCCCACCCTCCCCAATGATGGTAGGGATGAAGGGTGGTGAGGTCTGCGCCGTGCCGCTGGTCAGCAGCAACGCGAAGGCGTACTCGTTCCACGCGAAGATCAGGCAGAAGATCGCGGTGGTGGCGATGCCGGTGGCGGCCTGTGGCAGCACCACCTTCACGAAGGCTTGGAAGCGGGTATAGCCGTCGACCATCGCCGCTTCTTCGTACTCGCGCGGGATCTCGTCCATGAAGCCCTTCAGCAACCAGACCGAGAGCGACAGGTTGACGACCGTGTAGAGCAGGATCAGCCCGAGGTGCGTGTCCGACAGGCCCACCGCGCGGTACATCAGATAGACGGGGATCGCCACCGCGATCGGCGGCATCATCCGCGTGCTCAGGATGAAGAACAGCAGATCGTCTTTGCCCGGCACACGAAAGCGCGAGAAGGCATAAGCCGCCAGCGTGCCCAGCGCCACCGAGAGCAGCGTCGAGCCGAAGCCGATCAGCACCGAGTTGAGGTAGCGGTCGGCAAAGCGTGACGGGCCGGCGAGGATCATCTGCTGGTCGCGCACCAGGCCCTCGTACCAGGTGGTTGGTGGTGGCAGCGAGGCCAGTTCCTCTGCACTGACGCGCGAACGGGTGGTGAACAGGTTCACATAGCCGATCAGCGACGGCTCGGCCAGCATTTTGGGCGGGTAGGCGATGGCGTCTTGCGGCGTGCGGAAGCTCGTCATCACGATCCACACCAGCGGGATCAGCGACAGGATCGCGTAGCCTACGACCAGGATGCCGGCCAGCCACTGCGCGCGGCGCGTCGGCTCCAGCGGGCCGCGGCCAGAGGGGTGCAATACCGCGCTCATCTTTGCTTCACCCGGTCAAGAAAGCGCACCGTCACGAGCGACAGCCCGTAGATCGCGACGAAGAGGATGATGGCCAGCGCCGAGGAGTAGCCGGTGCGCCATTTCTCGAACGCTTCGCGCTTCAGGTGGATCGAGGCCAGCTCGGTCACCGAGCCCGGGCCGCCGTTGGTGAGCTGGTCCACCAGATCGAACATCTTGAAGTTCTCGATCAGGCGGAACAGCAGTGCGAGGACGATGAAAGGCAGCACCATCGGCAGCGTGATGCGCCAGAACTTGGTCCATTCGCTGGCCCGGTCGATCTCAGCCGCTTCGTACAGATAGGGCGGGATCGAGCGCAACCCGGCCAGCAGCAACAGCATCACGTAGGGCGTCCACATCCAGGTGTCGACCAGCACGATGGCCCAGGGCGACAGCGTGGTGTCGCCGAGCATCGTGAAGCCCGCCGGCCCGCCGAAGAACGCGACGAGGTGGTTGAAGATGCCGTACTGCGGCTCGAAGAAATACTTCCAGAAGGTGCCGACGACCGCGGGCGCCAGCATCATCGGCAGCAGGATCACAGTCGAGAAGAAGCTGTGGCCCTTGAAGCGCTTGTTCAACAGCAGCGCCAGGCCGAAACCCAGCAACAGCTCCAGCGTGATCGACCAGCACAGGAAGTGCGCGGTCGCCTGCATGTTGGCCCAGATGTCTTCGTCGGCCAGCACCCGCGAGTAGTTCGACCCGCCCACCCACACCAGGTCGGCATTCGGCCGGTTGGCGCGGTAGCCGGTGAACGACAGCGCGATCGTCCAGATCAGCGGGAAGATGTTGAAGGCCAGCAGCAGCAGGATCGTCGGGCCGACGAAGAGCCAGGCCAGCGCCCGGTCGCTCAGGCCTTGGAGCCGCTTAAGTGGCATGGGTGGGGCCAGGTGGCCGGCGGCAGGGACCGCGCGGCCACCGATGTCGAGTGTGCTCATGGGTGGGCAGCGCGGCCTCAGTTCTTCAACTTGCCGTCTTCGACGAAGACCTCGGTCCAATCCTTGACCAGGCCGTCGAGTGCTTCCTGCGGTGAGCCTTTGCCAGCCACCACGTAGTCGTGACTGCGCTTTTGCATCGCCAGCAGCAGCTGCGCGTAGTCAGGCTCGGCCCAGAAGTCCTTGACGATCTTCATCGAGTCGAGGAAGACCTTGGCGTACGAGGTGCTGGTCTCGAAGCCCGGCGCCTCGAGCACCGAGCGCAGGCAGGTGAAGCCGCCTGAATCCCACCACTTCTTCTGCACCGCGGGCTGGGCGAACCACTTCATGTACTCGAGCGCCAGGTCCTTCTTGTCCGAGTACTTGACCACCGAGATGCCCTGGCCTCCCAGTTGCGCGAACTGCTTGTCGCCCTTGGGTATCGGGAAGAAGCCGGTCTTCTCGCCGCCGACATTCGGGTCTTTCGAAATGCCGGGGAAGAAGGCGATGAAGTTCATCTGCATCGCCACCTGGCCGCTCTTGTAGGCGTCCAGGTCTTCGGTCATGTAGGCGTTGGCGTGGCCGGGCGGCGTGCAGCAGTCGAACAGCTCCTTGTAGAGCGCCAGGCCCTTGGCGGCGCCGGCGCTGTTGACGAAGCCTTTCATGTCGTACGGCTTCTTCGGGTTGCTGTACTCGAAGCCGTAGGCATAGAGCGTGTTGGTCACGCCCATCGTGATGCCTTCAGAGCCGCGCTCGGTGTACAGCGCGGCGCCGTAGACCTTCTTGCCGTCGACCGTGCGGTTCTGGAAGAACTGGCCGACCTGCTTGAACTCGTCCCAGGTCTTGGGCACGTCCAGCGCCCGGCCGTATTTCTGCTTGAACTCGGCCTGCAGTTCAGGCTTGGCGAACCAGTCCTTGCGGTAGGTGAAGGCGACGGCGTCGCCCATCGCCGGCAGGGCCCAGTAGTTCGGCGTGCCCTTGGGCCACTCGGAATAGCCCAGCACCGTGGCGGGCATGAAGTCGCCCATCTTGATGCCGTTCTTGTCGAAGAACTCGTTGAGCTTGACGTAGTGGCCCTCGGTCGCCGCCGAGCCGATCCACTGGCTGTCGCCGATCAGCAGGTCGCACAGCTTGCCCTTGGAGTTCAGCTCGTTGAGCATGCGCTGCGCAAAGTTCGGCCAGGGCACGAACTCGTACTTCATCTGCACGCCGGTCTTGGCCGTGAAGTCTTTCGACAGCTCGACCAGCGCGTTGGCCGGGTCCCAGGCCGCCCAGCACAGCGTCAGTTGCTTGGCTTGGGCCTGTGCGGCCCCAGGGAAAGCCAAGCCGGCCGCGAGCAGCGCCGCGGCCAGCGTCGAAGGCTTGTGGGTGAACTTCATGCCAGTCGTCTCCTGTGTCCAGGTCTGTCTTGATGTGGCACGCGCCACGCTGTCCGGGCCGGCGGTGTCCCTCACGGGGCCGGTCGGTAGTGGTGATACTAAAAACGTCAATAAATAAATCAATCAACGCAAACCCTAAGCCATCAATCCGCTCGTGGGCGAGCATGCGGCGGCTGGCGGGCGGCGGTCATCAACGCCGTGGAGGGGCATGGGTGAGCCGCCGCCGATCCGCCCGGCGGCTCGTCGGTCAAAAGGAAAGCGGGATCAGCGCGAGCGCTTGAAGCGCCGGGGCGCTGCGGTCAGGGGCGCGTGCCGAAGCGCTCCATCGAGCGAGCCTTCGCCTTGGCAGCCTCAACCTCACGGTTGCGCGGCTCGGCCGTGGTGACCAGTGAGCGGATCAGCGCCCGGGCTGACTCTGCCACCTCTTCGACGGCCCGCTCGAACGCTTCTTCATTGGCCTTCGACGGCACGTTGAAGCCGCTGAGCTTGCGCACGAACTGAAGCGACGCGTCGCGGATCTCCAGCTCGGTGGCTGGCGGGTCGAAGTTGAACAGGGTCTTGATGTTGCGGCACATGGTCAGGTGGCTTCTGCGCGGGGCAAGACGGGCAGATTAGCGTCCCCTCGGCGCGTGTGCATTTCGAGGCTGCTGCGGTATTCCCGCAATGACCGCGGCGGTGCGATCTGCGAAGATCGGATGATTGATTTATCTGAGGCGATTCCGGCCCTTGCGCCGCGAGCCCCGCACCTGCATTGGCCGCTCCCGTCACCATCACCCAGATCGCCGAAGCCGCCGGCGTCAGCACGGCCACGGTCGACCGTGTGCTGAACAACCGGCCCGGCGTGAACCCGGCCACCGTGTTGCGTGTGCGCCAAGCCATGGCCGAGCTGGGTGGCACGGTGCCGGTGCGTGGCCGGCCGCGCTCGAGCAGTTCGTTCCGCTTTGCTTTCGTGCTGCCGGCGGCGCGCCGTGGTTTCTTCGATCTGGTCGATCGGGTCGTGGCACAGTCGGCCGGCGAGTTTCGCCACCAGCACATCACCGAAGTCACCCGCCGCTTGCCGGCGCAAGACCCGAACGCTTTCGCCGAAGAGCTGGCCCATCTGGCCGACATGGACGGCGTGGCCTTGCTGGCCCCGGACACGCCGGCCGTCAAGCTGGCCGTGAACGAGCTGGTGCGTGGTGGCGTGCATGTGGTGACGCTGTTCTCCGACGTGGCCGGCTCGATGCGCGAGACCTTCATCGGGGCCGACAACCGCGCGGCCGGGCGCACCGCGGGCCTGTTGCTGGGACGTGAAGCGCCGGGCGGCGAGGGGCTCTGTGCATTGCTGTCGCCGGCCACGCGCTATGCGGCCGAGATCGACCGCGGCATCGGCTTTGCGCAGGTGCTGCAGGAGCGTTTTCCGGCCGCGCGTCTGCTGCGTGTGGACGACATGCCCGAGACCGACGACGAGGCCTATCGGCGCGTGCGCGACGCGCTGGCACCGGCCGGGCTGAACGGCGAGCGCCTGGCTGGTGTCTACAACGTCGGACCGGGCAGCCATGGTGTCCACCGTGCGTTGGTCGAGTTGGCCCACGCCCCAGTGCCCGGGCTGATCGCCCATGACCTGCTCGACGTGCACCGCGCGATGCTGATGTCCGGCGCTCTGGGCTTCGTGCTGCATCAGGATGTGCAGTACGCCGTCTCTACCGCCGCGCGCGTGCTGCGGGCGCTGTGCGAGGGCGTGCGCGGCGCGCTGGCGGTCAGCAGCCCTCGCGTCGAGATCCTGACCGCGGAGAACCTCGCATGACAGCCCCGGCTCTGCGCGTCACCATGCCCTTTGCCTCCATGCCCACGTGGCCACAGCGATGAAGAAGTTCATCAACAAGGTCGACGACCTGATCGCCGACAGCCTGCAAGGCCTCGCGCTTGCGCACGAAGGCATCCTGCAGCTCAACGTTGAGCCCACGTTCGTGCACCGCCGCGTGCACAAGCAGGACCGCGTCGTGCTCGTCTCGGGCGGTGGCTCGGGCCACGAGCCGCTCCACACCGGCTACGTGGGTCAGGGCATGCTCGATGCGGCCTGTCCTGGCCAGGTCTTCACCTCGCCAACGCCGGACCAGTGGATGGCCGCGGCACGTGCGGTGGAGGCAGGCCGCGGCGTGCTCTTCGTCGTCAAGAACTACGCCGGCGACCGGCTGAACTTCCAGATGGCCAGCGACATGCTGGACGACCTGGACCACCTGATGGTGGTGGTCGACGATGACGTGGCGATCGAGCATTCGCCGCACGCCACCGGCCGCCGCGGCGTGGCCGGCACGCTGGTGGTCGAGAAAATGGTTGGCGCGGCCGCCGAGGCAGGCGCCGAGCTGTACGACTGCAAGGCACTAGGCGACCGCGTCAACGGCGCCACGGCCAGCATGGGCGTGGCCTTCACCAGCTGCATCGTGCCCGAGTCCGGCGTGCCCACCTTCGACATCGGTGAGCAGGAGATGGAGTTGGGTGTGGGCATCCACGGCGAGCCGGGCCGGCAGCGCCTGCCGCTGGTGCCGGCGGCGCAGATCGTCGACCAGATGCTCGCGCCCATCCTGAAAGACTTGCAACTGGCGCGCGGCCGCGAGGTGCTGCTGCTGGTGAACGGCCTGGGCGGCACGCCGCTGATGGAGCTGTACCTGCTGAACCACCTAGCACGCCAACGTCTGGCTGACGAGGGTGTCGTCGTTGCGCGCACGCTGGTGGGCAACCACACCACCTCGCTCGAGATGGCCGGTGCGTCGCTAACGCTGACCGCGCTCGACGATGAACTGAAGGCGCTGTGGGATGCGCCGGTGAACACGCCGGCGTTGCGCTGGTAGCGCGTGGTCAAACGGCTGTTCGCGCTGTGGTTGTCGTCGCTGCTCTGGTGCAGCAACGCGGTCGCGGCACCGGCACCGTTCCCGGGCAAGCCTGTGCGCATCGTGCTCGGTTTCGCGCCGGCGGGTGCGGTCGACACCGTGATCCGCGCCATCGCGCAGGCCATGGGCCAGGATCTCGGCCAGCCGGTGATCGTTGACAATAAACCGGGCGCCGAGGGCATCATCGCCGCGCAAGAGGTACAGCGGTCAGCGCCGGACGGCTACACGCTGCTGGTGGGCAGCCCCACCGCCCTGGTGGCCGTGCCCCTGACGCGGGCCAAGCCGCCTTACGATCCCTTCAAGGACTTCACGCCGATCGGCCTGGCAGGCCAGTTTGCGCTGGTGCTGGTGGTCGCTGACAACGTGCCGGCCAAGAACGTCGACGAACTCTTGGCGCATGTGAGCGCTCATCCGGGTGAGCTGAACGTGGCCGTCAGCAGCGCCACCTCTGAGCTGGCGATGCACCAGCTGCTGGGCAGCCGGCGGGTGGTGGGCGTGCGCTTCAAGGGTGACGTGCCGGCGTTGACCGAACTGGCCGGCCAGCGCGTGCAGATGATGTGGGCCACCGGCGGCAGCGCGCAGGCCTTCTTGAAGGATGGCCGGGTGCGCGCATTGTTGACGCTGCAGGCACAACGCAGCCCACTCTGGCCCACGGTGCCCACCGCCCTCGAAGCCGGGCTGGGCCCCATCGGCGTGGCGCCTTGGATCGGCCTGTTTGGCCCGGCCGGCATGCCGACCGAGGTGGTGGACAAGCTCAACCGTGCGCTTGAAGCGGCACTGGCTTCGTCGGAGGTCCGCCAGAAGCTGGCCGCACAGGCATTCGACGCCACGTCGATGACGCCGGCGCAGTTCAGCGCCTATTTCCGCCGGCAGTACGACGATTTCAATCGCGTGGTGCGCGAGCACGGCCTGTCGCTGGACCCGTGACAGGGTGGCGGCACCAGGTTCGCGGTGCGCTTGGCTGCGTCAGCCGAGCAGCGTGCCGTAGCGCAGCCCGACGTAGGCGTGCTCGCGCATCAGCATCTCGACGCGCGCTGATTCGCGCCGCTCGAGCGCCTCGAACACCAGCTGATGATGAAGTTGAGCGAAGCGCAGTTTTTCGTACTCGCGGCCGAGCGCCTGGCGGTCGATCGCGATCGAGTCGGCCGATGCAAACGGCAGGTGGTTGTTGCGCGCGATCGCATCGGCGATCACCAGGCTGCCGGTCGCTTCGACGATGGTGCGGTGGAAGCGATGATTCAGCTCGGCCCACGCGCCGATGTCGTCTTCGGTGAGGTGGCCCTTGGCGAGCAGCTGGGCGCCTTCGTCGACACAAGCGCGCAACGTGGCCTGCGCCGCGGCCGACATGCCACGCTCGGCCAGGCGCCGCGCCGCCAGCCCTTCCAGCGCGCCGCGCACCTCGACCGCGCACTGCACATCCTCTTCCGAGAAGGCGCGCACGACGAAGCCGCGCTTGCCGGTGATCTGCAGCAGGCCTTCTTGCTGCAGGCTGCGAAACGCCAGCCGCACGGGCGTGCGCGAAACGCCCAGCGTGGTGGCCACCGGTATCTCGGCCAGGCGTGTGCCGGCCGGGTAGTGGCCGTCCATGATCAGCTGGCGCAGCGTGGCGACGACGCTGCCGCTGTCGGGCCGGGGTTCAGGCGATGGCATCGTGGTGCGTTTGGCTATGCTGGATCCAATATGGCAGGTATTCTGGCATTGGATGGCAATTGGTGTCGATAATTGGATCCAATTTGACCAGCCAATTGGAGTCGCTCGATGTTTCCTAAGAACGCCTGGTACGTGGCCTGCACGCCGGACGAGGTCGACGGCCAAGCGCTGGGCCGCAGGATCTGCGGCGAGGCGATGGTCTTCTACCGCGGGCCGGATGGTGTGGCGGCGCTGGAAGACTTCTGCCCGCACCGGGGCGCGCCGCTCTCGCTGGGGCGCGTGGTCGACGGCAAGCTGGTCTGCGGCTACCACGGGCTCGAGATGGGCTGCGATGGCAAGACTGTCGCGATGCCGGGCCAGCGGGTGCGCGGCTTCCCGGCGATCCGCAGCTTTCCGGTGGTCGAGCGCCATCGCTTCGTCTGGGTCTGGCCGGGCGACGCCGCGCAGGCCGATCCGGCCAAGATCCATCACCTCGAATGGGCCAACAACCCGGGCTGGGCCTATGGCGGCGGCCTGTACCACATCGCCTGCGACTACCGGTTGATGGTCGACAACCTGATGGACCTGACGCACGAGACGTACGTACACGCCAGCAGCATCGGCCAGAAGGAGATCGACGAGGCGCCGGTGACCACGCGCACCGAGGGCGACGAGGTGATCACCAGCCGCTTCATGAACAACATCATGGCGCCGCCGTTCTGGCAGATGGCGCTGCGCGGCAATGGCCTGCCGGACGACCAGCCGGTCGACCGCTGGCAGATCTGCCGCTTCTCGCCGCCGAGCCACGTGATGATCGAGGTCGGCGTGGCGCTGGCGGGCCGAGGCGGCTACGAGGCCGATCTGAAGGTGAAGGCGTCGAGCATCGTGGTCGACTTCATCACGCCGGAGAGCGAGACCTCGATCTGGTACTTCTGGGGCATGGCGCGCAGCTTCAACCCGCAAGACCAGGCGCTGACCGCGAGCATCCGCGAAGGGCAGGGCAAGATCTTCAGTGAAGACCTCGAGATGCTGGAGCGCCAGCAGAAGAACCTGCTCGCCTGGCCCGGCCGCCAATTGCTCAAGCTCAACATCGATGCGGGCGGCGTGCAGTCGCGCAGGGTGATCGACCGTTGGATCGCAGCGGAGCAGGGCTTGCCAGCGGAGACCTCAGCGTGACCGCGGCGACGGGTCTTCGTGTGCGCGTTGCGGCCAAGACGATCGAAGCGCAAGACATCTGCAGCTTCGAGTTGGTCGAGGTCGATGGTCAACCGCTCCCCGCGTTCTCGGCCGGTTCGCATGTGGACGTGCTGGTGGGTGACAAGACGCGCCAGTACTCGCTCTGCAACGACCCCGCAGAAAATCACCGCTACCTGATCGCGGTGCTGCGCGACCCGGCCACGCGTGGTGGCTCGGCCGGCATGCATGATCAAGTGCACGTGGGCGACGTGATACAGATCAGCGCCCCGAAGAACCACTTCGCGCTGGCGCACGAAGCGAACAGCCACCTGCTGCTGGCCGGTGGCATTGGCGTCACGCCGATCCTGTGCATGGCTGAGCGATTGGCGGTGACAGGTGCCTCATTCGAGATGCACTACTGCGCCCGCTCGCGCGAGCGCATGGCGTTTCACGAGCGCATCACCGGCTCACGCTTTGCGCAGCGTGTGCAGTTCCATTTCGATGATGGCCCGGCAGCACAGAAGTTCGACGTCGCCGCTCGGCTGGCTGAACCTGAGCCGGGTGCCCACCTCTACGTTTGCGGCCCCAAGGGCTTCATGGATGCGGTGCTGTCGACCGCGCGCGCCCAGGGCTGGCCCGAGGTGCAGCTGCACTATGAATTCTTCAGCGCCGACGTGGCCCCTTCGGCCAGCGACGACAGCTTCGAGGTTCAGCTGGCGAGCTCAGGGCGCATCGTCGTCGTGCCCAAGGACAAGACGGTGGTGCAGGCACTGGCCGCAGCGGGTGTCGAGGTGCAGACTTCGTGCGAGCAGGGTGTGTGCGGCACCTGCATCACGCGGGTGCTGAGCGGCACGCCCGACCACAAGGACTTGTACTTCACGCCCGAAGAGCACGCCGCGAACGACCAGTTCACGCCGTGCTGCTCGCGCGCGAAGTCGCCGCGGCTGGTGTTGGATCTTTGAGCTGGTGCCCGCAGGGTGGCGTGCCGAGGGTGCGACTGGGCCGCCACCACCTCAGCAAGCGGGCCGTCGCAGCGGCCCGATAGGGTCAGCCCGCCAGCGACTCGCCCAACGCGGCCATGCCCTCATCCCAGGCCACAACCATGCCGCCGAACAGCGCGCTCAGGTCGGCCGGCTTCGACGACGACACGACCCGTGCACCCTTCAGGATGAAGGTCTTCGCGCCAGCCGAGAGCCGGTCGAACGCTTCGATCGCGCGTTGCTGCGCCGGGCTGGGTGAGTCGCTCATCCAGCCCAGCCAACGGGCCGTCAGCTCGGCCGCGGCGCCGACCTGGCGCGTGCCGGCAAAGGCCCACGCGTGGTAGTGGTCGAGGCCCCGTTCACGCATCAGCGGCAGGTCGCGCTCGAACGCATCGGCAAAGCGCTGCACCGGGTTGCTCGACGGTCGGCGAGCGAACTGCTCGCGCAGGTCGGCGCGCGCGGCTTCGCGCAGTTCGGCCAGCGGCCGCACGACGCGCCGGTCCGAACGGATCACTTCGGCGAACAACGGCAGGTAGGCCGGGTCCTCAGGCTTGTTCAGCCGGAAGGTCTCGACGAAGTCTTCACCTTCAAGAGCGAAGCAGCCGGCGTTGTGGAAGTAGACCAGGCGCTGCGCATCGAGGTCGATGTCGGCCAGCACGATCGTCGTCTTCGTGTGCTTGTTGCGGTAGTCGGTGCCGGCGGTGTCCGGCAGCCACCAGGCATCGGCCTCGACGCTGATCAGCTTGCCGGCGCTCAGGTGCTCGATCGCGTGGTCGGCCAGCGGGCGCCAGATCGTCAGCTCCTGCACGTCGATGCCATACAGGCGACGCAGCTGGTCATGCGAGGGCTTGAAGAAGGTCCACTGGTCGCCTTCGAAGTCGATCGGCAGCGTGTGGCCCAGCATCGCGTGCGGGTCGCAGCCCATCGCGTGGATCAGCTCGATCCACAGGTCGATGTAGCAGTTCTTCTCGGGCCACTGCGCCGATTCACCGTGCAGCGAATGGCGCTGGTAGCTTGCGGGGTCGATGCCGGGCAGGGCGCAAGCCTTGCGATGGCTGTCACTCAGTGCCATTTAGTCGTTCCAATGCGGCGCTCCGCAGGAGCCGCCGCTCATCGAGTGGCGTGCGCGGATCCGGCTTTGCCGGTCCGCTGCGCGAGCCCCCTTGGGGGGCAGCCCCGGGAGGGGGCGTGGGGGCTCCACGTCTTCAATGCCATTGCTTCAGGGCCAGAGCTGCGAACGCACTTCGGTGGGCCACTTGGCCGGATCCAGCCCGTGCGTCTTCAGCAGCGCCAAGGTGCAGCGCTCCAAGCCGAAGCCCAGGCAGGCAGTGTGCGCAGTGGCGCCATCGCCCTGGCGGATGCCGTACTTGCCGGTGAAGTGTTCCTGGTGCCAGTTGAACGAGCAGATCGCGGTCGGCTTCTCGAGCGAGATGACCGGCACCATGATCTCGAATTTCAACTTCTGCTCACGCTGGCTGGTGGCCATCATCTTGCCGACGCGGCCGAAGAACGGGTCGTTCGCCACGTCGCTGGCCGCGGGCAGGCCCAGGCCAAGCAGCAGGTCGAGCGCGCGGTCGCGCCAGCCGTCGCGCCAGGTTTCGACAGCATCGGGCGCGCCGACGCGGATGAACTCGCGCATGCGGAACGACTGCAGCCGCGTCGGCTCGTCCGACGGCTCGTGGCGGTAGCACCAGTTCTTCGTGGTGACCAGGCGGCCACCGTCGGGCAGCAAGCCGCTGAACATCGGGTAGACCGGGTAGCAGGCGGCGGGCAGCAGCATCACCTCGGTGATGTCGAGCATGTCTTCCCAGCGCTCGCCGGCCTTGACCTTTTCCGAGATCTCGCGCGCCTTCAGGTCGCTGCCGAAGAAGCTGTGCACGCTGCCGGCCAGCTGCGGGAAGTTGTCGAGGTAACCCAGCTTCTCGATCATCGCCCGCGCGACGATGGGCGGGAAGGTCATCGGTTCGGCGCCGTCGCCGGAGGCGTTGCGCATCACCAGTGCGTCGAAGCGCTCGAGGATGTCCTCGAACATCGCGCTGCGGCCGTAGCCGCCCTTGACGGTGGTCGGGTAGATCAGGCCGGCTTCCACCAGCTCGGTGTAGAAGGCGGCGGGGTCGTAGTTCTTGTCGGTCGTCATGGTCTCACTCGTCCTTGAACACGAGCAGCAGTGCGGCGCTCTTGGCGGCAATGCGGTCGTTGGAAATCATCAGCGAGGCTGACAGCGAATCTCGGTAAGCGCGGCCCATCGCGAACGGGCTGTCGTTCTTGTAGCCGAGGATGCCGACGATCTGCAGCGCGCCATGGACGATGCGCGGCGCGGCTTCGGAACAGGCCGTCTTCAGGCTGTTCATTTTCAGCGCCCAGCCGATCGAGGTCAGGTCCTTCTCGTCGCTGCCGGCGGCGGCGATCGCGTCGAACTCGCCGGCCAGGCCTTGCCAGTGGAGACGCATGGTCTGCACCTGCACCGTCAGGTCGGCCAGTGCCACTGCGGTGGGCGGCGTGTTGCCGGGGTTCTTGCGGGCCACGCCGCGCACGTAGGTGGCGGCCTTGTTGTGCGCGCCGGCAGCGATGCCGCTCCACAGCGACGACCACAGGATGTGCGAATACGGCACCATCGACTCGGCCGAGATGTCGCCGAAAGGCTCAGGCAGGATCTGTTCGATAGGCGCGCTGGAGTTGAGCTTGAAGCCGGGGCTGCAGGTGCCGCGCATGCCCATCGTGTCCCAGGATGTGGTCTGCTCCAGCGTGTAGTCGCCCTCGCGCAGCAGCACCAGCACCTGGTCGCTGGCACCGGCTTCGGCGTTGCGGCGAGCGGTGACGACGATCACGTCGGCGTGCGCACAGTACGAGCCGGTGGTGGCTTCCTTCACCAACGTGAAGCGCTCGCCTTCGGTCTGCACCGCGCAGACGCTGGAGCGCGTGTCGCCGAAGGTGCCGACCTCGGAGGTCATCGAGGCCATCAGCCATTGCTGCTCGACCATGTCGCGCATGAAGCGGTCGAAGAACTCGCTGCCGCCATGGTGGCGCACAACGCAGCACAGCTGGGTGTAGTGCATGGCCAGCACCATCGCGCTGGAGGCACAGTGCTGGGCCAGCGAACTCACCAGCGAGCCCAGCTCGCGCATCGTCAGGCCGCTGCCGCCCAGATCTTTCGGCACCAGCGCCGAAAAGGCCTTTGCTTCGCGCAATGCGGCAACGGTTTCGGCGGGAAAGCGGGCCTTGCTGTCGACGTCATCGGCATGCTTGGCGGCCACCTCTTGGGCAATGCGACGCACGGCCTCGTGCAAGGTGGCATGGCTGGGCGCGGTCTGGCTCATGGTTGTTCTTTGGGGGAAAGGGAAAAGGGCGGCGGCCATGACGGTATCGCCGCGTGATGCTGTCCTGCAACAAAGTGTCTCATAGCCGATTCACAATTCGCGCCGTGAATACCCCCCAAGAACAACGGATGGTGCTGGTCTTTTTGCACGGATTGACCATGGACCCGGCCGTGCTGCGGCCGATGGTCGATGCGCTTGCCTTGAGCTTGCCCACGGTGGTGCCGGCCGGGCCGGTGCGCAACGAAGACGGGACCCGCTCGTGGTGGGCCGTGGACCCGGCGCACCGTGCCGCGCGCCTGGCCGCGGGGCCCAGCGACCTGTTCGATCGACACCCGGCGGAACGACCTGCCGCGCGCGCCGTACTGGCACAGACGTTGGCGGACGCACGTGCGGCGTACCCCGGCTGCCGCTTCGTGCTGATCGGCTACTCGCAAGGCGGCATGCTGCTGATGGACCACCTGCTGACGCAGGGTGAGCCCGACGTGGCCGGCATCGCGCTGCTGTCGTCGACCTGCATCGCACTGGACGAGTGGCTTCCGCATGTCGGGCGGCTCAAAGGCCTGCCTGCGCTGGTCACCCATGGCCGCAGCGACGGTGACCTCGGTTTCAGCGCCGGCGAACGCCTGCGTGGCCTGCTGCAAGGCGCTGGCGCGCAAGTGCAATGGCTGCCATTCGACGGGAGGCATGAGATGCCACTGGTGGTGTGGCGGGCGTTGCGGCGCTTCGTGCTGGCGCTGCAGGCGGCCGAACCGGCTGGCATTTGACCCCCAAAGCGTGGGGGTTTGCCCCTTGCGGCCGTGAACTATGCCCACCGCAGGGCCGGGCCGGGGGCTTGCCCCGGTATCATTTGCAACCTTCGCCTGGCCTGTTCCTGGCCGGCTTCCGCCCCCCTTTCCCACCGCCTTCTGACGTGCTCAACGCCGCCGACATCGTTGATCAGCTGACGCCTGCGCTGCACGCGCCGGCCGCCGGCGTGCGCGTGGGTATCGACACGGTCAGCGTGCCGGCGATCGCCGAGTCGCTCGCCCATTTCGGTGAGCGCTTCATCCGGCGTTATTTCAGTGCACAAGAGGCGGTCGATGCGCGTGCCGTACAAGGCGACGCCGCCATGCACGAACGCCTGGCCGCACGCTTTGCCGCCAAAGAGGCGGTGATCAAGGCGCTGGACCTGCCCGAGGCCGGCATCGCCTGGTGCGACATCGAGCTGACCCGCGGGGCCAACGGCCGACCGGCATTGGCGCTGCATGGCCGCGCCGCCGAGGTGGCGCAAGGCCTTGGCGTGCGTGAGTGGGCCGTTTCGATCAGCCACGAGCGCGAGCAGGCTTGCGCGGTAGTGGTGGCGTTGCTGGGGGCTACCGCGACGGGTGCTGCTCCGCTCGCCACCGCCCCGATTTCCGATTTCTGACTTCCGATTCCCTTTAGAACCTGACCATGAGCGACACCGCCACCCGTATCCGCACCATCCTGGCCCAGCACGCGAAGCTCGCGAAAGACGCTTCGGCGCTGACCGAAGACGCCGACCTGTACCAGGCCGGCATGAGCTCGCACGCGAGCGTCAACGTGATGCTGGCGCTCGAAGGCGCCTTCGACATCGAGTTCCCCGACCACATGCTGACCCGCAGCGTGTTCTCCAGCGTCGGCGCGATCCGTTCGGCTGTTGAGGAACTGACTGGGGCATGAACTTCACCTCTGGCCGCTCGGTGTTGGCCGGTGCTTGGGCGCTGGCGCCCGGCGAGCCTGGAGGTGTTGTTCCTGACGAGGCGGCCTGGCGACCCCTCGAAGCGCCGATGCCCGTGGCGGCCGCCCTGGCCGCAGCGGGCACCTGGAGCCTGGATGGCCCGGCGCGCGATTTCGACCGTGAGTGCTGGTGGTACCGCTGCCGTTTCGACCGGCCCGCGGGCGACGCCAGCGCCTGGACGCTGGGCCTGGACGGCCTGGCGACGATCGCCAGCGTGTGGCTCAACGGCGAGCCGCTGCTGGAAAGCCGCAACATGTTCCGCGCCCACACGCTGGCCGTGGGTGACCGCCTGCGCGCGCAAGGCAATGAACTGCTGATCCGCTTCGATCCGCTGGCCGATGCCCTGGCGCAGCGCAAGCCGCGCCCGCGCTGGCGCTCGCCGATGCTGGCGCAGCAGCAACTGCGTTTCTGGCGCACCACGCTGCTGGGCCGCACGCCGGGCTGGTCGCCACCGGCGGTGGTCGTAGGCCCCTGGCGCGATGTGTGGCTGCAACCGGTGGACGAGGCACGCCCGTCGTCGATCGAGTTGCAGCCGCGTCTTGTCGAAGGGCGTGGCGAGCTGACCGTGCGCTGCAGTTTTGACGCAGGTGCCTCCGCCGCCAGCGAGCTTCGGCTGACGCTGGACCATGGCGGCCGCACGCACGAGGTTGCGTTGCAATCCACACTGGTCGATGGCCGCCCGCAATGGCAGGGCACGCTGAGCGTTGACAACGTCGAGGCCTGGTGGCCACACACCCATGGCCAACCCACTCGCCACGCAGTCCAACTGCACGGCCGCGCGACCGGTGCCGACTGGTCGATGGACCTCGGCGCGGTGGGCTTTCGCACGGCCGAAGCCGACACCGGCGACAGCGGCCTTGGTTTGCGGATCAACGGCGAGCCGGTGTTTGCCCGCGGCGTCTGCTGGGTGCCGCTGGACACTGTGAAGCTGCACGCCGAGCCGGCGCAATACCGCGAGGTGCTGACTCGCCTGCGCGACGCCGGGGTCAACCTGATCCGCATCGGCGGCACGATGGCCTACGAGGCCGATGTGTTTTTCGAACTCTGCGACGAGCTGGGCCTGATGGTCTGGCAGGAGCTGATGTTCGCGAACATGGACTACCCGGCCGACGACGCAGGATTTGCGGCCGAGGTCGATGCCGAGTTGGCGAGCCAACTGCCGGCTTGGGCTGCACGAGCCAGCGTGGTCGTGGTCTGCGGCAACTCCGAGGTCGAACAGCAGGCGGCGATGTGGGGCGCATCGCGCGAGTACTGGCAGCCACCACTGTTCCACGACCGCATCGCTGCTGCCGTGACTGAGCAGTTGCCCAACGTCGTCTACTGGCCATCGAGTGCCCACGGCGGCGCGTTCCCGTTCCAGCCGAACGCGGGCAGCACGTCCTATTACGGTGTCGGTGCTTACCGGCGTCCCTTGGCCGATGCACGCGCGAGTGGCCTTCGCTTCGCCACCGAATGCCTGGCCTTTGCCCAGGTGCCGCCCGACGGCACACTGGCCCGCCTGCGCGCCTTGAACGCTGACGTGGCGGTGCGCAGCCACAGCCCGCTGTGGAAGGCCCGGGCACCGCGCGACCTGGGCGCTGGATGGGACTTCGACGACGTGCGCGACCACTACGTGAAGCACCTGTTCGGCGAAGACCCGATGGCGCTGCGCATGAGCGACCCGGCACGCCACCTGGTGCTCGGCCGGGCCGCTGCTGCGGAAGCTGTGGCCGCCGCGTTCAGCCAATGGCGCAGCGCCGGCTCGGTATGCCGCGGCGTGATGGTCTGGTTCCTGCGAGATCTCTGGGCCGGTGCCGGCTGGGGTTACCTGGACGACCAATGCCAACCCAAGGCCGTGTTCCATGCGCTGGCCCGTGTCTGCCAGCCGCTGCACCTGGGCTTCACCGACGACGGCCTGAACGGCTTCACGCTGCACGCCGTCAACGAGCAGGGCACGGCCCAGGAAGGCACGCTGAGCTTGTCGCTCTACCGTGAGGGCGAGTGGCCGGTGGCGCAGGCCGAGCGCGCGCTGCAACTGCCGGCCCGGTCGTGCCAGGGTTGGGCGATCACCGATTGGCTCGATGGCTTCACTGACGCGTCATGGGCCTACCGCTTCGGCCCGCCGCCGGCCGACGTGGTGGTGGCGCGCTGGCAGGTTCCGCAAGGTGCCGCCGAGCGGGTGCATTTCATCGATGTCGAAGGCGCGCCTTTGCGTCGCAGCGACATCGGCCTGAGCGCCGAAGCCGGGCCGGTGGTCGAAGGCGCGATCGAGGTGACGGTGCGCAGCCGTGCGGCGGCCCGCTTCGTGCACTTCGAGGTCGACGGCTGGCAGCCCGACGATGAGGGCTTTCACCTCGCACCAGGCGGCGAAAGACGGCTGCGCTTCACACCGGTGGCGGGCTCACCCCGGCGTCCGTGGCGCGCCACCGTGTCGGCGATCAACGCACTGGTGCCGGTGACGGTTCGCCAAACGGCCTGACCGCGCGCACGTTGGGGCAAAACCCGGCGCGCCAATGAAAAAGGGCGACCTCGTGGTCGCCCTTGGCTCTTCAAGCCTCTCGTGACGGCCCGGGTGCTACCCCGGGCCGTTCTCCTCACCTCACTTCCATCCGTCCTGCTGCAACACCGGGTCGTCGGTGCCACCCATGTTCTGCACGACCTTCTTGCCGAGGGTGCCTGGCGAGGCCAGCGCCGCGCTGCCGCAACTGCCGTTGGCCGTCTTCAGGATGCTCCACAGCATCGAGCCGTCCCGCGCATTGCGGTTGGCATGGCTGCTGTTCTTCACGGCCGTGGTGTAGCGGTTCACCGAGTAGGGCAGGTTCAGCGTCGCGCCGTACTGGTTCTGCAGATTGCGCGAGCCTTCGCACTGCGCGTCGGCATCGTTGACCACCAGGTTCGCACCCGACCAGCCTTCCGGCGAGGTTTCCAGGCCGATCGAGACGATGGTCTTGGACGGGAACAGCGTGCGGTAGTCGGTCCACGCGGTCACGCCGTCGTAGTGCTCGTAGCGAGCGTCATACGACATCACGTTGACCATGTCGAAGCTGGCCGCAACGGTGGGGTAGTTCTTCGCCAGCAGCCGCTCGCGGCCGGCGTTGCCGCCCCAGTACGACAGCTTTCCCGCGCAGTCCGGCATGCCGGAGGTGGCGGCGATGCAGTCTGCACCGGTCGACCAGCCTGCTACCGTCAGCCAGCGGCCGCCGCCGGCCATGTCCACCGCCTTGCGCATCGCCTTGCTGGCGTTGGCATAACGGTCGACATTGGCGTCAGCTTCGTAGTCGACGTCCAGGCCATCGAAGCCCAGGTCCTTCAGCATCTGCGACAGCGCGTTGATGCGCGAGCCCGAGCCAGCCTGCCCTTCGCCGGCCAGCCCGTCCCAGTCGTTGTAGGTTGCACCACCAACGGCGAGGATGACCTTCATGTTGCGCATGTGCAGCACGTCGATCGCCGCCTTGATGTCGCTCGGCCGCCCGTTGAAGCTCATGCCGGTGCCCGACCAGCTGTTGGCCGCGATGCCGCTCCACGAGAAATTCGGGTTGGCGAAGGCCACCATCACATGGCTGTAGTTGGCCGGGATGCGGGCGAGCTTGCTCAGGGCATAAACCTGCGCCGGCGTCTTGCCGTCGGCGTCGAACCAGTTGTCGCTCCAGCTCGGGTAGTAGCCGGCGTAGGTGCGGGTGTTCTGGTTCGCGCTCAGTGCCTCGGGCGGCAGATCGGGCGGGGGCGGCGGGGGAGGAGGCGGGGGCGGGGGCGGTGTGCCGTCGCACTTGGTCGTCTTGAGCCATTCTTCGCCGCTGCCCTTCGGGCCGCTGTTGGTCGCCGGGTCCTTGTTGAGCGACTTGAGCATGGCCTTGTAGCCCTTGCCGTTCTCGGTCACCAGGTTGCCCTTGAGGTACTTGTAGTCGCTGCGCCAGGGGTCGCACGGGGCGGGCGCCGGGGGCGGCGGTGGCGGGGGAGGTGGCGTGCCGGAGCAGGCATCGATCTGGGTCCACGGCTGGCCGCTGCCGACCGGGCCGCTGTGGGTGGCCGGGTCTTCGCCTTGCGTCCACCAGTTGGCCTTGTAGCTGACGCCGTTGCGGGTGGCGGTGTCGTCCTTGACGTAAGCCACTGCCACATCCCAGGGTTGGCAGGCAGGTGCCAGCAACTGGAAGTCACGCACGCCTGCGGCGTTGGTCGTGGCGGGTGCCAGCGCAGCTGACGCTGCGACGGCGGCGGACAGGGCGGCCAACCAGTCGAGGCGACTGAAGCGCCTGGCCGCGCTCTCGGAATTGTTCATGGCGAATTGCTCCTTCAGAGTGAACCCGGTCGGTCGGCTTTCGAACGACACGGGCAGCAGTCTGCGTCGGGGCTTTCGCCAATGTGCTCAGTTAAAACCAGTATAGAACCAGTTGCTGAACGACTGAAGTGTAATGGGACGTTTCGGACACGCGCGCAGGGTTGAACTTTTCTTCATTGACATGGGTGTGAAAGCGATGTCTTCGGCATCTCTCGGTGAGCGGTGGAAATCAGCACTGGAGTGATACCACTCCGAGTCCACTTCGAGGTGGACGAGGGCCGCCGGGATCGCACCAGATAGCCAACCGCCCGGGGCTTGGGCATCATCCGGCCGCGCCGCTGCCGTGCGCGAAGCCACCGGAGGATGAGCATGCTGAGGAAGATTGCGATCGTGGTCGTCGTGGCCCTGGCCGCGCTGCTGCTGTTCGCCGCGACGCGGCCCGACAGCTTCCGCGTCGAACGCAAGACCACCATCCAGGCCCCACCAGAGAAGGTCTACGGCCTGATCAACGACTTCCATCAATGGCCGCTGTGGTCGCCGTGGGAAAAGCTGGATCCGGCAATGAAGCGCACGCTCGGCGGGCCGTCGTCCGGTGTCGGCGCCACCTACGCATGGGACGGCAACAAGGAAGTCGGTTCCGGCCGGATGGAAATCAAGGAATCGGCACCCGCGTCGAAGATCCACATCCAGCTCGATTTCCTGCAGCCCTTCGAAGCGCACAACCAGACCGACTTCATCCTGACCCCGCAAGGCAACAGCACCGAAGTGACCTGGGCGATGTACGGCCCGGCCAACTTCATGACCAAGCTGATGAGCGTGTTCAGCAGCATGGACGGCATGGTCGGTCCGGACTTCGAAAGAGGCCTCGCCAGCATGAAGACGGTGGCCGAAAAGAACGGAACGTAAAGCGGGTGTGGCGACATGCCCGCCACCTGTGTGAATCGGCAAGCGTTCGCAAACGGACGGGGCTGGCGGTAAACGAAGAAACGGCAGGCAAAAGCCCTAGCGTGCCGTCGCTGGGTCGGTAAATTGAAGGCTCCTTTTCACTCAATGACAGGAGCTTCATCCGATGCAAACCCAACGTGTTGGCAGATCCTCGACCTGGGCGCTGGCAGGCGCTTTGTTGGCGCTTGGCGCCGTCTCAGCCCAGGCGCAAGCGCCTGCGCCCATCGACCCGGCCAAGCAGCCGCCCACCGCGGCGGGGGCGGGCCCTGCTGATCTGTTCACCAAGGCGGACGTCAGCCGCGACGGCAAGTTGTCGCGTGATGAAGCCAGGGCTGTCCCAGGGCTCGGCGACAAGTTCGACGTGCTCGACAAGGACAAGGACGGTTCGCTGAGCCTGACGGAGTTCAGCGCCGGCTTCGGCAAGTAGCGGTGAGCCGGGTTCCCGCATCATCAGCGGGAGCCCAGCAGCACCACCAGCGCGCCGGCCCCACCTTGCGGACCTGGCGCCTGGGCGAAGGCGATCACCTCGCGGCGCTGGGCGAGCCAGCGTTGTACCTTCGCCTTGAGCACCGGCACCTTGCCGGGCGAACCGTGGCCCTTGCCGTGCACCACGCGCACGCAACGTCGGCCCTGTTGGTGAGCCTGGCGGATGAAGGCGGCCAGCGCCTCGCGCGCTTCGTCGCGCCGCAGGCCGTGCAGATCGACCTGGCCCTGGATCGCCCATTGGCCGCGGCGCAGCTTGTTCAGCACGTCGATGCCGATGTCCGGCCGGCGATAGCTCAGCCCGTCGTCGGTCAGCAGCAGCGTCTCGATGTCGACCTCGTCGGACAGCGCCTCGCGCAGCGCCGCCTGCTCGTCCAGCTCGCGCTGGCGCGGCTCAGGCAACGGCCGCGGCCGGGTGGGCGCGGCCTTTGGTGCCACCTTCACGGGCCGGACAGGCCCGACGGCGTGGGCAAACATGTGCCGCTCGCGTTCGCGCCGCGCGGCTTCGGCGGCTTCTCGCGCGCGTATCGCCGCGGCTTCGGCCTGGGCTGCCCGCATCGCGTCGCGCATGGCGCCCAGGTCTTTCAGGCTGTTGGACTTCACGATGGGTCGATTGTCGCGGCTGCGCGCCGTCTGTCCGGCCAGGGCGGCGGCCTGTCGTCCGAGTCGACCGTGTGTCGCTCGCCGCTGGGCAGGTGCGCGTACCCAAGGCTACGCTGGCATCCATCCAATCCCCTCGGGCCGAGAAGATCATGCGCAGCTCACCTTTTCTCTCATCGCTGTTGTTGGCCTCGATGCTGGTCGCTGCAGCGGCTTCCACTCTGGCGATCCCGGCCGCAGCGGCGGGTGCGGGCATCGAGCTGAGCGACAAGTCGACGCCGGCCGACGTCGGCCTGCCGGCTTACCCCGGTGCAACCATCCGGCGCGACAAGGCCGATGACGGCGAGGGCCTGAACCTGTCGCTGTGGGGCGGCTCGCTCGGCTTCAAGCTGGCGCTGGTCAAGTTCAACAGCACCGACCCTGTCGACAAGGTGGCCGGCTTCTACCGTGATGCGATGGCCCGCTACGGCACCGTGCTGGACTGCACCGGCCCGCGGCCCGCCGCACCGGCGCCGGCCGACAAGAAGGTGCTGGCCTGCAACAAGGACGACAAGGGCGAGCCCGGCGGCAAGCTCTACAAGGTCGGCACCCCGCAGCAGCAGCGCGTGGTCAGCATCAAGCCGGTGGGTTCGCGGGTCGAGTTCGACCTGGTCAAGATCGAATCGAGCCAATGATCACCGCCGTTGACTACAGCAGCCCACGCTCCGCAAAGCTGACCACCTGCCCGGTGCCGATCACCAGGTGATCCAGCACCTTCACGTCGACCAGCTGCAGCGCGCTTTTCAGCGACTGGGTCAGGAACTCGTCGGCCCGTGACGGCTCGGCCACGCCCGACGGGTGGTTGTGGGCGAGGATCACCGCACCGGCGTTCAAATCCATCGCGTGGCGCACGACCTCGCGCGGGTAGACGCTGGTCTGCGTGAGGGTGCCGCGAAACAGCTCGCGCCACTCGATCAGCCGGTGCTGGCTGTCGAGAAACAGCACCGCAAACACCTCGTGGCGCAGGCCACCGAGCTGCAGCGCGGCGAACTCCTTGACCTTGGCCGGTGAATCGAACACCGGCGCGTGTCGCAGCTGCTGCGCCAGTGCGCGGCGCGCCAGCTCCATCACCGCGCTCATCTCGGCCCGCTTGGCCGGGCCCATGCCTTTGACGCGCTTGAAGTCGTCGGCCTGGGTGTGCAGCAGGCCGGCCACGCCCTTGAAGCCGCCGAGCAGCTCGTCGGCCAGGGCCAGCACCCCCTTGCCTTTCATGCCGGTTCGCAGCAGCAGTGCCACCAGTTCGGCATCGGCCAGTGCCTGCGGGCCGTGCGCCAGCAGCTTCTCCCGCGGGCGCAGCGCCGCGGGCAGGTCTTTGATCGTCATCAGTGCTCCCTCGTTGTCGTTTTCGGGCCGCTCGTGGGCCGGCTCGTAAAATCAGGGTCAAAGCCTATCCATCCAACCGCTGATTGGGGATCCCCCGGAAGCGGGATCGTCGCGCTGTGAACATTGTCCAAATGGGGTCGTTCCTGACCCTGCACTACCGGCTCGCCGGCCCCGATGGGGCAGATGTGGTCAGCACCTTCAACGGCCAGCCGGCCACGCTGTCAGTCGGCGCCGGCCAGCTCGCGCCGGCCATCGAACACAAGCTGATCGGGCTGCCTGAGGGCACCGAGGCGACGTTCGTGCTCGCTCCCGGCGAGGCTTTCGGCGAGCGCAACGCCGAGATGCTGCAGCGGGTCAAGCGCAGCCTGCTGGCCCAGCATGGCGACCCCGAGGCCGAGTACAACATCGGCGATGTGGTCGAATTCCCGACTCCTGACGGCACTGGCCGCTTTGCCGGTGTCGTGCGTGAATGCGGCGACGACTGGCTGCTGTTCGATTTCAACCACCCGCTCGCGGGCCAGGCGGTGACCTTTCAGGTGCGCCTGATTGGCGTACTCTAGACACCTCAAATGGCCATCCAACCCCACGAAGTCCTGCTGGCCGAGCCGCGCGGCTTCTGCGCCGGCGTCGACCGCGCGATCGAGATCGTCGAGCGGGCGCTGACCAAGTTCGGCGCGCCGATCTACGTGCGCCACGAGATCGTGCACAACACCTACGTCGTCAATGACCTCAAGGCCAAGGGCGCGATCTTCATCGAAGACCTGGCTGACGTGCCGCCCGGCGCGACGTTGGTCTTCTCGGCCCATGGCGTACCCAAGGCGGTGCGTGCTGAAGCCGCGCAGCGCGGCTTCCAGGTCTTCGATGCGACCTGCCCGCTGGTGACCAAGGTGCACGTCGAGGTCGCCAAGCTGGCCAAGGAAGGCTTCGAGTTCATCATGATCGGCCACAAGGGCCACCCCGAGGTCGAAGGCACGATGGGCCAGTTGCTCGAAGGCATCTACCTGGTCGAAGACGTGGCCGATGTGGCCACCGCCCCGGTCACCAAGCCCGACCAACTGGCCGTGGTGACGCAGACCACACTGAGCGTCGACGACGCGGCCGAGATCCTGGCGGCCGTCAAGGCGCGCTTCCCCAAGGTGCGTGAGCCGAAGCAACAAGACATCTGCTACGCCACGCAGAACCGGCAGGACGCGGTCAAGTTCATGGCACCGCAGGTCGACGTGGTCATCGTCGTCGGCAGCCCGACCAGCTCGAACAGCAATCGCCTGCGCGAACTGGCCGAACGCCTAGGCACACCGGCCTACATGGTCGATTCGGCCGAAGACCTGCAGGAAGCCTGGCTGGACGAGCGGCCCCGCGTGGGCTTGACGGCAGGTGCTTCGGCGCCCGAAGTGCTGGTCAACGCGATCGTCGACCGACTGAAGGCGCTGGGCGCCCTGGCCGTGCGCAAGCTGCCCGGCGTCGAAGAAACCATTCAGTTCCCGCTGCCGATGGGCCTGGGCGACAAGTCGATGGCCGAGTTCTCTTCGTCTCGATCCTGACGGCGGCTTCGCAGCCTTCTGCGACAGGCGCCCATGAGTTTCATGCGGCGCCTTTTGTTTTATTGCCGCTGTTCGCCTTCCTACAATCCGCCCCAGTTTCGCGAAAGAGATCACCATGCTCGACATCACCCTGCTGCGCAAAGACCTCGACGCCGTCGTCAAGCGCCTCGAAACCCGCAAGAACCCACAACCCTTCCTCGACGTGCCGGCCTACAGCGCGCTCGAAGCCGAGCGCAAGCGTCTGCAGGTGCGCACTGAAGAGCTGCAAGCCCAGCGCAACAGCCTGTCGAAGCAGGTCGGCATGGCCAAGGGCAAGGGCGAAGACACCTCGGCCCTGATGGCCCAGGTGGCCGGCATCGCCGACGAGTTGAAGACCGGCGCCGAGCGGCTGGAAGCGCTGCAAGCCGAGATGTCGCAGATGCTGATGAGCATCCCGAACCTGCCGGACGACAGCGTGCCGGTCGGTGCCGACGAGACCGACAACGCCGTCGTGCGCCGTTGGGGCGAACCTCGCGCCTTCGACTTCCCGGCCAAGGACCATGTCGACGTGGGCGCACCGCTGGGCCTCGATTTCGAGACCGGCGCCAAGCTCAGCGGCTCGCGCTTCACCTTCATGAAGGGCCCGGTCGCCCGGCTGCACCGCGCACTCGCCCAGTTCATGCTGGACACGCAGACGCAAGAGCACGGCTACACCGAGTGCTACACGCCCTACATCGTCAACCGCGAGATCCTCGAGGGCACCGGCCAACTGCCCAAGTTCAAGGAAGACATGTTCTGGGTGCTGCGCGGCGGTGATGAAGAGCAGGCCGAGCAGTACCTGATCTCGACCTCGGAAATCTCGCTGACCAACACCGTGCGCGGCGAGATGCTGCAAGCCGACAAGCTGCCGATCAAGCTGACGGCGCACAGCCCCTGCTTCCGC
>Ga0307516_10000341_pt1 | contig 60974 bp, 61 predicted proteins | sample 19_EM_MG_FD_203310 | JGI IMG/M metagenome (GOLD analysis project Ga0307516, IMG submission 203310) | Populus trichocarpa ectomycorrhiza microbial communities from riparian zone in the Pacific Northwest, United States - 19_EM | ecosystem: Host-associated > Plants > Roots > Unclassified | place...
GTGCAGTAGGTCAGCGGCTCAACGGCGCCGGCCGCGAGGCCGGGTTGGCAGGCGACAGCCGGGCCTCCTGGTGCTGCCGCCGCAACTCGGCCGTGGTGTGCCCCGGCCCGTCAGGCGCCCAGCCCGGTGGCCCGAACACGTGGCCCAGCACCGCCCGCAGGCCGCGGGCGCCGGCCACATCGCGCGCCATCGCCACCCACTGCCCGTACTGGATCTTCAGCAGGTTGTGCCCCTGCACCGGCACCACCAGCCCGTAGCGGCAAGGCAGGTCGGCGCGCTCCTCCGCATAGGTGCCGAACAACCGGTCGAACACGATCAGCACGCCGCCGTAGTTGGTGTCCAGGTACTCCGGGTTGGTGGCGTGGTGCACGCGGTGCGCCGAGGGTGTGTTGAGCACGTATTCCAGCCAGCCCAGCTTGGGAATCCACGTGGTGTGCAGCCAGAACTGGTACAGCAGGTTCAGCGACAGCACCTGCAGCACGATCTTGGGGTCGAAACCCAGCCAGGCCAGCGGTGCAAAGAACAGCGTCGCTCCGGTGAGCTTGCCCAGCGGCCCGATGCGGTAGGCCGCCGACAGGTTCAGTTCATTGGGCGAATGGTGCACCGCATGGTTGCCCCAGAACCAGCGCACGCGATGCGCCGCGCGGTGGTACCAGTAGTAGCAGAACTCCTGGCCGATGAAGAGCAGCACCACCGCCTGCCAGCCGTCGATGGCCAGGGTGGTGAGGCGGTGCTGCACGGCCCAATGCATCACCGGCGTGGCGATCGACAAGGGCAGCAGGATCTGCACCGCAATGCGCGTGGCCAGGTCCGCCAGCGACACGCCCGTGGCGCGCCAGTCGTAGCGCTGGCGCTGCGACAGCACCCAGGCCTCCACCAGGGACAGCAGCACGACCACGGGCACAGCCACGAACAGCAGGAACCGGTTCAGCGGGTCGTCCATGGCTGGTAGGCCTTTCCGGGTTGGCGGGCGGGGTTCAGTGGGCGGTGTACTGGGCGCGGATCGCTTCGACCCGCGCGCGGTTGACGCCCAGGTCGCGGCGGCCCACCCGTGACGCCGAGCGCACCTGCAGCACGCCGGCCACCGGGTCGGCCCAGAACTCCAGGTCGTCCACGTACTTCATCAGCCGCGTGGTGCACTGCGCATACAGGTAGCCGGGTTCGTCTTTCACGATCACCACGCCGGGCATGCCGGCGACGATGGTGCGGATCTTGGCGAGGGACTTGGCTGCGTCGCCCTGCAGCGGCAGCGGCGCGATGGTGGCGTACTCGCGCTGCGGGTGGTCCGGGTACAGGCCGGCCTGGCTGGTGACGCTGTTGGGTGTGTGGGACGGCGGTTTGAGCTTGCCGTCTTTCACGCCCAGGTCGCCTGGCGGGCTGCTGGAGAACGCGCCGAACTGGCCGGCAATGATGGCCACGACCGGCACACCGATGAACACCACGAGCAGCCATTTAAGAACAGAGAGCAAGGCAGGTTCCTCTTGAGGTTTGGGGGGACTGCAGGCCGCAATCAGACCACAAGAACGCGGCACGGAACAGGGCGCCGCCGGTGCCGGCCCGCGTCGGTGCGAACTAGCGCCGCCGCGTGTTGCTGCCACCCAGCAGCCCGCCCAGCACGCCGCGCACGATCTCACGTCCCACGGCCGATCCGATGGTGCGCACGGCCGACTTGGCCATCGATTGCGCCAAGCCATCGTGCTGCGCACCACGTGGCCCGGTGCGGCCGAACACCAGGTCCTTCAAGCCGCCGAGGAGCCCGCCGCCGTCGTCTTGCGCGGCCGGGCCGCCCACGGGTCCCTGGGCCGGCGTGGCACCCACGCTGGCCTCTGCGCGCCCTCGGAGCTTTTCGAAGGCCGACTCGCGATCGACCGTCTTCTCGTAGGCCCCCGCCACCAGCGACCCGGCCAGCAGCGCCAGGCGGTCTGCGGCCGTGATGGGGCCGATGCGGCTGCCCGGTGGCAGCACGAACACGCGCTGCGTCACGCCGGGGCGGCCTTTTTCGTCGAGGAAGCTGATCAGCGCCTCGCCCACCGCCAGCTCGGTGATGGCGGTGACGATGTCCAGGCCCGGGTTGGCGCGCATGGTCTCCGCGGCGGCCTTCACGGCCTTCTGGTCGCGTGGGGTGAAGGCGCGCAACGCATGTTGCACGCGGTTGCCCAACTGAGCCAGCACGCTGTCGGGCACGTCCAGCGGGTTCTGCGTCACGAAATAAACGCCCACGCCCTTGGAGCGCACCAGCCGCACCACCAGCTCGATGCGCTCCATCAGTGCCGGCGGCGCGTCGTTGAAGAGCAGGTGCGCCTCGTCGAAGAAGAACACCAGCTTGGGCTTGTCGAGGTCGCCCACCTCAGGCAGGCGCTCGAACAGCTCGCTGAGCAGCCACAGCAGCAAGGTGGCGTACAGGCGCGGCGCGTTGAGCAGCTTGTCGGCCGCCAGGATGTTGACCACGCCGCGGCCGTCCACGGTCTGCATGAAGTCGGCGATGTCCAGCATCGGCTCGCCGAAGAACTTGTCGCCACCTTGCTGCTCGATCTGCAGCAGCCCGCGCTGGATGGCGCCGATGCTGGCCGGGCTGATGTTGCCGTACTCGGTGGTGAACTCGCTGGCGTGTTCGCCCACGTACTGCAGCATGGCGCGCAGGTCCTTCAGGTCCAGCAGCAGCAGGCCGTTGTCATCGGCAATTTTGAATACAAGTTGCAGCACCCCGGCCTGCACCTCGTTGAGCTGCAGCATGCGGGCCAGCAGCAGCGGCCCCAGGTCCGAGACCGTGGCGCGCACCGGGTGGCCTTGTTCGCCGAACACGTCCCACAGCGTGGCGGGGCAGGCGGCCAGCACCGGCTCGGGCAGCTGGCGCTCTTTCAGCAGGCTCGCCAGCTTGTCGCTCAACTGGCCGGTGCGGGCGATGCCGGTCAGGTCGCCTTTCACATCGGCCATGAACACCGGCACGCCGAGCGCCGAAAAGCTCTCGGCCAGCTTCTGCAGCGAGACGGTCTTGCCGGTGCCCGTGGCCCCGGTGATCAGGCCATGGCGATTGGCCAGGGCCGGCAGCAGGTGGCATTCGGCGCTGCTGTTCCGGGCAATGAGGAGAGGGTCAGCCATGGCGGTCCTGCCGTGCGGTTGGGGAGCGCCGAGTCTACTCAGCCAGGGTGGGCGCAGAGTTTCAGGCAGCGCGGCAGGGACCCTGGGTCGTGGGCGGCACAGGCCCTCGGTAGAATCGCAGCCTTGTCCGACATCTGCGAGCGCAAACCATTGCGCCGCCCGAGGAGCTAGAAGACATGGCCGGCCATTCCAAGTGGGCCAACATCCAGCACCGCAAAGGCCGCCAGGACGAGAAGCGCGGCAAGGTCTGGACCCGCATCATCCGCGAAATCACCGTCGCGGCACGCCAAGGCGGGGGCGATACCAGCATGAACCCGCGCCTGCGGTTGGCGATCGAAAAAGCCAAGGCCGCCAACATGCCGGCCGACACGGTGAAGAAGAACGTCGACAAGGCCACGGGCGCGCTGGAAGGCGTGCACTACGAGGAAATCCGCTACGAGGGCTACGGCATCGGTGGCGCGGCCATCATCGTGGACTGCATGACCGACAACCGCGTGCGCACGGTGGCGGAGGTGCGGCATGCCTTCTCCAAGTACGGCGGCAACCTGGGCACCGAGGGTTCGGTGGCGTTCCAGTTCAAGCATTGCGGCCAACTCGTGTTTGCACCGGGTACCAGCGAAGAGAAGCTCATGGAAGTGGCGCTGGAAGCGGGTGCTGATGACGTGATCGCTGGGGAAGATGGGTCAGTCGAGGTGCTCACCGCGCCGCCGGTGTATGAGGCGGTGAAGAATGCGCTGGAAGCGGCCAAGCTCAAGCCGGAGGTTTCAGAAGTGACGATGCGGGCGGAGAGCAGCATCGAACTGGCTGGCGACGATGCGGTGCGCATGCAGAAGCTGCTGGACGTCATTGAGGATCTGGACGACGTGCAGGCGGTTTATCACAACGCGTTGCTGGCGTTGTGATCGACGGGTTGCAGGGCGCGGTGCCTCCCATGAAGAAAAAGCGGTTGGATTCGCTGCGTATCGAACGGTTCCGGCAGATCAAGGAGCTGTCGATTCCGGAGGTGGGGCATGTGAATCTGATCGTGGGGGGGAATAACTCCGGCAAGAGCACGGTGTTGGAAGCGCTGAGGTTTTTCGCGGGGCGTGCAGCACCCACCTTGCTTGAAGAACTGCTTAGCCTCCGGGGTGAATTCCAGGTCGTCCAGCAGCAAAAGGAAGCCTCATTGTTGACGCGGGGCTCCGCGGAAGCTCTGCGCTATCTATTTTTCGGCCGAAGTTTTCCTGCGGAGGACGGATCGGCTATCTATGTGGGGAATTCGGCCGGTGATCAGTTCGTGCGGTTAGAGCATGTCTATCACTTGGGCGTGGACGGAGAGGGCGAGCCATCTGCAGGTCGCCGCTGGAAGATGGCTTCGAAAAAAGACGATCCGGGGCTGTGGGCGATTGAGGCTGTAGAGATCCGCAGTTCCGCATATTCAGACCCCTGGGTGGTTGATCTGGAGGACTTGTTTGACGGCCATTCGCGCGGGTCACGGTACGAGCGGCAGGTCGCCAAGCTCCCAAGCAGCTACGTCGCTCCTGGGTTCCCTCTTGACCCTCGACTGGCCGAAGCATGGGACGACATCGTATTGACGCCTGGGGAGCAGATGGCGCTCAAGGCTCTGCGCATCATTGAACCGCAAACGCAGGGACTCGCATTCGTTCAAAAGGCAGGCCCGAGTACGGTAAGGCTTGATGCGATTCGATCTCTGTCAGAGGGGCGCGTTGCGGTTCTTAAGCTGAAGGGCATGAGCAACCCAATACCGCTGTCCTCCATGGGTGATGGCATGGCAAGGGTGCTATATCTCGTCCTTGCTGCTTTGCAGGCTCAGGATGGCTTTCTGTTGATCGATGAGTTCGAGAACGGCTTGCATCATTCCGTGCAAAGCATGGTTTGGGAAGTGTTGTTCAGTCTTGCGCAAACCCAGGGCCTGCAGATCTTCGCGACGACTCACAGCAACGACTGCGTGCGGGCGTTTTCGCAGGTCGCGCTCGCAAACCGCGAGGTGGACGGCAAACTGCTGAAGCTGGAGCGCATGCCCGACGATGGGCGGACGGTGGCCGCAACGCTGGGTGAGGACGATTTGTCCAACCTGCTGGATGCCGGCATCGAAGTGCGCGGCTAGCCCATGGAAGATCGGCTGCTCATTGTCGAAGGGGTAGAGGACCAGACTTTCTTTGCCGCTGTATTCCGCAAGCTTGGCATGGAAGACATGGCGAACTTGCATCCCACAACAAGGACGATCCGTGTTTCTGATAAGCGGCGAGGTAAGGGGCCGGCCATCAAGTTGTTCGGTGCGGCGCTGTTTGGAACCGAGGGGACAGCCAAGCGCGTGGGCCTTGTGGTTGATGCTGATCGGCAGGCAGTCAATCCAGGGGAGGGCTTTGCTGCCACTCTCAGTTCCATCAATGCAGAGCTTCGGCGGCAGTCGTTTGGTGATCTGACTCAGGCATCGCCCGCCTCTGGCTTCTTCGCCCAGTCCTCCGACAAGCCGCTTGTCAAGGCGGGGGCCTGGGTGATGCCTGACAATTGCGCCGACGGGGACTTGGAGCATTTCGCTGGCGGCGTTGTGGCCACTGGCGAAATGGCACGTTTCCAGTACGCGGACGCCAGGGCAAGGGAGGTGGGTGACCGGAAACACGGCGGTCCCGAGTTCGCTTTCAAACCGCATCACCAACACAAGGCGGCATTGGGCACTTGGTTGGCCTGGAGCGATCCACCGCGAATGTCTCTCGGAACTGCCGTGAGCTGGGACTGGCTGGACATCAACCGCCCGCAGTTCCAAAACCTGACCACTTGGCTCAAGACACTTTATTCATAGCATCGGATCCATGCGAGTCCTCATCATCGGTTCCGGCGGCCGCGAGCACGCCCTGGCCTGGAAGCTGTCTCGTTCGCCGCGCGTCTCGCGCATCTTCGTGGCCCCCGGCAACGGCGGCATCCCGCGCACCTTCATGGCCGAGAACTCGCCGGTCACGGCGATTCCGGAACTCGTGCAACTGGCCAAGCGCGAGAAGGTCGAGCTCACCGTGGTAGGCCCCGAAGCGCCACTGGCGGCCGGCGTGGTGGACCAGTTCCGCGCCGCCGGCCTGCGCATCTTCGGCCCCACGCAGGCGGCGGCCCAGCTCGAAAGCTCCAAGGCCTTTGCCAAGGAGTTCATGCGCCGGCACCGCATTCCCACCGCCAGCTACGAAACCTTCACCGACCCTGTGGCCGCTCGGGCCTATGTGGACCAGCACGGCGCCCCCATCGTCATCAAGGCCGATGGCCTGGCGGCTGGCAAGGGCGTGGTGGTGGCACAGACCGTGGCGCAGGCGCACGAGGCCATCGACTGGATCCTCGAAGGCAACCAGTTGGGCGTGCAGCACAACGACGGCGGAGCGCGCGTCGTCATCGAGCAGTTCCTGGAAGGTGAAGAAGCCAGCTTCATCGTGGTGTGCGACGGCAAGCACTTCGTGCCGCTGGCCACCAGCCAGGACCACAAGCGCCTGCTGGACCACGATGCCGGACCCAACACCGGTGGCATGGGCGCGTACTCGCCCGCGCCGGTAGTGACGCCGCAGGTGCATGCGCGCGTGGTGCGCGAGATCATCGAGCCCACCATCAAGGGCATGGCCCGCGAGGGCATGCCCTTCACCGGCTTCCTCTACGCCGGGCTGATGATCGACTCGGCCGGCCGGCCGCGCACCATCGAGTTCAACTGCCGCCTGGGTGACCCGGAGACGCAGCCCATCATGATGCGGCTGAAGACCGACTTGTTCGAGATCCTGATGCGCGCCACCGCGCCGCCCGGCAGCGCCGAGACGCTGGCCGACATGGAGCTGGAGTGGGACCGCCGCGTGGCGCTGGGCGTGGTGATGGCCGCCGAAGGCTACCCGCAGGACCCGCGCCGCGGCGACGTGATCACCGGCCTGCCGGCCGATGCCGACGACGCCATGGTGTTCCACGCTGGCACGGTGTCGCAAGGCGGCCTGTTGCTCACGGCGGGCGGCCGCGTGCTGTGCGCCACGGCGTTGGGTGACAGCGTGCGGGTGGCGCAGCAGCGGGCCTACGAGACGCTGGAAACCATTGAGTTCGACGGGGCGCAGTGGCGGCGCGACATCGGGCACCGGGCCATCAAGCGCTGAGAGGCTGAGAGCCCGGCCCCCGATGAACACCAGCCCGCGATGACCCAAACCCCCGCCACCCCTGAAGTCCGCAGCTTCCTGCTCGGCCTGCAGCAGCGCATCATCGATGCGGTGAGCGCCGAAGACGGCAGCGCGTTCACCCGCGACCCATGGAGCCGCCCGCCCGAGTCGCGCCTGCAGGGCGAAGGCATCACCTGCGTGCTGGAAGGCGGCGCGCTGCTGGAGCGCGGCGGCTGTGCCTTTTCGCATGTGCGCGGGCCACAGTTGCCACCCTCGGCCACGCAGCACCGGCCCGAGCTGGCCGGCGCGCCGTTCGAGGCCCTGGGCGTGTCGCTGGTGTTCCACCCCCGCAACCCCTACGTGCCCACGGTGCACATGAACGTGCGCATGCTGGTGGCCACGCCCCCCGGCGGCGAGCCGGTGCGCTGGTTCGGCGGCGGCATGGACCTCACGCCCTACTACGGCTTCGAAGAAGATGCCCGGCACTTCCACCAGACCTGCCGCGATGCGCTGGCGCCCTTCGGCGACGGCCTCTACCCGCGCTTCAAGACCTGGTGCGACGACTACTTCTTTCTCAAGCACCGCCAGGAGCCGCGCGGCATCGGTGGCGTGTTCTTCGACGATTTTTCCGAGCTGGGCCCGCAGCGCAGCTTCGAGATGATGCAGGCGGTGGGCAATGCCCTGCTGGGGGCCTGGCTGCCCATCGTGCAGCGCCGCCGCCACCTGCCCTACACCGAGCGCGAACGCGACTTCCAGACCTACCGGCGCGGCCGCTACGTGGAGTTCAACCTGGTGTGGGACCGCGGCACCTTGTTCGGCCTGCAGTCGGGCGGGCGTACCGAGTCGATCCTGATGTCCATGCCCCCTGCCGTGACTTGGCGCTACGGCTGGACGCCTGAGCCCGGTACCCCGGAGGCGCGGCTGTACAGCGATTTCCTGCGCCCGCGCAATTGGGCCGCAGAGTGAGCAGTGCAGCAAATTGACCCGAGCCCTATCCAACCCGCATGCCGCGCTTGCCCGCGGTGCCGTTGGCAGACTACATTCCAGCCCATTGCCCCTTGAGGAAACACCGGGTCGGCCCCAGGTTTCCTTGTCCCCCACCCGCGAGGGCAGATTCGGCGTGCCGAATCCTGCGGGCGCTTCAATCAACCACCCGGAGCTAGCTCCCACACCCCCCTTAATGGACATCCGCAAACTGCAGCGCGCCATCGTCGATGGCCTGGAAGACGTCAAGGCCCAGGACATCGTGGTCTTCAATACCGAGCACCTGTCGCCGCTCTTCGAGCGGGTGATCATCGCCTCGGGCACCAGCAACCGGCAGACCAAGGCACTGGCCTCCAGCGTGCGTGACAAGGTGCGGGGCCAGGGCGGCACCGTGCTGGCCACGGAAGGCGCGGACAACGGCGAATGGATCATCGTCGATTGCGGCGCCGCGGTTGCCCACATCCTGCAGCCGGCCTTGCGCCACTACTACCACCTCGAAGAATTGTGGGGCGGCAAGCCGGTGAACATGAAGCTGACCGCCGTCGCGAAGGGGCTGGTGAAAGCCAGCGAACCCGAGTCTGATGACGACGACGAGGACGACGCCCCAGCGCCGGTCCCCGCCGCGGCCAGGGCGCCGGCGCGCCGGCCTGCGGCGGCCAAGAAGTCCACCTCGGCGGCGGCCAAGAGCCTGGCGGCTGCAAAGCCTGTGAAGAAGACCGCCAAGAAAGCGGGCAAGAGCGCGGCCAAGAGAGCGGGCAAGACCGCCGGCCCCGCGATCGTCACCTACGTGGTCCCCGTGCGCAGGGCAGCGAAGACGGCCGCAAAGAAGACCGCAAAAAAGGCCACGACCCGGCGCGCCGCCCCGCCGGCTGCCGCCAAGAAGGCGCCTGCACGCAAGGCGCCTGCACGCACAGCCGCGGGCAAGACGGCCACCCGGCCGGCTTCGCGCGGTGCCGCGCCGGCCCGCAAGGCGGCCAGCAAGAGCCCGCGCCGCGGCTGAGAGGCTGAGCGTCAATCGACCATGCCCGCTCATCACGCCAAAAGACGCCCGCTCGTCGCAAGCAAATGCTCGCCATAGCCGCCGCTATGGCTGTGCTTTGCGCCTAGATCGGACGCCTTTTGACGCGCTGCTCGGGCACGTTCGAAAAACTCTCTGCCTCTGATCGCCGCGGGGGCGGGCCATGGAACTGCTGATCGTCGCGGTGGGCCAGCGCCTGCCGGCCTGGGCGCAGGCCGGTTATGACGAGTACGCGCGGCGCTTTCCTGGCGAGCTGCGCTTGCAGCTCAAGGCCGTGAAGGCTGAGCCGCGCAGCAGCGGCAAGACGCCGGCGCAGCTGATGGCCGCCGAAGCCGGCCGCATCGAGGCGGCCTTGCCGCGCGGCGTGCGGCGCGTGGTGCTGGACGAACGCGGCGACCGGCTCGGCACCGCGCAACTGGCGCAGCGCCTGGCCGCCTGGCAGCGCGACGGCCGTGACGTGGCGCTGCTCATGGGCGGCCCCGATGGGTTGGACGAGGCCCTTCGCCACGGTGCCGATGAACGCCTGCGCCTGTCGGACCTGACGCTGCCGCATGCCCTGGCCCGCGTGCTGCTGGCCGAGGCCTTGTACCGGGCCTGGTCGGTGGGGGCGGGGCACCCGTACCACAGGGAGTAGCTCAGGCGTAGACGATGTCGCCGGCCTGCGCCGCCGACCCGAACCCCACCCGCTCGAAATGCCGCTGGTAGCGGTTGCGCAGTTCGTCATCCACGGCCACGCCCTCCAGAACCACGTGCTTCAGTGCGGGAATGGCCTGCAGGCGCGGCAGCAGGGTGCGGGCATCAAAGGGCGGCGCCGCAGCTTGCCCCAGCGACAGGCATTCGAGCCGCGGCAGTGCGGCCAGCAGGTCGATGTCCGCCTCGTCAATGGGGGTGGCCCGGATGTCCAGCGAGCGCAGTTGCCGCAGCCGCGCGATGTGCTGCAGCCCTTCGCGGGTGAGCGCGGTGCGGCCCACGTGCAGGCGGCGCAGTGAGGCGCGGGCATGCAGGCGTGCGGCCATGCTGTCGTCGAACTGCGTGCCTTCCAGGTCGAGCGATTCCAGGTGCACCAGGGGCAGCAGCGCCTCGAAGGCGCGGGCCGTCAGGTCACCGCCCCGGGCGGACAGTTCGCGCAGTGAAGGGCAGGCGGCAATCTCCACCAGGTCGGCCTCGCTCAGGCCCTGGTTGCCGCGGAACACCTCCAGCGTGTGGGTGGCCGCAAAGCCCTCCAGCCGCCCGGGCGACTGCAGGCGCAGCACCTCCAGCACGCGCAAGCCCGGGACCCCCACCACGTGCCGCATGGCCGTGCGCGTGGTGGCACACCGCAGCTGGAGTTGTTCTACCGAAACCAGGCAGTCAAAGCCGCGGGCGATTGCCGCGGTGAGCAGGGGTTGGTGGCCGCCCACCTGCAGCCGGCCGATGGCGCCACGCTTGCGCAGCGCACGCAGCCCGGTGGCGTCGAACGGACCCTGGATCTCGACCCATCCGTCCTGGTCTTCGGCGGCATCCCCTGTTGTCATTCTTCTTCCTCCCGAGCGAAAACCTTGCAAGCGCTGCGTTCGACAAGGCGGCTCGCGCCCACTGGTGCGGCGCGGTGGCCACTTCGCCTCCCCCGCGTCATTTTCATCGATCTGACGCAGCGTCGGCACGGCCGGCCTGCACCCAATAACCCTGGTGCGGAGGGCACTGTAAGCTTCTCCAGGGCCAGCCGACGAAGCCTGGATTTCTTCCTCTGGGCCAGGCCCGCCGAATGCCACTGTGAATGACCATGAGTGCCGACCTCCCGCCGATCCGGACCCCGCAGTTCCACCCTCGGCCTGCGGACGATGCGGCCACCGTGCGCGCGGAGTTGAGCGCCGGGCTGCTGGCCCCCGTGCCCGTGGTGGCACCCAAGTTCCTGTACGACGCGCTGGGCTCGCGCCTGTTCGAGGCCATCACCGAGCTGCCCGAGTACTACCCCACGCGCACGGAAGCCGCCCTGCTGGCCCGGCATGGGCCGGCCATGGCTGCGGCGGTGGGCCGCGGCCGCGTGCTGGTGGACCTGGGGGCCGGCAATTGCGCCAAGGCCGCGCGCCTGTTTGGCTTGCTGCAGCCGCCGCGCTACGTGGCGGTGGACATCTCGGTGGACTTCCTCCGCCAGGCCCTGCAAGGGCTGCAGCGCGAGCACCCGGCCATGGACATGGTGGGCGTGGGGCAGGATTTTTCGCAGCGCCTGGACTTGCCGGCCGATCAAGTGGGGCCTGGCCCACGCACCGTGTTCTATCCCGGCTCCAGCATCGGCAATTTCACGCCGGCCCAGGCGCTGGCGCTGCTGCGCCAGATCCATGCGGCTTGCGCGGGCGGTGCGCTGCTCATCGGCGTGGACCTGCACAAGCCGGTGGAGGTGCTGGAGCGCGCCTACGACGACCCGCTGGGCGTCACGGCCGCCTTCAACCGCAACCTGCTGCTGACCCTGAACCGCCTGCTGGGCGCTGACTTCATGCTGGCGGACTGGGCGCACATGGCGCGCTACGACCCCGTGCAGTCGCGCATCGAGATGCACTTGCGGGCCTTGCGCGACGTGTGCGTGCGCTGGCCCGGCGGTGAACGCTGCTTCCGCGCCGGCCAGACCCTGCACACCGAGAGCTCCTACAAGTACACCCGGCAGTCGTTCCTGGCGCTGCTGCACGATGCAGGGTTTGCCCACGCCGCCTGCTGGACCGACGAGCAGGCGTGGTTCGCCGTATTCGCCGCGCAAACCTGAGCGGGTGCCACCGCTCATCCGGCTATGCTGGCGACCACCGATGAACGCCGCCGTGCCAACGCCTGAAGAACACCGCAGTCCGCCGGAGGTGCTGCCCGACCGCTGCCCACGCTGCGGCGGCACGTTCCATTGCGGCATGAACGATGCCGGCCCCTGCGCCTGCAGCAGGCTCACGCTGCAGGCCAGCCACCTGGCGGCGCTGCGCCGCACGTATGCCGGGTGCCTGTGCCTGCGCTGCCTGGAGGCGGTGGCGGCGGGGCAGGGCGTGCGGCCGCCATCCGCCTAGTGTTTTCGATCCCAGCACCATGCCCGCAGCCAGCCCCCAGGACATCGACCGCCGCACCCCCTTCCTCATCCTGGCCAGCCTCGTGCTGCTGGCGCTGCTCGCCCTCTCCGGTGCCCGGCCTTACGACCGGGTCACCTGGGTGCTGGAGGTCTTCCCCGCCGTCGTGGCCGTGCCGGTGCTATGGGCGACCCACCGCCGCTTTCCACTGACCTCCTTGCTCTATGCCTGCATCTTCCTGCACGCCGGGGTGCTGATGCTCGGCGGGGCCTACTCGTATGCGCGGGTGCCGCTGGGGTTTCAGATCGAGGCCTGGCTGGGCCTCAGCCGCAACCCGTACGACAAGATCGGCCACTTCTTCCAGGGCTTCGTGCCGGCGCTCGTGGCGCGCGAGATCCTGTTGCGCGGTGCCTGGGTGCGTGGCCGCCGCATGCTCGCCTTCGTGGTGGGCTGCATCGTGCTGGCCATCAGCGCAAGCTACGAGTTGATCGAATGGGCCGCCGCGCTGGCACTGGGGCAGGGCGCGGACGAGTTCCTGGGCACGCAGGGCGACCCCTGGGACACGCAGTCCGACATGTTCTTCGCACTCGTGGGCGCCGTCGCTGCCTTGCTGCTGCTGTCGCGCCTGCAAGACCGGCAACTGCAGCGCCTGCCGGGGCCTGTCAGGGCCGCGGCGCCGGGTGCCCCTTTGCCGCCATGAACCGGCTCACCGTGCTGACGAAGCTCGCCGTCTGGATCGGCTTGGCCACGTAGCCGTCGCAGCCGGCATCCAGCGCCTTCTGCTCGTCGCCTTTCATCGCATAGGCCGTCACGGCCACGATGGTGGCTTCCTGGTGCGTGGGGTCGGCCTTGATGCGGCGGGTCAGCTCCAGCCCGCCCATGCCGGGCAGTTGCAGGTCCATCAGGATGAGCCGGGGCCGCAAGGTCTGCATCGAGGCAATGGCCTGGGCCGCATCGCCCGCCAGGTGCACCTCGAACCCGGCCGCCGCCAGCAGGTAGGCGAGCAGCTGCTGGTTCATCTCGTTGTCGTCAATGATCAGAACGGATGTCTTGGCCATGGGTCTTCCGGGCCTGGGGAGGCCGTGTGTGGTGCATGGCATCCAGATCCTGCAACAAGGTGTCCATGCCGCCTTGGCCGTGGTGCAGGGCCGTCTGGGCCGAGGCGGCGAGCCGGGCGTACTGGGCCGCGCCCAGTTCCTTGTCGGCCCACAGGAACACCGGTGTGCGGCGCCAGTGCGGCAACTGCCGCAGCTGGTCCAGGAAAGCGACGCTGTCGAGGTCTTGCATCAGCAGGTCGAGGATGATCGCCTGCGGGCGCAGCACGTCCAGCTCCTGCAGCGCGCGGGTCCCGCTGTCGCGGCACACCGCGTGGTAGCCGATCTGCTGCAGCGTGTCGGCCATGGCCTGCAGCGACCCGCTGTCGTGGTTGAGCACCAGCACCTTGCCGGGCACCTGGGCCACGGCCTCGGTGCGCCGCAGGGCCGCCAGCAAGGCGTCTTTCTGGATGGGCTTGGACAGCACGTCGTTGACGGCAAAACCCACCAGCGACGGCAATCCCCAGGCCCCTTCGATGGGAGCCTGGGCCGTGGCGGGTGCCTGCCGGGCCGCCATCACCGTGACCACCACCACCGGCACGTCGCGGTTCAGGCCTTCGCGGCGGATCGACGCCAGCACGTCCAGGCCCGACATGTCCGGCAGCAAGAGGTCCAGCGTGATGGCGGTGAAGGCCTTCGCGCGCGCCCTGTCCACCGCCTGCGCGCCGGTGGCCGCCGTCTCGACCTCGAAGCCGGCGCTGGTGAGGGTGTTGACCAGCGCGGCCTGGTCCTGCGGGTTGTCTTCCACCACCAGCACCGAGGCTTCGCGGCCGTTCGAGGTCAAGGCCTGCGGGGCCCGCGCGGCCACCACGCGCGGCGGCGGATGGCTGGCGCCGCCCCGGGCCTGGCGCGGCAGGATGGCGTGGAACACGCTGCCCTGGCCCGGCGCGCTGCGCACGCCCACCCGGCCGCCCTGTGCTTCCACCAGGCGCCGCGTCAGCGCCAGGCCCAGGCCGGTGCCCGGGTGGTTCTTGGTGCGGCCGGCGTCGAGTTGCTCGAACTCCACGAACAGGCGCCCCAGGTGCTGCGAGGGGATGCCGATGCCGGTGTCCTCCACCTCGATGCGGAACATGAGGTCGCCCTCGGCGCGCGTGCGCACCACCACGCTGCCGCCTACGGGCGTGAACTTCAGCGCGTTGGACAGGTAGTTGTAGAGCACTTGCTTCAGGCGCGCGGCGTCGATGTGCAGCGGGCCCAGCGCCGGGTCGAGGTCCAGCCGCACGGGAATCTGCTTGCCCGCCGCCGTGGAGCCCAGGATCGCCACCATCTCGTGCACCGTACGGGCCAGGTCCACCAGCTCGGGGAAGAACTCCAGCTTGCTGGCCTCGACCTTGGAGAGGTCGAGGATGTCATTGATGAGCTGGAGCAGGTGCTGTCCGCTGCTGCTGATGTAGTTCAGGAACTCCCGGTGCTTGGGCGACTCGGGCGGAACCCGGCCCTCGCGCAGCAGGTCGGCAAAGCCGATCACGGCATTCAGCGGCGTGCGCAGTTCGTGCGACATGTGGGCCAGGAACTCGCTCTTCAGGCGCGTGGCCTCCAGCACGCGCTGGTTCTCGGTCTCCAGCTCGATGCTGCGCAGGTGCAGTTCCTCCAGGCGCTTGCGCTGCGAGATGTCGCGCGTGATGGTGGAGGCGCTGACCACCCGCCCGGCCGCGTCGCGCATGGGCGAAACCGTGGTGGACACGTTGATCTCCTGGCCGTCCTTGCGCAGGCGCACGGTTTCGAAATGGCTGATCGATTCACCGGCGCGGATGCGCGTGATGATCTGCTGCTCGTCGGCCTCGTGGCGCGGCGGCACCAGCATCCGCACGTTGCGGCCGATGGCTTCTTCGGGGGTGTAGCCGAAGATGCGCTCGGCGCCGCGGTTCCAGCTCGTGATGAGGCCGTCCAGCGTCTTGCTCAGGATCGCATCGTCCGAAGTGTCCACGATGGTGGCCAGCCGGGCACGGGTTTCGTCCTCGTGCTGCTGGCCGCTCACGTCGATGCCGGCCAGCACGATGGCCTCGCCGCTGCTGCCCGGTTCGTCCAGCAGGCTGGCCGACCACAGGATCATGCGGCCGGTGCGGGTGGTTTCGCGCCAGGGCAGCGGCAAGGCGGCCGAGGCCGGCCGGGTGCCGCCCTGGCGCGAGGCCACCCGCAGCAGGGCCTCGCGCGAGAGCGCGGCTTGGCCGGGTTCGGCGAACAGGTCCCAGTAGTTCTGCCCGTGGGCCTGGGCCTCGCCCACGCCGCAGGCCTTGGCGGCCGCGGCGTTGATGCGCACCAGCCGGCCGGAGGTGTCGATCAGCGCGATCAGCGCGGCCGAGCTGTCGAGCACGGCCGAGAGCAGCCGGCGTTCGGCATCGAGCTGGCGCGCGATGCGCCGGCGGTCGTGTTGTGCGCTGCTTTCGGCCAGCGCGCGCCGCACCGCCGGCACCAGGCGCGCCAGGTCGTGCTTGAGCAGGTAGTCGGTGGCGCCAGCCTTGAGGATGCCGACGGCACGCTCTTCGCCCAGCGAGCCCGAGACGATGATGAATGGCGTGTCGGGGCACAGCAGCTGCCGGATTTCCAGTGCCGCGAGGCCATCGATGCCGGGCAGGTTGAAGTCCGCGAGGATCACATGAGGCAGGAAGCGGCTCACTGCCTCCACGAAGCTGGCCTGGGTCCACACGCGCTGGCTGGTGCCGCACAGGCCGGCCTGCCGCAACTCCAGCAGCATCAGCTCGGCGTCGTCCTCAACATCCTCGAGGATCAGGATCCGGGGCAGCGTTACCTGCATGGATGCATCATGGTCGCGGGGGTGGTGGGCGTCAAGCGCGGCAGCTTGGCTCAAAAGTCGGACGATGTCCTCCCCTCGGTGTGGGAAAGGCGGGTGTGCGTGATAGATTGCCCTTGGCCACAGGGCTTGCCCCGCCATTGCGAATCAGCCCCGCCTGCCGCCTGAGTGTGTGCACCCGGCACCGGCGTACTGGTGCCGCCCGCCTTGGGGCGGCCCGGTGCCGTCTGAGGGATCGCCGATGAAAGCCATGAGCACCCTTCGGTTCGAGCTGCCCCGCATCCGCCTGGCCCGCTTCGGCGACTGGCCGGTGCGCTGGAAGCTGCTGGCGCTGATCGGCCTGTCCAGCTTCTTCTCGCTCACCCTGGCGGCCACGGGCGTGATCGTGTCCGACCTGGTCTGGTACAAGCGCGCCGTCGTCAACAGCGTGAGCGCGCAGGCCGAGACCCTGGCGGCCGTCAGCGGTGCCGCGCTGGCCCGCGGCGATGCCGAGGCTGCCGCACAGGTCCTGGCCGCACTCCAGCTGCGCCTGAACACCCGCTGCGCGGCGTTCTATGTCGCCGCCGGCCGTGTGCTCACCACCTACGAACGCCCCGGCGGCGAGCCTTGCCGGATGCCGCTGTCCGAGGCCGAGGGCGCCCGCATGGATGGCGATGAGCTGCTGGTGTTCCGGGACGTTGAATACGGCGGGCGGCGTGTGGGCTCTCTGGCGCTGCGGCAGGCCATGAACCGCATGGACCGTGTGCTCGCCTCCACCGGCATCGTGGCGGCGGTGCTGGCGGGGGCGCTGCTGCTGGGGCTGCTGGTGTCGGCCCGTTTGCAGCGGGTCATCACGCAGCCCTTGTTCGACATCGTGGAGGTGGCGCGCGGCGTGACCGAGCGGCGCGACTATTCGCTGCGGGCGCTGAAGTCCGGCCACGACGAGGTGGGGCTGCTCACCGACGCCTTCAACCAGATGCTGGCGCAGATCGAGCGCACCTCGGCCGACCTGCTGCGCGCCAACGCGCAGCTGCAACTCGAGATCGGCGAGCACCGGCAGGCGCGCGAGCAGGTGCAGGCCTTGAACGCCATGCTGGAGCTGCGCGTGGCCCGGCGCACCCAGGAGCTTGAACTGGCCAACCGGGAGCTGGAAACCTTTTCGTATTCCGTGTCGCATGACCTGCGCGCGCCGCTGCGCGCCATCGAGGGTTTCAGCACCGCGTTGCTTGGTAGCCACCACGAGCAACTCGACCGGACCGGCCGGGACCACCTGCAACGGGTGTGCGCCGCCACGCGCCGCATGGGCCTGCTGATCGACGGCCTGCTGAACCTGGCACGCACCACGCGCACCGAAATCCGCGGCCGCGAACTGGACCTCAGCAGCATGGCGCACAGCGTGGCCCGGGAGATCCTGGCGGCCCAGCCGGGGTGGGCGGTGCAGTTCGACATCGAGCCGGGCCTGCTGGCCCAGGGCGACCCATCCCTGGTGCGCACCGTGCTCGACAACCTGCTGGGCAATGCGGCCAAGTTCAGCGCCGGCCGGCCGGGGGCGCGGGTGGCGTTCGGCTCGGTGCGGGAAGACGGCCCGGCGGTGTTCGTGGTGCGCGACAACGGCGTGGGCTTCGACATGGCCCACGTGGCCAGGCTGTTCGGTGCGTTCCAGCGCCTGCATGCGGCGGGCGAGTTCGAGGGCACCGGCATCGGCCTGGCCAACGTGCAGCGCATCATCCACCGCCATGGCGGCCGGGTCTGGGCCGAGGGCCAGGTGGGCCAGGGGGCGAGCTTCTACTTCACTTTGGGCTAGCTGGCGCTCGGCCCGGCTAGCCTTGCCACAGCAGCGCCGACAGGCAGGTGCTGACATGCCGCATGCGCAAGGACAGGCGGCGCGCCAGGGAGGCCAGGAAGGTCGAGGCCAGCTGCGGCTCGTCCTGGATCAGGTCGTCCAGGCGCCCGGCCTCCAGCACGGCCAGGGTCGTGACCTGCAGCGTCCGGCAGGCCGAGAACCGCACCCCGGCGTCGAGGAACGACATTTCCCCGAGCAGGTCACCGGGGCGCGCCTCGGCCAGCCGGGTCATGCCACCCCAGGGCTGCTCGCGATCGATGGCCACCAGGCCCTCCAGCACCAGCAGCATGTAGTTGCCCTGCTCGTCCTGGCCGATCACCTGCTGGTTGGCGGGCACCTGCACGAAATCCAGGAACTGGGTGAGCCGCGCCATGCTGCGCGCCGGCAGGCCCGCGGTCATGGGGTCCGCGCCCCACAACTCGGCAAAAAGGGCCTGGCCACGCTGCCGGTCGAACGGTGTGGCCTGGATGGCGGCTTGGCGGGCCCGCCACAGCACGACGGGCTGTGTGTCGTGCTCCTGGTCCGTGAACAGGCTCGAAAAAAACCCGGAATCCTCCAGCGCGATATCCGGCACGCCGATTGTGCCCGCGGCCACCGGGGCGCGCCGCAGGCGGCCCAGGAGTTTCTTCACGATTTTTGCAGCCGAGCGGCTGACCTGCGAGCGACCGTTTGTCATACGAGGCAATGAGTCCTTGTGTTGCGTGGGCCATCGCGCTGCCCGCGGGTATCAAGTACCCGGGAAGTGAATCCTGTTTTGCTGGGCCGGTGTGATGCGAGCATCGCCTGTAAGACGATGCGGCGGCATTCAATCTGTATTCACGGTTTTGTATTCGTTCATACGGCAGCCTGCAGAACAGGCGATCTTATGCAGGCTTTCCTGATGTGGCAGGTGCATTAAGTTGATTGACCGCCCGCACGCCATGAAATAACCGGGAGAAAGTGAATGCAACTCCCATTCTGCTGAGATTCCAGCTCATTTTTTGGCAAGCCAGGGGGGGTGCCTGCCTGGGCATTGGCGGCAGGCTGCGCAGCCCTGCGCCCCTGGCGAACCCGGGGGAACCTTGTCGCCGAAGATGAAACAATCGGGGCCCGGCTTTGCAGCCCACTCCCTTGGTCACCCGAGACAAGCCCATGCAGCAGACTCATCGATCGTGCCTTCGTTCCTGGATCGCGGCCGTGGCCCTGGCCGCCATGGCCCTGGGCACTGCGGCGCAGCCGTTGGACCTGGCCGGTGCGAAGTTCGAGCCGCAGTTGCAGGTGGCCGGCGCCGCACTGGGCCTGAATGGCGCGGCCATCCGCTACAAGGTGGTCTTCAAGGTCTACGCGGTGGGCCTGTACCTGCCGGCCAAGGCAGCCACCCTGGAGGCGGTGGTGGCCCAACCAGGCCCCAAGCGCATCCATGCCGTGATGCTGCGCGACGTGACCGGGTCCGAGCTCGGCAAGAACTTCGCCCATCACTTCGAGGACAACGTCACACGCGAGGAGTTCGCGGCGTCCATCAGCCAGATCTTTCGGTTCGGCGAGTTGTTTGCCAGCCGCAAGACGATGAAGTCGGGCGACTCGTTCACGCTCGACTGGATCCCCGGCGTCGGCACGGTCATCTCCATCAACGGCGTGCCCCAGGGCGAGCCGTACCCCGGGGCTGCCTTCTACACCGGCATGCTGAAACTGTGGATCGGCGACCGCGACTCCGCCGGCGTGCGCGCCGCCTTGCTGGGGCAGGTTGCCGCATCCCGCTGAACTGAACGCTTCGACATGACACCTGAATCTTCTGCCCCGCCCACTCCCGCATCGGCCGGTCGGCGGCGCCTGCTGCTGGCGGGTGCCGCAGTCGCCGGCACCGGTCTTGCAGCGGGCGGCCTGTGGCTGGCGGCCCCCGCTGCTGCGACCGGCGTCTTTGAATCGCTGCCGCAGGCCTACAAGACGTTGGAGTCGCTGCATCGCGGCAGCGCGCACACGCTGGAAGGCTGGGACTTGGCCGCCGTGCTGCACCACGCGGCGCAGAGCGTGGAGTATTCAATGCAGGGCTATCCACAGCTCAAGGGCCCGTGGTTTCGCTCCAGCGTGGGCCCGGCCGCGTTTGCCGTCTTCGATCACTTCCACACGATGCGCCACAACCTGGCCGAGCCGATTCCTGGTGCACCGGCCATCGAGCCGGGCCAGCCGCTGGGGCCTGCCATCGACCATGCGGTCGCGGCCTTGCAGGCGTTCGAGCGCTACCCGGGGCCATTGGCGCCGCACTTTGCCTATGGCGACCTCGACAAGGCCCGCTACCTGCACGCGCACCTGCTGCACTTCAGCAATCACTGGCAGCGCGTGGCCACCTGAAGCTCGCCTCTTCGCCCACGCTCAGCCTTGCAGGCCGCGTCAGCGCTTGCAAGCGCTGACCCTTCGCGAGGCGAAGAACAGTCCGCAGGGACTGTTCTTCGTCCACGCTCAGCCTTGCAGGCCGCGTCAGCGCTTGCAAGCGCTGACCCTTCGTGAGGCGAAGAACAGTCCGCAGGGACTGTTCTTCGTCCACGCTCAGCGCCCCCAGCGAAACACCAGCGGATCCAGCCGCCGCGCCGTTTCCAGCAGCCCCGCGCGCACCTCGGGGTGCATGGCCGGGAAGGGGTGGCGCGGTGCCTCGCAGGCGATGATGCCGCCCGCCTTCATCAGCGCCTTGGCGGTGAGGATGCCGCCCTGGCGGTTTTCGTAGTTGATGAGCGGCAGCCAGCGCGTGTACTCGGTCACCGCCTCGTCGCGCCGCTGCGCCGCGTAGGCATCGACGATGCGGCGGATGCCGTCTGGGTAGCCGCCGCCGGTCATCGCGCCGGTGGCGCCGGCGTCCAGGTCGGGCAGCAGCGTGATGGCCTCTTCGCCGTCCCAGGGGCCTTCGATCGCGTCGCCGCCCAGGCGGATGAGTTCGCGCAGCTTGGAGGCCGCGCCGGCCGTCTCGATCTTGAAGTAGGACACATGCTCGATCTCCTGCGCCATGCGGGCCAGGAACGCGGCGCTCAGCGGCGTGCCGGCCACCGGTGCGTCCTGGATCATGATGGGGATGTCGATCGCATCCGACAGCCGCGCATAGAACTCATGGATCTGCGGCTCGCCCACGCGCAAGGTGGCGCCGTGGTAGGGCGGCATCACCATCACCATCGAGGCGCCCTGGTCCTGCGCGCGGCGGCTGCGCTCCGCGCACACGCGGGTGCCGAAGTGCGTGGTGGTCACGATCACCGGCACGCGAGCGGCCACGTGCTCGAGGATGGCCCGCGTGAGCACCTCGCGGTCGTCGTCGGAGAGCACGAACTGCTCGGAGAAGTTGGCCAGGATACACAGGCCCGTGGAGCCGGCGTCGATCATGAAATCGACGCAACGGCGCTGGCTGTCCAGGTCCAGCTCGCCGGCATCATTGAACGTGGTGGGCACCACCGGGAACACGCCCTTGTAGATCTTCTTCATGCCTGCACTCCCAAATCTCCCAAATGGTTCATGCCTCACTCCACGCGGTTCATAGGGTTGAACGGATCCCGTTGTCGGATTCTCAGCGACCGCCGCCGCCGGCGGTGATGGTGCCGGGCGTGTGCGCTGGGGGGCGATGCTAGCGTGCCCGCGGCAGGCTCCTAGAGCAAGCCACGCTGCGCCAAGTTGCGCATCAGCGCGGTGATGCCGAAGTCCCACGGCGCGATGCGGTCGCTGCGGTCCACGCGGTTGACCAGCGTGCCCAGCTTCGGCGTGGCGATGCGCACCACGTCGCCCACCGCGTGCGTGAAGCCCTGGCCGGGGCCGTGGCGGTCTTGCGTGGGCGCGAACATCGTGCCCAGGAACAGCATGAAGCCGTCGGGATACTGGTGGGTGGGCCCGATGGTCTGCGCCACCAGGTCCAGCGGGTCGCGGCTGATCTTCGCCAGCGAACTGCTGCCATGCAGCGTGAAGCCGTCCGGGCCATCGACCTGCAGTGCCAGCTCGACGCGCCGCACGTCGGCCATGCCGAAGCCGGCGTCGAACAGGCGCACGAACGGCCCGATCGCGCACGAGGCGTTGTTGTCCTTGGCCTTGCCCAGCAGCAAGGCGCTGCGGCCTTCGAAGTCGCGCAGGTTGACGTCGTTGCCCAGCGTGGCGCCCACCACCTGGCCGCGGCTGTTGACCGCCAGCACGACCTCGGGCTCGGGGTTGTTCCACTCGGAGCCTGGGTGCAGGCCCACCGCGGCACCGGTGCCCACCGCCGACAGCACGGGCGCCTTGGTGAAGACCTCGGCATCCGGGCCGATGCCCACCTCCAGGTACTGCGACCAGGCGCCTTGCTCGATGAGCACCTGCTTGACTCGCGCCGCCTCGGCCGAGCCTGGCACGATGCCGGCCAGGTTGTCGCCCAGGATGCCGCTCAAGGCCTGGCGGATGCCCTGGGCCCGGCTGGCATCGCCGCGCGCCTGTTCCTCGATCACGCGTTCCAGCAGGCTGGCGACGAAGGTCACGCCGCCGGCCTTGAGCACCTGCAGGTCGCAAGGCGCCAGCAGCCAGGGCTGGCCCGGGTTGCGGCCGGTTTCGTCGGCATTGGCCAGCACAGCGGCCAGGCCGGTGATGCGCGGCGCCGTGGGCAGGGCCGCGCGCACGGCGGCGGCCGCATCGTCGCGCTCGAACAGCTGGCTGGTGGTGGGCGCCAGGTGCGACAGGTCGTGCAGCGCACCCTCATGGCAAGCCACCACGGTGGGGCCGACGCCGGGTTGCCAGAGGCGGCCCACCAGGAGGGCCGTGGCGGCGTCGTCGGGCAAGGTGTGGCTGAGATCCAGGGTCATGGGGTCACGTCCTTCGTGGGGTGGCACGTGTTGCCAAGCATGCCATGACGAAACCGGGGCGCGGGCGGCCCCGCGGGTGTGATCGAATGTCGCGTCGGCCGGCGCGGCGTGTCTGGCCCGGTGCCGATGCCCATTGAACCCGCCGTACGCCCCCCAAGCACTCCCAAGGACTCTCTTCATGCGACTCGTACGATTCGGCCCCCGCGGCGCCGAGAAGCCCGGCCTGCTCGATGCCCAGGGCACCGTCCGCGATCTCTCGGCAGTGATCGCCGACATCCACGGCCCCAGCTTGTCGCCCGCCAGCCTGGCGCGGCTGCGCGCCCTGGACCCGGCCAGCCTGCCCGCCGTGCCGGCCGGCACGCGGCTGGGGCCTTGCGTGGGCCAGGTGCCCAATGTGCTGTGCATCGGCCTGAACTACTCCGACCATGCGGCCGAAACCGGTGCCGCCATCCCCGGCCAGCCGGTGGTCTTCAACAAGCACACCGGCGCACTCGCCGGCCCCGAGGACCCGGTGATCCTTGGGCCTGGCTCCGTGAAGCTCGACTGGGAAGTGGAACTCGCCGTGGTGATCGGCCGGCCGGCCTGGCATGTGAGCGAAAGCGACGCCCTGCAGCACGTGGCCGGCTACTGCCTGTGCAACGACCTGTCCGAGCGCGCCTGGCAGACCGAGATGGAAGGCCAATGGACCAAGGGCAAGAGCTACTTCGGCTATGCCCCGCTGGGCCCCTGGCTGCTGACGGCCGACGAGGTGAAGGATCCGCAGGCCATCGGCCTGTGGCTGGACGTCAACGGCCAGCGCCGCCAGACCGGCAGCACCCGCACACAGATCTTCGGCGTGGCGCAGGTGGTGTCCTACCTCAGCCGCTTCATGGCCTTGCAGCCCGGCGACGTCATCTCCACCGGCACGCCACCGGGCGTGGGCCTGGGCCAGAAGCCGCCCGTGTTCCTGAAAGCCGGCGACGTGATGGCGCTCGGCGGCGACGGGCTGGGCAGCCAGCGCCAGACGGTGGTGCCCTACAGCGACGCCATGGGCGCGGCCTGGCGGGAAGGGCGCTGGCCCTCGTTGTAGGCGGGGCCGGGTCGAGTCGTTGACGGCCCGGCTGTACGTGTATACAGTTTCCGGGTGTCGAATCCCTGCTGCCATGGGGGCAGGGATTGACTTCCACCCGAATGCTCGCATCTGTGCTGCCAGGTATTCTGTGCTCTTGGATCTGTTTCCTTGGTTTGTTTTCTTTGGTACCGCTGACGGAGGATGACGATGAGCACTGCCAAGTCCCTGTCCGTTGCGCAGTACATCCTGGACCGCTGCAACGAGTTGGGTGACCCTGCCGTCACGCCCATGCAGCTGATCAAGCTGGTGTACGTGGCGCACGGCTACATGCTCGGCAAGTACGGCCGGCCGCTGCTCGACGAGCCGGTCCAGGCGTGGCAGTACGGCCCGGTCGTGCCGACCGTCTACCGTGCCGTGAAGGACTACCAGAGCGCGCCGGTCGAGCGCGTCGTCGGTGCCGCGCAGGGGGTGGTCTTCTCCGACAAGGAGCGGGATGTCATGGACAACGTGGCCCGCACCTACGGCAAATACACCGGCATCGTGCTGTCCTCGGCCACCCACCGGCCGGGCACGCCCTGGCAGCGCACCTGGGAGCTGGCCGGCAAGAATGCGCCGATCTCGAACGACTTGATCGAGAACTTCTACGCCAACATGCTGCGGCAACCGACCCACTCCGGCTTGTGATCGGCGGCAGCCCCATCCCAGGCGGCACGGCCACGCCTGTCTTCACGCCCGATGCGTCGAAGCAGGCGGAGGCGCTGGCGGAGGAAGAGGCCACCAAGATTGGCGCCGGCCTGGACCTTGAGCACGACGGCCAGCTGCAAGAGCACAACCGCCACCAGACGTTCCGCAACCAGGTCAACCTGGCCACCTTGATCTTGTTCTGGGTCATCATCGTCTGTGTCGGGTTCGGGGTGCTGGTGTTTGCCTGGCACCTGATCACCCCCGCGCCCTGGCATTGGCTCAGCGAGGCGGCGCGCGACAAGCTGCAGACCTTGCTGGCGGCGGCGCTGCTGTCGAGTGCGCTCACGGGGTATGTGAACCGCCGGCTGGCATAGGCCAGCCAGCGCAAGGGTCCTGTGCAAGGGGCCGGTTCGGGGCTTCTATGATCCGGCGATCTTTCCAACGGATTCACACCGATGAACATCCACCTCAGCCTCACGCCCCTCATTTCGCTGATCGCCGGCATCCTCATTCTTGTCGTGCCGAGGCTGCTCAACTACATCGTTGCCCTGTACCTGATCCTGATCGGGTTGATCGGCATCTTCGGCATGGGGTCGATGCACCTGCGCTGAGCCGGGTCGGGTCCCCTCGAGGGGCTGTCACTCAAGCGCCCTGCGGCAAACCCAGGTGGCCGGAAGGGTGGGCTGTTGCATACTCTCGGCACTGTGTTCTCCCCCCACCTCCTTTCCCTTGGACCCGTCATGAATCGACGCGATGTACTTGCCGCCGCGGTTGCCGTCGGCGTACCGGCCTTGCCGATGCCCAGTGCCTGGGCGCAGGCGACGACGGTTGAAGTGTCCGGTGTGAAGTTCGACACCAACATCCAGTTGGGCGGCGGCACGCTCAAACTCAACGGCTACGGCGTGCGGCACCGGTTCCTGTTCGAGGTGTACGCCGCCGGGCTGTACCTAAGCACCGCGGCCAGCACGGTGGACGCCGTGCTCGCGGCGCCGGGCGCCAAGCGCGTGATGATGGTGATGCTCAGGAAACTCGACGCCAACGATTTCGGCAAGATCCTCACCACCGGCATCGAGAAGAACGCCAGCCGCGAAGAATTCGTCAAGAGCCTGCCGGCCATCGTGCGCATGGGCGAGGCCACCGCGGCGTACAAGCAACTGGTGCCGGGCGACACCATGAACATCGACTGGCTGCCGGAGTCCGGCGTCACCTTGTACGTGAAGGGCAAGCCGCTGATGGAGCCGGTCAAGGAGCCGGGCCTGTTCGCCGCCATGATGAAGATCTGGCTGGGCCGCTCGCCGGCCGATGCGTCGCTGAAGGAAGCCTTGCTGGGGGGCAACCGTCCGGCAGGATTGTGAGCATCCGGCGCCGGGGTACCGGTGCCGCTGTCACAAGCCCCAAGAAAAAAGCCACCCGCTGGGTGGCTTTTTCAATGCTGGTGCCGGTGAAAGGAGTCGAACCCTCGACCTTCGCATTACGAATGCGCTGCTCTACCAACTGAGCTACACCGGCGAAAAGAAGCGCGGATTATAGGGCCGCCGTTTGCAGCGACCGCGTGACGATCTCCCGCACGTCCTTGGACAAGCCCGTCTTTGCCGCCACCCGCTGCACCGCCTCGCGCGCGGCACTGCGGTAGGGCTCGGCCAGGGCGTTCCAGCGGTCCATCACCCGGGCCAGGCGCGCGGCCAGTTGCGGGTTGAGGGCGTCCAGCTCCAGCACGCGTTCGGCCCAGAACACGTAGCCGGCTGCGTCGGCGCGGTGAAAGGCGGCCGGGTTGTGCATGCACAGCGTGAAGATCAGGCTGCGCGCGCGGTTGGGGTTGCGCAGTGAAAAGTCCGGGTGCTGCATCAAGGTCTTGGCCCGCGCAAACGCGCTGCCCGAGGCTGGCCGCGCGGCCGAGCCCAGGGGCTCCGGTGCACGCGCCTGCAGCGCGAACCACTTGTCGATGACCAGGGGCTCGTGGCTGAACAATTCGTGGAAGCGCTCCAGCGCCGGCTGCGACAGGTCGGCGTGCGAGTCCACCAGCGCGCTCAGGGCGCCGAGCCGGTCGGTCATGTTGGCGGCGTCCTTGAAGCGCTGGTAGGTGCGGCCAGGCCAGACCACGTCGCCGGTCTGCGTGGCGTGGGCGCACAGCATGCCCAGCGCCAGGTTGGCCAGCGCGCGCCGGCCGCTTTGCGAGGCGTCGCTGCGGTAGCCCTCGCGCACCTGGTGGGCTTCGAAGGCCCAGACCCAGTCGGCATGCAGGCGCGTGGCCAGTTCCATGCGCAAAGTTTCGCGCACGGTGTGGATGCGCTGCGGGTCTACCTCGGCCAACTGCTCGGCCACGTAGGTCTCGCTGGGCAGCGTGAGGGCCAGTTCCTTGAAGGCCGGGTCCAGGCCGGGCGCGCGCAGCACGCCGCGCATGGCCTCGACGAAGGCGTCATCCAGGCGCGCCGGCTCCTGCGCCTGCAGGGCCGCCAGCATGCGCTTGAGCGCTAGGCGCTGGCCGGCCTCCCAGCGGTTGAACGGGTCGGTGTCGTGGGCCAGCAGCAGCAGCAGATCTTGGTCGGACAAACCGTCGGTCAGGATCACCGGGGCCGAGAAGCCGCGCAGCAGTGACGGAATCGGCTCGCTGGGCACGTCGATGAAGGTGTAGAAGGTGCGTGCTTCGTCCAGCACCAGCACACGCTCGCCGCCCGGCATGGGCACGGCCTCGCCCTCCAGGTGCAGGGGCAGCGCCTGGCCCTCGCGTGACAGCAGCCCCAGCGCCACCGGGATCACGAACGGCAGCTTGTCCGGCTGGCCGGGCGAGGGCAGGCTGCTCTGCTCCAGCGCCAGCGTGTAGGTGCGGCTGGGGGCATCGTAGCGGCCGCGGGCCGTGACGCGCGGTGTGCCGGCCTGGCCGTACCAGCGCTTGAAGGCCTCCAGCTTGGTGGCCAGGTCGCTCATCGGGTTGGCATCGGCCACCGCCTGCGCAAAGTGGTCGCAGGTCACGGCCTGGCCGTCGTAGCGGTCGAAGTACAGCTTCATGCCGCGCTTGAAGCCGTCGCGGCCCACCAGCGTCTGCATCATGCGCACGACCTCGGCACCCTTCTCGTAGACCGTGGTGGTGTAGAAGTTGTCGATCGCCACGTAGCTGTCGGGCCGCACCGGGTGGGCCATGGGGCCGGCATCCTCGGGGAACTGCATCTGCCGCAGCAGGCGCACGTCTTCGATGCGCCGCACGGCGCGGGCCGAGGCGCTGCCGGCCATGTCCTGGCTGAACTCCTGGTCGCGGAAGACCGTGAGGCCTTCCTTGAGCGAGAGCTGGAACCAGTCGCGGCAGGTGATGCGGTTGCCGGTCCAGTTGTGGAAGTACTCGTGGCCCACCACGCTTTCGATGTTGGCGAAGTCCACGTCGGTGGCGGTGGCGGCGCTGGCCAGCACGTACTTGGTGTTGAAGAGGTTGAGGCCCTTGTTCTCCATGGCGCCCATGTTGAAGTCGGCCACCGCGACGACCATGAAGCGCTCCAGGTCCAGCGCCAGGCCGAAGCGGGCCTCGTCCCACAGCACCGAAGCCACCAGCGAGTTCATGGCGTGTTCTGTCTTGTCCAGGTCGCCGCGGCGCACGTAGACCTGCAGCAGGTGGTCGCGGCCGCCGCGGGTGCGGATCTTCTGCTCGCGCGCCACCAGGTCGGCCGCCACCAGGGCGAACAGGTAGCTGGGCTTGGGGAAGGGATCGTGCCACTTGGCAAAGTGGCGGCCGTTGTCCAGGTCGCCCTGCGCCACCAGGTTGCCGTTGGACAGCAGCACCGGGTAGCGGGCCTTGTCGGCGCGCAGCGTGACGGTGTAGACCGCCATCACGTCGGGCCGGTCCAGGAAGAAGGTGATGCGGCGGAAGCCCTCGGCCTCGCACTGCGTGAAGAAGCCGCCGCCCGAGGTGTACAGGCCCGACAGCTCCAGGTTCTTCTCGGGCGAGCAGGTGTTGCGGATCTCCAGCGTGAACTCGCCCTCGCCCGCGGGCAGGTTGTCGATGATGAGCAGGCCGTCTTCCTGGCGGAACGACACGCTCTCGCCATTGGCCAGCACACGCAGCAGGTTCAGGTCTTCGCCGTGCAGCACCAGCGGCTGTGCCGGCTGGTGGGGGTTGCGCTGCAGCGTCAGCCGGCTGCAGACCAGCGTGCGCACGGGGTCCAGGTCAAAGCTCAGCTCGACGGCGCGGATCCAGTAGGCCGGGGCGCGGTAGTCCTCGCGGCGGACGGGGGTGGGGGCGGTGCCTTCTTTCATGGGATGGGCCTCTCTAGGGGCGCTGGGGGGCGAGCGTGCGGAAAAGTGTAGCCACGGCGCCGTGGCCGGCTGGGGCAACCCGGGGCCGGGACTTCTTGACTTCTTTTGAGTTCTTGCTAGACCGATTCCCAGCGCGCGCTGGACTCGGATCGGAACAGGGCATCCAGCACGCGCATGTTGGCGATGGCATCGTCCACGCCATAGGGCAGAGGGGTCTCGCCGCGCATGGCGCGTGAGAAGGCATCCGCCTCCAGCGTGTACTGGTCGCACACCGGCAGGGCCTCGCTCACGATGCCGGCGCCGTCCAGGCTGCTGGCGTCGTCGATGTGCAGGCGCACGGCCGCGTCGCGGGGCGCATTGAAGGGGATCAGCAGCTCAATGCGGCCCTGGGTGCCGCACAGTTGCACGCGCTGGTAGGGGGCGGTCTGCGTGGAGACGGTGAAGTCCAGGTGCCGGCCGGCGCCGAAGTCCACCAGCGCGCTGGTGTTGCGGTCGGTCTTGAACGTGGGGTCGCGGTCGATGAGCGCGATGGCGCGCTGCGGCTCGGCCTGGTGGAAAAATCGCCCGGCCACGACGGCGTAGCAGCCGATATCGTAGAGCGCGCCGCCGCCCACGTCGGCCCGGTTGCGGATGTTCCCGGGCTTGTCGTTGAAGTACGCAAAGAACACCTGCACCGTGCGCAAGCTGCCGATGCGGCCCTGCTGCAGCAGCTCGCGGGCGCGCTGCCACTGCGGGTGGAAGCGCACCATGAACGCCTCCATGATGTGCACCTTGCCGGCGGCCTGCCGCAACTGCGCGGCCTGTTCGGCATTCAGCGCCACGGGCTTCTCGCACAGCACGTGCTTGCCGGCCATCGCGGCGCGCAAGGTCCAGGGCACATGCTGGTCGTTGGGCAGCGGGTTGTAGATCACCTCGATGGCCGGGTCGGCCAGCAGCTCTTCGTACGAGCCGTAGGCCTGCGGGATGCCGAAGCGGCCGGCCACGGCCTGCGCGGTGTCCAGCGAGCGCGAGGCGATGGCGCGCAGCTCGCTGGCGGCGCTGCCCTGCAGGCCGGGGATGAAGCGCTGCTGGGCGAAGTTGCCGGTGCCCAGGATGCCCCAGGAGACTTTTTTCATGGTGATGTCCTTAATCTCAGCCTCTCAGGGGATGGGCACCGGTCGCATGGGCTGTCTTGCCTCACACGCCCTGCTTCAGCGACGCCTCGATGAACACATCCAGATCGCCATCCAGCACCTTCTGCGTGTTGGAGATTTCGACGTTGGTGCGCAAGTCCTTGATGCGACTCTGGTCCAGCACGTAGCTGCGGATCTGGTGGCCCCAGCCGACATCCGTCTTGCTGTCTTCGAGCTTCTGCTGCTCGGCCATGCGCTTGCGCATTTCATGCTCGAACAGCCGCGAGCGCAGCATCTGCCAGGCCTCGTCGCGGTTGCGGTGCTGCGAGCGGTCGTTCTGGCACTGCACGACGATGCCGGTGGGCGCGTGCGTCATGCGCACGGCCGAATCGGTCTTGTTGATGTGCTGCCCGCCGGCGCCGCTGGCGCGGAAGGTGTCGATGCGCACGTCGGCCGGGTTGATCTCGATCTCGATCGAGTCGTCCACCTCGGGGTACACGAACACGCTGGCAAAGCTGGTGTGGCGGCCGCCGGATGAATCGAACGGGCTCTTGCGCACCAGGCGGTGCACGCCGGTCTCGGTGCGCAGCAGGCCGAAGGCGTAGTCGCCCTCGATCTTGATGGTGGCGCTCTTGATGCCGGCCACGTCGCCCTCGGACTCTTCCATCACCTCGGTCTTGAAGCCCTTGCGCTCGCAATACTTGAGGTACTGGCGCAGCAGCATCTGGGCCCAGTCGCAGGCCTCGGTGCCGCCGGCACCGGCCTGGATGTCGAGGAAGCAGTTGCTCGGGTCGGCCGGGTTGTTGAACATGCGGCGGAACTCGAGTTGCTCCACCGTCTCACGGAGCTTCTGGCCCTCGACATCGATGGCCGCCAGCGACTCGATGTCGCCCTCGGCCTTGACCATGTCGTACAGCTCCAGGTTGTCGGCCAGGTTGGTGTCCAGATGGCGCAGGGTTTCGACCACGGCCTCCAGCGAACGCTTCTCGCGGCCCAGTTCCTGGGCGCGCTTGGGATCGTCCCAGACCTTGGGGTTCTCCAGCGCGGCGTTGACTTCGGTCAGGCGTTGGGAGCGGCGATCGAAGTCAAAGATACCCCCGGAGTTGACCGGTGCGGGTGTTCAGATCGGCCAGCAAGCTGCCGATGGCGTTGATGCGTTCGTTGTCCATGCTGCGGCTTTCGTGGATAGGGCTCTAGGGAACCGGCGATTTTGTCATGCCGGGGTGTCCAGGAAAGCGAGCAGGCGTTGCGCCAGGGCCTGGGGCTGGTCGTGGTGCAGCATGTGGCCGCAATCGGCCAGCACATGGCGCTCCAGGCGGCGCACGTGGGCGATGCGAGCCTCGAAGTCGGCCCGGGGGTAGCGGTCACCCCACCACTTGGTCATGTCGGTGGAGTCGCCCTCCACCCACAGCACGGGCGCGGTGATCAGCTTCCAGGCTTCCAGCACCTCTTCCTTGCGGTAGAGCATGGGATTGACCCGCTTGTGCGCCGGGTCGCCCAGGATGTGCCATTGCCCGTCGGCCGCTTGGCGCGACCAGTGCGGTGCCAGCCATGCGGCTTGGTCGGCACCCAGGCGCGGGTTGTTCTTCATCAGGCGCCGGGCCACGGCGGCCAGGCTCTCATAGGGCTTGAGCGTGGCGGGTGCCTTCAACTCGTCGAGCCATTGCGCCAGCCGTTTGGGGGCCTGCTGCGGCAGGGTCTCGGGCATGCCGAAGCCTTCGAGGTTGACCAGCTTGCGGATGCGCTGTGGCCGCACGCCGGCATAGCTCATGACCACGTTGCCGCCCATGCTGTGGCCCACCAGGTCCACCGGCTGGCCGGGGGAGAAGGCATCGAGCAGGGCGTCCAGGTCGCCCAGGTAGTCGGGGTACCAGTACGAGTCGGTGCCGGGGGCGTCGCTGAGGCCGAAGCCGCGCCAGTCGGGCGCGATGACGAAGCGCTGGTCCTGCAAGGCATCCACCACGAACTGGAAGGAGGCGCCCACGTCCATCCATCCGTGCACCATCACCAGGGGCGGGCGCTGCGGGCTGGCCAGCGTGGCGTCGCCCCAGGTCATGATGTGGTACTTCAGGCCACGCACGGGCACGAAGCGGCTGGCGGGTGGGCGCCGGGGGGTGTAGGGGAGGGCAGTCATGCCCTGCACTGTAGGCTGGCGGCGGGGTTTTGGCTGTGGCGGCAGTGACAGAATCACCGCCATGAGCGATCCCTTTCAACTGCGCGCCGCCGAGCCGCGCGATGTGCCGGCCATCATCGAACTGATCCGCGAACTGGCCGAGTTCGAGCAGCTTACCCATCTGCTGCTGGTCACGCCCGAGTCGCTGCGCGCGCATCTGTTCGGGCCCCGGCCGGTGGTGGAGTCCATCGTCGGCGAGGTGGGCGGCCGGGTGGTGGCGTACAGCCTGTTCTTCACCAGCTTTTCCACCTTCCTGGGCAAGCCGGGCCTGTACATGGAAGACCTGTACGTGCAGCCGGCCCATCGCGGCACCGGGCTGGGCCAGGCCCTGTTGAAGCGGCTGGCCGCGCTGGCGCACGAGCGCGACTGCGGGCGCTTCGAGTGGAGCGTGCTCGACTGGAACGAGCGCGCCATTCGCTTCTACGAGAAGATGGGCGCGAACATGCTGCCCGACTGGCGCATCTGCCGTGTCACCGGGCCGGCACTGGCGCGCCTGGCGGGGGTGGCGCCGGCGGCCTGAGTCGGGGCTTGGCGCTTGGTGGGGCACCGCCAGGCGAGACCTTCGAACCCCTGAACGCTACGGCGCCACCGGCGCCTGGAAGCCAGCCGCGCGGTAGGTGAGCACCAGCGTGTCGCGATGCCCCGGTTCGCCGTCAGGCTGGATCGGCGTGGTTTCGTGAATCACGCGGGCGTCGTCCATCAGCAAGGCGGTCCACGGCTCTTGCAAGGTGAAGCGCATGCCGTGCGGACCGTCGGCCTCGAACACGCGCGTCTCGCCGCCACGCACGCGGTGGCGCTGCACCAGGATCACGGCCACGAAGTCCACGCCGTCGCGGTGAGCGCCTTCGGGCGTGGGCCGGCCCACGCCGTCGCTGGTGGTGATGCGGAAGCTGTGTGCCTCGATGTGCCAGCGCGTGGCGGAGCGGGCGCTGGCGAACACGCGCCCCAGGCCGGTCAACAGGGCCGGCCAGGCGTCCAGAGCGATGAGCCCGGGGGCGAGCGGTGCGAACCAGCGCTCGATGCCGCCGTGCAAGGCGTTGTAGGTGGTGGGCTGCCAGTGCGCCCGGTGCGGCACGGGCACGAGCGTGGCGGCGGCCAGATCCTGGATGAAGCAGCCATGGCGGCGGAAGCGGTACCGGCCGCCGTCGCGCAGGTGGTCGTCAGTGGGCAGGTCGTTCCAGTACGGGGCGGCGGCATTAAGGTCGTCGTGTGGCCGGATGAGCTGACGCAGGGCGGTGGGTGACAGCAGGCAGACGCCTTGTTCGCGCAGCAGCGCGGCGGCATCGGTGGGTGCGGTGGTCAGGTTCCAGGCCATGGGTGCGATGCGGCGGGGGCACAAGGGGGAGGGAGCCTAGCATGGGGCCGGCCCGAGGGCACCGGTTGCACTGCCCTTTAAGGTGCGATGCGAGGTGACGACGGGCAACGCTGCATCGCCTTGCGTACCGTGTCAGGTTGAAACTCGCCTGGGTTGAGTCTGGCGCTGTCCTTGAGGTCCTGCAGGATATCGACCGACTGGTGAAAGTGCACGCATGCCGCGTGGAGATCGGCGCGGACCTGAGCGGCACCTGGGCCGCGGCCTGCCGCGCGCCGTTCCAGCGCCTTGCCCAGGTAGTAGTGAACTTCACCGAGGTTCCGTCGGTTGCCAGTGCGCACGCGTGTCCCTTCAGGCAGCCCGTCAAAACCAGCGAGCGCGGCATGAGCCGCATCGATACTGCCTGGTATGTCACCTTGGTTGAGCAGAGCGATGCTCAGATTGACATTGATGAAGGACTGGCCTGACCTGAGCTCCGCATTTTTTGGATCTCTTGCAATCGATCGCGTAACAATATCGCTGGCGGAGCCAAGCTCCTTTGCGGCTTGTTGGAAATCGCCCATGCGGAGCAAGGCGTAGCCGAGGTTCGATTGCACGCTCGCAAGGCTCTGCGCACTCCGTTCATCGTCCGGATTCGATCCAAACAACCGTTGAAACATGGCGTGCGCCTTGCGGTAGACCACGACGGCCTGCCGGGCACTCTCGTCGCTCGAATCGCGCGACAGGAAGTAGGCGCCGTGCACAGCGTACATGCGCGACAGCCTCAGGAGGATTTCTCGGTCGTCTGGTGCCGACGCCAGGGCGGCTTCCAACAACCGAATCGCGGTAGCGGAGGTTTTGACGTAGGTGTCAAGATCACCCGAAGCCAACTCAATGTCACTCTTCACCCTGTACGTATCGATCAATGACAGGTGATTCTCGTAATGGGCTGGATCGGCCGCCGCCAAGTCTGCGGCGATGGTCAATCCGGTGTGCAACGCAGCGCTTGCCTCCTTGAATTGGCCGAGATCAGCAAGAATTTGGCCCTGGTGCCTATACACGAGTGTCAGTTCCTGCTGTGCCAGACGGAAGTTGGCATCGTGCTCGTTCGGGTCTCTCACTGCGTCGGTGAGCAAGGCCTTGGCCTTGTCGTAGCTGGCCATCGCCCCGCGGCTGTCGCCAAGACTGGGGGAACGGGGGCGCCCGAGGATGTCTCCGACCTTTCGGTAGCCGGCAGCGACTTCCAGACGCAGTGCTGCGTCACCACTTGCTTCATCGCTCAGCCGCTCCAGATAGACGAGCGCGTTGTCCACCACCATTTTGCGTGCCGTGATGGAGCCCACCAGGTTCTGGATGGCGTCGTGGACGTCGAAAATGAACACGTGCGCAAGTTTGCGCACGCTGGCGAAGTGGCGTTCGGCACGCTCACGCTGCAGGTTGGCCTGCCAAGCTTCGTAGCTGGCGAGCGCGATACCACCCACGAGCGCCAGGTTGGCGATCATGGCCACGCCGACCACCGCACGATGGCGCAGCACAAAGCGCCCGGCACGGTAGCTCCAGGCACCGCGGCGGGCCTGCACCGGCAGGCCTTCAAGGTGGCGGAACAGGTCTTCGGAAAAAGCTTCGGCCGAGGCATACCGGTGTGCCGGGTCCTTGCGCATCGCCATCATCACCATGGCGTCCAGATCGCCGCGCAGGCTCCGCCGTGCAGCTGGCGAAGCCGCCGCGACGGCCTGGCTCGGCAGTGGCGGCTCCATGTGGCAGATGACGTGCGCGAGATCGTAGGTGCTGTCGCCGGTGGCGAAGCGGTAGGGGTTCGCGTTGGTCAACAAGCGATAGAGCACGACGCCCAGGGAATAGAGGTCGCTGGCCGGCGTGATCTCGTCACCGCGCACCTGCTCCGGGCTGCAGTAGTCCAGCGTCATCATCCGCTGGGCTGTCACGGTCCGGGTCTGCTCGGAGGTACTGGGGGCCATGTGCTTGGCGATGCCGAAGTCCACCAGCTTGACGACACCGTCGTGCGTGACGAGGATGTTGTCGGCCTTCAGGTCGCGGTGCACCACGCCCTTCTGGTGAACATAGTGCACGACCCGGCAGACGCTGCGGAACAACTGCACACGCTGGGCGATGGACAGGTGCAGGCGCTCGGCATACGCATCGATCGCCTCGCCGGCCACGAGTTCCATCACGAAGTAGGGCACGCCGTCTTCGGTGATGCCGCCGTCCAGCACCTTGGCGAGGTTGACGTGGTCCAGGCTCGCGAGGATCTGCCGCTCGGCCTTGAAGCGCGACACCAGCGCGACGCGGTCGAAACTCTCGCGCATGAGCTTGATCGCCACGCGCTGCTCGTACTGGCCGTCCACTCGCTCAGCCAGGTAAACCTGTCCCATGCCGCCGCTGGCGATGAGCTTGAGGAGGCAATACGGCCCGAGCCGGCGGCCGATCCATGGCGCGGTGGCATACGACTGCAGCGCGTCGAGCGCCAACTCGGTGGGCGGCGAATCGAGCAGGCTGTCCTCGCAGCCCGCCGCGGCCACCAGTGCGTTCAATTCTGAGCGCAGATCGTCATCGTCGTGGGTCGCTGCGTCGACAAAGGCCTGGCGCTGCCCGGGCGGGCGATCGAGCGCATCAGCAAGAAGGGCCTTCAGCAGCTGCCAGCGCGGAGCGTTCCCTGTGTTGTTCATGCGTTCCTCCTTGGCACGATGCGCGTGCGGTTGAGATGCGTCAGGCCCCGGTTCAAGCAGCAGCCAGGCTCGCGCGTGAGGGTGACAGAGCGCTTGTGCCGACAGGCTGTGCGTCACGGCGCCAGATTGTGGCGCCGTGACGCGCCTCCACTGACGCGTGGGGCGCATGCCGGTGTTGCGGGGGCTGGCGGCTGCCGCCGGTCGAAGCCTTGCAGGGGTTGCCTTCGTGAGTACGGATAAGCCCCAGCCGTGGCACCCCTCCCGCCTGCGTAAGCTCCCGGCTCCGCAGTCTGCAGGAGTGCCCCATGATCCCGGGTGACGACGACCAGCGCTACCAGGCCCTTTACCACGGCTTTCGCTGGCATGTGCCCATGCTGTTCAACATCGCGGAGCTGTGCAGTGCGCGCTGGGCCCGCGACGCGGCGGCCTCGGCACGCGTGGCGGTGCACTACGAGCACGAGAACGGCACGGTGGCCCAGCTCAGCTACGGCGCCTTGCAGGCGGCGGCCAACCGCTTGTCCAACGCGCTGGCGCGGCGCGGCGTGGGTGAAGGCGACCGCGTGGCGGTGGTGATGCCGCAGCGCTGCGAAACCGCCATCGCGCACATGGCCGTGTACCAGCTCGGCGCGGTGGTGGTGCCGCTGTCGATGCTGTTCGGCACCGAAGCGCTGGAGCACCGCCTCAACGACAGCGGCGCCAAGGCGGCCATCGTCGATGAAAGCGCCAGCCAGGCCTTGCGCACGGCGCGGCCCCGCTGCCCCGCGCTGGAGCTGGTCATCGCAGCCGGTGCGGCGCAAGGCCAGGGTGACCTGGACTGGGCGGATTGGGATTCGGCCCTGGCCCGCGAAGCCGCGCACTTCGTCATGCTGCTCACGCATGCCGACGATGCAGCCCTGCTTGTATACACCAGCGGCACCACCGGGCCGCCCAAGGGCGCGGTCATCCCGCACCGCGCCCTCATCGGCAACCTGAGCGGCTTCGTCTGCAGCCAGAACTGGTTCCCGCGTCCGGACGACGTCTTCTGGAGCCCGGCCGACTGGGCCTGGACCGGCGGCATCATGGACGCGCTGCTGCCGGTGCTGTACTTCGGCCGGCCCATCGTGGCCTACCAGGGCCGCTTCAGCCCCGAGCGTGCCTTCGAGCTGATGCAGCGCTACCAGGTGACCAACACGTTTCTCTTCCCCACTGCACTGAAGGCCATGATGAAGGCCGTGCCCGACCCGCACGCGCAATACCAGCTCCGTCTGCGCGCCCTCATGAGCGCCGGCGAGTCGGTCGGCGACGCGGTGTTCGCTTACTGCCGCGATGCGCTGCGCGTGCCGGTGAACGAGATGTTCGGCCAGACCGAGATGAACTACGTGGTGGGCAACTGCGGCGCCAGCCTCGATGGCACAGGCCAGCCTGCGGCGGGCTGGCCGGCGCGCGCCGGCAGCATGGGCCGCGCCTACCCCGGCCACCGCGTGGCCGTGATCGACGACGACGGCCAGGAGTGCCCGCGCGGCAGTGTGGGTGACGTGGCGGTGAACCGCTTCGACATTCACGGCCATCCCGACCCGGTGTTCTTCCTGGGCTACTGGAACAACGACGCCGCCACCACGAACAAGTACAGCGGCGACTGGTGCCGCACCGGCGATTCAGCGCTCATGGACGACGAGGGCTACCTCTGGTACCGCGGCCGCAGCGACGACATGTTCAAGAGCGCGGGCTACCGCATCGGGCCGGGCGAGATCGAGAACTGCCTCGTCAAGCACCCGGCCGTGGCCAATGCAGCGGTGGTGCCCAAGCCCGATGCCGAGCGCGGCGCGCTGGTCAAGGCTTATGTGGTGCTGGCGCCTGGCGTGCGGGGCGATGCGGAGCTGGTGGAGCAATTGCAGCAGCACGTGCGGGGCAAGCTGGCGCCCTACGAGTACCCCAAGGAGATCGAGTTCATCGAGGCCTTGCCGATGACCACCACCGGCAAGGTGCAGCGGCGGGTGCTGCGGCTGCAGGAGGAGGCACGGGCGGCAGGCTGAATGGTGAGCACCCGGCACCTGGATACCAGTGTCGGCTGAGTGTCATTGCGCGCAGTCGTCGCGGACTGCCGCGGCCATCAGGAAAGGCAGGCTCAGCAAGCCCATGCCGGCGCCGAAGTAGTCGCCCTTGGCGCAATCGCCCTTGCCGGCCTCGCGGATGCGCTCGCCCAGTCGTGCCCCGGGGGCGGGCAGGGGCGTGGCACTGGCCAGGGCGGCTTGTTCGGTGATCGGCTGCTGGCGTGCCAGTTCGCGGATCGCGCGGCGCGAGGCCAGGCTGTCGAGCAAGGGGGACGAGGCGGGCGGTGTGGCGGCCACCGGCTGATCGGCCTCGGCCTCGGGTTGCCGGGCCTGCGCGGCGATGCCCGCCGGGAGCGGTGAAGGATCCACGGAACCTGGTTGCGGATCCACCGTGGGTGACGGGGACGGGGCCATGCGTGCCCTTGCGTCGCGTGGGCGCCGCGGCACGGCGGCCGGGCTGGTGTGGGCTGGGTCGGTCGGTCGGGGTGCGGCTGCCGGGATGACCCTGGCCTCGGTCACCCGCTTCAGGCTCATGGCCGGGGTGAGCCTGGGCGCCGGCGGGGTGGGCTTGTGCGTGGCCTCATGCAAGCCCCAAAGCAGCAGCAGGTGCAGTGCCAGCACGGTCACCACCACCCAGGGTGAGGGTGCTGGAGGCTTGAGGACTGGGCCCTGCATGGGCATGGCGGTGCTCAGCTCGGGAGGGGCTCGCTGGCCGCCGGCGCAGCGGGCGCCGAGGCACCCGACGCGGGGGCGGTCGTGCCACGGGCGCGCTGACGCTCGCGTTCGTACTGTTCATAGCTCGGCAGGCGTTGCGGCGCATCTGCCACCGGAGCGCCGTCCGCTGGCGTGCCGCGCTGGTTGGCGTTGCGCCAGCCTTCGTAGAAGGCCCGTTCCCAGTGAATTGCACAGCCCGCCATGCCGTTGACGCATGCGGCACCGACGATGGACGCGGCAAGCAGGAAGCTGGCCCGGATCCCCGCGGGGGATCGACCGATGTCTCCAGCGGGCGAGGGGTTGTCATTCCGCCGCATCGGCGTCTCCTTGAGGGTCTTCGATCTCGGGGCCGGCCCGGTACTCCAGCAGGTCGCCGGGCTGGCATTGCAGGGCCTCGCAGATGCGCGCCAGCGTCTCGAAGCGCACCCCGCGCACCTTGCCGCTCTTGAGCAGCGAGATGTTCTGTTCCGTGATGCCTACGCGCTCGGCCAGTTCGCGCGAGCGCATCTTGCGCCGGGCCAGCATCACGTCCAGGTTCACCACGATGGGCATGGCGAGAGAGCCTCGGTTGCTCAGACGAACTGGCGGTTTTCTTCGGCCGCGCGCACCGCGTCGGCCATCACCGTGGCAATGGCCAGCAGCACCAGGCCCAGCAGGAACAACAGGTAGTCGTTGGAACTGATGCCGATGGCCAGCACCCGCTGGCCGGATGGATTGCCCAGCGTGAAAACCACCCCCAGCGCGGCGCGGAACAGCGGCCCCGCCGGCGCCATGAGCAGCAACGCCCAGGCAAAGCGCCGCAGCGGCTGCTGCGCGATGGCCGTCAAGGCCTGGCCGCGGGCGTAGTGGCCGAACAGCCGCCACAACTGCCACAGCCCATACCAACACAGGGCCAGCGGCAGCAGGCTGAGCGTGGCACCCAGCCAGCGGGCCCGCGCGTCCACCGTGACGGCGTGGCCGGCCAGGTCGGTCATCTGCCGTACGGCCCGTGCGATCCACTCGGGCGAGGCCCAGAAAGACCCCAGTGCGGCCACCTGCCCAGCCGTCCCCAGCAGCACCAGCGCACGCACCCACTGGCACAAGCGACGCAAGTGAGGCTGCGGCGCCGTGCCGGCTGGGGCAATGTGATGGGAGGTCGGCATGGGCAGCGACTCACATGAGGAATGAATAAATTATCGTATAACAATAAAATATTCATGTAAAGCTTGGTCCTCAGCGCAAAACCGCAGGACTTGAGATACGCGGCTACCTCTGGTGGGGGCCGGCCTCTGATGCACGTCAAGACAGGTTTGTGTGCAGGGCCGCCGTCGCTGCGGCATCCGCACCACAGGGCCGCGTTGCGTACCTTGAGCCTCTGCGGCTGAGCAGCCTCCTCGTTCCTAGAATCGGTTTCGTTTTGCAAACTTTTACTTGGCGGGCACTCAATGCCGCAGCCGAAACAGGGAGTGCGTGCGTGGTGTCAGGTTCAGGTGCAAAGGGTTGGCAGGCCCGCATGGCGGCGGCTTTATGGATCGCAGCGCTGTCAGGCGGCTGCGGCGGTGGTGGCGGCGGAGGAGGGGACAGCGGTGGCGGGGGCAGCCCCACGGTGCCGGTGGTCCTGGTGGCAAGCCTCTACAACAAGCCCACCGGAACCGGCAGCAGTGCCGCCGCCACGTATGGCGGCATGGGGCTGGGCGCCTACTCGGAGCACAACGATGCCGTGCCGCCCAGCGGCTCTGCGAATGCAGGCGTGCTGACGGTGACAGGCGCCTTGCCCGCGAACAACGCCTACGGTGGCTTCCAGGCCGCGGTCTACCCGCCGGCCTCCACGTACGACCCGGTTGCCAATGACACGGGTCGAGTCGCTGCCCAGGACTATCACGCGCAGAGCGAGTTGCGCCTGGTTGCCGGGTCCGCCGGCGCCGCGCTCCTGCAGATTCAGCTGATCCCCCAAGGCGGCCCTTTCAACGGCTGCGTCCCCACCGCCCAGTTGGCCGTGCAGGCCACGCCGCAGACGCATGTGATGTTGTTGAACAGCAGCACCTGGGTCGTGCCCACGCACTGCACGGCGGCGGAACGCACGCTGACCTTGAGCCAGACGCTGACGCACCTGTCTGCCATCAGCGTGGGCATTACCACGGCCGAGGTGGCCGGCCTGGCCGATGGCCAGCAGCGCAGTTTCACGCTGGGGGAAATCAACTTTGCCGGCCCTGCGGCGGCACCGGTCGACCTGACCGAAGTCGTGACCGTGTTCAACCGGCCGATGGGGGCCGGCGACTCACTGACTGCGTTGTCGGGCGGGCTGGGGTTCGATCTGTATTCCGAGCTGGGCAATGCCACGTCCGGGCCCGTGGCCGCAGCCCAGCACATGGTGCAGGTCGACGTGGCCGTGCCGGCCGGCAATGGGCGTGGCGGCCTGCTGCTGCAGTCCTTCGCGCCGGGCTCAACCTGGGTTCCCATCCGCGGCAACCTGGAGGCGGGCACCGGGAGCATCGTGCCCGGCACCTACGCGCAGGAAAAGCGCCTGCGCATCCAGGTGGGCAGCGCGTCGGCCACCCAGGTGACCGTGCGCCTGAACCCGCAGGGCGGCCCGCTCGGCGCCTGCGTACCCACCTTCCTGCTGCCGGTGGATGCGATGACGGTGTCGCGCGACATCGCCCTTGCGGATCCCGGCTGGCAGGTGCCGACCGGTTGCAGCGATGCCGAGCGCGCCGTCACGGCGCTGCAGGCGGCCAGCGACCTGCGCATGGTGGCGGTGGGCCTCAACGAGCGCAGCGTGCCGGGCATCGCCGACGGCGTGGAGCGCGTGTTCACGCTGGGCGAGATCGCCTTCGTGCACTGAAGGGCGCCCCCCGGGGGGGTTGAGTCAATGCGGGAGCGGCCCTTCATTGACTCATGAGTGCCCCAAGGCCGGCCAAAGCCGGCCGTCCCCCGTGGGGAACCAGCAAAGTGGCAGAGCCACATTTGCTGGTGAGCCACCGCATAGGCCCGTGCAGTGGGTGGCCCGCTTGCGGCACACTGCGGGGCACCTTTGGAGACCTTCACGATGGACCCGGAAATCGAGCGGATCACCTTGGGCCGGGGCGGCTTGCAAGTCGGCAAGATCTGCCTCGGCACCATGACCTTCGGCGAGCAGGTCGATGAGCCGCACACGCATGCCATCCTGGACCATGCGCTGGAACGCGGCATCGACTTCCTCGATACCGCAGAGATGTACTCGTCGCCGCCGCGGCGCGAGACCTATGGCCTGACCGAAACCTTCCTCGGCACCTGGTTCGCCAGGCGGCCGGGGGCACGCCGGCGCGTGGTGCTGGCCAGCAAGGTGGCGGGGCCCTCGCGCGGCATGGACTGGATCCGTGGCGGCGCGCGCAACCTGCTGGCCGAAGACATCCCCGTGGCCTGCGATGCCAGCCTCAAGCGCCTGCAGACTGACGTGATCGACCTCTATCAGATCCACTGGCCCAACCGCAACGCGCCGTCGTTCGGCTCGCTGTATTTCGATCCGACGCAGGACGCCGAGTACACCTCCATCGCCGAACAACTGGGTGCGCTGGCCGCCTTGATCCAGGCCGGCAAGGTGCGCGAGATCGGCTTGTCGAACGAAACCCCCTGGGGCCTGATGCAGTTCCTGCGCGTGGCCGAGCGTGAAGGCCTGCCGCGCGTGGTGTCCGTGCAGAACGCTTACTCGCTCACCAACCGCGTGGTGGACAACGGCCTGGATGAAGTGATGCACCGCGAGCAGGTGTCGTTGCTGGCCTACTCGCCGCTGGCCTTTGGGGCCCTGAGCGGCAAGTACGACGCGAGCGGCTTCGACCCGGCCCAGCCGGCGCTGGGGCGCCTGGCCAAGTTCGAGATCCCGCGCCGCCAGCGCTGGGGCCGGCCGGAGTCGCTGGCCGCGGCGCGGCGCTACAACGCGCTGGCCCGCGCCCATGGCCTGACACCCACGCAACTGGCGCTGGCCTTCTGCTACCACAACTGGCGAGTGGGCAGCACCATCATCGGCGTCACGTCGATCGCGCAACTCGATGAAGACCTGGCCGCCTGGCACACGCGCTTGTCGCCCGAGGTGCTGAAAGAGATCGACCGCATCCGGTGGGAGCTGCGCGACCCGGCGCAATAGAAGGCAAAGGGGTAGGCCATGGCCCGCAAGGATCAGAAGCACGTCAGCGAAACACCCGCCACGCAGTTCTTGCGCGAGCGGGGCGTGAGCTTCACCGAGCATGTGTACGACTACGTGGAACACGGCGGCACCGCCGAATCGTCGCGCCAACTGGGCGTGGGCGAGCACGAGGTGGTGAAGACGCTGGTGATGCAGGACGAACGCGCCCAGCCGCTCATCGTGCTGATGCACGGCGACAAGCAGGTCAGCACCAAGAACCTGGCCCGTGCCATCGGCGCCAAGTCGGTGGAGCCCTGCAAGCCGGAGGTGGCCCAGCGCCACAGCGGCTACCTGGTGGGCGGCACTTCACCCTTCGGCACGAAGAAGGCGATGCCGGTGTACGTGGAGGCCAGCGTGCTGGAGCTGCCGCGCATCCTCATCAATGGGGGGCGGCGCGGTTACCTGGTGGGCCTTGAGCCGGCCCGGCTGGCTGAGCTGGTGGATGCCAGGCCGGTGACCTGCGCGCTGTGACCTGCGCGCTATGACCTGCGCGCCGTGATCAGCGTGTGGCCGGGCGCAGCCGCAAGGCCTCCAGTTCGGCCTCCAGCTGCTGGGGGCTGCGCTGCTCGGGCGGCTGGGCCTGCCAGGCGGCCAGGATGGCGGCTTGCCGCTGCACGTAGTGCGCCTGGCGTGGGTTGGCTGCCGCTGCAGGCGCCTGCGGCTGGTCCTGCGCCCACCGGGCCAGCCGGTCGGGCCGGCGGGTCGGGTCCGGCTCCAGCACCTGGAGCAGGGCACCTTTGAGCGCATGCGCTTCGGCGGCACTCACGTCGCCTTGCGCCAGGTGCGCATCCAGGTTGGCATCGAGCTGCTGGGCCAGGACTTGCAGTTCGGCACTGTCGGAGCCCAGTTCACGTGCGGCCTGGAAGCGTGCCAGCGTGTCCTTGAACGCCATGTACGCCGCCACGCGGCGCAGCTCTGCCACGTGGCCGGGATGGTCCTTGAGGGCGTCCTGCAAGTCGCGCCATTGCGGCGCCGTCATGCCGGCGGGGGGCGGGTCCGGCGCGGGGAGGGGAGGGGGCTCGTCCGGTACCGGCTGGGCGCCTGTGGGCACGGGCCCAAACGGCGAGGCTGGCCGTACCGACAAGGCCGAGGCCTTGGCCAGCCGCGCCTCGGCCAGCGCGGCCGCCGAAGGCGGGGCCGGCGGTGGTGGGCGCTGCCATGCCATCACGCAGGCGATGGCCGCCGTGATCAAGGCAACAGCAAGCAAGCGGGTACGAAGTACGGCGTCCAACCAGCGTCCCTCCTGGCCGGTATGGTACCTGCCGGCGCGGACGTAGTGGCTCCCTCTCAGCCTGTCAGTCCAGCGTCTGCTGGTACCGCTTCAGCGCCAGCGTGCCGACGAGCAAGGTGAACAGCAGGATGGGCCACAACTCGTGCGCGATGTCGCCGAAGCCGCTGCCCTTGAGCATGATGCCGCGCACCACGCGCAGGAAGTGCGTCAGCGGCAAGGCCTCGCCCAGCCACTGGGCCCAGCGCGGCATGCCGCGGAACGGGAACATGAAGCCCGACAGCAGGATGTTGGGCAGGAAGAAGAACATCGTCATCTGCATCGACTGCATCTGCGAGCGCGCCAGCGTGGAGAAGGTGAAGCCCACGCACAAGGTGGCCAGCATGAAGAGCGTCAGGCTCAGGAACAACAAGGCCAGGGGCCCCACCAGCGGCACCGAGAACAGCAGCAGCGCCGCAACCAACACGATGCCCACCTGCGCATAACCGATCAGCACGTAGGGCAGGATCTTGCCGATCATCATCTCCAGCGGCCGCACGGGCGTGGCCAGCAGGTTCTCCAGCGTGCCGCGCTCGCGTTCGCGCGTCATGGCCATGGAGGTCATCATCACCAGCGTCATGGTCAGGATCACGCCCATCAGGCCGGGCACCACGTTGTAGGCGGTGATGCCTTCGGGGTTGTAGCGCCGGTGCAGGCGCAGCTCGAACGGTGCCTGGCCCGGGGCCAGCCGCGCCAGCGGGCCGGTGAGGTCGTGCACCAGCGCCACCGTGGGCAGGTTGGCCAGCGCCGCCACCGCAGAGCCGGTGGCCGAGGGGTCGGTGGCATCGGCATACACCGCCAGTGCGGGCCGTTCGCCGCGCAGCAGCCGGGTGCTGAAATCGGCCGGGATGATGAAGGCGAACTGCACGTCGCCGCGCGCGATCAAGGCTTCGGCCTGGCTCTCGGTGCTCACCGGCATGACGCGGAAGTAGCCGGTGTTCTCCACCGCCCGCACGATGCTGCGCACGAAGGGGCCATGGTCCAGCGCCACCAGCGCGGTGGGCAGCAGCTTGGGGTCGGCATTGATGGCAAAGCCGAACAGCACCAGCTGCATCACCGGCACGCCGATGATCATGCCGAAGGTCAGGCGGTCGCGGCGCAGCTGGATCAGCTCCTTGAGCAGCACGGCCAGCACGCGGGCCAGGGACAGGCCGCCGCCTTCAGGATTCGAAGTTGTCTTTGGCATGCTGCATCAGGCTGATGAAGACGTCTTCCAGGCTAGGCTCGATGGCGCGCACCTCGTGGCGGCCGGGCTCGGCGTGCCCGGCCAGCCATGCCGGGAAGTCGTCGCGCGCCTTGCTGCTGACATGCACGCTGGTGCCAAAGGGCACGGCCTGCCAGTGCGCGCCATCGGCCTGCACGGCCTCCACCAGGCGCTGCAGGTCGGGCCCGCGCACTTCCCAGGTGTGCAGGCCGGCGTGGGCCACCACGTCGTCGGCCGTGCCGGCGGCCAGCAGCCGGCCGTAGGCGATGTAGGCCAGGCGGTGGCAGCGTTCGGCCTCGTCCATGTAATGCGTGCTCACCAGCACCGTGAGGCCTTGTGCGGCCAGCGCGTGGATCTGGGCCCAGAAGTCGCGCCGCGCCTTGGGGTCCACGCCGGCGGTGGGCTCGTCCAGCAGCAGCAACTCGGGGTCGTGCAGCATGCAGGCCGCCAGCGCCAGGCGCTGCTTCCAGCCGCCCGACAACGACCCGGCCAGTTGCGCGCGGCGCGGCGTGAGGCCCAGGCGCTCCAGCGTGTCGCGCACCACCTGCCGGCGCTGCGGCATGCCGTAGACGCGCGCCACGAAGTCCAGGTTCTCCTCGATCGTGAGATCTTCGTACAGGCCGAACTTCTGCGTCATGTAGCCCACGCGGCGCTTGATGCGTGCGGCGTCGGCATGCAGGTCCAGGCCCAGGCAGGTGCCTTCGCCGGCATCGGGTGTGAGCAGGCCGCACAGCATGCGGATGGTGGTGGTCTTGCCGCTGCCGTTGGGGCCCAGGAAGCCGCAGATCTCGCCGCGCTGCACCTGGATGTCCACGTGGTCAACCACCGTGCGCGTGCCGAAGCGCTTGGTCAGGCCGCGCACGTCGATGGCGGGGGTCATGGTGGTGTGGCGGCGGTGGTCAGGCTCACGTCCACCGGCTGCCCCGGCTTGAGCGCGCTGCCCGGTGCGGGCCGGGCCTCCACCATGAAGACCAGCTTCTGCCGGCTCTCGTTGCTGTAGATCACCGGCGGCGTGAACTCCGCCTGCGGTGACACGTGGCTCACGCGCGCCTGCAGGCCGGCCGGGCAGCCGTCGCAACCCACGCCCACCGCCTGGCCCACCTGCACACTGGCCAGCAAGGCCTGCGGCACGAAGAAGCGCAGCTTCACGCCGTCATCGGGCAGCAGCACCACCACCGGGTTGCCGGCCGCGACCCACTCGCCGGGGCGGAACGGCAGGTCGAACACCGTGCCGGCCACCGGGGCGCGGCGCTGCTTCTGCGCTTCGCGCCAGCGCTCCTGTTCCAGCGCCTGCTGGGCCGCGCGCCGCTGCGCGTCGGCGGCGGCGATCTCGTCCGGGCGCGCGGCCGTGCGGGCGACCTGCAGTTGCGCGTCCAGCTCGCGCACGCGTGCGGTGTCGCGGTCGCGTGCTGCACGGGCGTCGTCCAGCTGGCCCGGCGGCAGGAAGCCTTGCTGCACCAGTTGTTCGCTGCGGGCCAGTTGCGCGCCGGAGGCCCGCAGCGCCGCCTGGGCCTGCGCCAGCTGCTGGCTGATCGCCTGCAGCTCCTGCGGCCGCCGGCCTTTGCGCAGGTCGGCGGTCTGGGCTTGGGCCTGCTCGACGCGGGCTTGCGCCTCGTTGCGCGCCAAGACCTCGGAGTCGGCATCGAGCCGGAACAAGTCGGCCCCCGCCGCCACGCGCTGGCCGCGGATGACGGCCAAGCCCGCCAGCGTGCCGCCCAGCGGCGAGGACACATGGACCAGTTCGGCCTCGGCATAACCAGGCAGTACGCCTTCGGGATGGCGGGTGCAGGCCCCAAGGGCCAGCAAGGCAACGCAGAGCAGGGCGGCAGGCTTCATGGCAGAGGGTCCTCAGGACGCAAGCCCAGGACGCAGGCCGGCCAGCACCCACTCCAACCGGCGTGCCAGGTGTTCGGGCTCAAAGGCATAGGGCTGCACCTGGCGCACAAACCCTTCGGGCAATAACTGCGCCCCGCTGGCCGCCGTAAAGGCCACCAGCGGCAAGGCCAGCGCGCCGAGGATGAACAGCATCACGTGGGGTGGTGCTTCGGCCGGGTGGATCTCGCCGCCGGCCTGGGCCTCGGCGATGAGGCGCAGCAGCAAGGCCGGGTGGCGCGCGGGCAGGGCCTGCACAAAGCGCTGGGCCGGGGCCTCGCCCGCGGCGGCGTCCAGCAGCACGTGGGTGACGAACACGCGGTGCTCGGCCAGGAACTGCAGCAGCGCCAGGCAGAAGCGGCGCAGGCGCTCCAGCACCGGCCCGCTGTCATCCAGCGTGAGCTGCAGGCGTGCCAGCAGGGGCGCATACCAGCCTTCCACCATCTCGCCCAGGAAGGCCTCGCGCGTACCGAAGTGATGTACGAACGAGCCCAGGTTGGCCCGCGCCCGCGCCGTGACGCCCCGCACCGTGACTGCCCGCAGCCCGGAGCGCCGGGCGATGGCCAGCCCGGCCCGCAGCAGGCGTGCACGTGTGTCGTCGGTGGCAGTTCGAGGCATGCACCGGAGCTTATACGCGTGTACAAGCAAACACAAGCAGCCAGGCCGGGTCGGTGCAGGCCGGCCCGGTTTGCTGCACCGGCACAAGACCTACACTGCGGGCCTCTCGTTCCTGACCCACCCCGCCCATGAACCTGCTGTGGAGCGCCCTGGCCGTCGTGGCCGGCTACCTGATCGGCTCGCTGTCGTTTGCCGTGATCATCAGTCGCAGCATGGGGCTGGCGGACCCGCGCACCTATGGCTCCAAGAACCCCGGCGCCACCAACGTGCTGCGGTCGGGCAACAAGAGTGCCGCCGTGCTGACCCTGGTGTTCGATCTGCTGAAGGGGCTGCTGCCGGTGCTGGCGGCGGCTTACTACGCGCCGCGCCTGGGCTGGGGTGAGTCGGTGCCGGCGTGGGTGGGCCTGGCGGCCTTCATCGGCCACCTGGCGCCGGTGTACTTTAGGTTCCAGGGCGGCAAGGGCGTGGCCACCGCGGCGGGCGTGCTGCTGGGCCTGAACCCCTGGCTGGCGGTGGCCACGCTGGCCACCTGGGCCATCATCGCGTTCTTCTTCCGCTACGTGTCGCTGGCCTCCATCGTGGCGGCGGTGTTCGCGCCGTTCTATCAACTGCTGATCTGGGGCGTGGACCCTGCCACCTTGCCCATCACGGTGATGGGCATGTTGCTGGTGTGGCGGCATTTCCCCAACATCCAGCGCCTGATGGCCGGCACTGAGAGCCGGCTCGGGCGCAAGCCAGCGGCCGAAGCGGCAGCCAAGCCGCCGGCGGCTCACCACACGCCTCACAAGGCTCACAAAAAGGGACATTCATGATCCAGCGTTTCGATGTCGGCACCCGCTTGTCCGAGATGGCCGTGTACAACGGCACCGCCTACCTGGCTGGCCAGGTGGCGGGCGACGCGTCGCAAGACATCGCCGGCCAGACCCGCCAGGTGCTGGCTGCCATCGACGCCTTGCTGGCGCGCGCGGGCACCGACAAGTCGCGGCTGCTGCGGGTGGAGATCTTCCTGGCCGACCTCGATGACTTCCCGGCCATGAATGAGGTCTGGGACGCCTGGGTGACCAAGGACCAGGCGCCCCCGCGCGCCACGGTGCAGGCCCGGCTGGCGCGGCCGCAGTGGAAGGTGGAGATGGTGGCGACCGCGGCGGTGTGAGCCCGGCCACTTTGCTTCGACCCGGGGTTTGACCTCGCGCTCATGCGCGCAATGTGGCGACTGCGGCACTTCGTCGACAGCGACGGTGCCCGCACGTCCTGGCGTGTTCCTCGCTTCAGTTTTTTAACCCGCAAGCAAGGAGGCTTGTCATGCAAAGAAGAACGATTGGCTTGTTGTTGATGATGGGGGCTGCGGCCCTGTTCACGGGGTGTTCCACCCTGCCGTCAACTGATGTGATGAAGGCCGAGACGGCCAATTTCAAGGTCCCCAAGCTGCCTGAGGCAGGCAAGGCCATGGTCTATGTGGTGCGGCCTTCCGCGCTGGGCGGCCTGGTCCGGTTCAACGTGTTCCTGGACGATCAGGAAGCGGCTTCGGAGATGGGCTTCACGAGGTCGAGCCAGTACGTGTACTTCTCTGTCAAGCCGGGACCGCACAAGATCTACTCCAAGGCAGAGAACTGGGCGGAACTGAGCTTCACGGCGAACGACGGGGACATCATCTTTGTCCAGCAAGAGCCCAGCATGGGGGTCATCATGGCGCGGAACAACCTCGCCAAGCTGGAAGACATTCCCGGCAAGTATCACGTCAAGACGCTGACTCTGGGCACGGTCATCAAGGCCGAGAAGTAAGCCACCGGCCCCGCGGTGCGGGCTGCTACGCCAAGCCCAGTACCGCGGGATCCCCGCGCCCGCGGCGCACCAGCCGCGGCGTCTCTTCCGTGAGGTCCACCACCGTGGTCGGCTGCATGGGGCAGGCGCCCGCATCCACCACCGCCTGGATCTGGTGTTCAAAACGTGCGCGGATGTCGTGCGGGTCGTTCAGCGGCTCAGTTTCCCCGGGCGGGATGAGCGTGGTGCCCAGCAGCGGCTGCGTGAACACGGCCAGCAGGGCCTGCGTGACGCGATGGTCCGGCACGCGCAGGCCCACCGTGCGGCGCGAGGGGTGCGACACGCGCCGCGGTACTTCCTTGGTGGCCAGCAGCAAAAAGGTGAACGGCCCGGGCGTGGCCCCCTTGAGCAGGCGGTACTGCCGGTTGTCCACCCGCGCATAGCTGGCCAGTTCCGACAGGTCGCGGCACAGCAGCGTGAGGTGGTGCTTGTCGTCCACCTGCCGGATGCGGCGCAGCGACTGCACGGCCTCCTTGTCGTCGAGATGGCACACCAGTGCGTAGCTCGAATCGGTGGGGATCGCGGCGATGCCGCCCTCATGCAGGATCTGCGCGGCCTGCTTCAGCAGGCGCGGCTGTGGGTTGTCGGGGTGAACCTCAAAGTATTGAGCCATCCGGTCTGTGCGTGTCCGTCAATCGCCCACGGTGTCGGCGGCCACCACCGAGCCAGGCACCGGCCGATGCGGGGCCGGGGATTCGCGGGCATTGAGCCACACCGCCGCCGCGCCGCAACCGGCTACCACCGCCATGCCGGCCACGGCCCAGCCGTCGGGCACATGGCCGAACACCATCCAGCCGGCCAGCGCGGCAAAGAAGATCTGCATGTAGGTGAAGGGCGTGAGCAGCGAGATGGGGGCCATGCCGAAGGCCAGGATCAGCAGCAGGTGCCCCACGGTGCCCAGCGTGCCCAGCAGCAGGAGCAGGCCCACGTCGGCCGCGTAGACCTGTTCGAGCCGCAGTCCCCAAGTGCTGTGCATCACCAAGAGGCCCAGCAGGCAGGCCAGCGAGCCGATCAGGCCGGTGTGGAAGTGCGTGGTGAGCGGGTGTTCCAGGCCGGCCAGGCGCCGCGTGAGCAACTGGAAGGCCGCATAACCCAGCGCCCCCAGGGCCGGGAACAAGGCCACCCAACCGAACAAGCCGCTGCCCGGCCGCAGGATGATCAAGGCGCCCGCAAAACCACCCGCCACCAGCGCCCAGCGCAGCGGCGACACGTGTTCGGAATAGACCAGTGCGGCCAGCACCGTGACGATGACCGGCGTGAGCATCACCACTGCCGTGAACTCGGCCACCGGCATGTCGCGCAGCCCCAGGTAGCTCATGGCGCTGACGCCCAGCAGCAGCAGGCCGCGCACCAGCTGAAAGCGCGGGTGCGCGCTGCGCAGCAGGCCCAGCCGGCGCGTGCCGGCGAACCACGCGCCCATGGCCACGGCCTGCACGGTGTAGCGGGCCCACAGCATGACCAGCACCGGCACCACGGTGCTCAGCAGCTTGGCCGAGGCGTCCAGCGCGGCAAAGCACAGGGTGGTCAGCAGGATCAGCGCCACGCCGGCCAGCGGGCGCTGCGGGGACGTCACGGGTGCTGGACCCGGTCGACCAGCACCTCCCACACGGGGGTGAGCTGCCCGGGCAGCGCAGGCAGCCCGCCGAGATCGACGCGGTTTTCGTCCGGCGAATGGAAGTCGCTGCCGCGCGAAGCCAGCAGCCCGAATTCGCGCGCCATGTCGGCATAGCGCACCACGTCGGCCGCGCTGTGGTTGCCGGTGACCACCTCCACGCCGCGCCCGCCATGCACCTTGAACTCGGAGAACAGGGCGTATTCCTCGCTGGGCGTGAAGTGGTAGCGCGCCGGGTGGGCAATCACGGCAATGCCGCCGGCTTGCGTGATCCACTCCACCGCCTCGCGCAGGCTGGCCCAGCGGTGCGGCACGAAGCCGGGCTTGCCGTCGCCCAGGTACATGCGGAACACCTCCGAGATGTCGCGGCAGGCGCCGATTTCCACCAGGTAGCGGGCGAAGTGGGTGCGGGAGATGAGGTCTGGGTTGCCCACGTAGCGCAGCGCGCCTTCATAGGCGCCGCGGATGCCCACCTTGGCCAGCCGGTCGGACACGTCGCGGGCGCGGCGCTCGCGCCCGCTGCGGATGAAGGCCAGGCCTTCCACCAGCGGCTTGGCCTCCAGCGCAAAGCCCAGGCCCACGATGTGCACGGTTTCGCTCGCAAAGCTGACCGAGATCTCTACGCCGGTGAGGTACGACAGGCCCAGCGACAAGGCCATCTGGCGGGCGCGCTCCTGGCCGCTGAGTTCGTCGTGGTCGGTCAGGGCCCACAACTCCACACCCTGGGTCTTGGCCCGCCGGGCCAGCACCTCGGGGCTCAAGGTGCCGTCGGAGACGGTGGAGTGGCAATGCAGGTCGGCGTTGAGGGGGCGGGTCACGCCCTCATTGTAAGAACCTGCTTACTCCATGCAATCAGCGTTGCAATCCACAGGGGTCAGCGTTGCAGACGGATCACCCGCCCGTCGGCGTTGTCGGTGAGCAGGTACAGCCAGCCGTCAGGCCCCTGGCGCACGTCGCGGATGCGTTCGTTGAAGTTGGTGAGCAGGCGCTCTTCGCGTACGACCTTGCGGCCGTCGAGTTCCAGGCGCACCAGCACCTCGGCGCGCAAGGCGCCGACGAAGAGGTTGCCTTTCCAGCCGGGGTAGCGGTCGCTGGTGAGGAAGGCCATGCCGCTGGGGGCGATGGAGGGCACCCAGGTCTTGACGGCTGGTTCCACGTCGGCCCGTTCGGTGCCTTCGCCGATCTTGGTGCCGGTGCCGTAATTGCGGCCGTAGGTGATGACGGGCCAGCCGTAGTTGCGGCCCGGCAGCGTGACGTTGACCTCGTCGCCGCCCTGCGGGCCGTGTTCGTGCGTCCACAACTCGCCGGTGACCGGGTGCAGCGCGGCGCCCTGCACGTTGCGGTGCCCGTAGCTCCAGATTTCCGGCAGCGCGCCGGGCTTGCTGACGAAGGGGTTGTCGGCGGGCACCTTGCCGTCAGGCTCTACGCGCACCACCTTGCCGTGGTGGGTGTCCAGTGTCTGGGCGTCGTCCTTGCGGGTGAAACGGTCGCCCAGCGTGATGAAGAGCCGGCCGTCGCGTGCAAACACCAGGCGCGAGCCGAAGTGCTGGCCGCTGGCCACCTTGGGCGCCTGGCGGAAGATCACCTGCACATCGGTGAGTGCGGGCTGCTTGGCGTCGAAGCGGCCGCGTGCCACGGCGGTGCTGTTGCCGCCGCCTTGCGCGGCGGTGCCGGGCTCGGTGTAGCTCCAGTAGACCCAGTGGTTCTCGGTGAACTGCGGGTCCAGCGCCACGTCGAGCAGGCCGCCCTGGCCACCGGCTTCGATCTTGGGCAGGCCTTGCAGGGGCGGGCCCAGGCGGCCGTCGCGATGGACCACGCGCAGGCGGCCGGGGCGTTCGGTGACCAGCATGTCGCCATCGGGCAGGAAGGCCAGGCCCCAGGGGTTGACCAGGCCGCGGGCGATGGTGATGGGGCGCAGGGGCTGGGCGGCGGCAAGCTGCTGGCCCAGCAGGAGAGCAAGCGCCAGGGCGGCGATGCGGGGCAGGAGGTTCATGGCGAGGGTGGGGCGGCGCGGGAGGGATCTGCATCATGCCTTGTTGCCGTCAGCAGGGCGCTGGGCCCGGGTCGGGGCTTTGATGCTGCTGTATCCCACGGCAAGGCCCAGCGCGACGGGTATGCAGCAGACCAGGGCCAGGAGCAAGCCGAAGAACCACGGCGTGATGGCCGAACCCACGGAGACTATAAAGATGCTCTCGATTGCTGCGGCGGTGATGGCAAACACCAAGGTCGCGTCGGCCTTGAGCCACGCGCAGACGCCGCCTGCGAGCAGGCCGAACGTGACCCGCGTGTGTGAGCGGGAATGGGATGAACACAAAGTCACCGTCACCGGTCCCGAATTCGGTGGTCGGGGCGCTGTTGATGAGTTGCGAGTTACACGAACACGTCATCAAAGCAGAGGGCGTGCTCGTGGCAAGGGTGCGACGGGCACCTTGTCAAACGATGTGGGCCGCCTGAGAATCACGCCTCGACTCTCAAAAGGTGAGAGTTGCTACAAGAATCCGTTACAAAACGGAATCGACAGGGAGGTTCCGAGTGAAATTGCGAATTGGCAGTGAATGGTTGCCAAGGTGGGTATCACCCGCACTGCCGATTAAGTCTCACTGTGCCGGACCGCAACGGTCCGGCGGGCTCTCCGGAGGCCCCGCATGTTCACCTGACCCGCTCAACAGCGGGACCCCCCGCGGGCCTGCCTAGGCTTCGCAACGTCCTTGGCATTGATGTATGCCACGGCGACCAACGGAGTTGAATTGCTCTTGGCATTCCTACTCTAACCGGCGGGACGTCAGGGTTTTGCATTCGCAGATCCACGTGCTCGACTGTGCAAAGCAAATTCGCGGTCAAAATGAAACGTCAAATTCGAACTCATCAAAGGTATTGGTTATGCTAAGGATTGTGCTGGTGGCCCTCATTGGGGCGCTCTTCTCGGTACCAGGGCGTTGCGCCAGCCTGCTGGAAGATGCACATTATTCTGTACGCCAGGGGGACTGGAACGGTGACGGGAAAATTGATCTATTGGTCGAGCCCAAAATCAATTGGATGATGCTGGCGCTGGACGACGACCTATACATTCCAATTCCACTCCCGCCAAAGAGTCCGCCGTTTATTTTGCAGTCTAGCGAGGGCCAGTATTCGCTTCGCATCGTCACTGACCAAGCTGATTTGCGGAGTTCAGTTTGGTCGGCGTCGAACTACACGGTGTACTACGCGGACCTGCTCGGGAATGGCTTGGGTGCGATGATTCTCCAGTCGTCAAGCGGCTCGGTACCGAGTTTCTCTGTAGGTGCGGGCGTCAATGATCGTCGCCCGTTCCTGATTCAACAACTGACACCAAGCGCTCTTGGATTTGACATCGGGCAGCCAGGGGTTACTCTGAATCTTTCAGATGAAAATTCAGATGGCCGGTCGGATCTATCTGTCCTGCATGATGGAGTCGTCAGTCAAGTGCTGCTGGCAAACCAGGATGGCACCTTCAGCATTGGAGCACAAAGCATTATAGCCACCATGCGCGCAGTATGGGGTGGTTTTTCAAGAGCACTGCTTGCAGATGATCAGGCTGGCGCTTTGAAGCACTTTTCTGCTTTAAGTCAGCCTGCGTACATGGGAATCCTGGGAGACGTCACCGCCACAGAGATGAAGTTACAGCTTCAGGCCGTTCAATCAATCAATCCGATTTCTATAGAGGATGGCTATATCGTCGCGGTCTTGCTGAGCGATCGAGGCGGTCAAACATATCTGCATCAAATTACTATGGTGCACGATAGTGATGGCTGGAAGATAGATAGACTGTAAGTGCACAAGCATCCAGATATGAACTTCAATCGCTCAGGCGTTCGCTACGATATCAATCAGTATCATAAGTTCCTACGGCGGTAGTCGAAATGCTTCGATTTTTGAAAAACTGGTGGCGCGTGTCCCTGACATGCCTGCTACTGGTCATTTTCGCCACCAGTTGTACGGTGGGGTGCCCGTTTTGGACCGGAGACCCGCTCGACGGCACAGTGGTGGATGCGAATACTGGGCGGCCGATACCTGGGGCGGTGGTCGCCTTTACGGTCAAGTACCGAGTATTTGTTCCAGATCGAGCCTTCGATCTTGCAGAGGAGCATGTCACTGATTCCAAAGGCGAATTTCACATTGCAAGATGGTTCCTATTTGGCATTGGCGAACCAACGTGGCACGAGCCTACTCTGATAATACACAGAGAGGGGTATGCAACACAGGTCTACAAAAATGATGCCTTTGGATATCACAAAATCGTACCGCCTTTTGTAAGGTGGAAGCGCAGTCCTGTATTCGCGCTAGAAGCAAGTCGCGATAGTATCGATGCCCACTTAGTCGACTGGACGGAGGTGATCGATCGACTGACGATTCTTGGTCGTGCAAACGATTTCTATCGGTGTGGCGATATTGCCCGCTTGCCGCGAACTATTCGTCGATGGCAAGAAGTGGCTATGCAGGTTCAACAATTGTCCTTGCCCCGCACTAGTCATTCACTACTTATGGATCGATTGCCTAGCATAAACCGATACATCATTGATTGCAGTCATGAGACGATGCGGTCAGGCCGTGAATAAACCAAGTTTAACTTAATTTCCTATATGTTCGCACGAATGAAAGCAAATCGTCTGGCAGTCGTGGCATTCGCGGTAGGTTTCATGTCCATCGGCGAGTCCACCATGTCGTACGAAACCAGCACGCACGCAGCCTTTACGACTCGCGCTTACGGGAAATCTCGTCTTACTGCTGATGCAACCTTTTTCTCGCGCTACGGGTTGGCGCCCGCAGAAGCAAAAAAATATACCGCATATCGTGGTGCTGACTATGCAGTGACGGGCCCCTTCCCGCCAACCGAGCCACTCACCGCACAGGAATTGATGGTGGAGGGATCGATGTGGGAGGACAATCAGTTTCTCCTCAGTGTCCTCAACCACTTCTTCGATCCACAGTATGGGGGTGGGGTGGGCTCTGGTCTCGATGTGCCGCTATTTGTGGGATTCAAATCGGTCGACTGGATGGTCGCGGATATAGATCTCGCCAAAATCAGCACTACAAACACGCCAGCCCAGGTTCCTGAGTTTTCATTGCGAAATGCAAATGACTATTTTTATCACGGGCTTGTGGACGACACTGTTTCTCGAAGAGAAGTTGCCTTCGGGAGGCTATTTCAATCGCTTGGTCATGTAGTCCACCATGTACAGGACATGGCACAACCACAACATACCAGAGAAGCGTGGCACGCTCATGTTGGCGACATTTATTTTGGTCCCGCCGTTTTCCCGTTTTATGAGCGGTACACCGAAAAATACCTCAATAAAAGGATTGAAACTCGGAGTGATGCCAAACTGGAGGCAGCAATCACAGCATATCCGACTCCAATGTTGCCGACGTCGCGTCAATATTGGTATGTGCCGGGTGCTGCACTTGGCTCGGCCTCATCATTCATTGGTATGGCTGGATTTACAGCACAGAACTTCTTTACTGTCAATAATGAACTAAAGGTCAAGGATGGCAAGTTCGTCCCATCGGATGGATTTCCGCGACCCAGCGGGCGCAACTTTGATGGCAGCGAAATGCGAGTTGTTTCGCAAGACGTGAGCTACATGCTGCGTGACGATCGAGTGGTTTCAGGCAAGACGAATTTCCTCGTTGGTAAGGTCTACGACGGCTTCACTGCGAAGCTCAGTGACGAATTGAGGCTGGCACATGCCGGATTTTTTTGGAATCCGCTGGCGAATCTAAATCAAACGCCCCGATACAACGGCTTTTTCGAAAGCTCGCTTGTATTTGATGACGTTCATTCTGTGGTAGCACCTCGCGCGATCGGCTTCTCGGCGGGATTGTTGAATCACTTCTTTCGAATTGACCTCAATCTGGTGCGTGCAGACTCAAAAAAGGCCACGGAGTGGAGACTCATCAACAATGGGCCGGACGAACTTGAGGGGGCCTTTGAGTTTTTGTATGAGAACGGATCCGGGGTGCGAGCATCAAGTAATTCCGGGCAACGTACGCCGAACTACACAATGACAAAGGTTGCTCCAAACGGGGGGGTCTTAGCAGTCACCATTCCCGAGCCCGATAGTTCGATATCAAAGCTGGTGGTAGTATTTCGCGGGCGCGCTGGGGCCGAAGGGCGTGCTGCTGTACCAGCCATCCAGGAGTGGGACTACAATTTAACGGGCGGCAGAGTGGTTGATTTCGAGCGACTGCCTACTCCAAATATTGTACTCAACCAAACAAGCGTGTCATTACCCGCATTGGGCACTCCGTCTGCTGTGAACATTAGTCTGAGTAGCTCTCCTGTCGCTAGCACAAACGTTACCGTAACCCGCTCCAGTGGCTCAAGTTTTTTGTCGGCCTCTCCGACAAGCTTGACATTTACGAAGGATAACTATGCTACGCCGCAGAGTGTGAGCTTCAGTGGAACCCCAAATCCCTCCACTGCTCAGGCGGCAACATTCGGCCTTTCCGGCGCCGGGCTTGCTTCTCCGGCAAATGTATCTGTGAATCAAGCTGCTGCTCCGCCGCCGCCGTCCTGTGTAAGTACCTATGGGGTTGGTGGAGACAACCAGGGGCTGAATATAATCAGAGATTTGGGTACCGACGATGGTGAGGTTGAGGTTCAGTTTGAAACCTACGGCGTCTCAGATAAAGTTTCCATAAAATATGAGGGCGGAGACAACTCTACGCTGCTTGGTACCGATTGGGTGTGGGGATATAACATTTACCACTTTCAATTCAAGCACGGGAAGTCTAGAAATGTTCGCATTCGTGTGGATGGAAATCCAAACGAGTCCACTCTGTGGGAGCTTCGTGTAGGTTGTCCAGGCCGGGGTATTGATTCAAATATACCGCGTCGCAATGTCAGTTTTCGAGTGCGAAATCAAGTTAACTGTGGCCTCCAGTGGCAAGTGACGCTGGATGGTGTTGGTACTGCCTACAAAATACCAATAAACGGCGAAATTAAGATCCCTGTGAGTATCGGTCGCGCGCATTTTTTGAACATAACCTATGTTGGCGCTCCGGGTGCAACTTGTGGTGGTGTGACGCACGCTGAAATTGGTGATTTGACGATTGACGGAGATGAAAATAAGCGCTTCTCCGGATGGTGGTATTCGCCGATCTGGTTCGATTTGCTGAAGTGAAGCGGAAGGCTTCGATGTTGGTTATTCTGCAGATGACTTCATTTGTTCGGTCCCTTCTGCGCGCAACATCGTCGGCATTTGATCGACTAGATGAAACGCTGTCGATCGAAATGTTACCTTGCTTTGTTTGTCGAGACTGCTCGCACCAGACTGATTTGATATATCGAGTCGTTTGTCCCGCCCGCGCCGCTGTGCTCGACCAATTCCAGCACCGTCACGCAAGCCGTGCTCGATGTGGTTTTACCCTTCTTGAACTGCTAGTTGTTATAGCCATCATTGGATTGCTGGCCGCTTATGTTGGGCCTAAGTACTACTCGCAACTGGGCAAGTCCGAGCGGAGCGTCTGCAAATCCCAGGTTGAAGCCTTCTCTCGCGCCTTGGGTGCCTACCGCCTAGATGTTGGCAACTTCCCGAGCACCGAAGAAGGATTGAATGTGCTCGTTAAGGCCCCGGAAAGCGCCGGCAAGTGGAACGGTCCGTACCTGGACAGGGCGGTCCCGCTCGATCCTTGGGGCCGGCCATACATCTACCGGTTCCCGGGAACGAATGGCCGGGACTTCGATATCGAATCCCTTGGTAAGGACGGCCAGCCTGGTGGCACCGGGGAATCAGCCGACATCACCAATCGGTGATCGTCAAAAACATCATCTCAATGGAAATGCAAATGAAACTGCCGGAATATCCTGCCAGAGCCCTCGGCTCAAGAGTAATATCTCCTCTCGTGGCAGCAATGCTGCTAGTTCTCTCTGCCCTGCCGGCCATTGCCAGTGGCCCCGGCTGGACCGCTAATTCCACGGTAAGCAAGTTGGTGGTCACGGCCAATGGTGGAATCAATGTTTTGCTGTCGCCGTCACTCGGTGGCTGTGTCCCACAGAGCGGATATGGTCCAGGCTTTGCGTCCATTTATCCAGATCACCCGGGCATCAATCGAATCAAGGCGGATCTTCTTGTCGCTTATCAGACAGGCGGTGTCGTCGCGCTGTATCTGTCGGACAACACCTGCAAGATCACGGAGACGATGTTGGGTGGCTGGTAGGGTTCCGACGTGAGCATTGATCTCAGTATCGGAATATCGATGTACTTTGAAGCGGCATTTGAGCCTATCCGACATGATTGCAATGACAAAAATTAAGCTGATCAAGTCCGTAATAGTGGCGCTACTTTGCGCTCCAGCTTTGGCCTTCTGCAACACCCTGCCGCCGGTGGTGGCGTATGTGGTGGGAGCCGGCAGTTATCCTGATGGTTCGATCTACATATTCTTTGATCGCACCATCTCTTCATGCAAGTCTGCTGGGCGCCTGGATTTGCCTGCTTCGCATCCGGCTCTGAAGATTGTGTTTGGAATAGCGGTGACGGCATTCACCTCCGGAAGCGCTGTGCGTATTCACCCTGGGTCCTGCGCAGGCTCCGAGCCGGTATTTTCTTCTGAAGGCGATTCGTATTTTTATTTGACGAAGGACCTGCCGACCTGAGGTAATTCGGCTGCTCTCTTCGGGCACCGTGGGCCGGTAGAAGTCTGGATCGATGGTGATCGATTGATTGAGTGGTCTTGCTGTACAGCACAGGGGGGATCAACGTGCAGTTCCAGGTTCGTGCGCTCGATGCGCAGCAGCGGATCGTGAGCCTCGTTCTCGAGGCTCACGATGAAGCGGACGCACGCCAGCAACTCTCACAACGAGATCTGTCGCTGGTCTCTTGCGCGCCCGCTGCGCAAGCTGCATTGACGCGCCGAGCATCGCGCTTTTCGCTGCTGCTTTTCACACAAGAATTCCATGCCTTGCTCGTAGCAGGCCTCAGCGTGATCGAGGCGCTGGACGTATTGATCGACAAGGAGCCCGTTGGCACCGCCCGCTCCGTCTTGACCCGGTTGGCCGCCCACGTGGGCGAAGGCCAACGACTGTCCAGCGCGCTGGCCCAGCAGCCGGACGTGTTCCCGCCGCTGTTCGTCGGCATCGTGCAATCTGCAGAAAGCACCAGTGATCTGCCGCGCGCCGTGGCCCGCTACATCGGCTACGAAACGCGCCTGGATGCACTTCGCAGCAAGGTCGTCAGTGCCACGATCTATCCCGCTATCCTGATGGTCGTAGGCGGCGGTGTCGCTGCCTTCCTGCTGGGATACGTGGTCCCCCGCTTCGCCACCGTGTTCCAAGGCAGCCGCCACCCATTGCCCTGGGCCACGCAGCAGTTGCTGGATTGGGGCCAGTTCGCCGGTGCACACACGGTGCCCTTGCTGGTGGGTGCACTGGCCGTTGTCGGCACCATCGCCTGGTGGGCCTTGCGTCACATCCGCAGCGGCGCCTGGTGGCAATTGCTCTCCGTGATCCCCGGCACGCGCCCGCGCCTGGAACTGCTGGAGCTTTCGCGGCTATACCTCACGCTGGGCATGCTGCTGGAAGGCGGCTTGCCCATCACCAATGCCCTGGACCTCGCCCGCTCAGTGCTCCCAGCCGGTCGGCGCCTCCAGGTTGACGGTGTGAAGCGCCACATTGAACAAGGCGGTTCGCTGTCGGCCGCCCTGACCGCCCGAGTTCGACACCAACGCGTATAAGTCATTGATTCGCTTGGGATGGCCCTCAAAAGTTGCCACTACAGCGAATATCTATGGCGGATTCACAACAGATTGAGTTGGGTTTGTACGGTGGGTTT